>Ga0247718_1000563_pt1 | contig 10706 bp, 10 predicted proteins | sample 21E_DmetaG_FD_189045 | JGI IMG/M metagenome (GOLD analysis project Ga0247718, IMG submission 189045) | Soil microbial communities from hillslope of Landscape Evolution Observatory, University of Arizona, Oracle, AZ, United States - 2-1-E_D | ecosystem: Engineered > Artificial ecosystem >...
AAGTCCTTCTCTTTCAGGAACTCGAAGAAGGTCGAGAGGCGCCCGTGATTGTTGGGGCAGCGGAAATACTCGAACCTGGTGTTGCGCTGCATGTCGCGCGTGCGCCGCAACTGTCCGTTGCAGCGCGGACACTTCGCTATGTCGCCATCCTGCGGTGACGGGCGCGAGACGTTCTCGCCAATCAGGCGAAACAGCGCAAGCGTCGCACCGGGCGGAAGTTGCAGATTCTCCTTCGCATCAAACCAGATCGACTGGCATGGCACGCACACGTCCACCTCGACATCGCGGCCCAGGTGGCCGCCGAGTGTGTGCGTCTGCATGGCCTTGCCGCAGCGGGGACAATTCATATGGTCATCGCCAGCTCGTACGATCGGAGCCTGGCGCGGTGATCATAAATGTGCGAGACCACGATCAGTTCATCGGCCTGCGTCGCTTCGACAAAGGCGTGAACCTGATCGCGGATCGTCGGCAGCGCGCCGACGAACGAAACGCGCGTCTGGTTCGTGGGGTCAGTCCGGTCGCCCGGATCGCGCTCCCACTCCTTCGATGGCGGCGGCAGCGGGATCGGTCGTCCAGACCTGAGGCTGGCAAACGATTGCCGCCCGGAAGATGCGAGGAAACGCGCGTCCGCGTCGGTCTCCGCCGCGACGACGTTGACGCCGAGCATGACGTACGGCGCCTTCAGGTGTTCAGACGGCTTGAAGCGCTCGCGATAGGTGCCGATCGCTTCGTGAAGCAGCTGCGGCGCAAAGTGGGAGGCGAACGAGAACGGCAAGCCAAGCGCCGCTGCGACCTGCGCCCCGAACAAGCTCGAGCCAAGGATCCAGATCGGAATGCGGAGGCCGGCGCCGGGCACCGCGGTCACCTGCTGTCCTGGCTGCGGCGCGCGAAAGAAGTCCATCAGCTCCATCACGTCGTTCGGGAACTGATCGGGATGCGACTGCAGGGTTCGACGCAGCGCAAACGCCGCGGCGTGATCGGTGCCCGGCGCGCGTCCGAGCCCAAGGTCGACGCGGCCGGGAAACAAGGATTCGAGCGTGCCGAACTGCTCTGCCACCTGCAGGGGCGCGTGGTTCGGCAGCATGATGCCGCCCGCGCCGATGCGAATCGTCTTCGTGCCCGCACCGATCTGGCCGATCAGCACCGCGGTGGCGGCGCTGGCAATGCCCGGCATGTTGTGATGCTCGGCAAGCCAGAAGCGCTTGTAGCCCCAGCGCTCCGCATGTTGCGCGAGGTCGAGGGAATTCTGAAACGCCTGGGCGGCCGTGCCGCCCTCGACAATCGGCGCCAGGTCCAGGACCGACAGGGGAACCATGCGACCGCGCTCAGGGCTTGCCATCAACTCATTATGTGATGAGCAATGGGAATGCCGTGGGCCTGGCCACACAAAAAGAGAAAAACGTGAGGCCAAACCCGCCACGTTTCATAGAAGACTATACGGGCCATGAAACTGCCTCAGACCTTGATAGCGATCGCGTTGCTGGCGGCGGTCGCTGCGTGCGGCGGCGGCTCGTCGAGCCCGACCAGCCCCACGACCTCGACGCCCTCGGCGACCACGCCGCCGGTCTCCACGCCCGCCGCCACGCCGGCGCCGTCCGCGCCGAACTCGCCGTCCAACTTCGGGGTCTTCTCGTTCTCATTTGAGGCGGGCACGAGCGTGGCCGATCAGGCATTGATTGGCGAAGGTGTGCAGATTGCCAACGACTACTTCGCTTCGGCACTCGGCCGCACGCTGACCAGTCCCACGCAAATCCGCGGTGTCCTGTCAGCTACTGGATGCGGCCAGGGCGGCTCCGGCGCCTCGGCGTTCACGGGCAGCGGCAGCGTCACGATCTGCATGGCCAACCAGGGTTGGACGACGCACGGACCGGTTGCGAAACGGAAGATTGTGATCCACGAGGTCTACCACCTGCTGCAGTTCGAGCGACGCTGGCTCGGCCTGCAGACACAAGCGGCATCCGGTGCGATGTGGCTGGTGGAAGGCGCGCCCGAGCTCGTCGCCTACCGCGCACTCGACAGCCGCGGGCTGTTGTCGTACGCCACCGCGCAAGGCTGCCAGATCAAGGAATACACGGACTTCGGCCTGCGTGAACCGCCGGGATTGCCGAACCTGAGCGCGGTCGAGGGCGCGCCGGCCTGGAACCAGACGCGCGGCCCCCTCTACGCACTCGCCATGACCGGCGTCGACCAACTGGTCACCGCCCGCGGACTCGGCGCGCTCAACACATACATGGACGCGATCGCGTCCGGCGGCTTCCAGACGGCGTTCCAGGCCGCCTTTGGCCAGACGCCGACGGCGTTCTACGATCAGTTCCCCGCCTACCGCTCGTCCCTGTCCGTCCCGTCTTCATACCAGTGCGGCGTCTGACACCCCCTGTTTAATCGTGGAACCTAATCGGTGGATCCTAATCGGTGGATCCAATCGGTGGATCCAATCGGTGGCCCCCCTTGTGTTTCGATGGGAAGGATCGGTATGCTCCCATTGAAAGCCGAGGGGAGCAGGGATGAACCAGGCCAGTCCGGAGATTCTCAGGGGGACACTCGACCTCCTGATCCTGAAAGCGCTTAGCTGGGGGCCGGCGCACGGCTATGCCGTAGCGCGATGGATCGAACAGGCCACCAATGACGCGCTGGCGGTCGGTGAGGGCACGCTCTACCCCGCCCTGCATCGCCTCGAGGAACGCGGCTGGATTGCCGCGACCTGGGGCGCCTCTGAAAACAACCGACAGGCGAAGTTTTACGCGCTGACCCGCAAGGGCCGCACGCAGTTGCGCGCCGAGACGGACAGCTGGCGCCGCTATGCGGCCGCGGTGTTCGCGGCACTGGACGCGCCCGCGCTGGACTAGGCCGCACAAGGCGCAGGTGGCACTGATGGCGCAACGATTCCGGCGGTTCCGGAAACTGTTTGGGCTCGAGCCGAAAGGCGACGTGGACGCGGAGCTCGCGTTCCACGTCGAGATGCGCGTCCGCGAGCTGGTCGAGCAGGGCGAGACGCCGGCGCGCGCCAGGCAACTGGCGCTGAAGCGCTTTGGTGACTACGACCGCACCCGCCAGGACTGCGTGGTGATCAATCAACGACGGAGACAACACATGGACCGCGCGGAATTTCTGAGCGAGCTTCGGCAGGACGTCGCCTACGCGTTTCGCATGATGCTGAGGGCGCCGGCCTTCACGGCCGCAGCGCTCATCACCCTCGCTCTCGGCATCGGCGCCAACAGCGCCATCTTCAGCGTCGTCAACGGCGTGCTGCTCGAATCGCTGCCCTATCGTGATGCCGGGCGCCTCCACCTGCTGCACATGCTGTATCCGGATGGCACGCAGTACGACGCGCTGTCGGCGCCGGACTTCATGAGCGTTCGAGCCGACGCGCGTGTCTTCGAGCAACTGGAAGCGATCGACCAGCGAAGCGTGACGGTGCTTGGCGCCGGCGAGCCCCAGGAAATAGAGGCGGCATTCGTCACCGGCGGCCTCTTCAACCTGCTCGGCTTCAACGTGTCGAACGGCAGGACGTTTCTCGCGGACGAGAACAAACCTGGCCAGTCGAACGTGACGATCCTCAGCCATGGAGCGTGGCAACGCCTCTTCGGTGGAGATCCGGGCGTGCTTGGCCGCTCGTTGACCAGCTCCGGCACGACCTACACGATCGTCGGCGTCGCCTCGCAGGAAGCGATCCTGCCGTTTCCCGCCGAACTGTATTTCCCGCTCGAATACAACGAGACGTTTGATGCGACGACCGCACGTGGACGTCGCAGCGAGTTCCTGGCTGTCGTTGGCCGGGCGCGGCCGGACGTCGACGCGGCGGCCATCGACGCCGACTTGAAGCGCATGGGCTCGCAGTTAATGACCGCGTTCAAGCAGACCAACGATGGATTGACGTTCTCGAGCAAGCCGCTTCGCGAAGTCATTGTTGGCGATGTGCAAAAGCCTTTACTGGTCATGCTCGGCGCGGTCGGCTTCGTCTTGCTCGTAGCCTGCGCCAACGTCGCGAACCTGCTCCTGGCCCGCGGGTCGGCGCGTCACGGCGAGTTGTCCGTCCGCGCGGCGGTTGGAGCCGGCCGCGCGCGCTTGATACGGCAGCTCGTCACCGAGTCCATCCTGTTGGGAATCATTGGTGGCGCGCTCGGTCTTGGACTGGCTTACGCCGGTACCCAGGCCTTGATCGCGGCAAGACCTCCCGACCTGCCGCGCATCGACGAGATCCAGCTCAATGGCACGGTGGTGTGGTTCACGTTCGGCGCCGCACTGTTCACGAGCCTGATCTTCGGTCTCATTCCCGCGCTTCAGGCCACCAACGAACACCTTCTGAAAGGCCTTCAGGAAAGCGGCCGCGGCGGCAGCGGCGGACGACGAACACAGCGGCTGCGGTCAACGCTGGTCGTCGCCGAGATGGCCCTGGCGGTGATCTTGCTGACCGGCGCAGGGTTGCTGATCAGGAGCTTCGTGGCACTGACCCAGGTCAACCCTGGATTCAAGCCTGATGGCGCGATCACCTTGCGTCTCACATTCCAGGGCGCCGAGTATCAGAACGGCGAGCAGATTCGCACGCGCGTCGACCAGCTGATCTCGCGGGTTCGAGCGTTGCCGCAGGTCACGGCTGTCGCAGCGGGATCGATCCTGCCGCTCGGCGGGCTCGGAGCGCTGAACGATTTTGCGGTCGAGGGCGCTCCGCCACCTCCGCCGGAAGTGAACCAGGAGATCGCTGTCGCCGGAGCAACACCCGACTATTTCACCGCGATTGGCGCGCCGTTGATTCGCGGGCGTTTCTTCACGGAACTCGATCAGCCGAAGTCGGCTCCGGTGGTGCTGCTGAACGAAGCCGCGGCCAGGAAGTGGTTTCCAGACCAGGATCCGATTGGCCGGCGGGTGCTCTCGGGAGGACCGCGCGAAGTGGTCGGCATCGTGGGTGACGTGCTGCAGCGCAGCCCAGGTCAACCTGCGGTCGCGCAGATGTTCATCCCGTACTCGCAGCGGACGGGCCGCACTATTCGACTGATCGTGCGCACCAACGGCGATCCGTTGACGGTGGCGGGCGCCGTCCGTGAACAGGTGCGCGCGCTCGATCCCAACTTGCCGTTGCCGCAAGCCACGCCGCTGGCGGACGTGGTATCTCGCTCTGTTGCGCAGCCGCGCTTCTACACCGCGTTGCTGACGCTGTTTGCCGCGGTCGCGCTGGTCCTGTCGGCCACCGGCATTTTCGGAGTGATGAGCTACTCGGTCGCGCAACAATCGAAGGAGATCGGCATTCGCATGGCACTCGGTGCCAGGGCGGGAGATGTCCTTCGTTCGGTCGTGGGCCGCGCGCTCGCACTCGCCGGCGCCGGCGTCGTCATCGGCGTGATCCTCGCGGTCCTGCTGGGAGGCGTGTTGGCCAATCAACTCTTTGGCGTCACACGCTTCGATCCCGTCACGCTGCTGGGTGTCGTCGTCGTACTACTCGCCAGCGCTGCGCTCGCCAGCCTCCTCCCCGCCACCCGCGCGGCGAAGACTGACCCGGTTACCGCTTTCAGGAGCACGTAGCAACCGGGGACGTCTAGAATGATCCGGTGACGCCGGAATGGCTCGAGCCGATGGCCGCGACCCTGACACAGGAGCGGTTCACCGGCAACGACTGGCTCTTCGAGCAGAAGTTCGACGGCATTCGCCTCCTCGCCTACAAGGACGGCGAGGACGTAAAGCTGTACTCGCGCAACCGGCTGCTGCAGCACTCGCCGCGAATCGCCGCTGCGATTCGCAAGATGGACGCCGACGAATTGATCCTCGACGGCGAGGTCGACTGGGATCGCGACAGCTGGTATCACGTATTCGACATCCTGTGGCACGACGGCGAAGACACCACCGCGCTCCCGCTCGAGGAACGCCGCGCCCTGCTTAAACGCCTGAAGTTCGCCGCGCCGCTCAAGCGCGTGGCATTGCTCGACGATGCTGAGCCGTGGGAGCGCGCGCGACGCGAAGGCTGGGAAGGCGTCATCGCCAAGCGGCGCGGCTCACCCTACGAACACAAGCGGTCCAAGCACTGGCTGAAGATGAAGATCGAAGCGTCGCAGGAGCTGGTGGTCGGCGGCTTCACCGATCCGCAGGGCTCGCGTGTCGGGCTTGGCGCATTGCTGGTCGGCTACTACGACGGCGACGACCTGGTCTTCGCCGGCAAGGTCGGCACCGGACTGGATTCGAAGATGCTCGTCGATCTCCGAAAGCGGTTCGATGCCACTGAAGTCTCCAAGACGCCATTTACGATCGCCACCGGCTTACCCAGGCTCCGCGCGCACTGGGTCAAGCCCACCGTCGTCGTGCAGGTCTCGTTCATCGAATGGACACCAAACAACAAGCTCCGGCACCCGCGGCTCATCGGCGTGCGGTTCGACAAGAAGCCGCGCGACGTGGTGAGAGAATCGTGATCTCGCATCCAGAGAAGGTGCTGTTCCCGGACGATGGGATCACGAAGGGCGACCTCGCCGCGTACTACGAAGCGATGGCGCCGGTGATGCTGCCGCACATCAAGGGCCGGCCCTTGACGATGGAGCGGTATCCGCAGGGGATTGGCAAGAAGGGCTTCTGGCAGAAGGACGTCTCGAAGGGATTCCCGGAGTGGCTGCAGCGCGAGGAAGTTCCCAAGAAGGACGGCGTCGTGCATCATCCGATCGTCAGCGACAAGCGCTCGCTGTTATGGGTCGCAAACCAGAACACGATCACGCTGCATGTGTGGGGTTCGCGGGTGCCAGACCTGATGCATCCCGACGTCTGCGTGTTCGACCTCGATCCGTCGAAAGACGATCCGGGCGCGGTGCGCGCCGCGGCGTTGGGCCTGCGCGATCTGCTCGACACACTTGGCTTGCCCTCGTGGGTGAAGACCACCGGCAGCAAGGGATTCCACATCGTCGTTCCGCTCGACGGCAAGTCCGGTGTTGATGAGGTCGAACGCTTCGCCCACGCGGTGGGACGGGTGTTCGTGTCGCTGGCGCCCGATCACCTGACACAGGAATTTTCCAAGGCGGATCGCAAGGGCCGTATCTACGTCGACACCGGCCGCAACGGTTACAGCGCGACGTTCGCCGCCGCGTACTCGGTGCGGGCGAAGAGCGGCGCGCCGGTGTCTGCGCCGTGCACGTGGGAGGAGATCGAGAAGGGCAAGGTCTCGCCTGCATCCTTTCACTTGCGCAACATGCCGGCGCGGATCAAGAAGGTCGGCGACCTCTGGGCGGAGATGCTCAAGAAGCGCCGGTCGCTCGCCAAGCCCATCGAAAAACTGAAGAAGATGACCGACGCGTAACTGTTTGCGGACGAAGTAGATCGCCGCCCAAGGCTCAACCGTTGAGCCGGATTGGCCCGCAATCTGCAATAGCAGAAGGCGTGAAAAGATTTCTTCGTTGCGCAATCGCGCTGACGTGTCTCTTTCCCGCCACCGTGCGGGCGCAGGAACCGCCGCCGGTTCCCTCGAGCGCCACTGAAGCGGACGGGCTTATCGCCGAGCCGCCGCAGGTCACGCGCGTGGTGCTCTTTGCCGACCGTCACTTCGGTAAAGGCGACCTCACAAACGGAATCTATCTGGATCGCGGCAACATGATCCCTGGCGCCGGCCTGTCGATCGGACCGGGCTACCGGCAGTGGTTCGGCAAGGACAGCCTCTTCGTTGACGCGTCGACGGCAGTCTCCATCAACAGCTACCGCATGGCTCAGGCGAGGGTCGAAATGCCCAAGCTCCTCAAGAGCCGCCTCGCCGTGGGCGCCCACGCGCGCTGGCAGGACTTCCAGGAAGTGGCGTACTACGGCGTCGGCGCGGGCACGGTGAAAGACGATCGGTCAGCCTACGCGGTTGAGTCCAACCTGTTCGGCGTGTACGCAACGCTGCGCCCGTTCAGGTGGATGGATATCGGCGGCGAAGTTGGCTGGATGAATCCAGAAGCGGAATACGTCAAAGGACCGCTGCTGCGTGGCGTCGCGGAAAAGCGCACCCTGGTGCCGGTCGAGGCATCGGTCACCATCGACACGCGCGATTTCCCCGGCCATCCAACGCAGGGCGTGTTCCTGCGAGGCGCCGGCATGCATTACAGCGATCGCACCGACGGCTCGCACACGTTCAACCGCTATGACGCGGAGGCTGCGGGCTTCCTGCCGCTGTTTGGCTCGCGAGTCGTGCTGGCGGCGCACGGGTTACTGGTGAACACCGACACCGCGGCCGGGCGCTCCGTCCCTCTGTATCTGCAACCATCGCTCGGCGGCGCCGACACGCTCCGATCGTTCGGCGACTTCCGCTTCCGCGACGACAGCTTGCTGCTGGCGACCGCGGAAATGCGCCTGGCGCTGATGACCCATCTGGACCTGGCCATGTTTGCCGACGCCGGCAACGTGGCGCCGCAGGCCCGCGATCTCAATCTCGACAAGCGGTCGTACGGCGCCGGCCTCCGCCTGCACACCCGGCGCGAAACGTTCGCGATGATCGACGTGGCGCGAGGCTCCGAGGGCTGGCGCTTTCTGTTCCGCCTGAAAGATCCGATGCAGTTCGCGCGACTCACCCGGAAGAGCACCTTTGTGCCGTTCGTTCCGTAGAGGCAGACAGCCATGACCACGATCCGCGTTCCGTTTACCGCCCTCTTCGTCCTGACGGCCGCCATCGGCGGCGGCGCGTGCGCCGGTGTGAAAGTGCCACAGGCGCAGGCAACGCCGAAGCCCGTCGGCGCATCGATGTGGAAGGCGCCGGACAACCTGGCCAGCCGCGATTTGTACTACGGTCCGTGGGGCGAGAAGAACGCGCCGGATCCGAAGGGCGTGTACAAACTCATCGAGCGCAAGCACAAGGGCGTGAACCTCGGAATGACGGTTGAAGACGAACAGGGCCGCGAGTGGAGCGTGAAGCAGCCGTTCCCCGGCGGACTCGACTCCGAAGCGCCGGTGGAAGTGGCGCTGTCGCGCATCCTGTCGGCGGTCGGCTATCACCAGCCGCCGGTGTATTTCCTCCCGGCGTTCACGGTGAAGGACGACTTCGGCAAGCACGTCGAGGTCGGCGGCCGCTTCCGCCTCAAGAGCAAGACGCTCAAGGAAACCGGCGTCTGGAACTGGGACGACAATCCGTTTGTCGGCACCAAACCCTACCAGGGCCTGATTGTGATGCTGATGATGTTCAACAGCACCGACCTGAAGAACACCAACAACTCGCTGTATGAGTACCGCGACGGCGACATGGTGGAACAGTGGTACGTGGCGCGCGACATCGGTTCGGCGCTTGGGGACCTCAACCTGATCTCGCCGCGCAAGAACCACGCGGAGTCGTTCGAGAAGGTACCGTTCCTGCTGGGCGTGCAGAACGGCCATGTGCAGTTCCACTATTCGGGCTGGTACAAGAACCTGGTGCGCGATCGCATTACGCCCGAGGAAGTGGCGTGGGCCAGCGATCTGCTCGGCAGGCTCTCCGACAAGCAGCTGCAGGACGCCTTCCGGGCGGGCGGCTTCGAGCGGGACGAGGCGGCCCGCTTCATCGCCCGCATTCGCGTCAAGATCGCGGAGGGCCGTTCCATCGGCCAACGCGCCGCTGACAGATTCTAGGGGAACCAGGAATCTGGGCCCGGGAACCGCCCAATACGAAAGTCTTCGTTGACAGCTACGAATCTATTCGTATAGGCTCCCTTTTCATGGGACGCCTCCAGCCACGGCCAACAGACGCCGAGCTCGCCATTCTCACCGTGTTGTGGGAACGCGGGCCGTCGACGGTCCGCCAAGTTCACGAAGCGCTCGCTGATACGCGGGACACCGGTTACACCACCACGCTCAAGTTGATGCAGATCATGGCTGAGAAGGGCCTGGTCAAGCGCAACGAAACGGCGCGCACGCACGTCTATGCCGCTGTGGCCGGAGCGGAACAAACGCAACGTGTGCTGGTGAAGGACCTGGTCGACCGTGCGTTCGGCGGTTCGGCCGCGGCCCTCGTGCTTCGCGCGTTGAGCGAGAGCACGTCGGACGACGAACTGCGTGAGATTCGCAAGTTGATCGACGACTACCGGGAGAAACGGTCATGATCGAACTCCTCGTCTCGCCCACCACGCTCGACGCCCTCGCCTGGACGTTGATTCACTTCCTGTGGCAGGGTTCGTTGCTTGGCGCAGCCGCCTTCATCGCGTTACGCATCGTCCGGCCCGATCGCGCCACCACCCGGTACGTGATCGGCGTGGCGACGCTTGGCGCCATGCTGGCGATCAGCATAGTGACCTTCGCGCTACTGGCGCGCCAGTCGGAGCGACCATTGAGCAGCGCTTCGGTTGCTGTGTCTTCCTACCCATCAGCAATTCAAGTCACCACTGACTCCACCAGTGACTCGTTCGGCAGCGGTGCGCGCCAACCGGCCAGCCAGCAAACCGCGGGAGCCGCATCGTGGCGCCCTGTCGCGATGAGGCCCCTCGCATCTCCGATCGTGGTGTCGTTATGGGCACTCGGCGTGCTCGCGCTGTCATTGCGCCTGCTCGGCGGATGGATGCTGACCCGCCGGCTGGCGAATCGCGCCGTCGGTGCGGTCTCGCCTGCTGTCGATGCCGCCGCGAAAAGAATTGCCGAACGCCTGCAGTTGCGGCGCGCGGTCGCGATCGTGGAATCCGGCGCGGTGGTCGTTCCGACGCTGGTCGGCTACGTGAAGCCGGTCGTGTTGTTGCCCGCCGTCGCGTTGTCAGGCCTGACGCCGGAACAGCTCCACGCGATCATCGCGCACGAACTCGCGCATGTTC
>Ga0247718_1000564_pt1 | contig 10706 bp, 3 predicted proteins | sample 21E_DmetaG_FD_189045 | JGI IMG/M metagenome (GOLD analysis project Ga0247718, IMG submission 189045) | Soil microbial communities from hillslope of Landscape Evolution Observatory, University of Arizona, Oracle, AZ, United States - 2-1-E_D | ecosystem: Engineered > Artificial ecosystem > Mesocosm...
ATAGCGGGCCGCACGTGATGCTGAGCCCCCTGGAGGTGCGCCCGCTCCCGTTCCAGGAGCGCCTGCTGGAGCTCCTGCAGGTGTCACGCCGGCGCGGCCATCATCGCAACCTCCTCGTGGCCGCCACGGGCACCGGCAAGACCGTGATGGCGGCCCTCGACTACGCCGGGCTGCGGGCACGCATGCCACGGGCGCGGCTCCTCGTGATCGCGCACCGCGAGGAGATACTCGACCAGAGCCTCGCGACCTTCCGGCACGTGCTGCGCGCGCCGTCGTTCGGTGAGAAGTGGGTCGGGGGAGCGCGCCCGACGCGCTTCGAGCACGTCTTCGCCTCGATCCAGAGCCTGAACGCGGCGGACCTCGACAACCTGCCGTCCGACCACTTCGACGTGGTCATCGTCGACGAGTTCCACCACGCTGCGGCGACGTCGTACCGCCGCGTGCTGGACCATCTTGCGCCGGTGGAGTTGCTCGGCCTGACGGCCACCCCCGAGCGCAGCGACGGCCTGCCGGTCCTGCACTGGTTCGAGGACCGCATCGCCGCCGAGCTCCGCCTGTGGGACGCGATCGACCAGCAGCACCTCGTCCCCTTCACCTACTTCGGCGTGCACGACAATCTCGACCTTCGCCGCGTGCCGTGGCGCCGCGGGCGCGGCTACGACCTCGACGCGCTGACGAACGTCTACACGTCGGACGACGCATGGGCGCGCCTTGTGGTGGCCCAGGTCCACGAGCACGTGGACGCCGCCGGCATGCGCGCCCTGGGGTTCTGCGTCAGCATCGACCACGCGCGGTTCATGGCCCGGCACTTCACCCGCCATGGCATCCCCGCGGTCGCGATCTGGGGAGACAGCGCTCGCGAGCAGCGCGAGCAGGCGCTGCGTGACCTTGCCGCGGGACGCGTGCGCTGCGTGTTCTCGGTGGACCTGTTCAACGAGGGCATCGACGTGCCGGCGGTCGACACCGTCCTGATGCTGCGACCGACCGAGAGCCCGGTGCTGTTCCTTCAGCAACTCGGGCGCGGCCTGCGCCGATCCGACGGCAAGTCGGTGTGCACGGTGCTCGACTTCGTCGGTCAGCACCGGCACGAGTTCCGCTTCGATCGCCGTCTGCGGGCCCTCCTCGGCGGCACGCGCACCGACGTCGAGCGCCAGGTGAAGGAGGGCTTTCCCTACCTGCCGGCCGGCTGCCACATGTACCTCGACCCGGTCGCCGCCGACATTGTGCTGCGGAGCCTCAGGGAGGCCATCCCCAGCCGCTGGGCCGCGAAGGTCGACGAGCTGCGATCCCTGCGACGCGACCTCGGATATGTCGACCTGGCACGGTTCCTCGCCGTGTCCGGTCTGGATCTGGACGACGTGTACGAGGCACAGAGGGGCTGGTCCGACCTGCAGCAGGCCGCCGGCGTCTCCGTCGCCGCCGCGGGACCACATGAGAGGCCCCTGCGGCGCGGCGTCGGCCGTCTGCTGCATGTGGACGATGAGGAGCGGCTCGGCACCTACCGCCGCCTCCTCGCAGGCGACCGGGCTCCCCAGGCCGAACGCCTGGGCGAGCGGGAGCGGCGCCTCGCGCGGATGCTGGTCGCCGTGGTGACCGACACCGCCCTCGACCGGCAGACCACCCTCCAGCAGGCGCTCGACCTGCTCTGGCGCCACCCGCAGGCGCTGGCCGATTTGCGGGACCTCGTCGCCGTGCTCCGGGAGCGGATCGATCACGCGCACACACCCCTCGCCGGCCACCCCCACGTGCCCCTGCAGGTGCACGCCCGGTACAGCCGGCTCGAGATCCTGGCCGCGATGGGGGTGGGTCACGGCGCGAAGGTCGCCCCGTGGCAGACCGGCGTGTACGAGGCGCGCAGCGCGCGGGCGGACCTGCTGGCATTCACGCTGGACAAGAGCGGCCGGCGCTTCTCACCGACGACGCGCTATCGCGACTACGCGATCAGCCGCACGCTGATCCACTGGGAGAGCCAGTCGGTGACGCGCGCCGACAGCACCACCGGCCGTCGCTACCGCGGACATGCCGAACTCGGCTGGTCGATCCTTCTGTTCACACGGCTCAACGTGAACGAGCGCGCTTTCTGGTTCCTCGGCCCGGCGACTTACCGGACCCACCAGGGCGAGCGGCCAATGGCCATCACCTGGGAGCTGGCCCACCCCCTCCCCGGCGACCTGTACGCCCGCTTCGCGGCTGCCGTCGCGTAAGTGGCGGGCTCCGGCGGAGTGAATGTCCAACGAGCGAGGGATCCCGGCGGTCGGCACACGTAATTCGATCGCTCCGAGCGACCGATGGGGAAGAACCGGCACCTGGTGACCCCGCCGCGGGGATGAACAGCTTAGGGGTGCCCGCGCGGGTGGCGAAGCGGCGCTCGCGAAAGCCATTGCGGTGGGTGCCCGCTCGGCCGGCGCCCGTTCGCTGTGGGCGGCGCCGGTCTCGGCGGAGACCTCGGCCTCCATGATCTGGTGGCCCAGAAAGGCTCACCGCCTCGCGCACCAGGTCGGCGTGCTCGTCGGTCCGGACCTTGCGCCTAGAGCGCGTCGGCGTCGAGGTGGCGACGGTGGGCCTCGCGGGTCTCCTCCTCGTTCGGCGCGTGGGGATGAACCGACGCTGGGAGCTCGCGGTGGCCAGCCCTGCCTTCAGCAGGTGCCGCTCCTACACCACAGCACGGGGCGCGATGGCACCGCGACGCTTCCGGGTGGCAACCCAGCGAAAAGCCGAAGATGCCGACGACTATGGCCGCGAAGGAGCGACGTCACCGACGGTTAGCGCGCAAGGGAGGGGTTCGGCGAAGAGTCGAACGTGCGGATGCACCAGACAGGGCTGATCGCACAACTGTCTCGATTGTGGGAACGTCGGCGTCGACGACCATGGTGGTTCTGGGTGACTCGGACAAGCCCAGGAAGACCCACGCGCGGTCCACGCGGACGGTCCCGGCCCGCAGGGCGGCGAGGCTGTAAAGCGCCGCCTGCAGTTCGTACTCCCCGCGCAGGCCGTTCGGTTGCTTACCGTCGAGCGCGTGCGTCTTCCAGTCCACCACGAGAAGCGTTCCGTCAGGCAGCCACGCAAGCAGGTCGATCGCGCCTGCCAGGAGAACACCGTCGACCACGACCGCGAAGGGGTGCTCGGTCTCCACTCGAAGGGCGGTGCGGATACGCTCGGCGAGCGGACTGGCGAGCACGTCGCGGACAAGCGACTCGGCGCGCTCGGCGTGAGCCGGTGGCAGCGGCCCCAGGCCGAGCGAGGCTGCGAGCGGCGCCGCCCACCCGGGGGGCGGCGCCGTTGCCGAGTGCGGACCGAGCCACCGGTGGCGCTCCAGTGCGACGTGGACGAGAGTCCCGACGACCGCTCCACCTCCGTCGGCGGCGGGAACAGCGCCCGAGTGCGCCCCCTCTCCAGGCGCCTCGTGCAGGGCCTGTAGCGCCGTGAACGACAGCCGCCGACCGGCGAGGGCATCGACGGACAAAGGCTCGGCAGGGACCGGAGCGTGCGCGGCCGCGACCGGTGGCGCGGCGGGCGCGGGCCGACGCTCGGGGACTACGATCGACGCCGCCGCGACGGCGGTCTCCGCGGCGAACGCGCTGCCGGCGTCGATCGCCTGTTTGAGCAGGCTCCACATGCAGTTGGGGCCGCCGCGGCCGTCGGGCCGTCCCACGACGGTGACGTGCCGCTTGGCGCGCGTGAGGGCGACGTAGAAGACGCGCCGCTCCTCGGCGGCGGCTTCGGCCTGGAGGCGCTCCTTCAGGTCCGCCGCGCCGAACAGGTCCACCGGGTCTCCCCCGGCGAGCTTGGCCCGGAAGCCCGCCCTGCCGTCGGTGTCGACCATGAGCAGGTCCTGCTGCCCGGGCATGCCGTGGGACCCGTCGGCGATGACGACAGCCGGGAACTCCTGGCCCTTGACGGCGTGGATGGTGGTGAGGCGCACGGCGTCGAGGTCCGGGTCGACGACGACCGCCTCGCCGGGGTCCTGCCCCAGCCGGTCGCGTTCGGCGAGGGCATGCAGGAAGCCGGGGAGATCCGGCCCCCGCACCTCGGCGAACGACTCGGCCATTTGCACGAGGCGGCGGAGGTTGGCGAAGCGCCGGCGGCCGCCCTCCAGGCCGAGCACCGCCAGGTCGTACCCGTTGGCGGCGATCGCGGCCTCGACGAGCGCCGGGAGTCCGCTCTCGCGGAGCACGGGGCGCAGCGCTGCGACCAAGTCGACCAGCGGGGCGAGGGCGGGTATGCCGGGCACCGCCGGCCAGAGGGGCCGCTTGGTCCCCGCGTGCCGCCGGAGCGCAACGAGATCGCCGTCGCTCGCGTTGACGTACGGCGATCCCAGCACGCGTACGAGGTGGTCCTCGTGGTGCGGGTTGTCGACCAGATGGAGCAGGGCGAGCACATCGGCGACCTGCTGATGCGAGAAGAAGCCGCGCCCGGCGACGAGGTACGTCGGGATGCCCCGCACACGCAGGGCGCGCTCGTAGGGCTCGACCATGGTGAGGGCGCGGAACAGCACGGCGACGTCCCGGTTGGCGTACCCGTCGTGCAGAAGGCCCTCGACGGCGTCGGCCACCGCCTCGGCCTCCTGGTCGCGCGTCGAGCGCTCTCTGTCCGCATCGCTCACGGAGACGAGCTCGATGGGCGGGCGCCGCAGTGGGGGCGCGGGCGTCGTTGCCGCCGTCGCGTGCAGAGAGCGGAACGCGGGCTCCCCGGCGAGGGCGTGCGCGAAGACGTCGTTGAGCGCCTCCATCAGCTCCGGCTGGGAGCGGTGGTTGTCGCGGAGCGCGTAGCGCGGAGGGTCGCCCACGCGCTCGGCGAAGAAGCGCGAGGTCGCGTGCCGGAAGCCGTAGATGGCCTGGCCCCCGTCGCCCACCACCCAAGTGCGGCGGGCGCCGAGGGCGTCGACGATCTCGTTCTGGATCGCGTTGGCGTCCTGGAACTCGTCCACATAGACCCGGTCCAGACCAAGGCTCACTCCGGCGCGCAGCACGTCCAGCGCGTGGAACTGCAGGTCCTCGTAGTCGAGCGCGCCGAGCTCCACCTTGCGCTGCGCGTAACCGGTGGCGAACCGTTCCATCACCTCGGCGAGCGCCTCCAGTTGCGGGCGGGCGAACAGGGCGACCCGGTCCGTCCAGATGCGGCACAGCAGCTCGTTGGCGTCGTCGATGAGCGGCTTGACGCCCTTCTTGGCCGTGCCGTGGATCTTTGGGCACTTGGGGAGTGGCCCCTCCCCGCTCAACAGCACGCGCCCCGCCGCGATGCCGGCGGCGTGCCGCTCGTGCAGGTCCGGGTGGACAACCAGCTCGTCGAGCAGCCGCGCTGCGCCGACGGCGTCGGCGGGGTCGAGCACCGGCGGCGGGGGGAGCACGAGGCGAGGCTCGCGATGCCCGGCCGCGCGCAGGCGCGCGTAGGCCGACAGCACCGCCTGGCGGATGCCTCCGTCGTAGACGGCCTGTGCGAGTGCGTCGAGGAGCCCGGGGTGGGTGGTCGCGGCCAGGGCGTCGTCGAGGGCCTGCTCCACCAGCGCGTCCGCCTCGACGTCGTCGAGCTCGCTGAACTCGGGATCCACGCCCGCCAGGAACGGGTGCATCCGCACGATGCGCGCCGACAGCCCATGGAAGGTGCCGATCCAGCCGGCGGAGAGGTCGAGGCTTGCCCGATCACTGGATCGGCCCGCATCGCGGTCCCCAAAGCGCTGCTGCAGGCGGTCGCGCAGGTGCGCCGCGGCGGACCGGTTGAACGTCACCACGAGGATGCGCTCGATCGGGACGCCCTCGTGCTCCACATCGCGCCAGATGCGTTCGACGAGCAGTGTCGTCTTGCCCGCACCCGCGCCCGCGGCCACCGGCACGAACGGCTCGGACGCCTCGAGCACACGAGCCTGCTCGGGTGTGGGCGGCATCACCGCCATAGCGCACCGCACCCGCACCACCTCGCGCAGCCCGCGCTCGGCGGGCCGGCGAGCCGGCCTCCCCGCAGATCCGCGGCCACCTGGCGGGCCGCGTCGATCGCCTCGTCGACCATGCCCCGCCATTCGCCCGCATCGACGGACCGCGGCGGCCGCTCGGCGTAATCCGCGTCGCTCCGCACCAGCCCGTCGCGCCGCCCCCCGAGCAGCGATACGTAGAGGCCCCCGGCGCTCTCCAAGCCGCGTTCGGCCGCGGCAAGGTACCCGTAGAGGGGTGGCTGCAGCCGCTTCGGCAACTCCTCGGTACCGCGGTAGTCCCGCCCGCTGCGCTTGTAGTCGACCACCACCGCGTGCCGGTGGTCCGCGTCGAGCCGGTCGAGGCGGCCGGTGAGCGCAAGCGGCGGGTGCACGTCCAGCAGCGCCTCGTCGCGAAGGGCATGCTCCACGGCGACCGGGCGCATCCGGGGACCCGAGGCGGCCTCATTGGCCAGCAGCAGCTCCAGGTGCACGGCCAGTCGGGTGCCGAACGCGTCGAAGGCCGTCGTGCTGCGATTCGGCCTCTCCCGTACCAGCACCTCGCGGAGGCAGTCCGCCAGCGCGGCCCGGTACGCCGGCAGGCGCGCGAGGTCGCAGGGGCCAGGATCGGGTCCGGCCGCAACGCGGGCGTAGACGGCGGCCATGATCTCGTGACCGATCGTGCCCTCCGCGGCCGGGTCGAAGGGCCGCACCAGCGGATCCGGGGACAGGTACCGGCCATGGAGCCACCCGTACGGGCAGCCGAGGAACGTCTCCACGCCGGTGACCGAGATCTCGGTGACGTGGTCGAGGGCCCCCGGGTGGAGGCCGAGCGGCCTCACCCGCCGCGCCGCGGCGTTGGCGAGCAGCCCGGGCACGGCGAGGCCGTCCAGGGCCAGCCGGCGCAGCATCTCGCGCTCCGGTCCCGCCTCATCGCGCGCCAGGATCTCCCCGTCGGGGTCCGGGCGGACGTCGAGCCCGTCAGCGTCGAGGCCCGCCGCCCGGCATGTCTCCATCCAGAAGGGCGAGGGGGCGACGGGGCGGCCCTCGTCGTCGGCCACCCGGCGCACCAGGATCACCTGGTCGGTGGCCGCCGCCAGGGCGTGGACGAACCGGAGTCGGGCCTCCGACGTGCCGGGGGCGCGCGGAACGAGGCGCTCGGGAAGCACGGCCCGGAAGGCGCCGAGCAGCGCGTCCGGGGCGGGACCGGACGGAAGTCCGTCGCCGTCCAGACCGCAGAGAGCGACCGTGTGGAACACGCGCCCCCGCAGCGACGCGTAGTCGAGCACGGCCAGGCCCGCCTCCGGACCGCGCTCGTCCGGGACGGTGAGGTCGGCGATCAGCGCACCGAGTTCGCCCGAGGGAAGCGGGCCGCGTGCACGCGGCAGCGCATCGTCCTCGAGGGGCACATCGTGCAGGTCAGCTGCCAGGCCGGCGAGCGCGGCGAGCGCACGCCGGTCGAGCTCGTCGGCATGCGTGGGCGGAGCCTCGGGCAGCGCCGCCAGAGCGCCCTCGCCCACCGCCACCAGCGCGGCCAGCTGCGCCCGCACGCCGTCGCGGGCGGCGGCGACCAGCCGCCGCGCCGGTACCGCGACCTCGCCCCACCGTCCGATCAGCTCCCGCCGCTGATCGAGGCCCGCGTGCCGCGCGTCGCGCTCGAACGCGTCGACCTCCCCCGGGTCGGCCCCGGAGTACGGCGAGCGCAGCCAGCCGAGGAGCGCCGCCAATGCCCCCGATGCGTCGCGATCGAGCTCGCTGAACCGCAGCAGGTGCACCAGCGCGAGCCCCAGTCGCGTCTCCAGCACGCGCCGGCGGGTGAGGCGCCGGGCAGGCACCTCCCAGTCGGCGAGCAGGCGATCGAGGTCGTCGCGTGCTCGGGACAGCCCCGGCACCACGAGGGCGCACTGCGCGGGGCGTACTCCGCCGCGAATCGCCTGCAGCAGGGCGGAGAGGGCGGCCCGGTGCATGCCGCGGGTTCCTGCGGCGCCGATGCGATGCACGGCGCGCCCATCCGCGACCGGAGGCCGGTCCTCGAAGACGACGTCCTCGATACGACCTCCGCCGCCTGCGCGGTGCGTCGTCACCTGGTCCGCCTGCGCGCCCCACCCCGCCTGGCGCGCGTGTCGGGCCTCATGCCCGCGTCGGGCGTCGTCGTAGGGCATCACCAGGTGCACCTCGGTGACGCGCGCGAGCGCCCGCAGGAGCGACCAGGCGCTCGGCGCCAGGTCATCGATGCCACAGGCGACGACGGGACGGAACTCCGTGAGGGCGTCGGCCTGGCGCACTGCAGACCAACGCACGTCGGCGGGGTGGGCGGCGTCGGCGGCCGCGGCGAGCACCGCGGCGATCTCGGCCGACACCGGATCCGGGGCTCTGGTCGCAAGTTCGGTCGCAGCCAGACCGGCCTCGCGGATCTCCGCCAGGGCACGCTCCAGCGCCGTCAGGAACCCGGGGCCCCGCGCGGAGGCGCCCAGACGCTCGAGAGGCGTCCGGCGGATCGCGTCCTGCAGAGCGAGCCGGACGGCGACGCGGGAGGGCACGGCGCGAGGCGGATGCTCCGCCACGCGCAGCACCCGGTCCCGGAGTGCGGCCCACGTGACCGCCTCCCGGTCGAACAGGACACCGCTGGGGCCCACCGCGCGAATGAGTTCCCGGGTGACGGCGTGGCGGTCCGGCGCGACGAGGAAACCGTTGCCGGTGGCGGTCCACAGCTCGTGGGCGACGTCCCACGCGTGGGCGAACGTGGCGGCGCGGTGAAGCGTCAGCGGCACGTGGCCGAGTGTTGCGGACGCCCTGGACGGCGAGGCCTTCCCACAGGAGCTCGTCGCCCAGCACACGGCCCCCAGGGCCCCGTCACCGCAGTTCGTCCGATCACCTGGTCACGGTGTCTCACTCGGGGGACGCTGAGGCGCACGTGTCTACTCGCAGGCGTAGCCGTCGCCGTCCCTGTCGAGCCCGAATCGGTCCGGTCCTACGACTTGGACGGGGCCGGTGTAGTCGGGACCGTCTCCGCTTCCGCCCGCGCAGTCGTAGTCCGGCGAGGACGGGTCGAGGCACGCGCCCTGATAGCTCGGGTCGCATTCACTCGACGAGGCCGTGGTCGGCTCGGGTGGAGTCGGTCTGGCAAGTTGGGCCTGCCGTTCGCGCACCTGGCGCCGCAGTACCGAGATCGCGGGTAGGGGCGACCAGCCCTCCGCCCTGCCCAACTTCGCGAGGGCTTGACCAGGTCGGTCATTCTCGAGGTCACGCCGCGCCTGCGAGACGAGCACAAGCGCGTGCTTTCTCGAGTACGCCCGCGCCTTCTGGGGCGCGTCACGAAAGCCGCCAAGGGCCTTCATGGTCCGAGCCGCGCGCGCATAGCGTCCACCGCGGCCGGAGCGCTCGCCCGCGAGGTATCGCCGGGTCCGGTCGACGATGACCCGAGCGCGCGCGATCTCCTGCGCGACGACGGGATCTTGCGCCTCGATCTCCGCGGGCACCCGCGCCAGATAGCCCTCGGCGACGTCGAGGCGGTCCCGCGCCGCCGCCCGCTCCGCGCGTGCCAGCAGCAGACGCGCCCGTTGGGCGGGGGCGGGTCGCGTCGCCGCGGCGATGGTCCGAGGCGTCGTCCCGGGAGCCGTCGACGCGGAGGTCTCGTCACGCGGGGCGCTCAGGGTGGCGACCACCACGACCAGGGCAACAACGGCCAGGGCCGCGATAACCAGGAATCTCTTCGTGGGGCGCTTACCGTTCGGGGGCTGGATTGCCTCTCCTGCCGGCCCGGCCGGCGTGCGCGGGGGCCGCGGCTCAGTCGGCAGAGGAGGTGCCGAGGCGACGCGAGCAACCCTGTGCGCCGACGTGAGCAGGATCAGATCGTCCAGCGCGGCCGTCGTGAACGCGGGATCGACGGTGAGTCCCGCGTCGACGAGCGCCGTGATGATGCGCTGCCGCCCCGCGAGAGTGAGCCGGCTCAGACCAAACGTGTCCCGGATTTCTCGCACGGACACTGCGAGCCGCCCGCCGTGCTGCTCGACGCGATGCCGGATCGTCACCGCTGGATCGCGCACCCGCCCACCACCCACCATGTCAACGCCCACTCGCCGCTGACCAGGCTAGTGGCGGATGTTCGCCCATTGACCTGGTCGACCCGGCAGGGGTGCTGCCGGTCGTATGGCTCCTGGTCGTATGCCCTCCGCCACAGAGCGGCGACAAGAACAGACGTCCGCGCTTCCCACATCCGTCAGAGCCCGGATCGCTCCCGAGACCCGAGTCGTTTCTGGCGGTTCACACGACGTCGGCCACGCAGTGGACCTCCGTCAGGACGTCGGCATCGCCCCCATCGTTCGGGGGGCCGACCAGGAATCACCCCGCGCAGTCGCAGAGGCGCGCGCGCCGTCGGCAACGGGGCTGCGGTCGTGGGCGTGGACGCGGGACAGGCGGTTGCGCGGGAGACGGTGTTCGCAGTGCCGCCGAGCCTGCGAGCTCCGGGTGACTGGGTGCGGCCGAGGGTCGGGCGCAGGGCGCAGGGCGCAGGGCGCAGGGCGCAGGGCGCAGGGCGCAGGGCGCAGGGCGCAGGGCGCAGGGGCACGACGATCACGATGCCCGACGACCCAGGCTGCGCAGGTGGCCACGAGTCGGTGCTTCCCGAGGACACTCCACTGGGTCGGGGCCTGCCGCGGCTGGACGGCGCGCACGGGCCGCGCGCCGACGCGCGTGGCGACGATCGCGTTCGCACGGCTCGCGCCTGGGACACCGCCGTGCGGACCGCCCGTGAGGGGGCGCGGGTGATGGACCGTCGCGGGGTGTGGTGACTCCACCCACCCCC
>Ga0247718_1000566_pt1 | contig 10693 bp, 5 predicted proteins | sample 21E_DmetaG_FD_189045 | JGI IMG/M metagenome (GOLD analysis project Ga0247718, IMG submission 189045) | Soil microbial communities from hillslope of Landscape Evolution Observatory, University of Arizona, Oracle, AZ, United States - 2-1-E_D | ecosystem: Engineered > Artificial ecosystem > Mesocosm...
CTGTCCCAGCTGGCAAGCAGCTGGCCGAGGCGCTGCTGCAGCCGGCGCGCGTCGCTGCGGCTGCCGCCGAGCACGCGCTGCAGGCTGTCCTTTTTGCGCGCGGTGGTCCATTGCCGCCCGCCGCGCTCGAGGCCCCGCATGGTGCGCTCGATCAGGGCAGCCCAGGCACTGCCCTCGCCCGCCGCCTCGGCCGCGGTGCCGGGTGGCGTGCCTCCCCGCTCGGCCTGGTAGGCACGGGCAAAGTTCTCCGGCGTCGGCTCCTGCCGTTCGAGCGCGAGCCGGCGCAACGCCGCCTTGGCCAGCTGCGCCGGCGCCGTGGCGGGCGTCTCGCCGCCAAGCGGCGGCGCGGCCTCGCGGTTCATCGCCACGTCGTCAACCGACGGCGGCGCTGCCGCCCGGTGGTGCCGTGCGCCCCGCGCGCGGTGACTGCCCGGCCGCGGCACGCCGCTCGCCCGGCCACTCGGAGCGCACCGCACGGCCCGGGGCGAAATCGCAGGCGTCGTACCAGGCCTCGAAGTCGGCGGCCGGCATCGGCTCGGCGAAGTAGAAGCCCTGCATGGTGCGGCAGCCGAGGTCGCGCAGGCGATCGATCTGCAGCCGCGTCTCGACCCCCTCGGCGACGACGCGCATCCCCAGCACGTTGGCCAGCGCGAGGATCGCGTTGGCGACCGCCGAGGCGGTCAGCGTCACCCCGAGACCGGTGACGAAGCTGCGGTCGATCTTGAGCTCGCTGATCGGCAGCTCGCTGAGCGCCGCGAGCGAGGAGTAGTCGGTGCCGAAGTCGTCGATCGCGATCTCGACGCCGTACTGGTTGAGCTTGTGCAGCGTCGGGCTGTCCTTGAGCCGCTTCATCAGCGTGCGCTCGGTGATCTCGACCTCGATCGTGCGGTGCGGCACGCCGTGCGACTCGGTGGCGCTGCGGATCCACTCGGCGACGTCGTTGCGCTCGAACACCAGGCTCGGCAGGTTGACCGCGGCCGAGATCTCGATCGGCCGCGCGCGGCGCCGCCAGGCGCCGGTCTGGCGCGCTGCCTCGCGGATCAGCCATTCGCTCATCGGCACGATCAGGCCGGTCTCCTCGGCCAGCGGGATGAACTCGCCCGGGGGCACCAGCACGCCGTTGCGCCGCCAGCGCATCAGCGCCTCGACACCGACCAGGCGCACGCGCTCGTCGTCGCGCTCGTCCAGGTACTGCAGCTTGGGCTGGTAGTACAGCACCAGCTCGTCGCGCTCGATGGCCTTGTGCAGCGCGCTCTGCAGCTCGAGGCGCTCGCGCCCGCGGCTGGCCAGCTCGGGCCGGAACACGGTGTAGTTGTTGCGCCCGCCGTCCTTGACCGAGTACATCGCGACGTCGGCGCTGCTGAGCAGGTCCACGACCGAAGCCCCGTCGCGCGGGAACAGCGACACGCCGACGCTGGCGGTGACGAAGTAGTCCTTGCCGTCGATGATGACCGGCTCGCGCATCTTGCCGAGGATGCGGCGCGCGACCTCGTCGATCGCCTCGTGGGCACGCTGCGGGTCGGCATCGACGTCGGGCAGCAGCGCGACGAACTCGTCGCCGCCGAGCCGACCGACCGCCTCGAGCTGGCGGTAGGCGCGCGAGCCCTCGCTGCGCAGCGACTCGTCCTGCGGCACCGCGTCCGAGTGCCGCACGCAGCCCTTGAGGCGTGCCGCGACCTGGCGCAGCACATCGTCGCCGGCCTGGTGGCCGAGGGTGTCGTTGATCTCCTTGAAACGGTCCAGGTCGATCAGCAGCACCCCGACCTGGTGGTTCAGCCGCCGCGCCTGCTCGACCGCCTTCTCGGCGCGCACCAGCAGGTTGGCGCGGTTGGGCAGCTCGGTGAGGGTGTCGAATTCGGCGAGCCGGCGGATCTTGTCCTCCTGGACGCGCCGCTCCGTCACGTCCTGCACGATGCCGGTGTAGCCGCTCAGGCCGCCCTGCTCGTCGTAGACCGGTTCGGCCTCGACGCGCACGGTGCGCTGGCGGCCGTCGCGCAGCTGCAGCGAGACGTCGTCGGTGAACACGGTGCGGAAGTTCAACGTGTTGCGCAGCCGCGCGACGAACTCCTTGCGGCGCGCCTGCGCGACCATCCAGACGATGCGCATCAGCGTGACCGGCCGGTCCGGCGGCAGCCCGAAGACGCGCAGCGCCTCGGGCGAGAAGCCCAGGCCGCGGCGGTCGCGCCACCACTCGAAGCTGCCCATGCGCGCCAGCTCCTGGGCACGCGCGAGCTTGCTCTCGCTGCGCTTGAGCGCGCTGACGTCGCGCGAGGCCCGCAGCATGTGACGCAGCCGCATCGCCAGCAGGCTCCAGTGCTCGGACTTGACGAAGAAGTCGGTCGCCCCGGCCGCGTAGGCCGCCTTGATCGAATCGTCGTCGTTCAGGCCGGTCAGCATCAGCACCGGCAGCATCTCGAACACGCCCTGCGCACGCAGCTCGCGGCAGGTCTCGAAGCCGCTCAGGCCGCCGGGCATGTCGGCGTCGAGCACGATGATGTCGGGCGACCAGTCGCGCAGCACGGCAAGCGCCGCCTCGCCGCTGGGCACCATCGTCACCGCGAAGCCGCGCCCCTCGAGGGCCGCGGCGGTGACGGTCAGCGTCATCTCGTTGTCGTCGACCAGCAGCACGCGGGCTGCCTCGATCGGCTCCTCGGCAAGATTGACGGCGTGCAGGTTCATCGGTCGGTGGAGGCTGCGATCGGCCAGCCGCTCAGGCGCCGGCCTTGGGCTCGACCAGGGCGCGCAGGCTGTCGCTGACCGCCCCGAGGTCGGCGTGCATGGTATCGACCAGGGCACCGAGTCCCTGCGTCTCGCCGTTGCGGATCATCCGCTCTATGTCGGCACACAGGGCCGACAGCTTGAGCGCGCCGATGCTCGCCATCGACGACTTCAGCGTGTGCGCGACGCTGCGCACGCCATCCATGTCGCCCGCGACCATCGCGGTGTCGAGCTGCGGCATCAGGCGCGCGATCGAGGAGTCGAAGGCCTGCACCACGCGCTCGAGCAGGCGGTTGGCGCCACCCGGGTCGAGGTCGAACAGGCGCTGCAGTGCGGCCGCATCGAGCGGCGAATCGGGGGGCAGGCGATCGGTGGAAGCGGGCACTTGCGTCATGGCGGACTCTTCCGGGGCGGCAGGCGTGACAGGAGGGACGGCGTTCGGAACGCCGACCGGGAGCCAGTGGGCGAGCATCGCATGCAGGCGGCTCTTGCGCAGCGGTTTGGCGAGGTAATCATCGAAGCCGACGGCCCGGTAGCGATCGCGGTCGCTGCCCAGCGCATGGGCGCTCACGGCGATCACCGGCGTCGCCGCCGGGGTCAGGAAAGCGTAACGCTCGGACGGGCCGCGGCGGAAGCAGCCGAGCGCCTCGACCCCGTCCATGCCGGGCATCTGGATGTCCATCAGCACCAGGTCGAAACGCTGCTCGCACAGCGCCTGCAGCCCCTCGACGCCGGACGAGGCCAGGTGCACGCGGGCGCCGAGGCGGCGCAGCATCTGCGCGATGACCTCCTGGTTCACCGGATTGTCCTCGACCACCAGAATGTGGCCGCTCACGCGGGGTGTCAGCGCGGCCGCGGACGGGAGCTCGCCGCCGCTGCCGCCGAGCGCGTGGCGCAGCTGGGCGCGCCGCACGGGCTTGGACAGCAGGGGCATTCCGGCCGGCGCCTGCGCCAGGAGGTCGGGGGCCGGCGCCAGCAGCATGAGCCGCGGCACCGGCTCGCCGGCGGCCTTCAGCAGGGTCTCGGCCACCCGCGCGTTGTCACCGCCGCCGAGCTGCTGGTCGAGCAGGATCACGTCGAAGGCCTCGTCGGCGGCACGCGCGGCCTGCACGCGCGCCAGCGCGGCCGGCGCATCGGCCGCCTCGGCGACACCCAGGCCCCAGCCGCTCATCAGGCCGCGCAGCGCCATGCGCTGGCTCGCGCTGTCATCGACGACCAGCACCCGCCGCGCGGCCAGCGGCGCGGCCGCCGGCTCGACGCCGGCCGCGTGCGGCGGCTGCAGCGGCACGCGCAGCGTGAACACCGAGCCGCGGCCCGGCTCGCTGCTCGCGTCGATCATGCCGCCCATCAGCGCCGCGAGCTGGCGGGCGATCGCCAGCCCCAGGCCAGCGCCGCCATAGCGCCGCGCCATGCCGCCGCTGGCCTGGGTGAAGGGGGTGAACAGGCTGGCCAGCACCTCCGCGTCGATGCCGATGCCGGTGTCGGTGACGGCGAACTCGATCCACCAGCCCCCGCCGACGGTCGGCTGCGGCGCGCGCCGCAGCTCGACGATGACCTCGCCGCGCTCGGTGAACTTGATCGCGTTGGCCACCAGGTTGTGCAGCACCTGGCGCAGCCGCAGCGCATCGCCATGGGCGCGCTCGGGCAGGCCCGGCCCCTCGAGCAGCGTCAGCTCGAGGCCGCGCTCATGGGCCCGAGCGGCCAGCAGCTCCAGCACGTCCTCGGCCACCACGCGCGGCTCGAAGTCGGCCGGCGCGAGCGTCAGCGAGCCGGTGTCCATGCGCGAGTAGTCGAGGATGTCCTGGATGATGTCGAACAGCTCCTCGCCGCAGCGGTAGGCCGCCTGCGCGTAGCGCTGCTGGCGGCCGTCCAGCGGCGTGCCGAGCAGCAGTTCGGTCATGCCGAGGATGCCGTTGATCGGCGTGTGGATCTCATGGCTCATGTTGGCCATGAAACGGCTCTTGGCCTGGCTTGCCGCCTCGGCGCGCAGCGCCAGCGACTGGGCCGCGCGGCTGGCCTGCTGCAGCTCGGCCTCGCGCGCGGCGATCTCGTTGCGGTGCTCGCGCAGCCGCGCGAGCATGCCGTTGAAGCGGCCGGCCAGCACGCCGAGCTCGTCGGCCGAGCCGACCTCGACCCCCTGGTCGAAGTCGTCGCGCGCGACCCGCTCGGCCGCGCCGTGCAAGGCCTCGATCTGGCGGTGGATGCGGCGCGTGAAGAAGGCGGCGACCCCCAGCCCGAGCGCGAGCATCGCGAGGCTCAGGGCCACGGTGCCCACGAGCAGCACGCCGCCGATCCAGCGGCTGGCCTCGCCGAGCACGGCCGAGAACTCGTCCTCCAGCGGCACCAGCGTGTGGTGCAGGGCCTCGATCTGCTGCACCAGCTCGGCACCGCGTGCCGGCGACGGGCCCCCGCCTATCACCTCGGCGCGCAGTTCGCCTCCCAGCACGCGCAGGCGCTCGATGTGGCCATCGGCCTCGCTCCACAGCGTGATCGCCCGATCGAGGTAATCGACCCGGCGGAAGGTGCGGAACAGCCAGATCAGCCCGTCGATGTCCTCCGGGTGGTTGCGTCCCGCCAGCAAGCCCTCGCGCGCGCGCGCCAGGTCGGGCACCGGCTTCTCGAGCTCTTCGCGCGCCTGGCGGTCCCCCAGGGTGACCCGCAGCGCCTCCTCGTAGCGGCGGTAGTCGGTCTCGTCGCGCGACTGCGCGTAGCGGGTCAGGTTGAACACCGCATCGCGGTGCGACTTGGCCCAGAGCCCCTCGCCGGCGACGTAGGCGCGCACCGCCGACAGCACGTCGCCGTTGAGCTTGGTGACCCCGACCAGGAGGCCGATCACCAGCACGAACAGCGCGACGACGAAACCGAGCTTGCGCGCCACCGGCAGGTCGCGCATCGCCGCGCGCAGGCCGCGCGCGCCCGGCCCCGGCGCCGGGCGCAGTGGCACGGGCGGGTCGGCGGGGGGCACGCCTTGGATCACGGGCATGCCCGGATGATCGCCGATGCCGGCACCGCGGCAGCGGCCGGCGGGGCTTCAGTCGAGTCGTGCCGCGTGAGACAGCGCACGCAGCAGCGCGCGGTTGATCTCGCCAGGATCGGTGATCAGCCGGTCGCAGGCCTCGCGGATCGGATCGAGCGCGTCGCCCTCGATGGCGCGCACCATTTCGCAATACGGTGCATAGGGGCCGCTGCCGTCGGCCAGGGCCTGGTAGACGCGCTCGGGCACCGGCAGCGACTTCAGCAACTCGCCGAAGGGTTGCTTGAACATCTGGTCGAGCAGAGAGAACACCCCGCAGATGAACAGCTCGCCGCGCATCTCGTCGTCGCCGAGGTGCCGCACCAGCTCCTCCATCAGGATGCCGCGCCGCACCGAGGCGAACATCACCGGCTTCATGTCCACGTCCTTGCTGGCGGTCGCCAGCAGCAGCGCGAGCCAGCGCTTCAGGCGGTTGTAGCCCAGCATCATGATGGCGTGGCGGAACGAGCTGATCTCGACGCTCAGGCCGAAGCCGGGCGAGTTGATGTAGCGCAGCAGCTTGAAGGCCAGCGTCGGATCGCGCTTGAGCGTCTCCTCGAGCTTGTCGACCGGCTCGGCCTGGTCGACACGCCGGATCAGCTCGACGATCACCTGCAGATCGGAGGCCCCCGATTTCGGCTTGCTCGACGCGCTGGTCGGGGCAGCCGCCTGGGCGATCGCATCGCCCATCGGCCAGCCGAGCACCGCCACGGCCCCCCGCGCGAACGAGGCCTCCATCTCCGCGATGCGGCTGACACCGGACTGCACGAAGCCGATGCTGCGCGTCGCGCCGGCCGCCGGCTGGGTCTCGCCAACACGGCGGTCGTCAGACAGGTCGATGATCGAGTACTTGAAGCAAGGCAGCACCTCGCGCGGCAGCTCGCGCAGCGGCCGGCCCTTGATCAGCAGCGTGTTGCCCTTGGCGTGCAGCGCCGTGATCGCGGCGGTGTGGGCCGCCTCGCCGGCCATGAACGCCGGGACCTCGATCATCACGTTGGCGCTGGGCTGCGCCTCGATCAGGTCGTGCAGCAGCGACTCGCTGAGCACGTTCAGGGACACCCTGCCGTCGCCTTCGGGCCAGACGGCAGCGACTTCGGCGAGCAGCGCGGCCGCGTCGAGCGGCGCGCCCGGGACCAGCGGGAACACGGTCAGGCGCGTGGCCGTCACCGCGCGCTGGCGATCGATCATGGGAGAGTAGCTCAGCGCAACCTGGCTGAGGATGCAGTCGCTCACGCGGCGCTCCTGGGCAAGAAAGGACGGACGCGGGATCGGCGGTCTCAGCCGATGTGGTCGAACAGCGACAGCCGCTGCACCATCGCGTAGGACTTGAGGGCGGCATCGTAGCCGCTCTGCTGGTTCTGAAAGCGTGAAATTGCCTCGACCATGTCCAGATCTTCGGCGTTGGAGCGCTCGGTCTGCGCCCCGAGCTTGAGCGCGGCGAGCCGGCTCTCGATGCCGTCGATGCGGTTGAGCGTCTCGCCGGCCAGCGCGCGCTGCTGCTGCAGGCGCCCGAGCACGGCATCGACGTCGCGCAGGCTGCTGTTGACCACCTGGCTGATCTGGCCGCTGTTCAGCAGCGGCGTCTCGAGCGCCGCCGCGGCCGCGTCGAGCACCGCGAAGACGTTCAGCGTCGCGCTCGAGGGCGCGATCGCGAAGCCGTCGCCATCGGCCGGGGCACCACTGATCGTGAAGGACAGGCCCTCGACCTCGATGGCGCGGCCGCTCTCGTAGGGCACGTCGCTCAGCGCGGTCGGGTTGCCGTCGCGCAGCACGGTGTAGGTGGTCACGCCGCCGCTGACGCTGAAGTCGACCGTGTAGGCGCCACCGCTCAGCGCCGTCGGATCGCTGACGCGGCCGCTGTCGATCCAGGCGCTGCCGTTCTGCGTGAGCGCTCGGGTCTCGAACACGCCGTTGCCGGTGCGCGCCTGCAGCCAGGTGGCCGGGCCGTCGAGCGTCACCGGCAGGCTTTCACCGGAGGCGACGTCGATCTGGCCGCCGGTGCCGCGGAATTCGACCCCACCGGGCGTGTCGACGAAGGGCGGGCTGCTCGAGCCTTGCCCGGCGAACAGGTAGCCGCCGGCGCCGTCGGGGCGGTTGGCGATCGCGAACAGCTGCTTGCGCGTCTCGCGCAAGGCCAGCGCGAGGCTGCGCCGCTCGGCGTCGCTGTAGGTCGCGTTGCCGGCGGCGACCAGCTTCTCGCGCGCCTGCTGCAGCAGTTCGCCGGCATCGCCGAGCGCGGACTCGCCGAGCTGCATCGCGTTGCGGCTGGCCTCGACGGCGCGCTGGCTGGCGGTGCTGCGCGCCTCCAGCGCCAGCGCCCGCTCGGCGCGCGCGGCCGCGGTCGGGTCGTCGCTGGCGCGGTTGACGCGCTTGCCGCTGCTCAGCTGCAGCTGGCTCTCGGCCATCTCGCTCTGCCGGCGCTGCAGGTTGGCGATCGCGGCTTCGTAGCTGTGGGCGGTGCTCAGGCGCATGGGAATTCTTTCGCGAAGGGTCAGCGACCGGCCACCGACAGCAGGGTGTCGAACACGCCCTGCGCGATCTGCAGCACCTTGGCCGCGGCCTGGTAGCCCTGCTGGAACTGGATCAGCCGCGCGGCCTCCTCGTCGAGGTTGACGCCGGTCTTGGACGCCAGCGCCTCGGCGGCGTTCTCGGCCACCGCGCCGGAGATCGCGCTGGCGCCGCGCGCACTCTGCACGCGCACGCCGACATCGGCCATCGCGCGCGCATAGGCGCTGGTGATGGTCTCGCCCGGCGACAGCGCGCCGCCGGACAGCAGCTCGCGCCCGACCATGCCCTCGTCGCGCAGGTCCAGCAGCGACAGCGCATTGCCGTTGTTGGCGGCCGGGAAGGCGGTGCGCGCCACCTGCAGCGTGTCGCCGCTGCGCGGCACGCCGTTGAGGCTGAGCTCGAAGCCGTTCAGCGCGATCGGCGAGCCGGCCGACCAGGTGCCGGTGCCGCTGGCGACGACCGTGCCGCCGGCATCGGTGAGGCTCCAGCTGTAGCCGCCGGCATCGTCGGTGAAGGCGATGTCGGCACTCCGGTCCGGGTCGAGCGCGCTGCTGACGGTGCGCAAGGCCCCGACCGTCGCGGTGCCGACGTTCTCGGCGCCGACGGTCGCGGCCACCTGCGAGGCCGCGGCGATGCCGCGCGGATCGTCGAGCACGCGCGCCATGCCGGCCGGCGCATTGCTGACCGGCTGCAGCAGGTAGCGGTCGTTCGGGCCCGGTGCCGGCGTGCCGACATCGACGCGAAAGCCGTCGACCTCCTGGCCCGGGAGCACGCTGCGCTCGACGCCATCGCTCAGGCGCCGCAGCAGGTACTGGCCCGGGTTGAGCGGGTCGGTGCGCAGCTCGTAGTCGCTCGGCTGCAGCTGGGTCACGTCGGTGATCGCCAGCGAGACGGTCGGCACGCTGCGCCCGTCGGCCGCGATCGTCGACGCCAGGAAGCTGCCATCGGCCGCGCGCGCGTTGCTGCCCGAGGGCAGCACGCGCGGCGCGCCGACGGCCAGCAGCGGCGCACCGGTGCCCGGCGGCTGGCGCAGGTCCAGGCCGAGCGCCTGCTGCGCATTGAGCCGCCCCGCCAGCGCGGTCGCGAGCTGGCCGACCAGCGCGCGCGCCTCGCCCAGGTCCTCGTTCTGGAACTTCAGCAGCCCGGCGATGCTGCCGCCTCGGATCGAGTCGCCCGGCACCAGCCGGTCGGTGCCGGCCTCGGCGATGCCCAGGCGCACGCGCGCCGGGTCGTATTCGTCGGGCAGCACCTTCAGCGGCAGCGCCGAATTCGACAGCACCAGCCGCTGCCCGCCGCCGATGAACACGCCGAGCGAGCCGTCGTCGGCCGGGATCGTCGTGACCTCGATGTGCTGGGAGATCTCGCTGATCAGCCGGTCGCGCTGGTCGAGCAGGTCGTTGGGCTGGTGGCCGGTGCCGAAGGCCGCGGCGATCTGCTGGTTGATGCCGGCGACCTGCTGCGCCAGCGCGTTCACGGTGGCCACCGAGTTGCGCAGGTCCTGGGACACCCCGGCCTGCAGCGTGTTGATCTGCTCGCCGGCGGCGCGGAAGCGCGAGGCCAGCTCCTCGGTGCGCGCGAGCACGACCTGGCGCGCCGAGCTGTCCTGCGGACGGTTGGCCACGTCGACGAAGGCGTTGAGCAGCTGCCCCGCGGCGTAGCCGATGCCCTGCTCGCCCGAGGCGAACACCTTCTCGAGCCGCGTGAGCTGCTCGAGGTGGGTCTCGTCGAGCGCGGCGCGGGCGCGCGAGCTCGCGGCCTCGCGGGTCAGGAAGGCGTCGGCGGCCCGGGTGACGGTGTCGATCTTCACGCCCTGGCCGAAGAAGCCGGCGCCGGTGTACTGGCCGCCCGCGGTCGACAGCTCCACCTGCTGGCGCGAATAGCCCTCGGTGCCGGCGTTGGCGATGTTGGAGCCGGTCGTCTGCAGCGCGGCGTAGTTGGCAAACATGGCCCGGGTGCCCAGGCTCATCAGTCCGGACATGGCGCTTCCCTCAGGTCGTCAGCGTGCGCTGCAGCCGCAGCGTGGTGTTGATCACACGGCCGAGCTTGGCCGCGTAGGCCGGGTCGGTCGCGTAGCCGGCGCGCTGCAGGCCGACGGCGAAACCCTGGGCGCTGCCGCCCTGCTCGATCACCTTGGCATAGCGCGGGCTGTCCTTGAGCAGGCGGGCGTAGTCGCGGAACGCCTCGTCGTAGCTCGCGTAGGCGCGGAACTTGGCCTGCACCTTGCGCGGCTGGCCGTTGACGTATTCGGTGGTCGTCACCTCGGCGACCGGCCCCTTCCAGTTCGCGCCGGCCTTGATGCCGAAGACGTTGTGGCTCGGGCTGCCGTCGGCGTGACGGATCTCGCGCCTGCCCCAGCCGGACTCGTGCGCCGCCTGGCTCAGGATGAAGGCGCCGGGGACGCCGGTCTCGGCCGCGGCCGCCTCGGCGGCCTCGCTGTGACGGGCCACGAAATCC
>Ga0247718_1000567_pt1 | contig 10690 bp, 11 predicted proteins | sample 21E_DmetaG_FD_189045 | JGI IMG/M metagenome (GOLD analysis project Ga0247718, IMG submission 189045) | Soil microbial communities from hillslope of Landscape Evolution Observatory, University of Arizona, Oracle, AZ, United States - 2-1-E_D | ecosystem: Engineered > Artificial ecosystem >...
GCGTCAGGCCGAGGCTCCGTAGCCCCGCGCCGTGCTCGCGGTCGCCGACACCGTCAAGCCCACCAGTGCGCAGGCCGTCGCGGGGCTACGGAGCCTCGGCCTGACGCCGGTGCTGCTCACCGGGGACAACACCACCGTCGCCCGCGCGGTCGCGGCCGAGGTCGGCATCGACGAGGTCATCGCCGGGGTGCTCCCGGCCGGCAAGGTCGACGTCGTCAAGGACCTCCAGGGCCGCGGCAGGGTGGTCGCCATGGTCGGTGACGGGGTCAACGACGCCGCAGCGCTCGCCCAGGCCGATCTCGGCCTGGCCATGGGCACCGGCACCGACGTCGCCATCGAGGCATCCGACCTCACCCTGGTCCGCGGCGACCTCACCGTCGCGGTCGACGCGATCCGGCTGGCCCGGCGCACCCTGCGCACCATCAAGGGCAACCTGTTCTGGGCCTTCGCCTACAACGTCGCCGCCCTGCCGCTGGCCGCCGCCGGGCTGCTCAACCCGATGATCGCCGGCGCGGCCATGGCGCTGTCCTCGGTGTTCGTGGTCAGCAACAGCCTGCGGCTGCGCCGCTTCCGCCCCACCGGCTGACCGAGTGCCGGTACGGTCGGGGTCCAGGTCGCCGATGGCGCCGGGCCGGATCGTGAACGCTCGATGAACGACCTACCGATCATGCTTGACCGCCCGGGAGACTGGTGCCACTTGTCCAGTTCTCGCCGAGGGAGTCGTCCGTGCCTGTTACGAGGTTCCTCGCCCGGTTCGCCGCCACCGCGGTCACCGCGGTGCTGCTCTGCACCGGAGTGTCCGCCACCGCCGCGGCGGCGCAGCCGACCGCGAGCCGGGCCGCATCCGGATGCAGCACCTGGCAGTACGTGGTGAAGAGCAGCGGAACGATCCGGTACAGCCCCGGAGGGGCCGAGACCGGCGTGTGGGCGCGCCCGGGTGACCTGGTCAACGTCCACCAGTTCAGCGGGCCCTGGTACCGGGGCAACTTCTACTGGGAGTTCGGCCGCTACTACAGCGACGGCTGGATCCTGAGCAACCACCTGGACTACCTGCGCTGCTGGTAGTCCAGCGGAATTGCTGCGCCGCGGGCGCGGCAGGCCGCAGATTCGCCGTGGGCCCGGCCCCCGGCGTGGCGTGCGGCGGCGGACTCCGGCTTGGCCGGGTCGCCCACCCACAGGCCCGATCGGGCGATCCACGGGCCGGGATGCGTTGGGGCGGCCCGTTCGGATGACCCGGGCGCGCGCCGCCGGGCCGCTCGCGCCGGCGCATGCCACGCTGCGCGGATGCTGGTGAGGATCCTCCCGGTGCCGCGACGCCGGCCGCTGGTGGTAACGGCCGTGGTGGCTGCCGCGGCGTGCGTCGCGGCCGGTCTGGCCTTGGCCGTGGCGCACCTACCCCTCGTGGAGGCCCGGGCGGCGTACCTGGGGTGGCGCGACGGTGACCCGCGCGGTGAACTGGCCGGTGACCGGGGCGTGCACGACGCCGTGCTGCGGGCGTGGGCCGACCGCACCGGCATGGCGTCGCAGGACGCCGTGCTGCTGACCCGCAGCACCGGGCCGACCCGCCTCGTGTGGGCCGGTCGCGTCGGTGGGGTGGCCGGGGCGGTGGTCACCCAGCCGGCGCACATCACCGGCCGCGAGATGCCCGGCCTGGACGAGGGCGTCGACCCGCGCCACGACGTGTGGGGCTACCTGCGCCTGCGGCCGGACGGCACCGCCACGGTCGCCGCCGTGACGGCGCACCACCTGCCGAACGTGTGGCGCCTGCACGCGCTGGGCGGCTGGCTGGACCCCACGGCCGGCATCGGTCTGGTCCTGAGCCTGGGGACCCCGCTGGTGGTGTCGGAGACCGTCGAGTTGACCCCGGCCGGGGTGTACGGCCGCACCGCCCGGCCGCTGCCGTTCCGGTCCGACGGCACCGCGGTCGTCGACATCGACGACGCGATCGGCCGCTACGGCGTGGTCGTCGGGCCGGCGAGTCGGCCACTGACCGACATCTACGGGCTGTCGGGCAGTCTGGAAACCGACCTCGCCCCCCTGGTGCTGGACTGGTCCGGACGGGCCGCCGACGGGCCGTCCGTCATCCCGATCACCGGCGCCGCGCCCCCGGCGGCGCCGACGGAGGGCCTCCTCGACACGTTCACCGGGGCGGTGGTCAGCCGCCTGGCGCGGGTACCGAACATGTCGTACGCCACCACCGGGTGGCTCCTCGGCGGCCGGCTCGCCGACGGCACCACGGTCACCGTCGGCACCGTCAACGCCGGCGGCACCCACCGCCTGGTGAGCCTGACCGGCACCCGGTACGCCGACCACGGCGTCCTGGATCCCGCGGCGCCGCTGCCCATCGCCGTCCGGCTCCCCGGCGGCCGCGGCTGGGTGGTGGCCGCGCCGCGCGCGACGCTGCGTCACCGCCCGCCCGGCGGCTCCTGGCGCCCCGCCGGCCTCCAGGCCGCGGTCGTGCCCGACACCGGCCCGGTGGAGGTCGAGGTGGGCCGCACCGGGCGCCGGCCGGCGGTCGTGTCCCTGGCCTGACCCCGCGCGCCTCGGCCGCGCCGGGCCTTCGGGACCGGCGGGTACGGTGGCGCCGGCGGACGCCGGCGCCACCGTGGGCGCGCGCGCGTCAGGCGCGGGAGGTGCCGCCGGACGCCGTGTCCCTCACCTCCTCGGTCGCGCGCTGCGTCGACTCCTTGGCGGTCTCCGTCGTGGTCTGCGCCGCCTCCTGTGCGGCCGACTTCACCTCCTGCGCCGACTGCTTGACCGACTCGGCGGCGTCCTGCCTGACCTGGCTCGCGGCTTCGGTGACCGGCTCGCGGACCCGGTCGATCAGGTCACCGCCGTGCTCGGCGAGTTTCTCGCCGGCCCGGCGCTCGGCCTGCGTGTCGGGCAGCAGCGTGGCCGCCAGCAGACCGGCGCCGAAGGCGATCAGTCCTGCCGCCAACGGGTTGCCGCGCGCCTTCTCGCGGGCCAGGTCCGGGCTCTGCCGGACCGCGTCCGCGGCGGAGGAGGCCGCGTCACGCACGCCGTCCGCGGCGGACGACGCCCTGTCCTGAACCACCCCGGTCGCGGTGCTGGTGGTGTCCCGCACGGCGGTTGCGGCCGATCGCGGTGCTCCCATGACGGACTCCTTGAGGCTGCTCACGCGGGAGCCGAGCCGGTCCCAGCCGCGCCGGGCCACCCGCTTGGGACTGGTACGGTCGGCCAGCCGGTCGACGTCACCGGCGAGTTCGGCGCGGGTCGTCTCGATCTCCCGCCGAATCGCGTCCGGATCGTCGGAGGAGCGAGGCTCCCCCGACTCCGGCGCCGGGTATCCCGTCATCCCGCGGTCGGGTTGCGTAGCCATTCCGCGTCCTCCTTCAACGTCTCCACCGTCTGCCGGGGCACCGGGTTTACCGTCTTGATCTGCTTGCGGGCGCCCGCGAAGGCCACCGCCCCGACCACCGCCCACAGCACTGCCACGATCAGGGCGGCCCACCCGGCGGGCATGACCGCGTCCAGTGCGTAGACCAGGGCGAAACTGAGCAGAACGATCACCATGAGCCCGGCGACGGCCGCCACCGCGAACATGCCGCCGGCCCTGCCGGCCTTCCTGGCCTCCTGCTTCATCTCGGCCTTGGCGAGCTCCACCTCCTGGCGGAACAGCCGCGACAGGTTCGAGGTGATCTCGCTGATGATGTCGCCGATGCCCTGGGATTCACCCGGGTCACCGGCGGGACCGGCCGGGTGCGCCGCGGTCACCGGTAGCCACCTCGCTCCGGACCGGGCAGGACCCCGTAACCGGGGGCCTCGACCGGGGCGGGCGGCGGTGCCGGCGCCGGTGCCGGCACGGACGCCGAGCCCACCGCGGTCGGGTGGTAACGGCCCGCCGCGGTCCCGTCCGCCGGTGCGGTGGATGCCGACGGGCTCGACGTGGCGTCGTTGGAGCGCACCGCCCGGGCGGTGGTCCGGCCCAGCCGGCCGACGACGAACCCGGCGGCGGCCGCCGCCAGCAGGAACGTGCCCGGCCTGCGTCGGGCGAAGTCCTGTACGTCGTCCAGCAGACCCTCCGGGCCCCGCTCCTGGAGGTAGTCCGCCGCCCGGCGACCGGACTCGCTCAACCGCTGAACGAGCTGACCCGCCGGGGTGTCCCCCCGCTCGCCAGTCATGGCGCCGAGGTCGTCCGCGATGCGTCGCAGACCGTCGGCCATCTGCTGGTGCCCGGTGTGCAGCTGTCCGGCGACGCTGCGCCGCACGTCGGCGACGACGCTGCGGGTCTGGTCGCCGACCTGACCGGCCAGCTGGCGGCCCTGCTCGGCGGCGGTGCCGACGACCTCCCTGGCGGCGTGCCCGGCCGACTCGGCGGCCTGTCCGGCGGCCTGGGCGGCGCCCTGTCCGGCGGTCTGCGTGGTGGCCTGCCCGGCCTGCGTCCTGGTTGTCGACGTTCCTGCGGTCACGGGGTCATGGTCTGTCTCATGCACGTCGCCCTCCTCGGGGGGGTTGTCGCGGTCGCTAGGCCACTGGGTACCCGGCCCGTCGTCCCCCACTCCTGGCCGCACGCCGAACCGGCCGAGAGGGTCGGTACGGCCGGCGCGACCTCGGGTACCCGGGGTGCGTCCGGAGACGGTCACGAATGGAGAAGCGCAGGCCACCGTCGCGCACGTAGCGTGACGCCATGGACCTCGCACCGCACCAGGCCTCCGCAGGGCCGCGTTTCCTGCCCGGCCGGAAGACCGGCGTACCCACGGAGGGAGTGCGATGACCGCGAGGACGGACCGGCGGCGGTCCGCGCCGCCCGTCGCCGACGGCCACGACCTGCTCCGCGTGCAGGGTGCCCGGGTGCACAACCTCAAGGACGTCCACGTCGAGATCCCGAAACGCCGGCTGACGGTGTTCACCGGCGTCTCCGGCTCGGGCAAGAGCTCGCTGGTGTTCGGCACGATCGCCGCGGAGTCGCAGCGGCTGATCAACGAGACCTACAGCGCCTTCGTGCAGGGCTTCATGCCGACGCTGGCGCGCCCGGAGGTCGACGCCCTGGAGGGGCTGACGGCCGCGATCATCGTCGACCAGGAGCGGATGGGCGCCCACGCGCGTTCCACGGTCGGCACCGCGACCGACGCCAACGCGATGCTGCGGATCCTCTTCAGCCGGCTCGGGCAGCCGCACATCGGCTCGCCGAGCGCGTACTCGTTCAACGTCCCCTCGGTGCGGGCCAGCGGCGCTATCACCGTCGAGCGCGGCGCCGGCCGGACGAAGACCGAGAAGGCGACCTTCACCCGTCTCGGCGGCATGTGTCCGCGCTGCGAGGGCATGGGCTCGGTCACCGACTTCGACCTGTCCGCGCTGTACGACGACAGCAGGTCGCTCAACGAGGGCGCGCTCACGATCCCCGGCTACAGCATGGACGGCTGGTACGGCCGCATCTTCCGCGGCTGCGGCTTCTTCGACCCGGACAAGCCCCTCCGCAGGTACACCAAGAGGGAACGGCACGACCTGCTCCACAAGGAGCCGACGAAGATCAAGATAGACGGCATCAACCTGACGTACGAGGGGCTGATCCCCAGGATCCAGAAGTCGTTCCTGGCCAAGGACGTCGACGCGCTCCAGCCGCACATCCGCGCCTTCGTGGAGCGGGCGGTGACGTTCACGACCTGCCCCGAGTGCGACGGCACCCGGCTGAGCCCGGAGGCCCGGTCCTCGAAGATCAGGGGGAGGAACATCGCCGACGTCTGCGCGATGCAGGTCAGCGACCTGGGCGACTGGGTCCGGGGGCTGGACGAGCCGTCGGTGGCCCCGCTGCTCGCCGGACTGCAGCACCTCCTCGACTCGTTCGCGGAGATCGGGCTGGGGTACCTCTCGCTCGACCGGCCCGCCGGCACGCTGTCGGGCGGCGAGGCACAGCGCGTCAAGATGATCCGCTACCTCGGCTCCCCGCTCACCGACGTCACCTACGTCTTCGACGAACCCACGGCCGGTTTGCACCCCCACGACGTCCAGCGGATGAACGACCTGCTGCTGCGGCTGCGGGACAAGGGCAACACGGTGCTCGTCGTCGAACACGAGCCGGAGACGATCGCGATCGCCGACCACCTCGTCGACCTGGGCCCCGGCGCCGGGACGGCGGGCGGCACGGTCTGCTTCGCGGGCACCGTCGAGGGGCTGCGGGCCAACGGCACCGTGACCGGCCGCCACCTCGACGACCGGGTGGCCCTCAAGGAGACGGTGCGCAGGCCCACCGGCCGGCTTGCGGTCCGCGGCGCGACGACGCACAACCTGCGCAACGTCGACGTCGACATCCCGCTCGGGGTGCTCGTCGTCGTCACGGGCGTCGCCGGCTCCGGAAAGAGTTCCCTCGTACACGGGTCGCTGCCCGCCGGCGCGGGCGTGGTGTCGATCGACCAGACCCCGATCCGCGGCTCGCGGCGCAGCAACCCGGCGACGTACACCGGACTGCTCGACCCGATCCGCAAGGCGTTCGCCAGGGCCAACGGCGTCAAGCCGGCGCTGTTCAGCGCCAACTCCGAGGGCGCGTGCCCCGCCTGCAACGGCGCCGGCGTGATCTACACCGACCTGGCGATGATGGCCGGCGTCGCCACCACGTGCGAGGAGTGCGAGGGCAGGCGGTTCCTGGCCTCGGTGCTGGACTACCACCTCGGCGGCCGCGACATCAGCGAGGTGCTCGCGATGTCGGTGACCGAGGCCGGGGAGTTCTTCGGCACCGGCGCGGCGCGCACCCCCGCCGCGCACGCGATCCTCGACCGGCTCGCCGACGTCGGGCTGGGCTATCTCAGCCTCGGCCAGCCGCTCACCACGCTGTCCGGCGGCGAGCGGCAGCGGCTCAGGCTGGCCACCCGCATGGCCGCCGACGGCGGCGTCTACGTCCTGGACGAGCCGACCACGGGCCTGCACCTGGCCGACGTCGCGCAGCTGCTCGGCCTGCTCGACCGGCTCGTCGACTCCGGCAAGTCCGTCATCGTCGTGGAGCACCACCAGGCGGTCATGGCGCACGCCGACTGGATCATCGACCTCGGCCCCGGCGCCGGCCACGACGGCGGCCGGATCGTCTTCGAGGGCACCCCCGCCGACCTCGTCGCCGCTCGGTCCACCCTCACCGGAGAACACCTCGCGGCCTACGTCGGCGCCTGACCGGGGCCCGGGCGGACACCGCCGGACGAGAGCTCCCACACCGGAGCGCCGAGGCGGCCGGCACCGCCGCGGCCAGTCGGCCCGACCCGGTTCCGCGCCGGCGCCGTCGCCGGTCGGCCCGTCGCGACCGGCTCCGGGGACCTATCCTGGCCCGGTGAGGCCCGAGGAGCTCAAGCACCTGCGGCGCGCCCGCGACCTGATCGACCGGGAGTACGCCCGGCCGCTGGACGTGCCCGCGCTGGCCCGGGCCGCGCTCATGTCGCCGGCGCACTTCTCCCGGCAGTTCCGCGCCGCCTACGGCGAGACCCCGTACAGCTACCTGATGACCCGGCGGATCGAGCGGGCCAAGACCCTCCTGCGCCGCGGCGACCTGAGCGTCACCGAGGTGTGCCTGGCCGTCGGCGCCACCTCGCTCGGCTCGTTCAGCAGCCGCTTCACCGAGCTGGTCGGGGAGACCCCGAGCGCCTACCGGGCGCGCAGCCACGCGGCGCTCGCGCCGGTCCCGGGCTGCTGGGCCAAACTCGTGACCCGGCCGAGCAGGATTCGAGAAGCACCGGCCGGGTCCGCCCCGTAGCGTTCCGGACATGGATCTCTCCGTCAGGTACACGTTTCTTGAAGTCGACGACCACGAGGCCGCGCTGGCGTTCTACCGGGACGCGCTGGGCTTCGAGGTACGCCAGGACGTCGCCATGGAGGGCGCGCGCTGGCTGACCGTCGGGCCGGCGTCGCAGCCCGAGCTCGGCGTCGTGCTGCAGACCGTGGGGGTCGGCCGACCGCCCGCGGATGCGCAAACGCTGCGCGAGCTGCTGGCCAAGGGGTCGCTGTCCGGTCTGGTCCTGGAGACCGACGACGTGGACGAGGCGTTCGAGGCCGTCCGCGCGACCGGCGCCGAGGTGCTCCAGGAGCCGATGGACCAGCCGTACGGCACCCGGGACTGCGCGTTCCGCGACCCCGCGGGCAACCAGGTCCGGATCAACCAGCGCGCCAAGGGCTAGTCCCAGCCGCCCGGGGGCCCGGCGGCGGTCCGGCGGCGAGAGGGCCTTGACATCGGTACGGCGCCCCGGGAATTTGTGGGCGTGGATGTCCGTCCGGGTATCCCACCGCCACCGACCGGAAGGACGGCCTGTGTCGCCACTCCGACTGTCGCCACTCCGCCTGTCGACACCTCGACTGTCACCACGCCGCCGCCGTACCCACATCGTCGCGCTCGCCCTGCTGCCGGCCCTGCTCGTCGGCGCGGCGCCGGCCGCCGCGGCGGCCGGCGCCGGCCAGGGCGCGCCCGCGGCCGCCGGCCCGGCGGTCCCGGCCGAGCTGAGCGCCCGCGCCGGCGCCACCTCCATCTCGCTGGCCTGGCGCCAGCCCACGACCGGCACCCCGGCAGTGTCCTTCCGGGTGTACGACCACAACCGGCTCGTGGCCCGGCACACCTCCACCCGCGTGACGCTCGCCGATCTGGCGTTCGGCTCGTATCACGCCATCACGGTGACGGCGGTGGACGCCGCCGGGCGCGAGTCCGCGCCCACGCCCGAGATCCGGCTGCGGGCCTGGGTGGAGGGTGCGCCGCCCAACCCGTGCCTGCCGCTGCCGCCGATGTGGTGGACGGTCACCGCGACCGACGTCACGGCGACCTCCGCGATGCTGAGCTGGCCGTCGTTCATGCCCGGTCAGTACGAGGTCCGGCTCAACGGCACCGCCTACCAGCCCACGGAGCCGCGCGGGATGCGCGTCGGCGGGCTCACCCCGGCCACCGAGTACGAGGTGCAGCTCGCCCGGCTGGGCTGCGGGGCGCCGCAGGTCTTCGGCGGCGGCAGGTTCACCACGCGGGCGGGCCGCCCCGAGTCCTCGATCAGCCTCGGCTGGGCCTGGCCGTCCGACGGCGCCTACGTGCACCAGTACGCCGTCTACGAGGGCACCCGGCTGGTGGCCACCAGCTGGACCAACACGGTGACGATCCGCGGGCTCCACCACGCCGAGCCGCACCGCTACACGGTGGTGGCGCGCGACTGGGCCGGCAACGAGTCGGCACACAGCACCGCCGTCAACGCGGCCACGGCGACCTGCCAGGCCGACCCGCCGCGGCCGACCTCCGTGCGCGCGACACCACGCTCGGCCTCGACCGTGCTGCTGGAGTGGGCCCAGGAGTCGTTGGCCACCTCGTACACGGTGTACGAGGGCGACCGGGCGGTCACCACGGTCCGGCAGCCGGCCGCGCTCATCTCCGGCCTGGCGTCCAACTCCACGCACACGTACCGGGTGAGCGCGCATCTGATCAACGACTGCGGCGAGACCGCGCGCAGCGAACCGGTGACCGTGTCCACCCCGGACGGCCCGACCGCCCGACCGGAGCCGCCGACCGGGCTGCGGGTCAGCGCCATGCGGCAGGTCGACCCGTACACCGTCGAGATGTGGCTGCAGTGGTATGCGCCGCAGACGTCCGCGCCGACCGGCTACGTCGTGTACAACGGCACCGAGGTCGCCGGCTACGCCGGCAACATCGGCTGGCACTACCTGCTCCGCCAGGAGGCCGGCACGCGCAGGTTCTACACGGTGACGTCGACGTACGGCGACGGGACCGAGTCGGCGCCCAGCGCGATCCTCGAGGTCGTCGCGCCGTTCATGCCCCCGCCGTGACGGCGCGCCCGCCTGCCTGATCCGACCGCGCGGTAGCGCCCCGCCGGTCTCACGGCGGCCCGGCGGACCGCCGCCGGGCCGCCGCCGGGCCGCCGCCGCACCGCAGGCGCCAAGCTTCTTGCGAACTTGTCGCAACTAGTAGAGAGTGGCAACTGACCCGCGACGGAGTATCGGCGATGCCGCCGGTGCGGGTTCCGCTGCGGCCGTACCCGGCGGTCGAGATGATCCCGACCTCCACCCGCCGGGGCGGCCGCCGCTGTCCGCCCCGGACCATCGCGAGGGAGTCGCCCCATGGGGGTCTACACGCTGCCGGACCTGCCGTACGACTACGGCGCCCTGGAACCGGCCTTGTCGGGGCACATCATGGAACTGCACCACGACAAGCACCACGCCGCCTACGTCAAGGGCGCCAACGACGGCCTCGACCGGCTCGCCGAGGCCCGCGACCAGGGCAACTACGACGCCCTGGTCGGCCTGGAGAAGACGTTCGCGTTCAACCTGTCCGGTCACGTGCTGCACTCGATCTTCTGGGACAACCTCTCCCCCGACGGCGGCGACCGGCCCGAGGGCGACCTCGCCGCCGCCCTCGACGAGCACTTCGGCTCCTTCGACGCCTTCGCCGCGCAGCTCTCCGCCGCCACCACGAGCGTGCAGGGCTCCGGCTGGGGCGTGCTGGCCTGGGAGCCGCTCGGCCGCCGCCTCATCGTCGAGCAGGTCTATGACCACCACGGCAACGTCGGACAGGGCACCACCCCGCTGCTGGTGTTCGACGCCTGGGAGCACGCGTACTACCTGCAGTACCGCAACGTGCGGCCGGACTACGTCGATCGGCTGTGGGACCTGGTCAACTGGACCGACGTCCAGTCCCGGTTCGACGCCGCCCGCGCGGCGGGCGCACCGCCGGCCGGACGGTGACGGCCGGCGGGCCGCGAGCGGCGTG
>Ga0247718_1000568_pt1 | contig 10682 bp, 1 predicted proteins | sample 21E_DmetaG_FD_189045 | JGI IMG/M metagenome (GOLD analysis project Ga0247718, IMG submission 189045) | Soil microbial communities from hillslope of Landscape Evolution Observatory, University of Arizona, Oracle, AZ, United States - 2-1-E_D | ecosystem: Engineered > Artificial ecosystem > Mesocosm...
ACCGTGTTCGCCGCGGGGGACGCTGCCGACGCGAACCCCAGCGACAACCAGGCGGAGCGCCTCCTCGGCATCCGCAACATCGCGCCCCGCGCGAAGGCTCCCGCCGAGCCCGTGGTGGCCGAGCCTGGCGCCGAGACGCGCTTCACCATCGAGGTGGAGAACGCGGGCGCCACGAGCGTCCTCCTCGTTCCCGACCTCGCGCTCCCCGCGGGCTGGAACGGCCGCCTCGAGGCCGCCGCCCTCGGTCCCCTCGCCACGCCCGGTGAGCCCAAGGCCTCCCTCGGCATCGTGGTGCGGCCGCCCCCCGGCGCCGAGGCGGGACGCTACCTCCTGACGCTCCGCGTGAGCGGCCAGGGCGCGCCCGATGCCGCCGTGGAGCTGCTCGTGCCCGTCACCGTGGCCGCTCGCCACGACGTCCAGGTGGACCCCGCGCCCGCGGAGGTTGCGCCCGGTGAGCCGAGCCTCGTGCCCGTCACCCTCGTGAACGCGGGCAACGCCCGGGAAACCCTCGCCTTCAGCACGGTGCCCGCGGGCCTCGTGAGCCCCGGCACGCCGAGCGTGGTGCTTGCGCCCTTCGAGACGCGCGTTGTGCAGGTGCCCGTCGTGGCCCCGGCCGCGGCCTCGCCCGGTCCCTTCGCCTTCAAGCTGGTTGCTCGCTCCTCCGCCACCGAGAGTGCCGCGGACGCGGTCGTGGAAATCCGCCGCGCCTACGCTCCCCGCCTCTCTCTTGAGGGCGCCGCGGAGATCCTGCCCGGGAAGGCGAACGTCGTGAAGCTCGTCCTCGAGAACGTGGGCAACGCGCCCGGCACCACGTCGCTGCGCGCTGCCGTTGCGGCCGGTGCCGTCGCTTCCGGCGTCACGGTCACGCCCGACCTCGTGATGGTGGCTCCTGGTGAGCGCCGCGAGATCACGGTGAGCCTCATGGCGCCCGTGGGCATGAGCGCGCCCCTCCTCGTGGAGGCCTTGAGCTACGAGGGCGCGCCCCGCCTCGACCCCGAGGCCACCGCCGTCGTCACCCGCACGGCCCTCTCCGTGCCCGTGGCCGTGCGCATCCCGGACCTCCGCATCGTCTCCTTGGAGATGAACCCCAAGTTCAACCTCTTCGCGGGCGACCTCGTGACCTACACGGTCGTGGTGGAGAACGCGGGCCGCGGCGACGCCGCCGCTGCCCTCGCGGGCCTCTTCATGGATGCGACGCTCGTGCAGGAGGTGGCGATGCCCGCGATTCCCGCGGGTGGCCGCGCGACCCTCACCCTCGCAGCGCCCGCCGTGGCCGGCGAGCACTTCGCCACCGTCCTCCTCGACCTTGGCGCCGTCCTGCCTGAGGGCGTCCGGGAGGACAATGCCCTTGCCCTCAAGGTGACGGCCACCGGTGTCCCCGTTTCGGGCGGCACCTTTGGTGCGGCCACCGGGAAGGACGTCCCCGCCGCCAGTGGCGCGTGGGGACTTGTTGCGGCCGCAGCGGCGGCCTCGGTGGCGGGAGTTCTCTCCCGCAGGAGGCGGGCCCCGTGAAGGGCACACGGGACTTCCGCACCCTCCCCCTCCTCATCGTACTCCTCCTTGCCGCTCCCCCCTTCCTCGCGCTATCTCCCGTGAGCGCGCAGTCCGGGTCCGGGGACCCCGCCACGACGCCCGCGACGAGCGTGGATCCCGCGTGGTGGAGCCCCGAGTGGCACTTCCGCGTTCCCGTGACCGTGACGGCCGCGCTCCCCGCCACGGGCAAGGACCTGCCCCAGGATTTTGCCCTCGACCTCGTGCGCTACCCCGTGGAGGTGGAGGTGGACTTCCGGCCCCTCCTCGTGGCCGCAGGCTTCGCTCGCGGCACGAGCCTTCGCGGCTTCACGCTTGACGCGGACAGCATCCGCGTCATCGGGCCTGACGCTCAGGGCGCCATCCGGGAGCTTCCGAGCGCCTTCTACCCCGGGTGGCTCGACCGCCGGAACGACGCCTACGACCCCGTCCTCAACCCCCACGGCACGGTCTCCTGGATCGTGGAGGGCCCCGTGAAGGCGGGCGAGACCCTCACCTTCTACCTGTACTTCGACAGCCTGGAGAACGGGAAGAAGCCCGTGGCGGGCTACCGCACCCAGGACGCCTTCGGCCTCCCCACGCGGGATGCCGTCACCATGGGCCACCTCGACTCCCTGTACTGGACGAGCCCCGGCACCCTCCTCTACGGCTACGCGGCCGAGGGCACGTCGCTCAACCAGGCCGTGGAGATCCTGGGTCTCCACCGCAACACCACGGTGCAGGTCTTCGGGTACAGCGACGGCGTGCCGAACACCGTTCCTCGCGAGACCCTCAAGGTGGACTACGGCACGGTGCGCGTCGTGAGCGTCCCCGCGGGGCCCGTGAAGGTGGTGGCAAACAAGCCTATCGTCGCGGGTAACCGCCTCGGCGCGGGCGGCACCGTGTACTACCCCTCCACGAGCGGTGGGCCCCTCGGGAGCGATTTCCTGATCACCGCCCGGGCGCGAAGCCCCGTGGACAACGCCCTCGTGACGGCCCCCTTCCAGGCCGCCACCGTGACCGTGTCCACCCTCGGCCCCAACAACGTGCCCCAGCCTGAATCCCAGGTGTCGGTGCCTCTGCGCGGTTCCCAGCTCGTGACGCTTCCCGAGAAGGGTCCCGTGGTCGTGAACGCGACGGACAGCGCGGGCCGCCCCGTGCCGGTGCTGCTGCGCAACCGCGGCGACAACGGCGCCATCCTGCCCTCCATGACGGGCGCGGGCCTCGGCCTCTCCCTCCACACCTACACCACCTCGGGGGCCATCCTGCAGTTGGGCGCCCTCGCCCCCGCCACCCTCGAGGTGTTCAGCAAGGGCCGCACCATCGACACCGTGAAGCTCGCGGGCAAGAACGTCACGGAGCGCCCCTACTACCTGTTCGCGGGCCAGGGCGCCTTCCAGGGCGGCGATGCGCTCTTCGTCACGAAGGACGGGCCCTTCTGGGCCTACGACTCCCTGAAGGACCATGCCCTCGGCGCCCTTGGTGGACGCGCGGGCCGCACCTTTGATTTCCTGGTGGAGAGCCGGTTCAAGGCCGTGCTCATCCCCTTCAGCGGCGACACGGACGTCGTGGCCGTGCGCGGCGACGGCGCGCGCCTCGAGTTCCCCGGCCTCAACCCGGGCTCCGTCACGGAGCTTGGTCCCGGACGCTACTCCCTCACGGCGACAAAACCCGTCACCATCATCCTGACCGGCACCCAGTTCACGGACTACGGCATGCTGTTCAGCGGCCGCCTCCCCTCGCCCAAGACCACCCTCGGGCCCCTGCAGTGGGGCGGCCGCCTCGTGGAGCTCACCACCCCCCGGCCCCTCGAGTTCGTCGAGGCGGGCCAGACCCTGAAGGTGCCCGTCACCGTCACGAACAAGGGCCGCACCATCAGCGGCGCGAACCTTCCCGACTCCGTCACCCTGGAGCTTCTCACCGAGAACGGGCTTCCCGAGGGGTGGAAGGTGAACCTCGTGCCGCTGCAGGTGAACGACCTCGGCACCGGCGAGTCCCGCCGCCTCGAGCTTCTCGTGGAGGTGCCCGCCGACGCGAAAGCGGGCAACGTCACGGAGCTCACCCTCGTTGCCACAAGCAACGCGAACCCTCTCGCGGGGGACCGGCTCACGGTGGGCTTCGAGCCGCGCAGCCAGTTCGACGTGAGCCTGCGCTTCGACGACGACTCCGCCCTGCAGTTCCAGCCCCTCGACGCTGAGGGCCGCGCCACCTTCACCCTCATCGTTGCAAACACCGGGAACGTGCCCGACACGGTGAGCGTGAACCTGCCGAGCATCCTCGACGGGTGGAAGGTGAACCTCTCCGCGCCCGACCGCGGCCTCTCCACGGAGCAGCCGCGCTCGAGCCTCCGCATCCCCCTCGCGCCCGGCGCCTTCGAGGTGCTGAAGCTCACCACCAAGGCGCCCCCCGGCAACACGGGCTTCCTGCCCCTGTACGTGACGGCGAAGTCCAGCGGCTCGCCCACGCAGCGCCAGGTGCTCGCGGTGTCCGTGGTGGCCGCCGACAGCGACGTGGCCCTCGAGGGCCCCGCCACCCTCAGCGCGCTTCCGGGCGAGGTGGCGGAATACAACCTCACGCTCCGCAACAAGGGCGGCCCCACCACCGTCGTCCTCTCCACCGCGGGGTCGCTCCCGCCCGGGTGGGTGGCGCGCCTCCTCACGAAGCCCCTCGGGAGCGACAGGTTCACCGAGGAGATGACCGTCAACCTCGCCGCGAAGGACGACCCCCAGGGCGCGGACCGCGTGGCCGTGAAGCTTCTCGTGACCCCCGCGGCCTCCGCGAGCGCCTTCATCAGCATCCCCCTCGAAGTGGTGGCGAAGCCCCCGGTGCAGGGAAGCCGCGGCGAGGCCCGCTTCCTCGCGACAACCGTGGTGGCGGCCCGCCACGACCTCTCGGCGACGCTTGGCGAGGACGGGCGCACGCTCCGCCTCGTGAACCGCGGCAACGGCCCCGAGAGCTTCCGTTTCGCCCTCGGTGCGGCCCCCGAGGGGTGGACCGTGACGCTGCCCGATGCTGTGGCGGCCCTTCCCCGCGACGGGAACATCACGCGCACCCTCCTGGTGACGCCCGCCGCCAGCGCCCTCGCGGGCCAGCACGAGGTGCGCCTCGTGGCCGTCTTCGAGGACGGCGAGCGCCTCACCGTCCCCATCACGATCACGCTCGGCGAGGCCGCGCGCCTCACCCTCAACCTCAGCACCACGAGCCTCGCCACCTACCCCGGTGGCCTCGCCGAGGTGCGGGGAAGCCTCCGGAGCACGGGCACGGTGCCCGCCGTGGCCACCCTCCGCCTCGAGGGGAACCCCCGCCTCATCGCCTCCTTCACGCCCGAGCGCGTGACGCTCCAGCCCGGGGAAGCGGTGCCCCTCGCGGTGGTCCTCCGCGTTCCCCTCACGGAGGTGCCCGGAAACGTGCCGCTCGTGGTCCGCGCCGAGGCCCCCACCGGGGAGCTTCTCGCCCGGACGGACCTGCGTCTCACCGTGGAGACGGTGGACCTCCGCTTCGACGGGGACCCCTTCGTGATGGCATCCCTGGATGGGGAGACCCGCCGCGTGGAGGCCCGCATCATCAACGCGGGGAAGGTGCCGGTGCAGAATGTGACGGTGACGGCCTTCGAGGAGGTACAAGGCGTTTGGGTTGCCGTCAGTAACGTTACCTTTGAGACGGTTCCCCCGGCTACGGGCAGTGTGGATGCGCGCCCCCGCCTTGCGGCCCTGGAGTGGGTTAGCACTCCCGGCGCCACTCGCGTGAAGGTGGAGATCGACCCCCACCACACCGTCCCCGATAGCGACCGGGTGAACTCCGCCGCCGTGGCCAACGTGCCCGGCAACGGCACTCCCGGCGTTCCCTTCCTGTGGGGCCTGCTGGCCGTCCTCGGCCTTGCCGCCGTGGGCGCGCACCGTAAGAGGTGCCGTCCCTGATGGCCTCCCGCCTTTTCGGGTGGGTGTGGCGGCGGCGCGTTCCCCTTGCGGTGGGCGGCGCCGCGGTGCTCCTGCTCGCGCTCGTTGGCGTTTTCGCCCTCGCCGGTGAGGGCGGCCTGCTCGGCGCTGACGCGCCTGCCGCAGCCAACCGGCCCTTCGATGGGACCGCCACCGGGATCCCCCAGGTGGACGCGGATGGTGACTCCCTGTGGGACGTGGAGGAAAATCAGGTTTACGGTACCTCCCCCCAGAACCTGGACACCGACAAGGATGGGATGCCCGACGGGTGGGAGGCCCTCGCGGGCGGTCGCCTCGGCGCGGGGCTCGCGCCCGACCCCCTTGTGTTCGACCCGGACGCCGACCCCGACGCGGACGGCCTCACCAACCTCGAAGAGTACCGCTACTCCCTGCAGCAGCGCCCCGAAGCGGGCAAGCAGGGCTGGCGCGCCCTCCAGGACTCCGCCGGCAACCCCCTCACGCTGCGCCCCCTCGTGTTCGACACGGACGGCGACGGCCTCCCCGACGGGTGGGAGGTGCAGCACGGCCTCGACCCCCTCCGGAAGGAGGATGCGGGCGCCGACCTCGACGGGGACGGCATCCCCAACCGCGAGGAGTACCGCCTCGGGTCCGACCCCGGCAGCCGCGACTCCGATTCCGACGGCATCCCCGACCTCGACGAGGTGAGCCGCGGCCTCTCCCCCAAGGCCGCCGACACGGACGGCGACGGCATGCCCGACGGGTGGGAAACCGCCTTCAACCTCAATCCGGCCTCCGCCGCCGACGGTCCCCTGGACGCGGACGCGGACGGGCTCACGAACGCGGAGGAGTACCAGGAGAGCCTCCGCCTCCTGCCCGCCGCCACCTCCGCGGACCTCGTGCGCGACGGCCTCAAGCCCACAGACCCCGACACGGATGGGGACGGCATCCCGGACGGGTGGGAGACCCTCAACGGCCTCAACCCCCTCGACGACGGCACCCGGGACGCGCTCCGCGGCCCCTTGGGCGACCTCGACGAGGACGGCCTCACGAACCTGCGCGAGTACCAGCTCCGCACGCGGCCGGACCGCCGCGACACCGACGCGGACGGCATCGACGACCCCGAGGAGGTGGCCGGGTACGTCCTCCGCGTGGACCGCGGCCAAGGCGCGCAGGAGACGCGCGTCACCTCCAACCCGCGCCTTCCCGACACGGACGGCGACAAGCTTACCGACGGGCGCGAGCGCGAGCTCGGCACCGACCCCGGAAGCCCCGACACGGACTTCGACGGCATCCCCGACGGCGAGGAGGTCACGCTCCGCACCGACCCCACGGTGGCGGACACGGATGCGGACGGCATCCCCGACGGCGAGGAGCTCACCTACTGGGTGGGCCGCCGCTCCGAGGCCCTCGACCTCGTGCGGCAGAACCCCGCCGCCCTGGATTACCTGCGGCGCGGCAACCTCACGCGCGAAAGCCAGGAGGCCGCGCGCCTCGCGGACCTGCTCGGGCCCCTCGGCGACATCGACGGCGACGGCGTCCCCAACCTGCGCGACCCCGACTCCGACGGCGACGCCGTGGACGGCGCCACCACCACCGACGGCTTCGAGCTGAAGCCCACGCCCGACGACCGCGGCAACGCACGGCGCTACCAGACGGACCCCGCGAAGCCCGACACCGACGGCGACGGCCTCCCTGACGCGTGGGAGGTTCTCTACGGCAAGCCCATCGTGCTCGGCGGCCGCAGCGACTGGAACCTCAACCCCGCAAAAGCGGACTCCCTCGACCGCGGCGACGGCCTCACCGACGCGGACCGCGAGCTCGACAACGACGGCCTCACGAACCGCGACGAGCTGCAGTGGCTCACCCACCCCAACCTCGCAGACACCGACGGCGACGGCCTCGCCGACGGGTGGGAGATCGAGCACCGCCGCCCCCGCACGAGCAACCGCGTCCTCCTCTCCCCCACGAGCATGGACACCGACGCGAACGGCGTCCCCGACGGCGACGAGGACTTCGACGCGGACGGGTACCGCCGCTACACCGGGTGGGACGGCCGCAACGCCACCGTCACCAACCTGCTCCCCTTCACGAACCTCGAGGAGTTCCGCGCCGGCACGAACCCGCACGTGGCCGACACGGACGGCGACGGCATCCCCGACGGGTGGGAAGCCGTGAACGGCCTCAACCCCGTGGACCCCTCCGACGCCGTGGGCGAGCCCGGAAGCGCCGGCGACCCCGACCGCGACGGCCTCCCCAACCTGGGAGAGTACCGCCTGGGCGCGCTCCTTGGCGCAAGCACCGACCCTCAGGCCTTCGACACGGACGGCGGCGGCCTTCCCGACGGCTTCGAGGTGCGCTTCACCGCGGGGGTCCTCGACCTCATCAGCAACCCCCTCAACCCGCGGGACGACCGGCCCGACGACGACCCGGACAACGACTCCGTGGTCAACCGGGACGAGTTCACGCGCCGCACCGACCCCTTCGACCCCGACACCGACAACGACGGGCTCCTCGACGGGGCAAGCCGCGACCTCCGCTGCGGCCCCGGCGCCCCCGACCAGGCTGTGTGCGAGGCCCTCCTCGCCGCCGGCATCGCGAACCAGCCCGGCGAAGCTGGCCGCACTACCTTCCTCGGGGAGCCCAGCAAGGGCGGCAATCCCCTCCGCTTCGACACGGACGGCGACGGCATGCCCGACGGGTGGGAAGCCCGGTACGAGCTCGACGTGGCCACCGCTGCGGGCGCGGGCGATGATGCGGACGGCGACGGCGTCACCGACCTCCGCGAATACCTGTACGGGCGGCCCCTCCGCTACCCCGCGGACCGGCCCTGGTGGGGCGGCCTCAACCCGCGCGAGACCGACACCGACGGCGACGGCGAGGAGCGCCGCGACAGCCTCGACCGCGACCAGGACAACGACGGCCTCGACGACCTCAACGGCGAGGACCCATCCCCCGGGCTCGACCCGCTCAACCGCAAGCCCGCCGAGCAGCTCACGATCCCCGAGATCCGCGCCTTTGTGGCCGCGCGCCCGAGAACCTTCGCCGACACGGACGCGAACGGCGTCCGCGAGGGCGACGAGCGCGTGGACGTCCGCATCGTGCTCACCCGCGTGCCCACCGAGATCAAGAAGGGCGAGCCCTTCGTGGTGGAGGGCCGCGTCCTCGTGAACGAGCCCACGAACACGCCGGGCCGCAACAGCACCGGCACCCCCGTCGGGAACCTCACGGTGCTCCTCAACTTCGACGAGCTAAGCTCGGAGCCCTCGGGCGTCTTCGGCCTCGCCGTCACGCGTGACACTGGGAACTTCACGCTCCGCGCCACCCTTGCGCCCTCCCTCACGGCCCCCGTGGACGTGCTGGCGCGTGGCCGCGCCCCCACCTGGGTGAACCCGGACGGCACCTGGGCGCCCGATGCCTCCCGCATCACCACGGGCCCGGGCCACCGCCTCGTGGTGTGGACCATGAACCGCTCCGCCTACCCCGGGAGCCCCCTGTACTGGGCCCGCACGGGGACCGCCGTGTACGAAACGGGCCTCGTGGCCTCCGGCATGGCGGAGACGGAGCCCCAGTTCGCGGTGCGCGCGGACACCGAGTTCCGCTTCACGGAGCGCCCCGCCCTCCTGCGCCTCGGCGAGAGCGCCACCGTGAAGGGCGTCCTCGTGGACGCGAGCGGCCTCAACGTGCCCCGCGTGCCCATCACGGCCACCTGGCTCGGGAAGACCACGGCCCTCACCACGGGCCCCGACGGCGCCTTCACCCTCACGCTCCCCACCGAGGCGAGCGCGGGCGTGCACACCCTCGAGGTGCGGTACGCGCCCACCGCCGGGTTCCTCACGCCCTCCGTGGGCCGCCTCAACCTCACCCTCGTGTACGCCACGAAGCTCACCGCCACCTTCCCCGAGCGCGGCCTCGCGAACGCGAGCTTCACCTTCCCCGCCACCCTCCTCGACGAGCGCGGTGCGCCCCTCGCGGACCGCATCGTGAAGGCCTACCTGGGGAAGCGCGCCGTGGGCGAGGCCCTCACGGACGAGGCCGGGCAGGCCCGCGTGCTCGTGCGCATCCCCGCCGACGCGCCGCCCGGGTACGAGAACCTCTCCGTGCGCTACGCCGCCGAGGAAGGGTACGGCGCCTCCGCCACCTGGAACCCCAACTTCTTCCTGCGCGGCACGGCGCGCCTCACCGTGGGCGCTCCCGACGCCACCCGCGGCAGCCCCCTCCGCGCCGTGGGCAAGCTCACGGATGCCCTCGGCAAGCCCATCGCGGGCGAGACCGTCACCCTGTTCTTCGGGCAGGCCGCCGCCACCGCGCGCACGCGCACCGACGGCGCCTTCAACGCCACCCTCGACACCCTCGGCCTTCCCCTGGGCCCTGCCGCCCTGCGTGTGACCTTCCGCGGCTCCGAGCTGTACCAGGCCGCCGAGAACGCGTACACGGTGCAGCTGCGCGGCGTGCCCCGCCTCACCCTCGAGGAGGGGACGGTGCCCCGCGGCGAGGACGCGCTTCTTCGTGGCCGCCTCGTGGACGACCTCGGTCGGCCCGTGCGCGGCGCCGCCATCACGCTCACCTTCGATGAGACCCTTGTGGACAGTATCACGCCCACGGAGGCGGACGGTACCTTCCGCGCCGTGAAGCGCGTCCCCGGCAACTCGCTCCTCGGGCCCGTGCCCGTGGCGGCAAGCTACCTCGGCTCCCCTGACGGAACGCTGCTCCCGGCGGAGGCCCAGGCCGTGTACTACGTGGGCACCCCCACGACGCTCCTCGTGGACGCGGGCACCGCCGAGCGCACCCTGCACCGCTTCACGGGCCGCCTCCTCGACGACGAGGGCACGCGCCTTGCGGGCTACACCGTCACCCTGTTCCTCGACGGCATCCCCGTAGGGAAGGGCCTCACCTCCGCCAACGGGTTCAACGCCGAGGCCCGCATCCCCGCCAACGTTCCCACCGGCAACGTGACCCTGCGGGCCGTCTTCGAAGGCACCCGCACCCACGCGGGAAGCGCGGGAACGGCGCCCTTCCTGGTGCTCGGCCGCCCCACCATCAACGTCACCGAGGCTCCGAGCGAGGTGGCCCGCGGCGCCCGCCTCCACCTGCAGGGCACGCTCCTCGAGGACAACGGCAAGCCCGTCACGGGCGACCTCGTGCTCGACCTCAACGGAACCGCCCTCGGCACCGCCCGCGCCGTGGAGGGCGTGTGGCGCTTCCAGGGCACCGTGCCCCCCACGGTGGCCCTCGGCCCCGCTTCCCCGCTCCGCCTCACTTTCCCCGGCACCGAGGAGC
>Ga0247718_1000569_pt1 | contig 10673 bp, 12 predicted proteins | sample 21E_DmetaG_FD_189045 | JGI IMG/M metagenome (GOLD analysis project Ga0247718, IMG submission 189045) | Soil microbial communities from hillslope of Landscape Evolution Observatory, University of Arizona, Oracle, AZ, United States - 2-1-E_D | ecosystem: Engineered > Artificial ecosystem >...
CCGAAGCTTTTCGCAGCTTATCACGCCCTTCCTCGCCTGTCCGTGCCAAGGCATCCACCGTGCGCCCTTTTCCGCTTGACCGGATATCTCTACCCGGCCCACCGTTCACACAGTTGTGCTCCCCCCGTTTGCTCCTCGTCCGCTTACGCGCACAAGGTGCCCCGGGAGCAGCACTCGTGGTGCTCTTCCTCAGCTAACTTACACCCTATCCCTAAACCCAAATTTTCAAACATTCCGTTGGCGGCCAACTTTCCACCGCCGAGCCTTTAATTATAACCCCGGATCCTTCGTTCGTCAACCCCCCGCTTGACCGGGGGCGTCGCTCACTCCGTTTCCAAAGGGGCCGTAAGTATAGCCCTGCGGGGGGTCTGCGTCAACCCCTCGTGCCCCGGCGGGGACCGGCCCACCCGGCGTCCAGAGGAGGCGGGTTCCCGCCGCCCAGAGCCCCAGCGCGAGCACGCCCAGCAGCTCTCCGGCCGGCCGGAAGCGCTCCCGCTCAGCGAAGAGCCCACGAACCGATTCCGCGGCGTTCCCCAACCCGAACGCCTCCCCCGGAGCTGGTCCGATCCGGTCTCGGAGCACGGGGATGACGGAGAAGCGCAAGACTGCGAGAAGAAGGGCCAGGCTCGCGAGAGAGGCGACGAGCCGCACCCGGCTTCCGGCGGCGAGGGCACTCCAGGCGGTGAGGGCGAGGACCGCGACGACCAGCCACTCGATGATTCCCGGCGGGGGGAGGAGGAACTCCAGGAGCTGTGCATTGGCCGCAGTGCCGTAGACGACCGCGACCCACCCCAGAGCCCCCGCGGGACGTGTCCACACCCCCCGGAGGAGGAGGACGTAGGTGAGGAGAAGGGCGAAGATTCCCTCCACCACCCCGCCGGTCCGGTACCGCACCCCACCATCCAGGAGGTGTGCGCCCGCGAGCGTGGCACTCCCCAGGAAGAGGAGCGCCGCGGCGACGGCTCTGCGCGCGGGTGTCAGCGCGGGAGCCATTCCAGCGGACCGGGGCGGAGCTTGCGGCGGAGCGCCTCCGCCATCTCTCCTGCGCGGACGCGCGTGGCAGGCGCGGTGGGAGTGGCCACCACCCGCTCGACCTCGGTGAGCGCCTCCTGGAGGAGCGGGTCGTTGTCGCGGCGCCACCAGGGGGTGTCGGCGGCGCGGAGCATCAGCGCCGCGCGGTCCAGCACCGCGCGCGCCCACAGCTCGGTGGCCGCGCCGCGCTGCGCGTCCGTTTCTGCGTGGTCCCGGGCGGCCGTGGCGGCCTCGGCGGCGCTGGCGTAGGCGGACATCGCCGCGGCGGTGTCTCCCGCCTGGAGAGAGGAAGCGGCGGCGCCGAGCCTCTCCTCGGCGCGGCCCACGCGCGGGCCGAAGGCATCGGGGCGCACCGCCACCCAGCTCCGGCTCCGGGCCTCCGCCACGCTCTGCGGACCGCTCCGGTAAAGGAGCACGGCACCGAGGGTGAGGAGGGCGAGGAGCACCACGCCGCCCGCCACCCACGGATCGCGACGCGCCTCCGGGGAGATCATCTCTCCGCTTCCCCGCCGTGGCGCGCGAAGCCCGCCTCCAGGAACTCGCGGACGTCGTCGTAGCGGACGGCGAAGTCGCCCAGTCGCGTGCGGTGGGGGCCGTGCCAGTCGGAGCCGCCGGTGCGGAAGAGCCCCAGCGAGCGGGCGGCGCTCTCCAGGAGGAGAGATTCGGCGGGTGGGGTGTAGGGGCGGAAGCACTCCACCCCGCTCAGCCCCCACCGGGCGAACTCCCGGATCTCCCGGTCGAACACCTCGATGGGAGGGTGCGCCCACACCGCCACGCCGCCCGCGGCGCGGATCATCTCGATGGCCTGCTGCACGGTGGGGAACTCCGTCTCCACGAAGGCGCTCCGCCCGTCTGCCAGGTACAGGTCGAAGGCTTCGGCGTAGTAGCGGGTGTGCCCCCCGGCCAGGAGCGCCCGGGCCACGTGGGGCCGGCCGATGGAGCTGGTGTCCGGCCCCGCCTCCCGGAGCACGTCCTCGTCCTCCAGCGGGATTCCCTGCTCCTGGAGCCGCCGCACCATCCGCTGCATCCGGTCCATCCGCCGGGTGCGGGACGCCTCCTCGTGCGCGGTGAGGGCCGGGGACGCCGGGTCCACGAAGTAGCCCAGGATGTGGAGCTCCACGTCTCCGTGCCGGGTGCTCACCTCGATCCCCGGGATCACGCGGAGGGGGCGCTCCCGGGCGGCCTGGACCGCCTCGGCCACCCCCGCCACCGTGTCGTGGTCGGTCAGCGCGATGACGTCCAGCCCCCCGGCCGCGGCGGCGTCGACCACCGCGGTGGGGGAGAGGTGCCCGTCGGAGGCGTGCGAGTGGATGTGCAGGTCTATGCGCTTCATCTACGTCCAAAGAACGCTCACCGCCGGCCCGTTCCGACCGGCGGTGAGCGGGGTTTCGTGTCCCCCGGAGGAGCTGCGGGTCAGCTCGGCCGGGAGCCGCGTCTCACCGGGCGCGCCAGGCCGCGCCGATGCCCCAGTTGGCTCCCTCGCCGAGGTTCGCGCCCACGCGGAAGCTCAGGTTGGGAGCGAAGTCGAAGTTGATCCCCACGTCCGCCAGCACGTCGAGCTCGAACTTGTCCTCGGCGCCGTAGTTGTTGAGGATGGCGAGCCGCGGGTGGATGTACGGCGTCAGCGAGAAGTTCGACGCCTCGGGGACGAAGGTGTGCCCGGCGGAGAACCCGGCCTGGATCCCCAGCGCGTTGGCATCGCCCAGGATGGCCTGCCCGGCCGCGGTGAAGGCGAGCCCGATGGGGGCGCCGGCGAGCACCACCGGGTTGCGGATCTCGCCGCCGATGGAGAGGGCGCCGTCGCCGACATCGAAGTACCCGGCGCGGATCCCCAGCGAGCCGGCCCGCCAGATCCCCTCCAGGGCGAGGCCGGGATCGTAGTCGCTGACGTAGACCCCGAAGTCGTTGGTGAGCCTCGGCGCCAGGAAGGTGGGGGTGAAGACCTGTGCCTCCGCCGCCCCGAGGGAGAACACCGATGCCGCGAGGGCGGCCACGCCACGGATCACCCAGGACTTGCTCATCTCGCTCCGCCGTTTCCGTCTGTGGTCGAATGTCCGCCGCGCGTGGAGACCGCTGGCGGCGGGGCTTCGCGGAGTGCGACGGATCAAGTTTCGGACCATGTGGATGGAAGCGGCGCGGCCCCCGCAGCCCGAAGGCTGCGGGGGCCGCCGGAGGACGCGCCTAGAGCGCGCCCCTGGTGGACCGGGGTCAGGCGGCCTCGGCGCGCTCGCTGAGGACGGTGACCACGTCGTTCAGCACCTGGAGGAACCCGCCCGAGACACGGAAGATCTCGGTGCCCCCCCCCCGGCGGATGCGGAGCGTCCCCTCTCCGAGGAGCGCCATGAGCGGCGCGTGCCCCCGGAGGATCCCCAGCTCGCCCGTCCAGGCGGGGGCGACCACCGAATCGGCCTCCCCCTCGAAGACGGTCTGCTCCGGCGAGATGACGGAGACGCGCAGCGCACCCGCGCCCGGGGCTCCGGCCGGGGCGGCCATCAGGCGCCCTGCTCCAGCCGCCGGCCCTTCTCGATGGCGCCCTCGATGCCGCCCACCATGTAGAAGGCCTGCTCCGGGAGGTGGTCGAACTCGCCGCTCACCACCCGCTCGAACGACTCGATGGTGTCCTCCAGCTTCACGTACTCACCCGGGGTGCCGGTGAACTGCTCGGCCACGTGGAAGGGCTGCGAGAGGAAGCGCTGGATGCGCCGCGCGCGGCCCACGATGACCTTGTCCTCCTCGGTGAGCTCGTCCATCCCGAGGATGGCGATGATGTCCTGGAGCTCCTTGTAGCGCTGCAGGATGCGCTGCACCGAGGTGGCAACGCGGTAGTGGCGCTCCCCGATGTACTGCGGGTCGAGGATTCGGCTGGTGGAGTCGAGCGGGTCCACCGCCGGGTAGATGCCGAGCTCCGAGATGGCGCGCGAGAGCACCGTGGTGGCGTCCAGGTGCGCGAACGCAGTGGCCGGCGCCGGGTCGGTGAGGTCGTCGGCCGGCACGTAGATGGCCTGCACCGAGGTGATGGACCCCTCGCGGGTGGAGGTGATCCGCTCCTGCAGCGCGCCCATCTCGGTGGCCAGCGTGGGCTGGTACCCCACCGCCGAGGGCATGCGCCCGAGCAGCGCCGACACCTCGGAGCCCGCCTGCGTGAAGCGGAAGATGTTGTCGACGAAGAAGAGCACGTCCTGCTTCTCGACGTCGCGGAAGTACTCCGCCACGGTAAGTCCGGAGAGCGCCACGCGCAGGCGGGCGCCCGGCGGCTCGTTCATCTGCCCGTAGACGAGCGCCACGGAGGACTCCTCCAGGTTCTCGTCCTTGATGAGCCCGCCCTCCTTGAACTCCAGCCAGAGGTCGGTCCCCTCGCGGGTGCGCTCGCCGACGCCCGCGAACACGGAGCGTCCGCCGTGCCCCTTGGCGATGTTGTTGATGAGCTCCATGATGACGACCGTCTTCCCCACGCCCGCGCCGCCGAAGAGGCCGATCTTGCCGCCCTTCACGTACGGGGTGAGGAGGTCGAGCACCTTGATCCCCGTCTCCAGGATCTCGGTCTTGGGCTCCAGGTCCACGAAGCGCGGAGCGGGGCGGTGGATGGGCCAGCGCTCGGCGGTGGCCGGGATGTCGCCCGCCACGTCCACCGGCTGCCCGAGCACGTTGAGGATGCGGCCCAGCGCCGGACGCCCCACCGGGACGCTGATGGGGCCGCCGGTGTCCACGATGGGCATACCGCGGACGACGCCGTCGGTGGTCTCCATGGCCACGGCGCGCACCTGGTTGCGGCCGATGTGCTGCTGCACCTCCAGGACCACGTCCAGCGCCGGCTGGCCGTCGCCCGCGGGGCGCGACACGCGGAGGGCGTTGTAGATCTCGGGGAGGTTCCCCTCGAACTCCGCGTCGATCACGGGGCCGATCACCTGGACCACGCGACCCACGCCAGGGGTGCCGGCCGGGACGGTGGCCCGCTCGGGGGCGGTTGCTGCCATCTATCTTCTCCTTGGTCTGGGTTCCGTCTTATTCCAGCGCGGCGGCGCCGCCGACGATCTCCGCGATCTCCTGCGTGATGGCTGCCTGGCGCACGCGGTTGTACGTCCGCGTGAGCGACTGGAGCATCTCACCGGCGTTGTCGGTGGCGTTCTTCATGGCGGTGCGGCGAGCCCCCTGCTCGGCGGCGGCCGTCTCCACCAGTGCCCGGTACACCCCGTTCCGCACGTAGAGCGGGAGAATCCGGTTGAGGATCTCGTCGGCGGAGGGCTCCAGGATGTAGTCCACCTCGCCGCCCCGCCCCGCCTCGTCCGGCGCCCGGACCGGGAGGAGCTGGAGGGTGGCCGGGGGGGTGGAGAGCGCCGACCGGAACTGGGCGTACACCACGTACACCGCGTCCAGCTCCCCGCTCTCGAACTGCTCCATCAGGGTGTTCACCAGCCGCTCGGCGTCCGCCGCGGTCGGCCGGTCGCTGATGTCGCTCACCGCGTTCCGGATGTTCTCCCCCTGGAACCGGAAGAACCCGATCCCCTTCTTCCCCGCGATGTGCAGCTCCACCTCGGTGCCCCGCCCGCGCAGGTCGCGCAGCAGCGAGCGCGTCTCACGAATGAGGTTCACGTTGAAGGCGCCCGCCAGCCCCCGGTTGGAGGTGAGCAGGAGCACCGCGGCGCGCCGCACCTGCTCCGGCTGCCGCAGCAGGGGGTAGCGCGCGGCCAGCTCGGGGGTCAGGAGGCGCGCGATGACCGCTCCGAGCTGCTCCGCGTACGGCCGGGCGGCGGCCACCCGGTCCTGGGCGCGCTTGAGCTTGGACGTGGCGACCATCTCCATCGTCCGCGTGATCTTGCGCGTGTTCTGGACCGAGCGGATCCGCCCCTTCAGTTCTCTGGCTCTCGCCATGGCTCCTCGCCTTCAGCGTGTGCGTGGGCGGCTCAGTACGTCTGCCGGGCGGAAGCGGCGTTCGCCTCGGGGCGCGCCGCCAGGCGGAGCTGCTCCTCGCTCATGTGCCGGTCCGCGGCGGTCTCGTTCAAGATGGGCGAGTTGGCGTAGTTCTCGGTCCCCACCGGCGAGCTCGGATCGGCGAAGAGCTCGGAGTAGCGGCGGATGGCCGCCACCAGCGCCTCCTCGTTCTCCTTGGTGAGGTCGCGGTGGGTCCGGATGCCGTCCAGGATCTCGGGGTGCGTGGTGCGGAGGTAGACGTGGAAGTCGCGCTCCCACGCCCGCACCTGCGACACGTCGACGCTGTCGAGGTAGCCGTTGGTCAGCGCGTAGATGATGGCGACCTGGTGCTCCACCGCCATGGGGGAGTACTGCCCCTGCTTCAGCACCTCGACCGAGCGGGCGCCGCGGGCCAGCTGCCGCTGCGTGACCGGGTCCAGCTCGGAGCCGAAGGCGGCGAAGGCCTCCAGCTCGCGGTACTGCGCCAGCTCGCCCTTGAGCTTGCCGGCCACCTTCTTCATGGCCTTGATCTGTGCCGCGCCGCCCACGCGCGACACCGAGATGCCGACGTTCACCGCGGGACGCACGCCGGAGTAGAAGAGGTTCGACTCCAGGAAGATCTGCCCGTCGGTGATGGAGATCACGTTGGTCGGGATGTACGCCGACACGTCGCCGGCCTGCGTCTCGATGATGGGGAGTGCGGTCAGCGACCCGCCGCCCATCTCGTCCGAGAGCTTGGCCGCGCGCTCCAGGAGGCGCGAGTGCAGGTAGAACACGTCGCCGGGGTACGCCTCGCGCCCCGGGGGACGGCGGAGCACCAGCGACATCTGGCGGTAGGCGACGGCCTGCTTGGAGAGGTCGTCGTACACGCAGAGGGTCGCCTTCCCCTTGCCGTTCTCGTCCTTGGTGTACATGAAGTACTCGGCAAGGGCGGTCCCGGCGTACGGGGCGATGTACTGGAGCGGGGCCGGGTCGGAGGCCGAGGCCGCGACCACGATGGTGTAGTCCATGGCGCCCGCGTCGGTGAGCCGCTTCACCACGCCCGCGATGGTCGAGTTCTTCTGGCCGATGGCGACGTACACGCAGACGACGCCCTGGCCCTTCTGGTTGATGATGGCGTCGATGGCGACGGCCGTCTTCCCGGTGCCGCGGTCGCCGATGATCAGCTCGCGCTGCCCGCGGCCGATGGGGATCAGGGCGTCGATGGCCTTGATCCCCGTCTGCATGGGCTCCTTCACCGGCTGGCGGAGCACGATCCCCGGCGCGACGATGTCCACCTGGCGGCGGGCTTCGGCGTGGATGGGGCCGCGGCCGTCCACCGGCTCCCCGAGGGGGTTCACCACGCGCCCGAGGAAGGCGGGGCCCACCGGGATGTCGAGCACGCGGCCGGTGCGGCGGGCCTGGTCGCCCTCCTGGATGGCCGTCCAGTCGCCCATGATCACGGCGCCGATGTTGTCCTCTTCCAGGTTCAGCGCGAGCGCGGTCACCACCTTGCCCGTCTCGGACGAGGTGACCTCGAGCATCTCGCTCGACATGGTGCCCGAGAGGCCGTAGATGCGCGCGATCCCGTCCTTCACCTCCAGCACCTGGCCCACTTCCTCGGCCTGGAGCTCCTCCTCGTACCGCTCGATCTCGCCGAGGAGCACGTCCCTGATCTCGCTCGCGCGAAGCTGGGTGTCCGTCGCCATCGCTCTATTCCTTTCCGATCCAGCGGCGCCGCTGGGTCTCGCTGTTATGAACTGCTTGCGTCCGAACCTGTCCGACTACTCTCAAACGGCGGCCGCGGCGGCCTGCGGAAGCTCCACCTCCAGGAGCCGGCGGCGGATGCGGGCGGAGCGGCTCCGCACGGATCCGTCGAGGATCTGGTCGCCGACGCGCACCACGATCCCCCCCAAGAGCTCCGGGTCCACCGTGAAGGTGGGGATCACCGCCTTCCCCAGCCGGGTCTCCAGGTAGCGCCGGACCTCGTCCTGCAGCGCCAGGTCCGGCTCGTGCGAGACGGTGACCGCCACCCGGACCCGGCCGAGCATCTCGTCCACCCGGTCGCGGTAGGCGAGGACGATCTGGCGCAGGAGCGCCTGGCGCTTCTTGTCCACCACCACCAGGACGAAGCGGAGGAAGAGCTCCGGCACCCGGCCGGCCAGGGCCTGGCGGAGCACCGTCTTCCGCGCCTCGGTGGTGAGCCGCGGGGTGGTCAGGAACTCGCGGATCCGCGGGTCGGCGTCCACCAGCGCGGCCAGCTCCTCGCCGGCGCGGAGGAATTCCTCGGCGGTGGCCCGCCCGCCGTGGCGCTCGGCCAGGGAGAGGAGCGTGTCCGCGTAGCTACGGGCAACGAGGTCGGCGCGCACGGCTCAGGCTCCGGCCGGAGCGGCGGGCCCGGCGACCTCGGCGAGGTACTCGCGCACCAGGCGGCGGTTGTCCTCGGCGTCCAGGTTGCGGCGCACCAGCTTCTCGGCGGCGCGGATCGACAGCTCCACCGCGTCGCGGCGCACGGAGTCGAGCGCGACGGCGCGCTCGGCCTCGATGTCGCGGCGGGCGCGCTCCAGCAGCTCCTCCTGCTCGCGGCGCGCCTGGGTCAGCATCTCCTCGCGCATCCGCTCCGCGCCGGCGCGGCTCTCGGCCATGGCTTCGTGGATCTTGGCGTGCGCCTGGTCCATCTCGCGGCGGGCCTCCTCCAGGAGGCGCGCGGCCTCGGTGCGGTCGCGCTCGGCGGCCTCGGTGAGCTCCCGGAGGTGACGCTCGCGGGCCTCCACGGCGCCCAGGATGGCCGGGAAGGCGAACTTCGAGAGGATCGCCAGGACGGTGCCGAAGACGATGATCGTCCAGAAGATGAGCCCCGGGTTGGGCGACAGGAGCCCGCCCTCGGCCGCGTGCAGAGGCGCGGCGGTGCCGAGGGCCAGGGCCGGGAGAACGAAGAGCAAGCGACGCATGGTATCTGCTGAGTAAGTAGTCAGGTGGCTCCCGGGGAGGCGTGTGCCTCCCCGGGAGCCCGCGGCGAATCAGCCGCCGATCGCGCCGAGCACGCCCTGCTGGATCAGGAACGCCACCACGATCGCGAACAGGGTCGCGCCCTCGACGAAGGCCGCCAGGATCAGCGCCGCCGTCTGGATCTGGCCGGCGATCTCCGGCTGCCGGGCCATTCCCTCCATGGCCCGCGAGCCGATGAGACCGATGCCGATCCCGGCGCCGATCACCGCGAGGCCGGCGCCGATGGCGGCACCGAGGAGGCCGTTGTTCAGGAACCCGTTCGTCGCCGCTTCCGCAGCCTGCATTGCCAGCATGTATCCCTCCGTGGGACCGATGTATGTCGTACGGGCACCGCTCCGCGCGGCTCTTCGCCGCGGACGCCGGTCGGCATCTCTGCCGCGCGTCCTCCCCGGGTGCCCATCTCCCGGGTACTGTACGACGGAGGGGGAGCCGGCCTCCGCCGGCGCGGCTTGGGCGGCCGCGCGCGCCTTACCGCATCAGTGGGCGTGCCGGATCAGACCGATGAACACGCTCGCCAGCATGGCGAAGATGTACGCCTGGAGGAACGAGACGAAGATCTCCAGGAAGGTGATCGCCACCGCCATCAGCACCGGGGCCACCGCGAAGGCCCAGCTCCCGAAGACGAAGATCAGCGAGATGATGGCCAGGAGCACGATGTGCCCCGCCGTCATGTTCGCCATCAGACGGATGGCGAGCGCGAACGGCTTGGTGAACTTCCCGATCAGCTCGATGGGGGCCAGCGCAATGGCCATGGCCCACCCCGCCACCGGGTTCATCCCCTTGGGGACGAAGAAGATGGTCCCCAGGTATCCCTTGGGCCCCAGCGCCATCATCCCGCCGATCTCCACCACCAGGAAGGTGAGGATGGCGAGCGCCGCGGTGACGGAGATGTTGGCCGTCGCCGTGGAGCCGTAGGGGAAGAGCCCCAGGATGTTGGCGAAGAGGATGAAGAAGAAGAGCGTCAGGATGAACGGGGCGAACTTCTCGCCGCCGTGCCCGATGTTGGCCATCACCACCTGGTCACGCAGGTAGAGGATCAGCGCCTCCAGCGCGTTGTGCCGCCGCCCCCCCGTGCGCCCCCGCTCCGCGCGCCGCGCGACCGCCGCGATGGGAAGGACCAGGAGGAGCACCAGCGCCCCCGCGATCCAGAGGAAGAGAACGTGCTTGGTGGGGGTCAGGTCGATGGGCCCCACCTGCCAGCTGTGCGGCTCGGGGAAGTGGACGACGCCGAAGGGGGTCTCCCACTCGCGCGCGTCGAGGATGTGGTGCATGAAGTCCACACCCTCGCCGTGCCCCTCCTCCGCGGCGCCGTGCGCCTCGGCCGCCGCCTGCACCTCCGGCTGCGCGGGCTGGACGGCGTCGCCGTGCGGGGCGGGCGCCCCGTGCTGGGCGGCGGCCGGCGTGGCGCCCGCGAGGGCGAGGAGAAGTGCGACAATGGCGATCATCTAACGCTCGTTCCGTGTGTCGGCTGCAAGAAGGATCGGCTCCACCACGGTGGTCGCGAACAGCGTGGCGACCAGCGAGAACAACGTCGGCGCGGAGGGGAGGTCCGCCGCCGGGACCAGCACGAAGGCGGCGAGCGCCAGCACGGCGAACCGCCCGAACATCCCCACCCCGTACACCACCAGCGGCTTGCGCGGGAAGAGCGAGGTCAGCGTCCAGAAGAGGGCGACCTGCGCCGCGAAGGCCGTCACGGCTCCCACGTACACCCCCCGCCGCCGGGGCGCCTCCACCATCCCCATCCC
>Ga0247718_1000571_pt1 | contig 10655 bp, 7 predicted proteins | sample 21E_DmetaG_FD_189045 | JGI IMG/M metagenome (GOLD analysis project Ga0247718, IMG submission 189045) | Soil microbial communities from hillslope of Landscape Evolution Observatory, University of Arizona, Oracle, AZ, United States - 2-1-E_D | ecosystem: Engineered > Artificial ecosystem > Mesocosm...
CGCCTACATCAACACCCAACCCGGCTGGGAGATGGTCGGCCCCATCTACCGCGACGAGAAGTCCGGCGCCACCCTCGACCGGCCCGCCCTCAAACGGGCGCTCGCGGCAGCCAGGGCCGGCAAGTTCGACATCCTGCTCGTCTACCGCGTTGACCGGCTCTCCCGATCCCTGCGCGGCCTGGTCGACGTCCTCGACCAGCTCGACGCCAGCCACGTCGGGTTCCGCTCGGCCACCGAACCCGTGGACACCTCCACCGCCGTGGGCCGCATGCTGGTGCAAATGCTCGGCGTGTTCGCCCAGTTCGAGCGCGAGACGATCATCGACCGGGTCATCAACGGTATGGAACGCAAAGCTGCCAAGGGAGAGTGGTGCGGCGGCTACCGGCCGCACGGCTACGAACTCGACAAGGCCACCGGCAAGCTCACCCCCGTAACCGGCGAAGCCGCCATCCCGCCGATGATCTTCGACTGGTACGTCAACGAACGCCTCGGTGCTCGTGCGATCGCCACCCGGCTCACCGAGCAAGGCCACCGCACCAAGGCCGGCAAGCCGTTCAACGCCGAAGCCGTGCTGACCATCCTGCGTAACCGCACCTACCTCGGCGAGGTCTACTTCCGCGGCACCTGGTACCGCGCCGAACGCCACCACCGCGCACTGGTCGACGCCGACATGTTCGAGCAGGCCCAGCACATCCTCATCGCCCGCGGCGACGACCACGCCAAACGAGTCATGGTCAACTCCGACTACACCCTCGCCGGGCTCATCACCTGCACCAGGTGCGGCAAGAGGTACGTCGGCAGCGCCGCCACCGGCAAGAGATACCGCTACCGCTACTACACCTGCTACACCCGCCAGCGGTACGGGCAACAGTCCTGCCCAGCCGAACGCCTACCCGCCGATCAGGTCGAACAGGCCATCCTCGACGCCCTCCTGGACACCTACCAAAGCGCCGACCTCATCGACCAAGCCGTCGCCGCCGTGGCCGCCACTATGGACACCATGCGCGCGGCCTACCAGGACGAAGCCGCCAGCATCGACGCTGAACTCGCCGCACTCGACGCCCGCACCGACAGGCTCATCGCCGCCATCGAGAACGGCCTCGCCCAGGACGACGCCATCACCCGCATCACCAACAACCGCCAACAGGCCAACCAACTCCGCGAACGACTCCACCAGCTCACCGAGCTGCTCCAAGCCGCCCCCACAGGCCCGACCCCCGACCAACTCGCCGCGCTGACGGCCAACATCCGCCAAGCCGCCACCACGGCCGAACCGAACGCCATCAAACGTCTCTTTGAGAATCTGATTCATGAAATCCGCGTAACGGGACGGGACAGCATCAAGCCCTACTTCCGAATCCCCACAAACGGAACAACCCCGGACTACGCGTCCGGGGTTCGTACACCGTCAGGATCGGTGCCCCCGGCAGGATTCGAACCTGCGCCCCCGCCTCCGGAGGGCGGTGCTCTATCCCCTGAGCTACGGGGGCTCAGTGACTCAGGAAGACTACCAGGCCGGTGCGGCGGCGACCGACCGGGTGTCCCCGGTGTCGCTCCCGCGCAGACCCGCCCCACGTCGGCGCGTCCGCTCCGCCCAGGTCGTACGAGCCGTCAGTTGGCCGGCAGCGGGGTGCCGCCGAGCCGCCGCAGCTCCCGGTTGAGCGCGTCGAGGTCCGCGGTCTGCGAGCGCTTCATGATCGTGGCGAGCTCGCGGACCTCCCGGTCGCCCACCTTCAGCGCCTCGTCGATCATGTGAATGCCGCCCACGTGGTGGCGGATCATGAGCTGGAGGAAGTACACGTCGAACTCGTTGCCGCTCATCGACCGCAGCCGGTCCAACTCGGCCTGGCTGGCCAGCCCGGGCATCAGCCCGTCCGGGCCGAGGTCCCGCATGCCCTCGGGCATCCACGCCATCGGCGGGGCCGAGCCGGTGGGTTCGAGGTTCCACCGGTCCAGCCAGCCCTGCATCAGCCCGATCTCACCCTGCTGCCCGGTGACGATCTCACCGGCCATGCTGCGCACGTTCGGCGAGGTGCCCCGCTGGTGGGCGATCAGCCCCATCTCCACCGCCTGGGCGTGGTGGCTCGTCATGTCCCGGGCGAAGCCGGCCTCCACCGAGTCCTCGCCCGGGGCTGTCAGGCGGGGCATGAGCCAGCCGAGGGCGTAGCCGAGCAGGAGGCCAGCCACGATGGCGGCGGCGACGACGCCGTTGCCGAAGCCGCGCCGACCAGGGTCGCCGACACCGGGCGGAGCCGGCGAGCCGGCGTCCGGCGGCGGGTCAGCGGGCACGGCGTCCGGCGCCGACGCCGCGTCGGCGCCGGACGCCGCCGAGTGCTCGGCCTCGGTGGCTGGCTGTGGCACGTCGCCCCCCTGCCTCGCTGGTGCGGCTGGCACTGCCGCGGGGCTGACCACCCGCGGCTGGCCTGTCTACTGTCCGTCGCCCGCGGGCGGCTGCTCCTGCTGCTGCGGCAGGTTGCGTGGCTTGTCGCCGGTCGCGGTGACCCCGCCCGCGCAGCTGATGGACGGCCCCTCCATCGAGGCGTTCACCCGCAGCGTCTCGATGAACTGGTCGATCCGTGGGTCGTCCGCGTTGTCCACCTTAAGCTGGAAACCCCACGCCTGCAGGGAGATCGGCTTGTCGAGCCCGGGGAACGGGCTCATCATCATCTTCTCCTTGCCGCGCACCTTGCCGGCCAGCTTCTCGACCTGGTCCTTGGGCAGGTCCGGCCGGTAGGTGATCCACACGGCGCCGTGTTCGAGGCTGTGCACGGCGTGCTCGTTGGCGATCGGCTCGTCGTAGATGTCGCCCATGCAGTTCTGGTAGACGGGGTTGTGCTCGCCGCCGACCGGCGGAAGGATCGTGTACTTGACCGGATTGCCGGTGTGCTTGCCGGGCTGCGTGAGGGCCTTGTCCTTGGCCCGGTAGTTGACGATCCCCTTGATGTCCTCGGCCTTGTCCTCGACGGTCAGCCGGGCCTCGTAGAACACCGCGTACACGCCGTAGCCGATGATCCCCAGCGCGAGCGCGCACACTGCGCCGATCATGGCGATCGGGCCCCAGTTGCGGCCGGCGCCCACCTTGACCGGGGTGATCGGCCGACGTGGGCCCTTGCCTCCGCCGCCGGGGCGGGGCGCGCCGGACTTGCCGCCCCTGGCCGCCGAACCGCCGGGGGCCTTGCCGCCGGTGCTGACCACGGACGGGCGGCGCTGCTCGCCACCCGAGGTGCTGATGCTCATGGTGCCTCGTCACGTTGTCGGTCGGGGGTGAACCGGCCGGCGTCGGCCGCCGCGCGCGGGGGTTCCGGACGGCGAGTCTACCCCCGCTAGCATGTTTCGGTGACTCCCGCCAAGCTCGCCCAGGTCGTCCTCGACGCCGCCCGTGCCGTTTTCGTCGCGCGTGGGCTGGATGTCGCTATTTTGCCGGAGTCGACGAGGCTGGAGCGTCCCCGCAACCCCGAGCACGGCGACTACGCCTCGACGGTGGCGCTGCAGCTGGCCAAGCAGGTGAGTGTGCCGCCCCGTGAGCTGGCCACGGCCCTGACCGAGGAGCTGGCCCGGGTGCCGGGTGTCGCCTCGGTCGAGGTGGCGGGGCCGGGCTTCCTCAACATCCGGCTGGCGGCGGAGGCCGCCGGCGCGCTGGCCCGCGACGTGGTGCTGGCCGGGCCGGCGTACGGCCGCAGCGACGTGCTGGCCGGTCAGCGGATCAACCTGGAGTTCGTCTCGGCCAACCCGACCGGCCCGGTGCACGTCGGGGGGGTGCGCTGGGCGGCGGTGGGCGACGCGCTGCACCGGCTGCTGGAGGCGGCGGGCGCCGAGGTGGTGGCGGAGTACTACGTCAACGACGCGGGCGCGCAGATCGACCGCTTCGCCCGGTCTCTGCTGGCGGCGGCGCGCGGTGAGCCGACCCCGGAGGACGGGTACGCCGGTCAGTACGTTGCCGAGCTGGCCGGCAGGATCGTCCAGCGGCGGCCCGACGTGCTCGACGCGGGCGCCGAGGCGGACGCCGAGGCGGTCTTCCGGGCCGAGGGCGTGGCCACCATGCTCCAGGAGATCCGCGCCGCCCTGGCCGACTTCGGCGTGGGCTTCGACGTCTTCTTCTCCGAGAGCGACCTGCACGCCCGGGGTGCGCTGGCCGACGCGGTGGCCCGGCTGCGCGAGCAGGGCCACGTGTACGAGACGGACGGTGCGACCTGGCTGCGGACCACCACCTTCGGCGACGACAAGGACCGCGTCCTGGTCCGCGGCAACGGGGAGTACACCTACTTCGCCGCGGACGCGGCGTACTACCTCGACAAGCGGTCGCGCGGCTTCGACCGCTGCGTCTACATGCTGGGCGCGGACCACCACGGCTATGTGCAGCGGCTCAAGGCGATCGCGGCGGCGGCCGGCGACGACCCCGAGCGGCACATCGAGATCCTGATCGGCCAGCTGGTGAACCTGGTCCGCGACGGCGAGCCGGTGCGGATGAGCAAGCGCGCCGGCACGATCCTCACGCTGGAGGACTTCATCGACCTGCTGGGCGTCGACGCCAGCCGGTACGCCCTGGCCCGCTACTCCATCGACTCGCCGATCGACCTGGACCTCGACCTGTGGACCAGCGCCCGGCGGGAGAACCCGGTCTACTACGTCCAGTACGTGGCGGCCCGCACGTTCCGGGTGTCGGCCAGCGCGGCCGACGTGGGGCTGACCCGCGGCGCGCCGGAGGACTTCGAGCCGGGCCTGCTGGACCACCCGAAGGAGCACGACCTGCTCAAGGCGCTCGGCGACTACCCGGCGGTGGTCGCCACCGCCGCGGAGCTGCGCGAGCCGCACCGGGTCGCCCGCTACCTGGAGGAGCTGGCCGGGGCCTACCACCGGTTCTACGACGAGGACGCCTGCCGGATCCTGCCCCGGGGCGACGAGGAGATCACCGCGCGTCACCGGGCCCGGCTGTGGCTCAACGACGCCACCCGCACGGTCATCGCCAACGGGCTGGGCCTGCTCGGCGTCTCCGCGCCGGAGCGGATGTGACGCCGGTGACCCGCATGCCGGGAGCATCGGTGAGCGGTTGCGCGCCTGCGGGTAGCTTCAGGCAGGATGGCTTGCCGTCGGCCGGGTCCCGGCCGGCAAATCTTCCGGTCGGCTCGGGCGCTGCGGTCGGCGGCCGGGGTACGGCGGAGTGGGGCCCGGGCGCCGCGGTCGGCGCTGCGGGCCCGACCGAGTGCGGCCGCGGCGCCGCGGAGTTGGGTGGGCGATGAACAGGGTACGGGTGGCGTTGCTCGGCTGCGGCACGGTCGGCAGCGAGGTGGTGCGGCTGCTGCACGCCCAGGCCGCCGACCTGACGGCGCGCATCGGCGCCTCGGTGGAGATCGCCGGCATCGCCGTGCGGCGGCTCGGCCGCGACCGCGGCCCGCTGCCGGTGGATCCCGGGCTGTTCACCACCGACGCGCTCGGCCTGGTCAAGCGGGACGACGTGGACGTGGTGGTGGAGGTGGTGGGCGGCATCGAGCCGGCCCGCAGCTGGCTGGTCCAGGCGCTCAGCTCCGGCAAGAGCGTGGTGACGGCGAACAAGGCGCTGCTGGCCGAGGACGGCGCGGCGCTGCACGACGCGGCGGTGCAGGGCGGTGCGGACCTCTACTACGAGGCGGCGGTGGCCGGGGCGATCCCGCTGCTGCGCCCGCTGCGCGAGTCGCTGCACGGCGACCGGATCACCCGGGTCACCGGCATCGTCAACGGCACGACGAACTTCATCCTCTCGGCGATGGACGCCACCGGCGCCGGCTTCGCCGAGGCGCTGGAGGAGGCCACCCGGCTGGGTTACGCGGAGCCGGACCCGACCGCCGACGTGGAGGGCTTCGACGCGGCCGCCAAGGGCGCGATCCTGGCCTCGCTGGCGTTCCACACCCGGGTCACCGCCGCGGACGTCTACCGGGAGGGCATCACGGAGGTCACGGCCGCGGACGTGGCCAGCGCACGCGAGATGGGCTGCACCATCAAGCTGCTCTGCCTGGCCGAGCGGGTGACCGTTCCGGACGGCGCGGAGTCGGTCACCGTCCGCGCCCACCCGGCGATGATCCCGCGCAGCCACCCGCTGGCCAGCGTGACCGGCGCGTTCAACGCGGTCTTCGTGGAGGCCGAGGCGGCCGGACAGCTGATGTTCTACGGCCCGGGGGCGGGGGGCGCGCCGACCGCCAGCGCGGTGCTGGGCGACATCGTGACGGTCGCCCGCAACCGGCTGGCCGGGGTGCGCGCCGCGAGCGAGAGCACGTACGCCGCCCTGCCGGTGCGGCCGATGGGGGAGTGGACCACCCGCTACCACATCAGCCTGGACGTGGCCGACCGGGCGGGCGTGCTGGCCACGATCGCCGGGGTGTTCGCCGAGCACGACGTGTCGATCGCCACCGTCCGCCAGGCGGGCCGCGGCGACGACGCGACGCTGGTGGTGGTCACCCACCCGGCACCGGACACGGCGCTGGCGGCGACCGTGGAGACGCTGCGCGGACTGGACATCGTGCGGTCGATCGCCAGCGTGCTGCGGGTGGAGGGCGGCTGAGCCGCCGCTCCGCCGCGCCGGCCGACGGCGCCGGGCCGCACGGCCGGCACGGGGCCGCACCGGGCGGCGGCACCGGCCGGCACCGGGCGGCGGCACCGCAGGGCAGCGGGCGGCGGCGCCGGGACGGCACCCACCGGCCGCCCGGCTGCGCGGCGCCGCCGGCCGACCGATGCCCCACGGCTTCGCCCGCGGGGTAGTTTCGCCGGGTGACGGCGGTGGCCGCGGGTGGTTCACCGACCATGAGGGCAAGGAGAAGAGCATGTGGCGCGGTCTGATCGAGGCGTACCGGGACCGGCTGCCCGTCGGCCCGGGGACTCCGGTGATCACGCTGCATGAGGGCAACACCCCGCTGCTGCCCGCGCCGGCCCTGGCCGACCGGGTCGGCGCCCAGGTGTACCTGAAGGTGGAGGGCGCCAACCCGACCGGCTCGTTCAAGGACCGCGGCATGACGGTGGCGGTCTCCGCGGCGGTGGAGGCGGGCAACAAGGCCATCATCTGCGCCTCGACGGGCAACACCAGCGCCTCGGCCGCGGCCTACGCCGCGCGCGCCGGCCTGGGGTGCGCGGTGCTCGTGCCGCAGGGCAAGATCGCGCTGGGCAAGCTGGCCCAGGCGCTGGTGCACGGTGCCAAGCTGCTCCAGGTCTCGGGCAACTTCGACGACTGCCTGGCGCTGGCCGCCAAGCTGTCCCAGGACTACCCCGTGGCCCTGGTCAACTCGGTCAACGTGCACCGGCTGCACGGGCAGAAGACCGCGGCGTTCGAGATCGTGGAGGCGCTCGGCGACGCCCCGGACATCCACTGCCTGCCGGTGGGCAACGCGGGCAACATCTCCGCGTACTGGATGGGCTACACAGAGGACGCGGAGGCGGGCAACGCCACCCGGCGCCCGCGGATGTTCGGATTCCAGGCCTCCGGCGCCGCGCCGATCGTCCGGGGTGCGGTCGTACGGGAGCCGTCGACCATCGCCACCGCGATCCGCATCGGCAACCCGGCCAGCTGGACCCGGGCCCTGGACGCGCGCGACGCCTCGGCGGGGCGCATCGACGAGGTGACGGACCGGCAGATCCTCTCGGCGTACCGGCTCCTGGCCCGGGAGGTAGGGGTGTTCGTGGAGCTGGGCAGCGCGGCGAGCGTGGCGGGGCTGCTCCAGTCCGCCGAGGCCGGGTTGATTCCGGCGGGCGCCACCGTGGTGTGTACGGTGACCGGCCACGGCCTGAAGGACCCGGAGTGGGCCATCTCCACGGCGCCGGCCCCGGTCACCGTCGGCAACGACCCCGAGGCCGCCGCCCGGGAGCTGGGCCTGGCCTGACCGTCGACCCGACCGCCGCCACCCTCACGGTCGCCACCCTCACGGTCGCCACCCTCACGGTGCGCCACCCCCACGGTCGCCACCCTCACGCTCGCCAGCCTGGTTGGTCGCCGCACCGCCGACGGTCGGCGCCGCAACCCGAGGGCACCGTGATCGTGCCCCCCACGCTTGCCCGCGCATGGGCATAATGGCCCACCGGTCGACGAGTGTCGCCGGCCGACGGGGGAGGGCACGGTGGTGCAGGACGGGGCGCACGGCGGTCGACGCCGGCTGCTGCGGGGGGCGATGCTGGCGGCGGCGGGCGCCGGCGTGGGCGCTGCGGCGTTCGCCGAGCTGGCCGACGCGGCGGACCGGCACCTGCCGATCCGGGGGGGTGCGGCCAGTGCCACGGTGGCCGACCGGCGACGCCACCCGGGCGCCGCGCAGCTGTGCGTGCGCTGGCATGTGGAGTGTGACCAGAAGCTGGTGGCGCTCACCTTCGACGACGGCCCGCGTCCACAGTGGACCGACGTGGTGCTCGACATCCTGCACCGGCACGGTGCCCCCGCCACCCTCTTCACCGTGGGCCGGCGGGTCCGCAAGTACGCCCGGGTGCTGGCGGGTCGGGTCGGCCGGCACGAGGTCGCCAACCACAGTTGGGACCATCGGGACCTGGCCCGGATGGACGCCGACGAGGTGTACGAGGACCTGCGTCGCACCCACGACGCGATCGGCGAGGTGACGGGACAGACCGCCCGGCTCGTCCGCCCGCCGTACGGGCACCTGGGCGGCTCCACGCTGCTGGCCGCGTCGCGCCTGGGCTACGAGGTCGTCCTGTGGTCCGGGCAGATGCTGGAGTCGGAGTACCCCGACGACCCGGCCGGGCACGCCGCGTACGTGGTGGCCCAGGCCGAGCCCGGGGCGATCCTGCTGGCCCATGACACCGGGCCACCGGACCGCCTGGTGGCCATCCGCGGCCTGCCGGACATGATCACGGGTATGCGCAGCCGCGGCTTCGAGTTCGTCACGGTCTCCGAGCTGCTCGCGGCGGCACATCCGGGCGCGGCCTGACCTGCCGGGCGGCCGGCGGGTAAGGTCCGACGGTGGCTTCACCGCTTTCGGTACTGATCCGTAACCGGGACTTCCGCAACCTCTTCCTCGCCGAGCTCGTGGTGTTCGGCGCGGACTGGTTTGTCGTGGTGCCGCTGCTCGACCTGCTGCCCAGGCTGACCGGCAGCGGCTTCTACGGCGGGCTGGTGCTGGGTGTGGACACCGGCATCGTGGCGCTCCTGTTGCCGTACGCCGGCACGGTGGCCGACCGGCTCGACCGCAAGCGGCTGCTGATCGGGGCCAACCTCGGCGCGCTGCTGGGCGTCCTGCTGCTGTTCGCGGTGCGCACCCCGGACACGGCGATGGTGGCGCTGGGCGGGATCGCGGTGGTCGCGGTGGCCAAGGCGTTCTACTCGCCGGCGGCGCTGGCCGCGCTGCCCAACCTGGTGGCACTGCGGGACCTGGCCGCGGCCAACGCCGTGGCCGGCTCGGCGTGGGGCACCATGGCGGTCGTCGGCGCGTCGCTGGGTGGGGTGCTCAGCGCTGTCTTCTCGCCGTACACCTGCTTCGCCATCGCCGCCGTCGGCCTGGTCGTGGCCGCGGCGTTCACCTGGCGGATCCGCCGTCCGCTGCAGGCCCCGCGGGAGGCCGGGCGGCCGGTGCACGGCGGCTGGGCCGCCATCGGCGAGGCAATGCGCTACATCGGCCACCGGCCGCGGGTGCTGGCGCTGGTCACGGTGAAGTCGGCGGTGGGCCTGGGCAACGGCGTGCTGACCGTGTTCCCGGTCCTCGCGGCGGTGTTCGGGGTCGGTGGGGTGGGCACGGGGCTGCTGTTCGCGGTACGCGGCGCGGGCGCGTTGGTCGGGCCGCTGTTGATGCGCCGCGTGCTGACCCACCGGACCTGGCTGCTGCCCGGCCTGGCGCTGTCGATGACGGTGTACGGGCTGGCCTACCTGGGTGTCGCGGCCGCCGGATGGTTCCCGCTGGTGCTCGCGCTGGTGTTCGTGGCGCACCTCGCCGGCGGCACGAACTGGGTGATCTCGAACTACGCGCTGCAGGGCGAGGTGCCGGACGAGCTGCGCGGCCGGGTGTTCGCCTCGGACATGATGCTGGCCACCCTGGCCATCTCGGTCAGCCAGCTGGCCGTCGGCGCCCTGGTGGACGGCGTCGACACCCGTTGGCTGGTCGCCTGCTGCGGCGGTGTCACGCTCCTCTACGCCGTGGGATGGCGGCTGGCCACCCGCCGGCTGGCCCTGGCGGGCCCGGCCGCGCCGGCCGCGCCGGGCGCCGGATAGCGACGGGTGGCGGGCGGCGCGCCGGGTGCCGGTTGGCCGGTTGGCGCGGCGCGTGGCCGGGCGCGCGCGGTGCCCGACGCGGTCGGCAGCGGCGCCGGGTGCTCCGGTTCCCCGAGAGTGTCGGGTCCGCTCCCACGCCGGCGCCCGGCGCGATCCAGGGCGGGCGATCTACGATGAGCCCGTGGCAGCGCCGTTCGTCTCCGAGCCGATGCGGGTCCGCACGCCCGCGACCAGCGCCAACCTCGGCCCGGGGTTCGACGCCCTCGGCCTGGCTCTGGCCCGGTACGACGACGTGTGCGCCCGGGTCACGACCGGGGGCTACCGGGTCTCGGTGACCGGGGAGGGCGCCGGCGAGCTGCCCACCGGCGCCGACCACCTGGTGGTCCGCGCCATGCTGGCCACCTTCGACGAGCTGGGCGAGCGCCCGCCCGGCCTCGACGTGGAGTGCGTCAACCGCATCCCGCAGGCCCGCGGCCTCGGCTCCTCGTCG
>Ga0247718_1000573_pt1 | contig 10647 bp, 11 predicted proteins | sample 21E_DmetaG_FD_189045 | JGI IMG/M metagenome (GOLD analysis project Ga0247718, IMG submission 189045) | Soil microbial communities from hillslope of Landscape Evolution Observatory, University of Arizona, Oracle, AZ, United States - 2-1-E_D | ecosystem: Engineered > Artificial ecosystem >...
CCGCGTGGTGGGGCAGTTGGGTGCGCACCCCTCAGGGGGCGGACACGGGGGCTGTCCCGGCCCTCCGCACGGCCCCTCCGAGGGGTGGCTTGTGGCCCCGCCGAAGGCCGCGAGCGCGTTGGAGAGACAGAGCAGCGCGATAAGCGTGTACGTGAGAGACTTGGTGCCCATGGGAGGTGACCCCTAGCCGAATCCGGGCCCGTTCTCTCAAAAGACGTACTTAACGGAGACGGAAATGGGGAACGTCCGGTGCGGAGGGGCCGGAAAAGCGCGGCGCCTCAGGCGGAGAGGCGGGCCACGTAGATGACCTCGATGAAGGCCGCGAGGGCGATGAGGATGCCTGCCGCGAGGAACACGGGCGCGAGGCGCGAGGCGGGCTCGAAGAGGCTCCACCCCCACTTCCGCGTGGGCACGTAGCCGCGGAGGGCCCGCATGCCGGCCCACGTGAGCAGGAGAACCCCCGCGCACTCGAGGGCGAAGAACACGAGGATGGCCGTGCTCGAGTAGACGCCCTCCATGATGACCCACAGGGAGGCCGTGCTCATCGCGAGAAGGACGCCCGCGCCGAGGATGGGGCCGATGAGGCGGCGCTTCTCGGGGCACTTCTCGAAGTGGGCCGCGATGAAGCCCACCCCCGGCACGAGGCAGGCGATGCCCAGGTTGTGGATGAGGATGTGGAGGAACAGGTACGCGTACCCAAGGGGGCCGCCCCGCTCCACGATCTCTCGGAGGCCCTCGAACAGGGGCTTGCCGGTGAGGGAGGGGATGGCGACGTCCTCGATGCCGGTGGCTAGGCCTGCTCCGGCAAGAAGCGCCAGCATGACGATGAACGCCACGGGCGCGCGAGGGGGTCCCCTGACGCCTTCCAAAGTCACTCCCGAGCACCAAGCGGCCTTGTGGTTATAAGAAGGTTCTCGGGACCTCGTATGGGGACACCCGGGGCGCCGTGACCGAAAGCCGCAACCTTAAGACCCACCCCGGTCCTTGGACAAGGGTATGGTGGACGTCACCTTCACCGTGGGCGGCGAGCGGGTCGCCGGCACCTTCACCCCGGCCACAGGGAGCCCCCGCGGCACCCTCCTGATGGTCCACGGCATGCAGTCCCGCCGCCTCGAGTTCGGCGCGGCCCCCGAGGCCCTCGGAAAGCGCGGGTACCACGTCCTCGCCATCGACCTGCGCGGCCACGGCGATTCCGCCGGAGCGCGCGGCATCGTGAGCCGTGCCCGCGCCGTGGAGGACGTCCGCGGCGCCCTCGCGTGGCTCCGGGAGAACGGGCACGCGCGCGGCGGCCGCCTCGGCATCATCGGCCACTCCCTCGGAGGCGCGCTTTCCGCCGCCTGCCTTGCGGACATCCCGGACCTCCGCTGCGGCGTCCTCGTGGCGCCCGTGAACCGCCTCACGGACGAGCTCCACCCCTTCGAGTTCCTCGGCTACAAGATGGCCGGCCGCTTGAGCGCGGTGGCGCACCGCTTCACGGGAGCGCACCTGAGCGTCCCCTACAAGCTCACGTACAAACACCTTTTCGACGACAAGGAGGCCATGCGCCGCGCGAAGGCCCAGGGCTTCCTTGACACGAAGCTCACGCTGGGGAACTACGACAACTTCCTCGCCGTGTGCGGCTCCGAGTGGGCCTCCCAGGTGGCCCAGCCCACGCTCGTGGTCGTGTGCAAGAACGACCGCGCCCTCAAGCCCGCAAGCCAGCGCAAGGTGTACGAGGCCTTGAAGGGGCCCAAGGACCTGCTGGAGCTCGACAGCGGGCACTCGGCCTTCACCGACCGCAATCACGCCCTCCTTCTCGATGCCATCGACGGGTGGATGGAGAAGACGCTCGGGGCCATCCCCCAGGTGTGATTACCAGGAGAGGCTGCGCCAGGCGCGAGGCCGCGTGAGGCGCTGATACTCCTTGCAGGCGTGGAAGGGAGCGCCCTTCGGGAGGCTCTCGTGGCACAGGGGGCAGCTTACGGCAACGGGGGAACGAGGCAAGGCAACCATGAGGAATAGGCGGGCGAGATGCAAGTAGCTTCGGTTCTCGTCCGGCAGCGGCCAAACGGGCCGAATCCCACCACTCTTAAATAGCTCGGGGCCGGTTTTCGCCTGATTCCCATGCTCGATGCCCGCCTCATCCGCGAGCAGCCGGACGCGGTGCGCGCGAACCTCGCGCGCCGCAACGACCCCACGGTGCTCGCGCGCTTCGACGAGTACGTTGCCCTCGACCGCGCCGCCCGCGAGGCCCAGCGCCGCGCGGACGAGCTGCGCAAGGAGCGCAACACCCTCTCGCGCACCATCGGCGAGGCCAAGAAGAAGGGCGGCGACGCCCCCGCCGACGTCCTGCAGCGCGCAAAGAGCCTCGACGCCGACCTCGACACGCTCGGCAAGGAGGCCGAGGCCGCCACCGAGAAGGCGCAGGCCATCCTGATGCGCCTCCCCAACCTCCTCCACGAGACGGTGCCCTACGGCACCTCCGACAAGGAGAACGTGCAGGTTTACCAGTGGGGCGAGCCCCGCAAGTTCCCCTTCCCCGTGAAGAGCCACGGCGAGCTCGCGGAGGAGCTCGGCCTCGGCGAGTTCAAGCGCGCCGCCAAGGTGGCGGGCGCGGGCTTTGCGTACCTGCGCGGCGACCTCGCGCGCCTCGACTTCGCGCTCCAGATGTTCGCCATCGATCACCTGACGGCGCGGAACTTCACCCTCATCGAGGTGCCCTTCATGATGCGCCGCGAGCCCTACTCGGGCGTCACGGACCTCGGCGACTTCGAGACGGTGATGTACAAGATCGAGAACGAGGACCTGTACCTCATCGCCACCAGCGAGCACCCCATCGGCGGCATGTACATGGACGAGATCGTGACGGAGGACTCCCTCCCCCTGCGCTACGCGGGCATCAGCGCCTGCTTCCGCAAGGAGATCGGCGCCCACGGCGTCGACACCCGCGGCCTCTTCCGCATGCACCAGTTCAACAAGATCGAGCAGTTCGTCTTTTGCGCCCCCGAGGAGTCCGAGAAGATCCACGAGGAGATCCTGGAGAACGCGAAGAGCCTCTTCCGCGCCCTCGGCATCCCCCACCGCGTCGTGAACGTGTGCACGGGCGACATCGGCACCGTGGCCGCGAAGAAGTACGACATCGAGGGCTGGAGCCCCCGCCAGGAGAAGTGGGTCGAGCTCGTGAGTTGCAGCAACTGCACGGACTACCAGGCCCGCCGCTTGCGCCTGCGCATGGGCAAGGCCGGCAGCCCGCAGAAGCGCGTGCCCCACACCCTCAACTCGACGGCCGTGGCGACGAGCCGCGCCCTCGTGGTCATCCTCGAGAACTACCAGCAGGAGGACGGCTCCGTCGTCATCCCCGAGGTCCTGCGGCCCTACATGGGCGGCAAGACCAAGCTCGAGCCGCTACCGCAGGTGAAGGCGGCGTAGATCGCTCACACACGCTCCCGCTCCCGTTCACGCTCCCGTTCACGTGAGACGTTGAACGATCGTCGTGAGCGTGAGCGTTAGCGTGAGCGTGAGCGTTAGCGTTAGCGTGACGGGCCGAAGGGCGGTGAGCGATGCCGAACGCCTTCCCGCGTCATGCACCCGCTCCCGTTCACGCTCCCGCTAACGTGAGACGTTGAACGATCGTCGTTCGCGTGAGCGTGAGCGTACGGTAGCCCCGGCCTACGCTCCCGCTCCCGCCCGCGTGGAACGTCGGGCAGTCCTCTGAACGATGACGGCCGCGGTCCACCGCTCACTGGATGCGGAACGTGGTCCCGGCGTAGGCGGTGGGCACCCCGTACTCGCCGCGGGGCCCCTCGCGGGCCTCGCCCGTGAAGATGCCGCGGATGTGGTAGGTGCCCGGGGGCAGGAGCTTGCTCTCGGCGCAGCCCCACAGGTCCTTGGTGCACTCCGTGGCGTTCCACGTGAAGAGCGTCACCGTCGCGCCCGGCGGGAGGGGCCGCATCACCACGAGGTCGCAGTGGGTGCCGGGCGGGATCTTGAACTGGCGCCCCGCGTCCGTGAAGTACTTCAGGTCGCAGGCGGCGTACATCTCGTTGTACTGGTAGGTCTCGTTGCCGGTGTTTTTCACCTTCACGGCGATGCTGCCGCCTTGGGGGTAGCTGGGCTCCATCGCGAACTGGATGGGGGAGGCGGGGTCGGCGTAGGGCATCTCGCCGCGCTCCACGACCTCGATGCGGGTGCCGTCGCGGGGGAGGGGGACGAAGTCGCTCGGGACGTGGTAGTACTCCGCGCAAATCTCGGTGCCGGAGGGGCGCTGCGTGAACACCTCCACGTAGGTCACGTTGTCGGCCTGCGTGACGTTCAGGATGTCGATCTGCAGGCAGGAGTCGCCGCCGTGCCCCACGAAGGCTGCCACGAGGCGCTCCTTGCTGAAGTCGATGGGCGCTTCGGGGGCGCGCTCCTCGTCGCCCGCGCCCCACAGGTCCCGCCACTCGCCGAAGGTGGTGATCACGTAGGTGCCGCCACGGACCTTCTCCAAGTCCTCCAGGGTGGCGTTCACCTGCACGTGGCGGTGGGGGACGGCGGTGCCATTCGGGATCGTCGTCGTGTTGTTGGCCTCGTCGCCGTCCACGCCCGGCCCCGAGCGGGGGATGGGCGTCCGGGGCGTGCCCGACTCGAGGCATCCCGCGAGGCCGACGGCCAGGAGGCCGAGGGAGAGGAGGAGGGCTGCCGTGCGCTGCATGATCCGGGATGGGCTTCCGCAAGGTTCAACGTGACGAAGTCGTTCGGGAGAACCCAACGCTCCCCGGAGCGGCCGGGGGCCCGGCCGGGGGTCACCAGGAGGTGGGCCCGTCGGTGGCCGACCGAGCGGCCTCCCGCAGGTGGGCGAGCACCACGTTGCCCGGCAGGCCCGTGGCAAGCGCGATGGCCTCCGGGGTTGTGCGGGGCGGGGAGTCCCAGTAGCCGAGCATGAAGGCGGCGAGCAGGAGGACCTTCGCCTGGGGTTCGGGGAGGCGATCGCCGGGAATCCAGGGTCCGAGCCGCTCGAGCTCGATGCGCACGGGGAAGGGGACGAGCCGGTTGAAGGCCTCCACGCTGTCGCGGAGGCGGAACCACAGCTCCTCGGGCACGCCTGGACTGGGCACGAGATGGCGGTGGACAAGCTCATCCCGCATCATGGTGAAGGAAACCATCGTCTCCGGTCCGAGCACTTCCACAGCCATCTTCATGGGCGACGGAAGGTTCGGGAACACGGGTTCAAGCCACTCCACGTCGAAGGCGGCGAGGTCCGGCTGCAGCTGCTTGAGGTCCCACACGGTGGCCCGGGGCGGGGGCGAGTTCATGAGATCCTTCACGAAGGCGTCGAAGCCCTCGGGCTCCCCCACGGCAATGAACCGGGCGCGCGCGACGTCGCCCTCGAAGCGGATGTCGGTCCCGTGGACGACGCCCTTGGGGGTGTGCGCAAACCAGGGGCTCCAGGGATGGGGCGCCGCCGGGGGAAGCACGAGGCGGTAACGGATCTCGAGCATCTTCTGGCCTCGAACAGCCCCTGCGATTTGAACCCTTCGATCTTCAGGCAGGATATTTCCTTCTTCCTGGCTGGACGCCCGGTCGCTCAAGCGGAGTCGGAGAGGGCTCCGCGCGCGCCCGTGGCGGCCCCTGCGCACGCGATCCAGTCATCGATGCCGGAGAGGAGGCGGCCAATCGTTTCGGCGCGAGCCCGGGCCACGACCACCGTGCCCTCCACAAGGGTGGCGACCCCTTCCGCGTCGTCCACGCGGAGGGCGGCGGCAAGGGCCTCCGCCGCGGCAGGGCTGCTGCAGGGAATCCGGACCTCCGCCGTTGCGTCCTGGAGGCGCACGCTCAGCTCCCCCACAGCTGGCCTGCGAGGTCCGCGAAAAAGGGGTCCTTCGCGGTGGCGGGGACCACGGCGCGGGCGCTCCACTGGGAGCCCCCGCCGCGGCCCTGGTGCTGCGCGGCGGCCCGCGCGACCGCGTTGCCGAGGGTAAGGCGCGTCGCGGCCCCCGCCCGAGGCGCGCGCAGGAGAACGTGCAGGTCGGTGCCCGCCGTGACGGTGACGGCCACGGGGCGGGCGGGGTCCACCAAGTAGGTGGAGGCCAGGTGCGCGAGGGCCGCAGCCATGCCGAGGGCAGGCGCCTCAAGGCGCTGGATGCGCTCCGTGCTCGCGGGCGCCTCGCGCTCGACACGGAGGAGCGCCTGGAGAAGCTTGTCGCGGCCCTCGTCGGCGAGGATGCGGAGCGCGTCGGCGGCGCCCACGTCCCCGAGGGCCGCAGCCACCACGAGGGAGGGTCGGTCCTGGAGCGCCGCGTGCACGAGGCGGTCGGCGAGGGTGCGCGCATCCGCGCAGTCCGCCACCGGCTTCGCGAAGCGGAAGCGCGCGGCGAGCAGGCCGTCCACGCCGGAGGCGGGCGCGTTCGCGGCAAGGAGCTTCAGGGCGAGGGCCGAGGCGAGGCGCTCCGCCTCCGCGGGCGAGAGGGCAAGGGGTGCCGCCTCGGCGTTCACGCCGTGGTCCTGCAGGAACTTCTTCACGGCGCGTGCACGGCCCGTGAGGCCCGGCAGGTACGGGTCGAGGCTGCGGGAGACCGCATCGAGCACGGTGGGCCCCTCGAAGGCGAGGCCGCCCTCACGCTTGAGAAGGCCCGCCTCCTCGGCCTCGCTGAGAAGCTCCGCGTCGAGGCCGCGAAGGCTCCCGAGGTGGCGTCCCTCGGCAACGGCGGCGGCGGCCACCCACGGGTAGAGGTCGCTGTTGCGGCGGCTGAGGGCGAGCGCGAGCACGAGCGTGGAGGCCGCCGCCGTGGCCTCCACGGCCTCCATGGGCGCCACCGGCGAGAGGCCTTTCTGGGCTTCCACGTGGTGGTAGCTGTCCACCGTGATCACTTCAGCCGCGAGCCCGTCGAGGGCGGGCGCGTCCTCCGCGAGGTTCAGGAGCACGATCAGGGGATGCTTCTCGCTGCGGAGGGCTGCGGAAGCCTCCGGTGTGAGGGTGGGAAGGAACGAGAAATGAAAATGGAGACCCTGCCGTTGCAGGGCCTCGGCGAGGATGGCCGCGGAAGCGAGGCCGTCCGCATCGAGCCGGGCCACGACGCGGACGTAATCCGCATCGAGGAGAAGCCGGCTTGCGCGGTGGGCTTCTTCCGCGAGGGCCATCGGGCCTCCTTACTCGACGAGCAGCTGGGCCGTCTCGGGCGAGTACTGCCAGGTGGCGGGGAGCTTGCCCTCGACCTTGTAGTAGTGGGCCAGGCGGCGGATCTTGCTCTCGATGAGCTGGAGGCCGCGGGCGTTGTGGAGGTCCTTGGGGTGCTCGATGAGGTGCGTGCGCAGGTGGACGGCGCGGCGCATGAGGTTCGCGAGGTCGTCGGGGATCGCGGGCGTGAGGCCGTTGGAGCCGAGGATGTCGCTGAGCTTCTTGCCGGTCGCGAGGCGGACGTCGGGGACGCCGTACTGGTCGCGCAGGATCATGCCGATGACGGGGGTCTTGACGCCGTCACGGGCGAGCTTCACAACAGTCTCTTCGATTTCGGCGGCTTCGAGACCCTGCCATTCGGGGGCCTCTTCGCGAGCGGGGCGCTTGGAGCGGCTGGCGCCGCGGCGGCGAGCGTGGATTCGTGCCATGTGGTTCTCCTCCGATGCGGGCAAGCCAAGCCCGACGCCGAAGCGCGGGTGCCGACCCGTTCATCCGATGAACGCCTGGCCGTGAGGTCAGGCAGCGCCACTAAGCGGGTGGAGATATAAATAGGTTGGGCTCAGGTGCGGCGCCCCCGGAGGGCCGCCACCGCCCCGAGAAGCACGAGGGCGGCAAGGGGTGCGACCCCAGGCACGGCCGCCGGCGCTTCCTCGGCCCCTGCCGCAGGCGCCGCCGCCAAGGGAGTCGCAAGGATCCGGAAGGTGTCCAGGGGCCCCTTCCCGTCAGTGGGGACGGCCGTCACCTCAAGCCCCTCCGCCGTGGCGTTGAGCAGGAGGACGTGGAAGCGGGCGGCGTGAACGGCGCTCCACGGCTCCTCGGACCAGGAGTCGTAGAGGCTCTGGCCTCCCCCGCCCGTAGTGACGTACACGGTGCCCTCCCCTTTCACGTAATCAGGGCCTTGGGCGACCACGGCGCCGCCGCGCATTCCGTGGCTCCGCTCGTACCCGTGGTCGTGGGCCTGGATCACAAGGTCCACTCCGTAGCGGTCGAAGAGCGGCTCGAAGGCGGCGCGGACGTCGAGGCTCGACCCGTGGGCGTTCGTGCTGTACAGGGGCTCATGGAGGAAGGCGATGCGCCACGTGGCTCCCTGAGCGGCGGCGAGGTCCTGCTCCAGCCAGGCCCACTGGGGGCTCCCCTCCGAGAAGTCGGAGGCGAAGGTGTCGAGCGCAACCACGTGCACGCCGCCCCAGTCAAAGCTGTACCACAGCTCGTTACCGGGAAGCGAGAAGCGCGTCAGGTAGCTGCGGGTCTCGGGCGTGTGGGGGGTTTCCTCCCGCGTCACGAGGTGGGCACCCACCGGGGCCGCGGTGTACGTCTCGTGGTTGCCGATGGCTGCCATATACGGCCGCGTGGCCGCGAGGGGCTCCACCATCCCGAACCAGGCCTGCCACACCTGCTCGTCCCCCTCGGCGTAGGAGATGTCCCCGGGGTGCAGGACGAAGGCGGGATCGAGCGCGAGGAGCGTTTCCACGGAGCGGCGGGAGTCGGCCGTGATCCCCATGTCGCCCACGGCGGCAAAGCGCACAACCGTCGCGTTTCCGGCCGTCTGGAACGTGAAGGGACCTGCAACCTGCCCGTTCCCCTCGACCGTGTACGAGTAGCGCTCGCCCGCCACGAGGCCCGTGGCGGTGGCGGCGTACCACGCTCCCGGAACGGGCCCCGTCTGGAGGACTCCCGGGACCCGGAGCGGCTCCTCGAGGCCGCGGTCCACCACGAGATCGGTCCCGTCGTCCGGGACCGGCAGCCACCAGGTGACCGTGATGGAGGTCGAGGAGTCCTCCACGACGCTCAAGTGCACCTGGTTGGGCCCGATGGGGGCCTGCGCCGCGACCCCTCCGACAAGGAGAAGGAGGCAGAGCAGGGGAGCAAGCGGGGGCATCCTCGGGGCCATGCCGCCGCGAGCCCCCGGCCGCATGATAAGGCTACTGGACCGGTTCTTGGAAGGTCGCCCGGGTGCGATGACGGGGCGAGAACCGTTTTCCCCTCTCGTGAGGGGTCCGTCACTGGTGAAGTGATGACGCAGACACAGACACAGCGCAGCACCGGGTCGGTAACGAAGGCGGAGGACCACGTCTCCCATATCGCAAAAGTCACCGAAATCATCGGCTGCAGCAATGAGAGCATCGAGGATGCCATCCAGACGGCCGTGACCGAGTTCTCGAAATCGGTACGCCACGTGACGGGCGTGGAGGTGCTGAAGGTGTCCTGCCCGGTGAAGGACGGGCAGATTCAGGAGTACCGCGTTGACCTCAAGATTGCCTTCGGGGTCGAGCGCCCTGATATGGGGTGAACGCAAAGGAAGGGTTAAGCCAGGCCCCTCCGCTCCCGGGGCCATGGCCACCATCACCCTTGGCAACGTGACCCTCGAAGGCGAAATCGAGCTCGAATTCATCGACGGCGCCGCCCTCCCCTCCATCCTCGGCGGTGCCATCCGCATCGAGAAGGCGATCACCACGGAGCAGGCCGCGGCCGTCGCCGCCGCCATCCGCGGCCTCGACAACACGCCCTTCAAAACGCCCCACGGTCACGGCGTCCTCAGCATCAAGGCAATGCAGTGGAACCCCACGACGGGCGTCCTCAACAGCTTCCAGGGCGTGGCCCTCAAGTCCTGGACGTGGGCCGTGGAGCCCAAGCAGGGCCAGCCCAAGCAGCTCATTCCCAACAAGTAAAACGAAAAAGCGTGTGCGGCCAGGGGAACCCCCTGGCCGGTTGTTTTTTTAGCGCTCCTCAGGTGGGGCAGACGTCCTCGCCGACGCCGCCGCACGTGTAGGGGCGGTCGGGCTTGAGGTCGGTCGCAAGGATCGTCATGCGGTACTCCACCTCGTAGTCGGCGCAGTCCAGGTAGCAGCCGAGGCCGCCCGCGTTGAGGGTGCCGCGGAGCTGGAACTCCCAGCGACTCGAGGGCGCGTAGGGCGTGTCCATGCCGTTGGGGTCCACCTTCAGGATGAACAGCAGGTCGTGGGGAACGGGGCCCACGGTGTTGTTCGCGTCGTTGAGGGTGGTGATGTTCCACCCGCCGGAGGCGTTGTGGAAGTAGAGGTACCAGTGGTCAGGCGAGGCGCCGGGGCGGCCCTCGTAGGCCGTGATGTTCACGTAGACGTACAGGGTCTGCGTGCCGTAGCTGATGAGCTTCTCGGGGCGGACCGAGGTCACCTCGCTCTGCTGCAGGCCGTTGTAGTTGAGCTGGCCGTAGTCTCGCGTGACGGCGTTGATCTCGGGCTGCACGACGCGCCAGTGGCCCTTCGCGTAGAAGTCGGGGTGGCCGGGCCAGAGGGGGATGTCGGCGGGGCCGCGGTAGATCTTCACCTGGCTGTCGAAGACGAGGGTCGTGTCGAGGATGGACTCGCCCACGACGCGGAACTGCCACAGGCTCGTGGTGCTGTGGGGCATGTCCGTCTCCGCAGGGTTCGTGATGGGGATGGTCACGGGGACGCCCCACTGGATGGGACCGAAGGGGATCCACTCGGAAGCGGCCGCGTGCATGTATTCGAGCTTCACGGGCGGGGGGTTGG
>Ga0247718_1000574_pt1 | contig 10642 bp, 9 predicted proteins | sample 21E_DmetaG_FD_189045 | JGI IMG/M metagenome (GOLD analysis project Ga0247718, IMG submission 189045) | Soil microbial communities from hillslope of Landscape Evolution Observatory, University of Arizona, Oracle, AZ, United States - 2-1-E_D | ecosystem: Engineered > Artificial ecosystem > Mesocosm...
ATTCGCGGACGTCATTGAGCAACGAGTGGCACAGTGGGCAGGCCAATGCGTGTTCGGCAACAAGACCGTTCGTGCGGGCGTCGAGAGCCTTGTCGATGTAGTCCGTCAGCAGTTCTTCGAACTGCGAGCAGTTGATGACGTTGTCGTTATCGATGTTCATCATGCTAAACCCCTTGATGTGATCAGATCGTTACCACACGCATCCTGCGCAGTATTTTTGCCAGTTCGATACGGCCACGATTGATCCGCGATTTTACTGTGCCCTCCGGGATTTTCAGGACGTCGACGATCTCCTGGTAACTGAGTTCCTCGATATCACGCAAGATCACGCAGGTGCGCAAATCGGGGGGCAATTTATCAATTCCCTTTTGCACCTGAGCGGCCAATTCTCGCCGCTCCATTTCCTTTTGGGCCGAAGTTCCAACCGCCCTTAGGTGGTACTGATGGTCGTCAACAGCGTCGGCCATCGAATTCTGCGGATTTCGCTGGCGGTGCCTGTAGTCGTCTATTATCAAATTGCGGGCCAGCCGCATAAGCCAATTCGATAGATCGCCGTGTTTCGAGTCGTATTGATCGAGCGTGCGGTAGATCCGGACGAAAACCTCCTGAGTAAGATCCTCCGCCGCCTCGACACTCGATGTGAAGCGGTAAGCAAGGTTGAAGATCCGCCGCGAATAAGCCGAGACGATCTCTTCCCAGGCGCCGCCGTCGCCCGCCCGGGCACGTCGCACGAGTTCCGCACCGTTTGTCTCAGATAACGCAGTTATCGCTGCCAACGTTAATTTCTCCAGTCGATCTCTTGATTCAGCATCGACAAAGCAAAAGGCAACTCTGTCAATGGAGGCTTACGAGGCTCCTCTGCCAAAAGTTCCATGATACTTAGAAGTGCAGGTTCAAAGGCAATCTCCTCATTCGGGCAGCATATCTGAGCGCAGCGCCATTATCGATTTGGTCAGCCCGGCGAATTTTTCTTCGATAATCGTTGCACTTGGAAAAAGATCCTGCATATCCTGCTTGCTCAATAAATTAAAATCCGGTGCGGCGGCCTTGACCCAATATCGATTGGACAGTTTCATGACACGAAGCAGAATTGGGCGCGGAAAGTATCCCACGAGCGGCAGCCATGTATGGCTTTCGATCGGAAAGCTTGCGCATGGCGTCTGTACGAAATACTGCCGTCCTACGCGCTGGATCTCGCGGGCGAACTTCGCCTGCGTTTCGAGGGACATGGAACGAAATTCAGTTTCACCCGTCACACTCCAAAGCTTGGCTTTAGGCAGCGTGACATGCTCGATTACGGACGAGCAATAGACCAGATCGAAAAAGTTTTGGTCGAAGGGGAGCCGACCGGACTCGTCAAGCAGGATCGGCTGGAATCCGAACTTTTCGTTTCCGGCTCTGATCGCCGCTGGATCAATATCCGCAATGTAAACATTTTCCGGCGAGTAGGACGAGCCGTCGAGCACCTGAGCTATGTTCGATCCGTCTTCCGATCCTAGATCCAGCACCCGGGTCGAGCGGTCGATCCTGAACAAACGTCGAAATGTGGCCGCACGACGCTTTCGGGCATTTGCGGATAGTCGAAGGAAGGCACGCCGGATCGGATTATTTTTCACTTATTCAAATTTGGCCGATCGATAGTCTGCGGCGATTCTACACAATTTGAGCCAGCTTGCTAACCGAAACCGCGGCGATTGGCCGATGTGCAAACCGCGGAGTACGCAACTTCAGAGCTACCCGCACGCCAGGTTTAACTTTCCTGCGGAATCAAGTATCTTTTTCACTTTGTGCCCCGTAGATAATAGCCCTTGCGAAAATACCTTCGATTCACTGTACTGATCCTTGTCGCCTTAATCCTTTTGTGGTTCTTTGGCCGGAACCTAGATTGGGTTGAAGTGGGCCGCATCCTTCGCCGTGCAAACTGGCTTTATTTGATCATTGCGGTGGCTATTATTTGTCTGGGCTATTTACTCCGGGCGGTCAGGTGGCGGGTACTGCTGGAACCGATCACGGAGAGTAGCATGAAGGAGTTGTTCGCGACGACGACGGTCGGCTTCGCGGCGATCTTTCTGATCGGCCGGGCTGGTGAGATCGTGAGGCCAATGTGGCTGCCGATGCGCGACAGGCGTGTTCGCCCGAGCGCCGCGATCGTGACAATCGCCCTCGAGCGGGTTTTTGATCTAGCGTCTTTGATCTGTTTTTTTTCATTCAGCCTAATCTGGTTTACACCGCCATCAGGCCACGAATCAGAGTACGCTTCGATCAAATTCGTCGGAAACGCGATGCTCGTTTGCACTTTCATCGGTATTGCCGGACTTATCGCGTACCAGCGATACTCCGACGTGATTATTAGTTGGTTTTCGAGGCAGACCGAGCGCAATTTCGTTCCGCGCAGGTTGCGTTCGATCCTGCTTAGCTTGCTTCGGCAGCTGGCGACTTCACTGGTGATACTTCGGAGCTGGCAGGAGATCCTTTTGGTCACGTTTTGGACGGTCGCTTTATGGTTTGCAATCGCGGTGCCGACGTGGCTGGTAATCCTGGCGTTTGAGCTTCCCCTGTCGTTTGTCGACTCAATATTTATAATGGGCGTGGCGTCGATGGGGTCGCTCATTCCCACGCCGGGCGGGGCCGCAGGTGCGTTTCACGCCGCCACGGCCGGTAGTCTAATGCTGCTCAATATCGATCGCGACAATGCGGCCGCCGTCTCTATCATCATGCACCTTGTATATTTTGCACCTGCAATTATCTTTGGGCTGTATTATTTTATTCACGGCGATATTAGCGTCGAGCGGTTTAAAAGTCTGCTGTCGAGTGAGCACGCCGTCGAAGAGATCGAATCTGAATCTCCTGACTTCGACCTGCCCCGCAAACAGATATGAGATGCCCATATTGTGGATTTCTTGAAGACAAAGTAGTCGACTCACGAGAGGCTAAGGACGGCGAATCGATCCGCCGCCGGCGCGAGTGCCTGGAGTGCGGACGACGCTTTACATCATATGAGCGCATCGACGAGATACCGTATATGGTCGTCAAAAAGGACGGCCGCCGTGAGCCGTTCGAACGTAATAAGATAATGGCCGGGATGTTGAGAGCCTGCGAGAAGCGGCCGATCTCGGTGAACCAGCTCGAATCGATCGCAAACCAGATCGAGAAGGCTGTTCAAGACTCTTCGGATCGCGAACTTGCCACCAGTGAGGTTGGAAAGATCATCATGCGGCGTCTGAAGAATCTAGATAAGGTCGCCTATGTGAGATTTGCTTCCGTGTATCTTGAATTCGAGAATGTGTCCGAATTCATGACCGAACTGAAAGCTCTGGTGAGTTCCAGAAATTCAGCCCCATCAGCCGTCAAAAAGAAAAAGAAAAAGTAGACCCCGAAGGCACCTGCGCCTGTGAATCTTTCTGCAAAAGCGGCATCGGACCGCTGTTTTGCCCTTTATTCTCTTTTTTCCTAACATAAAATTCCATGAGCGAAATTGAAGAGCTTCCGATCGCTTTGGGCGACGCCGACGCGCTCGAGCCGATGATGCAGATCCCATCTGAATTACCGGTTTTGCCGCTGCGCGATATCGTGATTTATCCGTATATGATCGTTCCGCTCTTTGTTTCCCGGGACCGATCGATCCGTGCCGTTGAAAAGGCCCTCGGCGACAATCGGATGATCCTTCTCGTCTCCCAAAAGGACGTCAATAAGGAGGAGCCAGTTCGCGAAGATCTGTACGAGGTCGGTACCGTTGCGATAATAATGCGGATGCTCAAGCTGCCCGACGGCAGGATCCGAATTCTGATACAGGGATTATCGCGGTGTCGCGTGGAATCAATCGCCGCAGGCGGGGACTACATTCAGGCCGGCATCACACCGATTTCAGAACCGCTGGCACCGGAGAATTCGCTCGAGGTGGAGGCCCTGGTACGTAACGTTCGCTCGCTAATGGAGCGTGCCGCCGCTCTCGGCAAAAATATCTCACCTGAGGTGCTGGCGATTATCGCCAACCTTGATGATGCCGGCCGCTTGGCGGATCTGTCTGCTTCCAATCTGGAATTGAAGGTGGAGGATGCGCAGAGCGTTTTGGACATTTTCGACCCTGTACCGAGGCTCCGGCGAGTGAACGATCTATTGAGTAAGGAGATCGACGTTCTGACCGTCCAGCAGGAGATCAACACGCAGGCGAGAGCCGACATGGACCGGTCGCAACGCGAATACTTTCTGCGTCAGCAACTGAAGGCGATCCAGGCAGAACTGGGTGAGGGCAATGAGCTATACGAGGAAATCGAGAACTACCGCAACAAAATCCTGAAAGCAAAAATGCCGCAGAGTGCCGAAGAGGAGGCTCTGAGGCAGCTCAAGAAACTTGAACGGATGCACCCGGATGCCGCGGAGACCGCAACGCTACGTAACTGGCTCGACATTATGGTCGACCTGCCGTGGTCAGAGCGATCCAAAGATAACCTCAATCTGAAAAAGGCCGAACGAATACTTGACGAGGACCACTACGGACTCGAACGCGTCAAAGAGCGGATCATCGAGGCGCTGGCGGTCAGAAAACTTCGTGAAAAACCAAAGGGTTCGATCTTATGTCTCGTTGGGCCTCCCGGGGTGGGAAAGACTTCGCTCGGGCGTTCGATAGCCCGGGCACTAAACCGCAAATTTGTCCGCCTCAGCCTAGGCGGTGTGCATGACGAAGCGGAGATTCGCGGGCACCGCCGTACGTATGTTGGAGCGATGCCTGGTCGAATAATCCAGGCGATTCAGCAAGCGGGCACGAACAATCCGCTTTTGGTACTCGACGAGATCGACAAGGTCGGAGCGGACTTTCGCGGGGATCCGAGTTCGGCGCTTTTGGAGGTATTGGATCCTGAGCAAAATTCAGCTTTCCGGGATAATTACCTCGGCGTCACGTTCGACCTGTCGAACGTGATGTTTATGACAACCGCCAACGTTCTCGACACTATTCAGCCCGCACTCCGCGACCGGATGGAGGTGATTTCACTTTCGGGCTACACCGAGGAGGAAAAGTCCGAAATCGCGCGGCGGCACCTCGTGCCGAAACAGGTTGAGGAAAACGGCCTCGAAAAGGTCGACATCAAGTTCGATCGCCGGGCTCTGTCGAGAATAATAAACGAATACACGCTCGAAGCAGGGCTTCGCCAACTCGAAAGGGAGATTGGAAAGGTTTGCCGCAAAGTCGCGCGGCGGAAGGCCGAGATGGAAGAAAATTTCGAGCCCGTCCGGGTGAGTGCGGAGAACATCCAGGAGTTCCTGCGGGTCCCGAGGATCCAATTTGAGCGGGCCCTAAAGAAAAACCAGATCGGTGTCGTCACCGGGCTGGCCTGGACGGCAGTGGGCGGCGACATTCTCTTTATCGAAGCGATTAAGACAAAAGGGAAAGGAAAGCTGGTTTTGACCGGGCAGCTCGGAGAGATCATGCAGGAGTCCGCCCAGGCAGCGTACTCATATGCGAAGGCCAGGGCGGGCGAACTGGGGATCAGGGACGAGGACTTTGACACCTACGATATCCACGTTCATCTGCCCGAGGGAGCGATACCAAAAGACGGTCCTTCGGCCGGTATTACGATGGCGACGGCTATCGTTTCTGTGCTCGCGCAGCGTCCAGTGCGAAAGGATGTGGCGATGACGGGTGAAATCACATTGAGGGGCAACGTGCTCCCGATCGGCGGAGTCAAAGAAAAACTTCTGGCGGCAAGACGTGCAAAGATAAAGGCAGTGATTCTGCCCGAAAGAAACCGCCGCGATTTGGAAGACGTGCCGCGAGAGGTTCTCGAAGATCTCAGATTCGTATTCGTCGAACATGTCAAAGAAGTTTTCGACGAGGCTCTGCTCGAGCCGGCTGCTGCTCGACGGAAGGCAATGTCAAAAGCAGGCTGAACTACCGTTAAGTCTCGATGGATCAAAACTTTGACCCTTATATTTAGCCGGTGCTATAATTCTATGTCTGAAAAGCACGAGCCACTTGCTTTTCAATTGGTCAGACAGACGGAACATTCCGTATATAATAGCGTTAGCAGATTGGTGAGATAAGCATTCTACTCAGTTTGTAGATTCGCCTTACCGCTGATCAAGGCGCAGGAGTAAAGACGAACCTGATGAAAATTACCTCCGTAAGGATTCTCGGTGTCGCCGCATTTGCAGTTCTTGTTTTTAATTTCGCGGCTTTCGGGCAGTACCCAACTTCAGCAAATCAGACCGAAACTCCCGAGGTCCGACGGGCCCGCGAAGCGGTGGCGAAAATTCTCGAGGACACTGGGCGCAACTTCCGCGAGGGGCTTCAGGCCGTTAAAGACAAACGCCGCTCCGACGCTGGTCAAAGCTTTGACAAGGCAGTCGAGGTATTTCTGTACTCGACCCTGAATATCCAGAGAGACCAAAAGCTGCAGAGCTGCTACAACCAGCTCATCGAGACCGTATACCGGCTTGAATTCCCGAACGACGCTCAGCCGGCACAGGTCCGCTCACTTTCCGCGACCTGCGGGTGGAGCTGGAATGACGCCGACTTCAAACTCGCCGACGAGGTCGTCGCGATCGTCAAGGCCGGAGCCAAGCCGAGCGGAGGCAAGGCTTCGATCGATCAGGCGACTGCTTCCGCGATCGCGGGTGGGCCCGCACAGCATAATGCTCCTTCGATGGGCTTCAACGAACAGCAGTTCGAGCCGTCGCCCTTGGATGAGCTCGCTAAGCTTGAGTTGACCCCGGAAGAGAAGCAGATCGAAAACAACCCGGTCGCTCAGCAGCAGTACCAATACATCCAGTACGCCGTCGCCAACAGGTCACTCGGTTTTTCCTTCCAGGTCCATCCGATGATCCAGCAGTACATCAACTACTATCGCGGCCGCGGTCGGTCGACGATGGAGGTCGGTCTGTACCGCTCGGGTATGTTTATGTCAATGGCTCGCAGGATCTTCCGCGAAGAGGGAATTCCGGAGAACGTCGCGTGGCTCGGTCAAGTCGAGAGCGCTTGGAAGCCAACTGCACTTTCGTGGGCCGCCGCGTCGGGTTTGTGGCAATTTATCCCCGGCACCGGGGCGAGGTTTGGTCTGCGTCGCACCGCATATGTCGATGAGCGGAATAGCTTTGAGGAAGCGACCCGGGCATCTGCTCGCTATCTGAAGTTCCTGTTCAATCGCTATAACAACTGGGAACTTGCAATGGCCGCTTACAACTCGGGTGAGGGAAATGTTGACCGGGCTATTCGTCGCGCCGGCGTCGCCAACTTCTGGGTGGCTTATCCCTATCTGCCACAGGAAACTCGTAACTACGTTCCCAATATCCTTGCGACAATATTGATCGCAAATAGTCCGAACGCATACGGCTTTGGCCACATTCGTCCGGCCGCTCCGCTTCGTTACGATCGCGTCCGTGTCCCGGCATCGACCAATTTGGCTCTCGTCGCTCAAGCGTCCGACACGAGCATTCAGTATTTGCGTTATCTCAATCCGCATCTTCGCAGCAACACCACTCCGCCTGAGCCGTACGTTGTCAACGTTCCGGCAGGTAAGGCGAATGAGGTCGTCGCAGTTTTCAGGCGGATCCCGGCGGCCAAGCTCAACAACACGGCGCTTGCCTCCTCGAGCACCGGGGAAACATGGGAAACGATTTCCAACCGGACGGGCGTAAGCGTTGCGGATCTTAAAGCGGCAAATCCTGGGATGCCTGTTCCGCGGGGCAAGGTTTTTGTTCCGATGTCGGGCAGCAAGATCAACACAATTTCTTACGTTCGCCCGACAACCCCTGGTTCAGCTCAGCCTGTGAACACCGTTAGAGTCGTTAAGGCTCAGGCCGGCGACACGGTTGCAAAGGTTGCTCAACGTAACGGTGCGGACCCGACCGAAGTTGCGAAATTTAACGGGCTGCTCCCGAACTCGGTTCTCGGCGCGGGTCGCGAGATCAAGATACCGACAAAATAGCTAATAGCATTAACTTAATTTTTGACCGGAGTCGCAGATTCGACTCCGGTCTTTTAATTTGCGGGCCACATCAGGATTGACAAGAAATAATTCTGTAACTATACTGGTTACAGATATGGCGGCCAATAGCCAATTCGCAGTCGCAGTCCACGTATTGACGATGCTCGCCAAGAGCCACGAGCAATTCGTTAAGTCGGACTGTATCGCCGCTAGCGTCAACACGAATGCCGTGGTTATCCGCCGGCTACTAGGTGAGCTCGCACAGGCAAAATTAGTCGTATCACAGACCGGTGCGGCGGGAGGAACCCGTCTTGCGAGGTGCCCCGAAGAGATAAGTCTGACCGAGGTCTACAAGTCGGTTTCACGCGGTGAGGTCTTCGCCCTCCATCATCGCGGCCCTAACCGTGACTGTCCGGTAGGAAGAAACATCGAAGCGGTACTTTGCCAGATGCAGAAGGAGATCGATAAGAGCATCTGCGAGACGCTTTCCCGATACACGCTCCAGAGCGTCATTGACATGGTTGAGAAAGGTGAAACGGCGGAGCCAGTAAACACCTGATTTTTTTGAGTTGATTTGTAGCGTGATGTGTTACAAATTCGCCTCAGTTTTACGAGGGGCAAATGATCAAGAAAGATTACATCGAAAGATCGCTATCGTACAAAGAATACGTAAAGCTGATTGATTCTCTACTGGCCGAGGGGCGAACGACTGGTTCGAACCAGTCTGAGGCAATGGTCAATTTCACCCGGATTAACCGTCAAAGAATGCAGCGGCTGGAAAAGACTATCGAGCTGACCGAGGCGGCCAGGTCGGCAGCGTGGAATGTCCGTCAAAAAATGGTCTGGCTCATTATCAGTGAAGCCTGGTGCGGCGACGCCGCGCAAAACATCCCTGCGATCGAAAAGATCGCAATGGCCAGTGGTGGGACTATAGCTACGCGATATGTGCTCCGCGATGAAAATTCCGAATTGATGGACCGCTTCCTTACCAACGGCGCCCGCTCTATTCCGAAACTGATTGCTCTCAACGCTGAGACGCTAGAGGTTCTCGGCACGTGGGGAGCGCGGCCCGACGCGGCACAGCAACTCTTTCAATCGCTCAAAGAACAGGGCATGGAAAAGCCGCTGGTCCTCGAGCAGTTGCAGCGTTGGTACAACGCGGATCGCACCGCAACGCTGCAGAATGAATTCGTTCGGCTAATCGGCGATTGGGGTCGCGAATCCGCGCGTGTTAGCACCGCATCGACCGGCAGCTAAACTAAATTTCAATGTGAATCGAGCCAGGGGTGGTTGGCCGATGCAAGGAGATCATCGACAGATGTTTAAAGTAATATTTGCCTTCGCAGTTTTATCTTTTTCAGCATTCCTATTGACCGGTTGTGAGGATCCGGCCGCAAATAAGGCCCGAGCGGTCACCACCGCTGCGGCGAATTCAGCGACGACCAGTCCAGGCGGTACTGCGTCGAGCGTTGTGGCAGACTTCAAGCCGACAGGCACCGCACTCCAAATCTCGCCCGAGAATTCGAAGATCGGATTCATCGGCTCCAAAGTGACGGGCAAGCATGACGGCGGATTCAACTCGTTCAACGGGTTCATCGATCTGGTAAATGAAAAAGCACAGGAAAGCGGGGTCGTTATCGAGATCGATATGAAGTCTGTCTTCTCCGACGCGGACAAACTGACTAGTCACTTGCAGGCGAGCGATTTTTTCGACGTTTCGAAGTATCCGAAGTCCACATTTGTTTCCACGAGAATCGTCCCGGATTCGACGCAAGGGGTTGGCAATTACACTGTCACGGGCGACCTGGAGATGCGCGGTGTTAGAAAGTCCATAACCTTCCCGGCGAGGATCGAAATCGGTCCGGATGCCGTCACGGTGGACAGTGAGTTCGCGATCAACCGCAAAGACTTCGGCATCATTTACGCCGGGAAGGCCGACGATCTGATCCGAGACGACGTAGTGATCAGGCTCGATCTGAAGGCGCCGCGAAAGAAGTAGTTCGAAGAATGCTTTGCGAACGTCCTTTTTAACTGCATATGAAAGCTTACGAAGTCCACTCATTCGGCATCGACGAACTCTCACAAGTCGACCGACCGACACCGGCGCCTGGCGCCGGCGAGGTACTCGTCCGCTTGCGAGCGGCATCGCTCAATTACCGTGACCTAATGGTTATCAGCGGAACTTACAATCCGCGAATGAAACTGCCGGCAGTGCCATTTTCGGATGGTGCAGGCGAAGTGGTTGCGGTCGGTGAGAACGTGGTCAAATGGAAAGTCGGCGATCGTGTGATGCCGATCTTTGTGCAGAAATGGATCGAGGGGCCAGTAGATCTGCAAAAGTCTCGGACGGCGCTCGGCGCCGGTGCACAGTGGGACGGAGTGCTCAGGGAATACGGCGTTTTCGACGAAGAGTCTCTCGTCCGTATTCCCGATCATTTGTCTTACGAAGAAGCCGCAACATTGCCGTGTGCGGCCGTTACAGCCTGGCATGCTTTGGCTGAGTCGGGAAAGTTGAAGGCCGGCGAGACGGTGCTGACTTTGGGCACGGGCGGCGTTTCCGTTTTCGCTCTTCAGTTCGCCAAACTCTTTGGCGCCCGAGTTATTTCGACGACCTCCAGCGAGCAAAAGGAAGCGAAGCTCAGACAGCTAGGAGCGGAGGAAGTTATTAATTATCGCAACCGCGAAGACTGGGATGCAGTCGTGCTTGAATCGACCAATAA
>Ga0247718_1000575_pt1 | contig 10630 bp, 9 predicted proteins | sample 21E_DmetaG_FD_189045 | JGI IMG/M metagenome (GOLD analysis project Ga0247718, IMG submission 189045) | Soil microbial communities from hillslope of Landscape Evolution Observatory, University of Arizona, Oracle, AZ, United States - 2-1-E_D | ecosystem: Engineered > Artificial ecosystem > Mesocosm...
ATCCTGTATGGGGTGGACCCCCTCCTAATGGACCCGCCCGGCCCCGTGTGGTTCTTCGACCTCGAGTTCGATTCCGAGGGCACCGAGATTTTCCTGTTCGGCTGGAAGAAGTGGGGCGGGGACGTGCACCAGGCCTTCGGTGCCACCAAGGAGGAGCGGCGGGACCTCCTCCTCGAGTTCTTCGACCACTACTACCGGGACAACCCGCTCCTCGTGACCTATGGGTCGCGGAACTCGGACGAGCCTTTCCTGCGCCGCGCCGCCGAGAACTATCGCATCCCCAAGAAGCTCGTGCAGGGCCTCCGCTGGTACGACATGCAGGACCGCGTCATTTTCACGGGCTCCCCCGAGGCGCAGATGATGTATCTGCCCCTCAACTCGTTCAAGCTCGACGCCGTGGGGAAGTATTTCGGTCGCTCCGGGAAGCCCGCGGGGAACATCACGAGCGGGCTCCACATCGTGCACCTCTACCGCCGTTACAAGAACAGCCGGGACCCGCGCATCCGGGAGCGCCTCCTCGAATACAACGCCGAGGACCTCTACCTCTCCGAGGCCGTGTACGAGGGGCTGCGGCAGATCTGCCGCACGGTTCCGCTTGAGAAGGGCTGAGGGACGCCTCCTTTACCCTCAAACCTGGATCCGTCGGGGTCTCCGCTGCTTCGCTGCTCCGTTGCTCCGCGTTGATCCTGTGGGCTTCCTAGGCCTCGATCAACGCGGAGCAGCGATGCAGCGGAGCAGCGGAGGAGTGGCCGCCTTGGCGGGAAGGTTGGTCATGCGCGGGAAATGGCTCCGATATCCTTTTCCCCCAGTCTCCCCTTCCGCCGTCCATGGCCTTCGACACGCTCGAGTACATCGTGCGCTCCCTCCACATCCTCGCCGGCGTCTTCTGGGTCGGCGGCATCCTGTACGCCGGCACCGTGGTTTCCCGCAGCCTCATGGCGACACCCCCCCAGGTGCGCCGCCAGGCCATGGCGAAGATTGGTCCCACGGGCTTCCGCGTCATCTCCTACGCGGGCGCCGCCACCATTCTCTTCGGCGTCTGGAACCAGTACCTCATCATGGGTGAGGTGAAGTTCCACGGCTCCACCTGGAACCTCCTCATGGGCTCCACCCTCGTGATCGCGGTCATCATGCTCGGTGTGGCGGGCAGTCTCCTCATGCCCGCCATGCGCAAGATGGGCCAGCTCAAGGAAGGGGACGCGGAGGGCGCGGCCGCCCTCCAGAAGCGCCTCGTGATGGCTTCCGTCATCAACATGGTGCTCGGCGTGGTGGCGGTCCTCCTGATGGTGGCCGCCGTAGTCGGCCGCACCCGTGGTGGCTTCGCCTAATTCCAGACGGCCCCCGCCAGGGTGGCGGGGGCATTCTTCTTTTCGGTAACCGCTTCCGTCTCAGCGCCGAGCGGAGCGAGCAGCCCCGTCCGGAGGGAGGGCCCCGTCTCCACGATGGCGAGGGCGACGGCGCGGCCGCGGCTCTGGTCGGCGCTCGTGCACTTCTCGCACCCGTCAGCGAAGACGAGGTAGACGCGGCCATCGCGCTCCACCATGTCGAAGAAATCGAGGAGGTTGCGGCAGGGGTTGCTGCCGCCGCTCTGCCAGATGCAGCCCACCTGCACGGGGTCGTCCTCGGGGGTCACGCGGAGCGTCGTGAACACGGGGTCCTCGGCGGTCGCGTTCTCCGTGAACGTGAGGTAGAGGTGCCACACGGCCTTCGCGTCAGCATCCTGGGGGTTGGGGCTGTCCCACTTGCTCGCGTCGGCGGTGGTGCCGAGGTAGCCCACGGCGACGCGGCCCGCTTCGCCCGCGATGACGACGGGGAAGGCGGTGCTCGTGACATCGGGGGGCGAGACGCGGACGCCGTCCGTCCACGTCTTGCCGCCATCGAGGGAGCGCGTGAGGTAGGTGCGGGCGTCCTTCCCGGGGTAAACGACGTAGGCGTTGCCCGCCGAGTCCACGGCGGCGTCCGTCATGGTGGCAAGGGCCTCGCCGATGCCCGCATTGTTGACCTTCCCGGTGACTTCCCAGCTCGCGCCGGAGTCGCGGGAGACGGCGATGTTCACGCCGTCGCAGGCGGGCTTCGGGGAGTAGGCGGTGCCGTCGGGGGCGACGGCGACGGGGCCCGCGATGCCGCCGTGGCAGTCGGAGGGGTGGGCGCTTCCGCCAACGGAGTAGGTGCGGCCGCCGTCGTAGGAGACGCTGATCCAGGTGCCCTCGTCGCGGAAGGAGTTGTAGGAGTAGTACAGGACGTTGGGGTACCCGCTCGTGCTCACGCCTTCTGCGGGCGGGCCCGCGGTGAGCTTCTGGTGGTCGTGGGCGGGGATGCCGCAACCCGTGAAGGGGTTCGCGTCCCAGGAGTCGCCGCCGTCATCCGACCACGCCGCCCAGGTGCAGGCCACGTAGAGCGGGGCGTTGAACACGCGGTCCGTGACGGGGTCCACGTACACCCAGGGGTCGAGGCTCGCCTTGGGGTCGCGGAGGGCGTCGCCGACGCGCTCCCACGTGTTGCCGTGGTCGCGGGAGCGGATGATGCTCGCGCCGCCGCCGGTTGCGAAGATGGTGCCGTCGCTCGTGACGCCGAGGGAGGGCTCGCCGGTGTTGAAGCCGGTGACGGCGAGGCGCACCGCGAGGCTCTCCCAGCCCTGGGCCACGGGCAGGAGCGTGCCGGAGGCGGTGTAGGTTGTGAGGGGGGCCGTGGGCACCACGGGCGCGGGGACGGTGTTCGGTTCCACCGCGGCGGGGCTCAGGCACCCGGCAAGGGCGGGGAGCGCGAGAAGAAGGGCGACGACGCCGACGAGACGCATGATGGTCCTCCCGGCGGGGAGGCCCGCTGGGGACCATGAACCCTTTGTCAACCCTTGTCAGGCGTCGGTTGCGAGCGCCGTGAACCCGTCCGGGGGCGTCTCCTCCCGGAAGAAGGTGACCGCAACCGTGACCGGGACTTGCCGCGCGACCCCGTCCACGAGGATCAGCACGTACGGGGACGCGTCCGCGTTCTCAGCATACACCGCTCCGTCCACAACGAACCGCAGGGGTCCGCTGCCGCCCCGCGCTTCCCCGAGGGAGCACTCGCCGAAGCAGTCGAAGGATTGGCCGCGCGCCGTCACCGTGAGGAAGGGGTCCGCCTTCCACGCGACCTCCACGAGCGCGGAACGGTAGCTGCTGAGGTTGCCCACGGCGACGCTCTCGAAGGCGCAGCTGCCACCCATCTGGTGTAACCCGCTTACGCCCACAACCCCGGGGCGAGAAGCGCCGTCCATCATCATGCGGCAGAACCCGGAGCGCGGCTCGTCGTTCACGGTCCCCCCGATGGGGACGCCCACGGTCTGCGCCGGGGCCTTCTTGGTGAGCGCGGGATCCACCCAGGCGAGGTGGAGGCGCGTCCCCTCGGGGCCGGTGTGGACGGTGTTCACGGCCTTGCCGCGGCTGTCGGCGGGGAGGATGCCGGAGGGGCGGTAGCAGCCGCCGCGGCGGTCGTCCCAGCAGAAGTCATGCCGGGGGCTCGCGAAGGGAACGTAGTCGCCCGTCGCGGGGTCCATCTGGTAGCGGGAGTCCTGGCTCGCCACGAGGAGCACGAGGCGGTGGCCCTTCTCCACGACGACGGCGGTGGGCATCAGGTTCACGGTCCAGGCGTAGGGCTTGCCGGGCTCAAGGGGAAGCCACTCGTCGGGCTTGCCCCAGGTGTGGCTGTCGGCGTAGCCGTGGGTGACGCGTTCCCAGGACCCGTCGGGGGCCTCGTCGAGGAGGTAGACGACCCACTTGGTGTTGTCGTGGGTGCTCGACGCGACGAGCGTCACGGTGGGGGCGCCGTTCACCAGGCGGTCGGCCGTGAGGGGCTCGCTGCGGAAGGCCACGTGGGCGTCCGTCCAGGCGCCGCGAGCGGCGCCGAGCCGGTCCTGGTAGTCGACGCTTCCCTTGGAGGGCGCGGCGCTGCCGAGACTGCCTTCGGCGGAGGGGAAGAGGGTGACGCGCTCGGAGGGCTCGAGGGGCCAGTCGCGGCCCTCGTGCCAGACGCCGGTGCTGTCCTCGACAAGGACGCGGGAGTCGTTGAGGACGCTGTTGTCCACGCCGAAGAGGGTGGCGTCGAGCCAGCGCATGCGGAGGTCGCGGAAGCGCTCCGCCTGGTGGCCCGTCATGTCGGGCCAGCCGTGGTACCACCAGCCCCAGATGACGTACTTGGGGAAGTTCTCGGGAAGCGCGTCCCAGTAGGCCTGGACGTGGTCGGGGAAGACGTTCTGGTCGATGAAGCCCTGCGTGAGGAGCACGGGAGCCTTCGCGTTCTCCAGGTGGAGGGAGAGGTCGCGGTCTGCCCACTTCTCGCCGAAGGTCCCCGGCTCGGAGCTGTACTCGAGATAGGTCTGGCCGGTGCAGGGTGCCGCCTGGGCCTTCAGGCTCTCAGGGGTCACCATGGGGGCCGCCTCGGATTCCACGATCTGGTAGCCGAGGCCGTTGTTCTGGTCCTCGAACTTGGCGCCCTGGTACCACTCGTCCCGGTAGTAGCTCACGACGGGGGCGTGGGCGAGGGCCGCCGTGAGGTCGGGAACCGCCACGTGCGCGACGAGGCTGCCCATGCCGGGGTGGCTGATGCCGTCCGTGACGACGACGCCGTTGCTCCACGGCTGGTCGCGGATCCAGGCCACGAAGGCGGCCGCGTCCTCGCGGTCCTTCGACCCGCCGAAGTCGAGGCAGCCATCGGAGCCGTTGGTGCCGCGCGCGTCGGCCTCCACGTAGGCAGCGCCGCGGAACACGACGGACTGCCACATGCTGCCCACCGGGGGCGCGGTGCCGGTCGCCGGAGTGTACGCGCGGCCCGCCTGGTACGGCGTGATCTGCAGAAGCGTGGGGATCTTTCCGCTCGCGGGGAGCGGGTCGGGGAGGTGCACCGTGAGGGAGAGACTGGTGCCGTCGGCGGACGTGATGTGGACGACGGTGCTCACCATCCCCGTCACCTTGGCGGCGCTCAGGTTCCCAAGCCAAGCCTCGGTCGAGGGGCCTGTCGTCACGGGCGCTTCCGGCGTGACTTCGGCGGTGATGCAGCCCGCGAGGACGGGCGTGACGAGGATGAACGCGAGCGCGAGGAACCGCGAGCGGGCGAGCATGGTGGGGCCTCCCGCCACGGACAAATCCAGGGGCGGCTTAACCCTTTTTGCGGAGCGCGCCCCCGGTTTTATGCGGGAGGTCCGCCCTCCGGGGGGTGTGCGCCTGCGCTACCGGGTCGAGGCTGATCGCATCTTCCTCCGCATCGAGGACTACGTGGACAACGAGTCCCGCATCTGGAACATGCTGAAGATGATGGGCGCCCCGCTGCAGGTCGATAGCAACCCCAAGGCGCTATCGTGGAACCGCTACGTCCCCAAGGACGCGTACCCGAAGCTCGCGCGGTCCGCGCAGATGCTGAAGGCGGAGCTGCTCCCCGAGGAGGGCGAGGCGCCCCTCGGCGCGCCCACGAAGGTGCGCGTGGCCTACGAGTCGGCGCGGCCCTTCGACGTGGACAAGATCCTGAAGGAGGCGAACGCCGACCCCCTCACGGGACTGGAGCTTCTGCGCGGGAGCCGCGTGCGCCTCGCCGCGTGGCTCAGGGAGAATCCGACCTTCAAGGCGGAGGCGGAGGCGGACCTGCGGGCCATCGACGGGGCGCTCGACAAGTGGCGCGCCGAGCGCGAGCGCGAGAAGAAGGTGCAGGAGGCGGCCGAGGCGCGGGAGCTCTCCCAGGCGCTGCAGGGCGTTGCCGCCGAAGACGTGTGGCGGGCCCACGAGGCCGTGAAGGCCCTGAAGGCCGCCGCCGAGCGCTACGCGCCCCAGGCCAAGGACGTCCGCACCGTGAAGGTGCCCGAACAGATCCCCGGCTTCGCGGGCCGGTTGCGCCACTACCAGGCCGACGGTGTCCGTTTCATCCTCTCGCGCGACCTCAACGGCATCCTCGCGGACGAGATGGGGCTCGGCAAGACCATCATGGCCATCTCCTCCGTCCTCCTGTCGAACGACAAGGCCCTCGTGGTGGGCCCCGCGAACGTGCTGTACAACTGGGCCGCCGAGGTGGAGCGTTTCACGGGGAAGCCCGCCCGCGTGTACCACCAGCAGAAGCGCACGGGCCCCCGCGAGGCGCAGTTCATGGTCACGACCTACGACGCGCTCCGCACCCTCCGCCCGGACGACCCCGACGTCACGTGCCGCCCCGTCCTCATCCTCGACGAGGCCCACTACATCCGCAACCCCGAGACCCTCCGCGCGCGCCTCGTGAAGTCTTTCCCGCAGCGCCGCCGCCTCCTCCTCACGGGTACGCCCCTCGTGAACGACATCGGCGACTACTACGAGCTGCTCCGCCAGGTGCAGCCCGAGCGGTGGGGAAGCCGCGAGGCCTTCAAGGAGGCCTGGATCCTCGACGTCTCCCTCTTCAACAAGTACGCGCAGGTGCGCACCGCGACGGCGGCGCTCCTCCAGCAGGCAGCCCGCGACGTGCTCCTTCGCCGCCGCAAGGACGAGGTGCTCGCGGAGCTTCCTCCGCGCACCATCAGCATCACGCGGCACGACCTGCCGCCCGAGGAGGAGCGCGTGTACCGCGGCCTCGAAGCCCGCGCCGCCGACATCATGCGCGAGTCCTCCAGCGACGTGGCCGTGTTCGCCGCCATCGGCGCCCTCCGCCAGCACCTCGCGAAGGCACGCGTGCCCGCCGTCCTCGAGCGCGTCCGCGAGCTCTTGGAGGCCGAGGAAGCGGTGGTGGTGTACAGCCACTACCTGGAGCCGCTCCACGCGCTCAAGAAGGATCTCGGTGAAGCTGCCGCCGTCCTCGAGGGAGCGACGCCCCCCAAGGAGCGGCAGGCGCTCTCGAAGACGTTTGGCCGCGACGGTGGTCCCCGCGTCCTCCTTTCCCAGATGGAGGCGGGCGGCATCGGCCTCAACTTCACGGGCGGTCGCCACGTGCTGTTCCTCCACTTCGGGTGGACGCCCGCGACGCACATGCAGGCCATGGACCGCGTCCACCGCATCGGTCAGGACCGGCCCGTGTTCGTGGAGTTCTTCGTGACCCCGAACACCATCGATGAGCGCATGATCCAGATCCTGCTCCGCAAGGAGTCGGACCAGAACCTGGTGCTCGCGGACGAGTCCGACGTGTTCAACCGCGCCGCCCTCGCGAAGCTCCTCGCGGAGGATGCCGCGAAGCGCGCGGCGGCGGAGAAGGCGGTGGCCCTACGGGGCGATGCGGACGCGGGCCTCACTTCGACCGATTAAAGGCCCCGAGGGCTTCGAGCCGGAGCGCCACCTCGGGACAGAGGGATCCGGGCTCGCCGTGGAAGGCCACCGTTTGCGGCGCGCCGGGACCCGCCCCGAAATCGGTCATCCCCTCGAAGGGACCCTTCGGGCTCCACTCCTGGTGCCCCTCAAGGATTTCCATGACGCACCCCTTCTCGATCCGCGTTTCGAACCGCAGCAGTTCGGGTGAGAGCAGGACCTCGTAGGGCGCTTCCCCGAACCAAGAGAGGTCCGACGGCGTCGGTCCGGCCCTCAGGTTTGCTCTGGCTGGTAGGAGGTAGAGCCGCCGGCTGTCCTCGTCTCCCGCCGTGATGATTTCAAGGGCGCGGGCCCGCTCCTCGGGGATGTCGATGCCCTTCGCGAGGCGGAGCGTCCGGTTGGTTTCGTCCACCTCGTAGTCCTGCGGGTGGATCGTCGTCACCGCGCTCGTGAAGCGGAAGGGGTTTTCCGTGCTGTTCAGGGTGATGCGGCCCACGGCGACAAGGTCGAGCGGCACGTTGCGCCAGCTCGTGTCCGCGGTGGGCGCCGTGGTGATGGCGGGGCAGATTCCGGGGGAGAGGCAGGAGGGGCCTCCCTCGCTGGGGCGCTCCTCCTCGGCCGCAGGCGTGGAGACGCATCCGGAGACGAGAATGGCCAGAAAGAGGAGGAAGGCCCAGCGACCGCGCATGATCGATAGCATGCGGGTGGCGGGCCTTAGCGGTTCCGTGCTGGAAGTAAATACTTCCTTTACGGGCTGGCTGCCGGCCCGGTTGTCCCGGTGGTGTGGGGGAGCACGCCGAGCTCGCGGAGGCGGTTGCGTCCCTTCTCGGTCCAGGCCCAGAAGGCGCCGCCGGTGCGCGTCATGGGCTCCACGAAGCCGTGGGCGTGGAGGTCGCGGACGGCGCCCACCATGGCGCGCCACTTGTCCGGATCCTTCAGGCGGGTGCGGAGGCGCCGCACCTTGAATCCAGCGTAGGTCCCGGCCATGTAGGCCATGAGGAGGACCTCATCTGTACGGTTCACAGAGAACGGGGTTGTGGGGTCCATGGGAGGCCCGACGTTCTTCCTTCTTTACCCTCCCGCGGATTCCGCCGCCGTGGCAACACCGAGGGTGACTTATAGGGTGACCCTGGGGCGGCGCAGGCCCCCGGTCAGACAAGGGCCCAAGCCACGGTGGCGAGGCCGCCAAGCGCCAGCACCATGCTGAGGAGGTTCAGAAGGACGCTGATGCCGTGGGCGCGGCCCCAAGCCTTCGCGGCCTTCTCGTCCCCGGCCGCGCGGCCTGCGCGGTGGCGCTCCATGTCGGGGACGAGGACGAGGCGCGCGTAGAGCGCGAGAAACAGGAGGGGCGCGAGGAGACCAAAGAGGATCCGGTGGGGGAGGCGCCACGCGCCCTCCACGAGGGTCCAAGCGGCGAGCGCGCCAAGGGCCACGGCGCTGAGCGCGAGCCCGAGCACGTAGTAACCGGGGAAAACCACTCGGGTGGCTTCCCCCGCGCGCTCGCGCCCGAGGCGCCCGAAGAGGCGGGGCGTTGCCACAAAGGACCAGAACACCATGGCGCCCAACCAGGAGGAGAGGGCGGCGACGAGAACCGTGGCGAAGGCCGCGGAGGCCGGCTGCATACCCCGGGCAACCGTGGCCGGCGTTATCGGCGTTTCGGTGCAGCCGCGGGAGGCGTCCAAGGCGCCACCCGGTGGGCCTCCACCGCGTAGAAGGCAAGGCCTCGTGTGGCGGTGTCGAGGACGCATACCGATTTCACGGCGGCGCGGTGGAGCGCCCCGGGATTGACCACGGTGGTCTCCCCCTCCCGGGTCACGCCCGCCTTGTGGCTGTGGCCGCGGAACACGAAGGCGTACCGGCGGGACGCCACGAGCTCCTGCAGGAAGTCTGACAGGTGACCATGAGTGGCGGCGACGGGGACGCCGCCCACCTCCCCGGCCCACGAGACGGGAAGCTCCGGCAGCGCGCCGTCGTTGTTCCCCTGCACGGTCGTGAGCCGGAAGCCCTTGAGCGGCTCGAGCGACCGTGGCTTCGTGACGTCCCCGAGGTGGAGGACGCGCTCGATGCCCTCGTCGCGGAAGAATCGGGCGGCAGCCTCGACGAGCGGGAGGTTGTCGTGGGTGTCGCTGAGGATTCCGACCTTCATTCCGGTTCCCTCGGCCCAGCGGGGTCCTTGAAGTCGCGGAGGAGCGCTAGGCGGAGGGTGAGCTCCTCCTCCGCTGGCCCCAGCAGGCGGGCCGCATACCCGGTGTCGGGCTCAAGAGGGAAAGCGTAGGCGACGTCGAGGAGCACGAGGGGCTCCGGCGGCGCGAGGCCGAGGTCGAGGGTGCGGCGCCGCGCGAGCACGTCCCGCACGTCCTCCACCGCGGCCCCGCCGCGAGCCACGCTCAGGCCTGCGCCCACGATGCGCCGCACCTGGTTCCAGAGGAAGCTCGGCGCCGTGAGCTCCACGTCGAGGTAGGGCCCGCGCTCGTGCACGGTCACCGATTCCAGGAGGCGCACGGGGTCCTGCCCCGCCTCGATGCGCGCGAAGCCCGTGAAGTCGTGGGTTCCGGGGAAGAGCGCGAGCGCTTCACGGAAGCGTGCCTCATCGAAGCCGCCGCGCCGCAGATGGTACCGGTACTTGCGGCGGTGCGACTTGCGGGGATGGAAGTCCTCGGGGACCTCCGCCACGGCGAGCGCCCAGAGGTCGCGCAGGTGGGGGTTCAGGGCCTGCAGGAGGCGCTCCCGGGGGATCCCGGTGTTGAAGGCGAACACGTTCCCCGCCGCGCTCACGCCCGCATCCGTGCGGGAGGCGGCGAGAAAGCGCGCCGACTCGGCGCTCTCGAGGGCCCCGATGCGGGTGAGCGCGTGGAGCAGGTCCCCCTCCACGGTGCGGAGGCCGGGCTGCCGCTGGGACCCGTGGAAGCGGGTGCCGTCATACGCGACCTTCACGGCAAGGCGGGGCACGGGGCCGGGATGGAGCGGGGGAGATTAGGGCTTTTGGGCGAAACCCTCAAGCCCGCCGCGGCGGGTCGGGGCCTCATGTCCGATGCCGCGCGCCTGCGCGACCTCAGCGATGCGGTGGGCCTGCTGCTGCGGTCCCACTTGGAGGCGCTCCGCACCACCCCGGTCCTTGCCTCGGAGCGGCGCGAGGAGGTGCTGAACGGGCTCCTTGCCGACCTCACGGGCGCCCTCTCCCAGGAGGTGGCCGCCATCGACGACCTCGATGTCCGCGAGGTGGTTGAGCGGCGCGTGAGCGAGCTCGAGGGAACCCTGTATTACGCGGTGAACCTCACCCAGCTTGCGGCCCGCTTGGACCTCAGCGAGGCCCCGGAGCAGGCCGTCGAGGCCTACGCCAAAGCTCTGTTCGGGCTCCGCCGCGTGGACGAGGCGGCCAACGCGCTCGCGGGGGTGCTCCGCGAGGC
>Ga0247718_1000577_pt1 | contig 10628 bp, 12 predicted proteins | sample 21E_DmetaG_FD_189045 | JGI IMG/M metagenome (GOLD analysis project Ga0247718, IMG submission 189045) | Soil microbial communities from hillslope of Landscape Evolution Observatory, University of Arizona, Oracle, AZ, United States - 2-1-E_D | ecosystem: Engineered > Artificial ecosystem >...
GCACGGGGTCATCAACCTCGACCTCATGTACTACGCGGGTGGGCAGACGATGAAGATCGGCGGTCGTCGCCTCGACACCGTTGCCAAGTTCTTCCAGGCCGACAACCAGAAGACCCCCCTGGATGGCGAGACCTGGCAGCTGGCAGCAACAGGCGATCGGACGGCGATGGATCTAGTCGTGGAGCATTGTGAGGCCGATGTGCTCGTCCTCAAGGACGTGTGGCCCCACCTTGCCCCCGGCGTCAAGAAGCACCAGTTCACGCTGAGCGAGGTCTGGCCGTTTCTTGCTAGCATCCCCAGTCGTAAGGCAAGTTAGTCAACTAGAGAAGGGGGGAGCTGCACATGGCAGCTCGGAACAAGGAAGTAAGAGATCTCGTGCGGGAGCTAACGGATCGCGGCTACCACGTCGTGATGTCGAAGAGCAGCCACTTCAAGGTGATGGACACAGACGGACGGTTCATCGTCTCTCTGCCGAACTCGCCGGGACGTGGCCGCGCGATGGCGAACGCACGGGCGCTCCTTAAGAGAAAGGGTCTCCTTGGAGCAGAAGCCTCTGTCAGAAGCTGACATCGAACAGCTTCTTCAGGAGCTTGAGCGGGGGTGGGCACCGACCACAACGACCTTCACGGTTGAAGTGGTCACCCACCCCTATGTCACGTTCGACGATGACACCATGCTCGCTCTCGTAGATGCCCTGGAGCAGACCCCCGGCATCTGCGACCCCATCGCCATCCTGGACTGCCAGAACGGCGAGATCAGCGCTGCCTTCCAGACCGACACTCTGGACGCCCTCGATGCGATCCGGCTTGGCGACACCGCCTTCCGGGCCGCATGTCAATCCGTAGGCGTGCTCGTGGAGGCTCTGGCGGGGGTGCACGCATACGTCACTCCCGAGATCGAGTTCGATCCTGATGAGTACGAAGAGGGAGAAGAGGAGGGGGGCTACTAAGCCCCCCTCTTCTCTACTAAACCCCTGCGAGCAGACCGCTCGTGGTGGGAGTTGTGTTCTCCCCACCACCGTTCTGCTTCCTGCGGCCGGTGGAGAACCGCTTGATCTTCCCGTGGCGGGCCATCTCCTTCGCCTCCGTGAGGGTGGCGTCGAGGGTGGCTCCCACCTTACGGCCGTTCTCCCGCCAAGTGATCAGGATCTGGGCCTCCTGGCCCTCACCGATGTCCTGGCCGGAGAGGTCGCTGACGTAGATGAACTTCTTAGCCATAGTCTTAGTCACCTCCTTTCGTGTGACAAGACCCACTATACCCAAAGGAGGGAAAGTTAGTCAAGTGTCCTTTCAACCTGTAGGTCTAGGCGCGACTATCTTCACGGAGAGGTACGCGCGACACGAGGAGGAAACCTGGGATGAAGCGTGTAAGAGAGTGGCTACGCACGTCGCAGCCGCCGAGGAAGATTCAGATCACTGGAGCACCCGTTTCCATCAGCAGCTCACCGATGGGCTGTTCATGCCGGGAGGTAGGATCTGGTACGGAGCAGGACGCCCCAAGGCCCAGCTCCTCAACTGCTTCGTCCTCCCCGCCGCCGACTCCCGTGAAGGATGGGGGAAGGCACTTTCGGATACTCTGGTCGTTTCCGGCCTGGGTGGTGGAGTGGGCATCAACGCAAGCCCCGTCCGACCTCGTGGTACTCCGATTAGAGGTACCGGTGGAGAGGCTACGGGAGCAGTCAGCTTCATGCAGCTCATCAACGGGATCGGAGAGGTCATTCGGGGAGGTGGCGGTAGACGCATGGCTCTCATGCTGTGCCTCAACCTCTCTCACCCCGATGTCCCCGAGTTCCTAGACGCGAAGCTCGATCGTGGAGAACTCACGAACGCCAACGTCTCTGTTGTGTTGGATCTCGACCCCGCCGAGTTCGCTAAGCGTGTCCGAGAGGGTGGAACGATCCCACTTAGCTGGGCTGGCTCAGTCATCAGTGAAGTCGATGCTGGTGATTTGTGGGCCAGACTTGTGCAGAACGCTCATGAGTCGGGTGAACCGGGAGTCCTGAACGGCTGGCTCGCCAACGCCGAGAACAACATCTGGTACCACAAGCCGCTCGTCTCCACCAACCCCTGCGGGGAGATCTGGCTGGAGTCCTACGGCTGCTGCGATCTAGGTGCCCTCGTCCTCCCCCGCTTCGTCAACGACGGGGAGCTGGACTGGGATGCCCTCGACGAGAGCGTGCGTCTAGGCGTCCGCTTCCTCGACGATGTACTCACTGTCAACCACTACCCGCTCCCGGAGATCAAGCAGAACTGCGAGGACGTGCGGCGGATCGGTCTAGGCGTCATGGGCCTCCACTCCATGCTGATGGAGCTGGGGGTCAAGTACTCGTCCAAGCAGGCGCTGGAGGTGGTGGACAAGCTGTTCGCCTTCATCAAGCACACTGCCTACGATGAGAGCTGCAACCTCGCGATCGAGAAGGGGCCGTTCCCCGCTTACTCCCCGAAGCTCCTGGAGTCGGGCTACATGAAGAGGATGAAGCGTGGGATTCGGAACAAGATCAAGGAGCGGGGGCTTCGGAACTGCGCCCTCCTCACGATCGCCCCTACCGGCACGACAGGTATGGTTCAGGGAGTCACGACGGGGATCGAACCTCTATTCGCTCCTGCATACTACCGGCGGCGCTGGGTCGGGGACATCAAGGCCAAGTCGCTCGTCGTCTCTAACGAGTACGCTCGTCATGGTGACCTGGCAGAGGGTGCCTACGACGTGCCCGTGGAGCAGCACTTCGCTATGCAGAAGGTTGTTCAGAACCACATCGACAACGCTGTGTCTAAGACCATCAACCTCCCCGCTGACTATCCAGTGGAGGAGCTGTCGGAGGTGTGGCTTCGTTATCTGCCTCAGCTCAAGGGGACGACTCTCTACCGTGCAGGATCGCGTGGGGAGGAGCCTATGGAGGCTCTGCCGATCAGCGAGGCGCAGGAGGCAGCTGCTATGGTCGAGGCTCAGACGGGGCTGACCATGGAGCAGTACGCCATGGATTGCGTCGATGGCGTCTGTGAGGTTTGACAACCTCCGCTAGGTGTGATAGCCTAGGCGTGCTTCATGACATAGGACGAGAGAAGAAGCCCATCCTCGTCCCTCAAAGACGGGGAGGGTATCCTTTGCGGGCTGCCCTCCCCACTTAACTTGACAATCAAGGAGGTGCACCATGGGATTCGCATGTTGCGAACGTGGGCACAAGCGCAAGCTGCCACTGGCAGAGCGGCGCAAGCTGAGCATCCTGAAGCGGCTCGAAGGCAAGGGTTCGCCCAAGGAGCGCTCCGCGAAGTCGTAGTACACCACAAGGAGGACGATGAGGAAGCTGGTAGCGGCACTCGCCGCAACAGCCGCACTACTTAGCCCCCAAGTGGCCGAGGCTCACTGGCAGCCTGGCTACCACAACGTCTACCACGCAGTACGCATGTACTTCGGGGGCTACACCTCACAGGCCATGGCGGTCGTGAAGTGTGAGACGGGAGGAACCTACAGCGTGTGGGCCTCAAACGGACAGTACAAGGGCTTGTTCCAGATGGGTTCGTGGGAACGGAAGACCTACGGGCACGGGAACAACCCCTGGGCGCAAGCCCGAGCAGCCTGGCGGTACTTCGTGGCGTCCGGCAAGGACTGGTCGCCATGGGAGTGCAAGCCCTGGTAAGGAGGTAGGCATGTACCTACACAAGTTGAAGCACGTCCCGTGCGGGTTGCACTTCATCGTCACCTCATGGAAGGAAGACTGGGGAATGACCGAAGGTGCCCGAGTCTGGTGTCCTGAGTGTGGAGGGACTGAAGGGTTCCTTCACTGGACGGAAGAGCGCCCGAACGACGAGATCTTCGAGCATGTGCCGGGAAGCGCACCGCTCGTAGCGATGATGCCATAACGCAAAAAGATGCCCCCCTGGGACACTCTAGGTCAGTGAGCCTAGAACCCAGGGGGGCTTTTTGTCGTTCTCTTACGTCCAGCCGTTCTCGCGATACTGTCGCGCACGCCGGAGGACGTACTTCCAAGGGAAGAACTTCCCAGGATCGGTGTGATCGTTGCCGGGGAACTCGTTGTGCCCCGCCACTCCACGGTGGATGGAGCGGTCGATCGGAATGCCGTACTCGTAGTTGAGGTAGGCGATCCACTTGGCCAGCTTGTTGAGCTGCTTCAGCCGCGACCACCAGACCTTCGGGGAGAAGCGGGCGAACCCGATCAGCTCGAAGTGGACGGTGCCGGTGTTAGCGCCCTTGATGGCCCAACAGATGTGGTGGAAGTCGGCCGCAAGGCAGGAGTTCCCGTCCTTGTCGATCAGAACGTGGGCACCGAGGCCCATCCCCTGCCGCTTCCAGAACCCCACGACCCCTTCCATCTCACGGATGCCGGGGGCATCGTGACACTCAGTGGTGTGGATGCCGATCCGTACCGGGAGGTGCCGACCATGCGTGGCAACTTCCCCCCGCGCATCGTACTGGACGAGCGGGCGACGAACCCAGCGCTTACGCTTCGGCATCTTCAACCCCTCGCTTGACGGCCTCGGCCTTCTTGCCGTTGACGTACCCGAGAGCACCAGCGATGACCGCCGTGTAGATGACGGAGACGACCTCCCCGCCAACCTTGCCGAGCGCAGCGAGCAGGGTGATTCCAGCCAGGCCTACACACGCGATGATGGTCTGATGAAGAGAGAGATTCCTCATGTCTCTAGCTTCACCTCCCTTCTTAATCGAAAGCATGGATGAGACCACCAGAAGCCTGGTGCATCCTTCTCATCCACTCAGCCATCTGTCGGAACTCCTGCTGCCGGTTGTCCGGCTCCTGCGCGGGGTTGACAAGCATCGAGGGAGGGGGAGGAGGCGGTGGCGTCGGATTGGTGGCCGTAGGGACAGATGCGGGAAGGCCAGAACCGATCGAGGCGATCTCGCGTTCGACATCCGGCTGGCCGCTACCCCAGAACTTGTCCTGGGGGCCAAACGGTGTCAGGGGCACCGGCCCAGGCAGATTGCCCTGGGTGGTGAACTGATGCGGCTGCTGCCCAGGGAGTTTGATCTCACTGAAGGGAGGGATTTGAGCAGCCATTCGAGTTGCCTCTTGGGGGCTAGACCCACCAGTGAGTTTCCCAATCAGTGAGGCAACGGGGGATGCGGGAGGCGCTGAAGGCGCAGCCGGAGGCGGAGCAACCGGAGGCAGAGGCGGAGGTGCCGAAGGCGTCGGGTTGGAACTGGTGTCCGGTAGAGCCGAGGGATCGTCAGGCATCATCGACTGCGGCTGGTAGGTGCCCATGAAGGGCGAACCCAGCGTGCCGATACCGCTCTTCCCCCCAGCGAATCCGCGACGGGTTCCACCGATGCGAGGCGCGCCCCTGCTGACGTTGCCGACACCAGACGGCCCTCTCATGCCCGCCACAGGCAGACGCCCGGTGCGGCGCTGCTGAGCGAGGAGGCGGGTGATCACATCGGGGGACATCTGTCCGCTGCGGAGCATCCCTCGCCAGTCAATCGAAGTCATTTCAACTCCTTAGTAGAACGAGGCGTGGACGTGTTTATCGTGGCCCCCGATAGTCTTACCCCAGTACTTACCAGCGTCGTAGGAGTAGCCCATCGGGCCGTAGAACATGTCGTTCAGAAGGCCGCTGTAGTTCTTCTCAAGCCACTTGAAGTAGGCCTTGAGCTTCGTCGGGTCACCTGAGACATCGACCGCACGACCGACGTTGGTGCCCGGATACGTCTGGTAATGATGAGACCCCTTCGTGTGGACGGGATCAACCTTGTCCACATACGGGTTCTCCCGTACTGAGAGGCCCAGCGACTGTGCGTACTTGATCGCCTGCACCACACGTTCCCAGTTCTTCCCGCTGTTCCCCTTCGGGGCAGCCGGAATGTCCCCTCGCGGGGAAGCCGGGGCCGGAGGCCCACCCGTTGCGCTCTGCTGGATCATCTGCTGGAACAACATCGGGTTGGCGTTCGGGAGCTGGCCCTGCGAGATCAGTTGGTTGTTGGCCATGATCCACTGAGCCATGTTGTGCTTCTGCGAGTCCTGCTGAGTCGTAGACACCTCTGGGAGGTGCGTGTCCGACTTCCCGAACGTCTCGTTCTTACCAGCTCCAACGGCACCCGCGAAGGCCTTGCGACCCGCGAGGATGGCCTTGACGTAGTTGTATGTCTGGCCCTTGGAGAAGTTCGGGTCGAGGTACTTGTCCGGCTGACCGGAGTTGTACGCAGACAAGGCCCGCTCCCAGGAGCCGTACTTCTTGTAGTGGTTCGACATCAGGCGTGCGCCGTATGCGATGTCCCACTCAGGGTTGACCCCTGGGAGCTGGTTGCCTTTGATGTTCGGGTTCACGTCAGGGTGCCACTTGGGCACGATCTGAGCGATGCCCCGCGCGTCCGCATAGCTGCGGGCGTTCGGGTCGAACCGCGACTCCTGGTTGAGCTGGGCTAGGAACAGATCCGCAGGAACGCCGTACACCTTGGAGTACTTCTTCGCCAAGTCAATGTACGTCTGCCTGTCAGCCACCTGGCCTCCCCATCTTCACCTTGATCTGTTCGAGGAGCCGCTGCTCGTAGCGCGAATCCTCGTCGGTTGACTCATCGAGGAAGTTCTCGTCCCGCATCCCCCGGATGACCCGGTTCATGTGATCCTTGAACTTCAGCAGCTCGATGAGCGCGGTCTGGTCGGGGTCAACGTCCGAGAACGAGAGACCCGTCATGTACGCGAGCGCCCCGAGGTTGTTGCCCCGCTGCTCGCGACGGATGTTCGACATCTGGTTGAACGCGAAGTTCGTCATCGGAACCTGCCCGAAGGCATAGGTGAGGTACGGATTTGCACCCAACCCCGCCACCTGGCGGCCATCGACTGTCCGCTCCGTCTGCCCGAAGTTGGAGCCGGGGATCAGCCGAAGCAGGCCACCGAGATCCGTTGAGATCGGGTTCCGAGGATGGTTCCCGCCTCCGATCGGAGCACCCGTCGAGAGGCTCTTGTTCATAAGCAACTCGGTCGGGATCTTCAGCGCCGGGTTCATCATCCCTGCGATCTTCGTCGGATCTTGGAGCAGCTTTAGGTCGGCGGCACCGATCTGAGGCATGAAGTACATGTTGTCTCCGAACGGCACCCGGAAGGCCATTGAGTCCTTCAGGTAGTCCGGGACGACTCCGCCCTCAGTCTCCCCCTCCGTAGCGGCGTACTCGGCCTCGTTCATCGCCTTGGGGAACGCTGCGAAGCGCCCCGGCCGCGAGGCCAGCTGCTTCACCTGGAAGGGGATGTTCTTCCTCGTCCAAGTGTAGAAGGGGATGATGTTCCGCTTGATCCACTGTTCCTTTTCGGTCAGGTCTTCGTAGTCGAAGTGGGCTGCCTTCACCTCTGCCGCAGCGCGAGCAGGAGAGAGCTTCTCGTGCTCACGCCGGTACATGTAGTGCGCCAGGCGTCCCCAGTTCTCGCGGTGACGGTTCGCCTCGGATGCTGCCCGCGTGAGCGCAGCGAGCAGATGTCCGTCCTTCGCAAGTGCCAACGCGTTGCCGCGTCCGCTCTTCAGGAACCGCGTGATCTCCTTGATGTCGCCCTCATAGAGGCCGGAAAGGATGCCGTGGGTGTACGCCTCAGCGTAGAGCCGAAGGACATCCTCCTCCTGCTTCGTCAGCGCCTTGGAGGGCTTCGAGAGCGCCCGCTCTGCGATCGTATGGATCTTCGGAGCCTTGGCCCCGTACTTCACCATCGCCCAGGCAGGCACCCCGGAGAGGTACATGTTCCAGGCATCCGAGAGCGTGTTGCGTGCGGCGTAGCCAGGGTTGATGACCGTCGCGGTGAGCTTCCACCGGGAGATCATCTTGTGCCAGGCGTTGTTGAACTGCTGGAGAGCCTTCTCGTCGGTGACGACGCGGCGCTGCCGGAGCATGACTGCCTTCACCTCGGGGGTAACCGAGATCGTCGTCATCTTCCCGCCTGCAGCGGGGTTCGGCATCTTCAGCTTGTCCAGCTCCAGCCAGCCATCCGGCACGTCCGGGTTCTTGAGGGCCGTCAGGGCACGCTCGGTCTGCTTGGCGTTCTTGTCGAGCTGCTTCGAGATCCACTCGCTGCGCTCTTCCTGACGCACCCGCTCAGCGCTGACCTTGCCCTGGGCCTTCTCGATCTTCGCCGCGTACCGCTCCTCGATCTTCGCGAGATCCTGCTCCAGCCGCTCCCGCTCCCGAGCGATCTGGCGGTCGATGGCAGCGATGCTCCGCTCCTGGTGGGCCTTCTTGCGGGGGAGACCCTTCTGGGCCTTGCGGGCGTTCTCCCAGGTCTCCTCAGCCTGCTGGCGGAGCTTCTTGATCTCAGCCTGGGTCGTTTCCTTCTCCGACTGGAGGAAGTTGTCGAGCCGTTGCTTCCAGCTCTCCCGGTGAGACAGCGGAGCCAGGAAGCCCTTCCCCTGAACGAGCTTGTACTCGGGGTGATACTTCCTGATCGCAGAGATCAGCTCAGCTCTGTAGAGTGACCCGTGGACACGCGCGGCGTTTCCGGTAGGTTTCATCCGATTCACACGCTGGACAGTTGCGTTCAGCTGTGCTAGCCTACTCTTATGAACGCTGGACTTCTGCACCAGGCTGCGGGCCTTCTTGGCAGCACGGAGAGCCACAGGGTCGTTGATCTTCGCCTTCAGCTCCTTCTCGCTGAGCCTCTGGAGCTGGGCGAGGGAGCTGGGCCAGCGCTTAGCGACGAGAGCGTCGCGAGTGCGGCGGCTACGCTCCAGACTCTTACGACTCTTCTCCAGAGTGGCGATCCGATCCTCAGTCTTCTGACGGCGAGCAGCAAGCGCCGTGTTCCGCTCGCCAACGATCCTCGTCTCCTCAGCCGCCAGAGCGCGTCCGTACTGCACGTCGTCAACGAGGGGAAGGTCAGTCGCACCTTCCACTCGGCGCTGTCGGCCACGCTTGTCAACGACATTCTTGCCGCTCTCCAGCTCCGTGCGCTTCTCTCGGAGCTTCGCTAGACGTTCCTCGTCAGCTACCCGTGACGGCTTCCCGAACGACTTAGCGATCGTCTCGGCATACACGCGATCGGCGTGCGCCTGAGCACCACGACGGGTGCGCGTTGCCAGGAGAGCAATCGGGTCGGTCTCGACCATCTTGCCCAGGTCGCCTGATTCTGCAAGTTCCCTCAGCCCCTTGATGGTGGTGGAACCCTTGCGGGCGTACTGGAAGCCCTTCTGCGAGAGGACGTTGGCCACCTTCCGGTTGGCGAACTCGTCCAGCTCCCCTCCCTGCCTCGTATAGAGGTGGGGGACGTAGAGACCCTTGACCCGCTCAGGATGCTCGTAGTCGATGTTGAAGCGCTTGTCTTGCATCCGCAGATGCTCAGTGGACTCATGCCACGCCTTGATGAAGCGAGCCTGCTTCGAGGACAGCTCCCCTCGCTTGACTGCGTTGTGCAGCGTCGAGAGGCTGAGCTTCCGGTCGGCATCGACAAGAGCTTCGTTCCCCTCGCCCCACTCAAGCGCGTCGAGCTGCTCGTCCGCCGACATGGCGAACCGCTGGCCCTTCTGGAAGTCCTTGAACTTCTCGTCGTTGAACCGCCGGTAGCGGCGATGGAGGAACTCAGCATGGCGCACCGCTGCCATCTTGGCGGCGTGTACCTTCGGGTTGTCGAACCCAGGGACGAACGCCTTACCGAGAGCCTCCGTTCCCGATGCGAGCAACCCCCCCGCGAGCGGGATCTTGTTCAGCTTCGAGGCACCATCCGCCACCCGCTTCAGCGAGGGCGACTTGATACCTGCGGCCGGGGTGATGTTCCAGGCACCGCGATTGAAGCGGCCCCAGCGGCTCTCCAGATCCTCGAACTCACCGCTCTTGCGGAGGAACGGAACCTTCACACGAGCCTGGAGGTACTTCGGCCCCATCAGCTCGTCGAGCGTCTTCTCGGCCACCGCCTGCATCGAGCCAAGCCGCTGGAACTCGTTGTCGAGCGCGTTCTCCCGGACTCCAGGGGCGAACGGCCCCTTGGCCAGCCCCTCAACTGCCTCCAGCTCCTTCTTCGTCTGGAGGAGCGCAGCGATCGGCTGCATCGGGTCACCCGCCTCCCGAAGGAGGTTCAGCGCTGCGTCGCGCTCGTGGGGGCTGCTGAACGTGTCCTTCGTTGCCTTCTGGGCAGCCTTGAGAAGTGCTGCCTTCCCACCCTGCTCAAGCGCCTCCTTTCCGGCCAGGCCGACAAGCGACGCTCCACCAGTGGGAGCCGCTGCCGCTACGAGGAGGAGGTTCAGGGGATCAGTCGCGACATCGAGGCCGAAGCCGACAGCGCCACGGGCGAACTTGCCCCAACCAGACTGAGGGTTCCAGCCCTCCTGGTCGAGCACTTCACCGAAGCCTGTCTGACGCTTCCCCTGGATACCGCGAGAGGCTCCCTTGAAGAAGTCTCCGAGGTCGAAACCCTCACCTTCGAGGGATCGACGAGTACCCTCAGCGACGGCCCATCCGGGGCGCGAGATGAGGCTAAGGAGACCCGTGAGGGCATCCTTACCGCCGCTCTTGACCGCATCGAGGAACGTACCGCCCTCAGCCTGCTTCTTTGCAAGCTCACGCTGCTCGATCAGCTGCAGCAGCGTATACGCGTTCGGCTTAGGAGAGGGGAATGAGTAGCGCCGAGGCCGGAACAACTGGTTGAAGCCGAAGGGGTCATTCTCGAAGATCGACACTACTCACCT
>Ga0247718_1000578_pt1 | contig 10628 bp, 6 predicted proteins | sample 21E_DmetaG_FD_189045 | JGI IMG/M metagenome (GOLD analysis project Ga0247718, IMG submission 189045) | Soil microbial communities from hillslope of Landscape Evolution Observatory, University of Arizona, Oracle, AZ, United States - 2-1-E_D | ecosystem: Engineered > Artificial ecosystem > Mesocosm...
GTTGCGCACCATCCCTGTCGACATCGATACCGACTCCTCGTGGTTCAACGATCGACCGGCGCCTCTCACAGGCAGTGCACCCGAGTGGGCGGAACAACGTCGCGCCCGGGTCGAGCCCTCCGCCAACTACATCTTCAACCTGCCAACGATCAAAGAAGGTGGTCTGCAAGCCTTCCTCGAGAAGCACGCCGCCGCGCTCGATGAGGTCTTCACCTTTCGAGCGCCTCAGGGTGATACGCACCCGGCGTATCGGTTCTACCCCAACATCCAAAGCGGTTTCGGCTTCACCAACGAGTTTGGGTGGAGGAGCCGCCCGATCGCCCGTCGCAAGCCGGCGGACGTGATTCGCCTCGTTGCCCTGGGGGATTCGACGACGAATGTGTATCCAGAGATGGTGGAGCACTGGCTCAATCTCTGGTCGGCGAATCGCCGGCTTGGCGTCCGCTTCGAGGTGATTCACGCGGCCCGGCCCGGCACCAATGCCCGCGACGCCGCGGCGATCCTGGACTACGAGCTGCGCGGATTCGATCCCGACTACGTGGTGTTGTATGGCTACGGCAACGCGATCTTCAATGCCGACGCCTTGGTCAAGCTGCCTGCGGGTGTCGTTCGGGGACAGCCGTCCACGGCGGCTGGCGCGACCGGTGTCGTCGACAATGCTATCGATCGCGTGAATGCCGGCTTGCAGCCGCTGACACGGCATTCGGCCGCCGCCGCTTTCCTTCGCAGCCGGTTGGCCGGGCAACGGGGGGGCGCACTGCTGGCGGAGCCCCCGAAGCCGCCGACGCAGATCGAGTTTCCTCCCGAAATCGACGAGCAAGATCCCGATCCCGACACTCTGGCGCGCCACTCGACCGGCGGGCTAATGGGACTGGACGTATACATGCAAGGCCTCAATCGCCTTGGTGAGATCGCGCGGCGGCGCAACATCGGCGTGTTCGTCAGCACCTTCAGAGTAGTGGCATTCGACGGCATGCTGCTTGGCAGGGGGGACACCAACAGCGGCGGCCTTCTTTACGAAGCCATCAATGAAAAGTACTGGTGGCCCTACACCTACGCGCAGATCCACCGGTTGATGAATTTCTACAACCGCACGATCACGACGTGGGCCGCGCGCAATGGCCAGTCCGTGATCGATGTCAACGAGCGGATGCCGTGGCGTCCTGAATTGTACGGTGACGGCATGCACGAACTGCCGGCTGGCGAGGCACTACATGCCTGGATCGTGGTGCAGAACCTGATGCCGAAGATTCGGGCGGACATCGCTGCGGGACTTCGTCCCGGGCAGGCCACGGCCGATGCGGCTGAGCTCGGCGAGTACTGGAAGATTGGACGCCTTTCCGTCAGCGACGCCACCAATCGCGACGTCGTGAATGCGCTCAGCCGGCCGCCAGACCCTTCGGTGGAAGTGCCGGGGGCTTTCCCGATCGCGTCGATCGAGTTGGCGTTCGAGAAGGCGGAGATCACACGCGCGGCGATCCCCGTCGTGACGACCGCCGACGATCCGTCCGCATATGCGGCCGCCATACCGTTCGACATGAACGGCAGCGGCCAGCTGCAGGGACGAGGCTGGATCGCGATCCGCGCCAGGGTCCGCGACGGGCGTATCTCGGTCGGAGTACTCGACAAGGCGGGCGCCAGCTTTGTAGCTCAGACGTCGATCGAGCAGTCTCCTGATATACAAGAGGTGTATCTGACCGTTCCGGACCTGACGGCGCTGGGGCGGGTGATGATCTCCAACAACCGTCCCGGCGGTGCCGGCCGCTCGGTCGTCGAGGTACACGCCGTGCGTCTGATGCAGTTCGTGCCGTAATGCCAGACCTCAGCTACCACCTCCAGGCCTTTGTTCGATCTGCATACGGCGCGCTGCTGCTGCTGACGCTCGTGGCTGCGTTGCCGCACGCCCGTCGCTACTTCTTCAGCGAGAAGCACGGCGGATACACACAGTCGGGCGCCTTCGCGAATGCATTGCAGCATCCGATCGTCGTATCAGTGTGGTTGGCGCTATGGTTCGCGTCCGCGATCGCGCTGGTGGTCGGCTGGAACACGGTGGTGGCAGCCGGCTTCAACCTCGCCACCTGCTACTACTTCTTCAACCGGCTGCGGTGGACGAGCCTGTCGCGCGGGATGGGAGCGCCAGGATTCATCACCCTGTGGCTCGGCGCGGCCGTGTTCGTGCTCGAATTGACGACCGCGCACATGACCGCGGTGCGGCCGCTCGCGCTGCTGGTCCTGCAAGTGGACTTCGGCCTGATCATGCTGAGCGCGGGCCTGTTCAAGCTTGCGGCCGGCTATCGCGACTGGAACGGCATGGAACTGGGCATGGCCAACCCTGAGTGGGGCTACCTGCCGTCGTTCTGGAAACAGTGGCCGCCGCGGCATCCGTTGTTTCGCTTTCTCAACGAGATGGCCTGGGGCACCGAAGTAGTGTGCGGCCTGTTGATGCTGATCCCGGCGACGCGGTGGATCGGCGGCGCCGGCATCGCGCTCAGTTTCGTCTTCATCCTGACGCAAATCCGTCTCGGCTTCCTGTGCGAGATGGTGATTGTGTGCTGCCTGATCTTCTTTGCCCCTGGCACGCTCGTCGACCAGTGGCTCGCCGCTCTCGTGTTGAACGCGGGATTGCCAGTGCCTGTGGCCAGCGAGCAGTTCTCCGCATCGACGATCGCGATCGCGACGACCGCCTGCTGGGTGTATATCGCGCTGCTGCCGTTGGTCCGCGCGGGGATGTTCTACAACCAGCTCGTCCATCGCTCCCTCCCGAGGCCGATCCAGCGCGCGCTGGACCTCTACGCCAACACATTCGGTTTGATCCTGTGGCGTGTGTTCACGACGGACGTCGTGAACTTCTTCGTCCGCATCTGGGAGCCGGTGACCGGCACGCGGCGGCAGATCACGGACTTCCGGCGTGGCGGGGTTTCGCGCTTTTCGCAGGTGGCCGAATGCATCGCCCTGACGAGCGTGTTTACCACGCTCAAGTATTTTCCGAGCAACTCTCAGTTGTTCGCAGACAAGCTGGTTCGTTACGCACGCACAATTCCACGTCAGTCGGATGAACCCCTCGTCTTCGAATGGGTGCACGTGCTCGCAGAGGCCAACGCCTTTGCCTACGTACCGGTGGCGGAGTTCGTCGTCGACCCGGTTCGAGGTGTGGTGAGCGAAACGACATTGAGCACTCACTTCTCGGTGCGCCAGGGCTCGCGCAGCTCACCGCTGCACGAAGGTGCGCGGCCGGGAAGCTATGCGCCGCGCTCGCAGACGCGGGTGTCCTGATATGTGCGGCATCTGTGGCATGTTCGGCAACACCGACTCGGCGACCGTCGCGCTGATGAACGGCACACTGCATCATCGCGGTCCGGACGACGCGCACCTGGTCGGGCACGAAGGCTTCGCCTTCGGTGTCCGCCGGCTCTCGATCGTCGATGTCGCACACGGCCGCCAACCGGTTGCCAACGAAGACGAAACGATTTGGGCCGCTCAGAACGGTGAGCTCTACAACTTCCCGGTGTTGCGGCCGCAATTGGTCGCGCGAGGTCATCAGCTGCGCTCTTATGCCGACACCGAGGTGTTGCCGCACCTTTACGAAGACTTCGGCACGGACGTGCCGAAGCATATCGACGGCATGTTCGCGATCGCCATCTGGGACGCTCGACGCAAGGTGGGCTTGCTGGCGCGCGACCGGATGGGGAAGAAGCCCCTGTATTACTGCCGGCTCGGCGACACCGTGCACTTCGCGTCGGAACTGAAGGCGCTGCTGAAGATCCCGGGTTTCACGCGCACGATCAACCTCGAGGCCCTGCACCACTATCTGAGCTTCAAGCACGTCCCGCATCCGCAGACCATCTTCAACGGCGTTTACATGCTGCCGCCGGCGCACCAGATGGTGATCGCTCCAGGCAAGGCGCCCGTGATCTCGCGATATTGGGAGCCGGATTTCTCCGTTGATGCCGCACTTGCGGCCGCCCCCGAGCAAGAACTGGTCGATGAGTTCCTGCGTCTCTTCAAGCAGGGCGTGCAGCGCCGGCTCATGTCGGACGTGCCGATCGGCTTCTTCCTGAGTGGCGGGCTCGACTCGAGCCTGTCCACTGCGGTCGCCGCAGAGATGAGCGGCCGGATCAAGACCTTCACGCTCACCTACGCGAGCGGTTCGACCACCACCGGCAAGGAAGCAGATCGCAAGTGGGCGAGCTTCGTCGCACAGAAATACGGCACCGAGCACCACGAAGAATCGATCGAGTTCAGCAACTATCCAGCGCACCTCCGGCGCATCCTGGGCAGCTTCGACGAGCCGTTTGCCGGCGTCATCTCCAGCTACTTTCTGTCGCAGTTGATCAGCAAGCACGTCAAGGTGGCAGTCTCCGGTGATGGAGCTGACGAGATCTTCGGCAGCTACCGCTCGCATCGTGATGCGGCACAATTCACCGATGGCGCGTCGGTCACCGCCGAATGGCGGGCGAAACTGCTGGTCTACTCCGAGGCTGCGAAGCGCGAGTTGTACCATCCGGATGTTGCGGCCGCGCTTGCCGGTACCAGCACGGTCGATCTGCTGAAGACGACCTTTGATCAGGTGAAGACGACGGATCCGCTGAATCGGATTCTCGAAGCGGAGTTCCGGACCATCCTCCCGGACCAGATCCTGACCTACGTCGATCGGCTGTCGATGGCTCACTCCCTGGAAGTGCGCAGCGCCTATCTCGATACCGACGTCGTCGAGTTCGTTGGCAAGCTTCCTGGTGCGCTGAAGATCCGCCGCGGCGAGACGAAGTACCTGTTGAAGCAGGCGGCGCGACGATATTTCCCCGCCGAGATGGTCGATCGTCCGAAGGAAGGGTTCCTGATGCCCGTCACCGAGTGGGTGTTCGGTGATCTGCGCCCCTACGTTGCCGAGACGCTCTCTCCGGATCGTCTTGCCGCTCACGGACTGTTCCGGACCGATCGGGTTCAGGCGCTTGTTGACAGACTCTCGGCGCCCGGCGCGGACTACAACGACGTCAATCGCGTGATGGCCCTGGTCGTGTTCCAGGAATGGTACGACCTGTACATGCGATGAGCGGCGCGGCGCCAATCAAGACGCTGGTCGTGCTCCAGCCGGGATACCTGCCCTGGCTCGGCTACTTCGATCAGCTGCGTCGTGCCGACGTGTTTGCCCACTACGACGATGTGCAGTTTGACAAGCATGGGTGGCGCAACCGCAATCGCATCAAGACGCCCGCCGGTCCGCTGTGGCTGACGGTGCCGGTCCGGCATCACGGGCAGGGTAAGCCGAGGATCAACGAGATCAGCATCGATCGCACCTCGAATTGGGCGAAGAAGCATCTTGCCAGCCTGCGGCAGTACTACGCGAAGGCGCCATATACGGCGAGGTACCTGCCGGAGCTCGAAGCGTTGCTGCAGCAGCCATGGCCAGACCTGGCGGCGCTGGACATCGCGGTTATCCAGGCGATGGCGCGCTGGCTGGGTCTCGAAGTGCCGGTCGTGCGGACGTCCGAGCTTGGGATCGAAGGCGTGCAGTCAGAGAGGCTGATCGCGTTATGCCGGCACTTCGGCGCCAACCGATACCTGAGCGGCGACGCGGCCAGCGACTATCTTGACGTCGCGTTGTTCGCGCAACACGGTATCGAGGTTGTCTGGCAGAACTACCAGCACCCTGTCTATCCGCAGCAGCACGGCGAATTTGTTCCGTATCTGTCGACCATCGATTTGCTGTTTAATTGTGGGGACGACAGCGCGCGTATTCTCCAGGGCGCACCCAACGAATGAAAACCATCCTCGTGACCGGCGGCGCCGGCTTCATCGGCAGCAACTTCGTCCACCATATCTACAACACCTATCCGGACTATCGGATCCTGGTGCTCGACCTGCTGACCTACGCAGGATCGGTGGATAACCTGCCGACCAACTTTCAGGGCGCCCATGCCAGCGGCCGGATCGAGTTCTGGTACGGCGATGTCCGGAACGCGTCGCTGGTCGAGAACCTGATGCGCCGTGTCGATGTGGTGGTGCACTTCGCCGCCGAGACGCACGTCACACGGTCGATCTTCGACAACTACCATTTTTTCGAGACCGACGTGCTCGGCACGCAGGTCATCGCCAACGCCGTGCTGCGCTGCGCCGATCGCATCGAGCGGTTCGTTCACATTTCGACGTCCGAGGTCTACGGCACCGCCGAGGCCGACCTGATGAACGAGGAACACCCGCTGAAGCCGCTGAGCCCGTACGCCAGCGCGAAGGCGGGCGCCGATCGCCTCGTCTATTCATACTGGGCGACCTACAAGCTGCCGGCTGTGATCGTCCGGCCGTTCAATAATTTCGGTCCGCGCCAGCACCTCGAGAAGGCTGTGCCACGCTTCATCACCAGTTGTCTGCTTGACGAGCCCCTGCGGCTGCACGGCCAGGGCGTGGCCCAGCGAGACTGGGTTTACGTCCAGGACACCTGCGACGCGATCGACCGCATCGTGCATTCGCCGAAAGAGAAGGTCGTCGGCGAAGTCATCAACATCGGCACCAATGAAAGCCTCAGCGTGGCTGATGTCGCGCACCACGTCGTCCGTTTGATGGACAAGCCGACGTCCCTGATTACCTACGTGGGCGAGCGGCCCGGCCAGGTGTTCCGCCACACCGCCGACGCATCAAAAGCCAAGCGTCTGCTTGGCTGGGAGCCCAAGCGCACGTTCGAGCAGGGACTCGCCCAGACGATTCAGTGGTATCGCGACAACCGGGCGGTCTGGGACAAACAGCTTTGGATGCGCGAGATTCCCATTGTGACTGGGTCAGGGAAGGCCGAACTCCATTAGTCAACGGCGTGAGTGGGCAATTGAGGCCGCGATTGCCGCGGTCCTTTTCGCCGTCGCAGTAAGCGTGGCGGTATGGTACGTGCCGCGCTTCGTCGAAGCGGGCGGCAAGCCCTGGTTTTACCAACAAGAATTCGGCGCAGCCGCCATGCAGGCATGCGGCCTGGGCTACGTGAACCCAGACGCGTCGACGCAGCCTGCGCTGACCGCGTTCCTCGAACGGCAATCCGACTCCATTTCGTGCGACACCCTCAGCACATTGCAGACGCGCCCGCTAACGTCGATGCAACGCGCGTTTCGCTACCTGATGATGACCGTTGCGCAGACGTGGTCCATCAGGGGCACGGTGGCGTGGAGTGCCCTGCTGCCGTTATACGGAGTCTTGTACGGCATCACCATCGTCCTGGCATTCGCGGTCTTTCGCCAGGGTATGGGCCGGGTCCTCGCGTCGCTGATCGCGCTCGCCTTGATCTTTTCGACGCTGCATCTCAACAACCTCCCGCACCTAAGGGATTACGCGAAGGCGCCGTTCGTGCTCGGAATGGTGCTGCTCGCGCTGCGTCTGGTGCTGGGCGCGGTCGCGGCCAAGCGAACGTTGTTGCTGTCGCTCGGGGCGGGCCTGGTGACGGGCATCGGCATCGGCTTCCGCAACGATCTGCTCGTCGCGATTCCGGCGTTCGTCGCTGCGCTGGCCGTGTTTCTTCCTGGCGACATCCGTTCGCAGCTGAAGATCCGCGCGGCGGCGATCGTGGTTTATCTGCTCGCGCTGTTTGCCGCCATGTCGCCGATGCTGTCCATTTACAGGACCGGTGGCGGCGGATCGACCCCGCACCTCATCCTGCTGGGGCTGACGCCGGAGTTCTCGGACCGGCTTGGCGTCGACAACAGCGATCTCTACGAGCTTGGTTTCGAGTATCGCGACGAACTGGCGTTGGCGATGATCGACAACTACTCGGATCGCCGGCTGGGCGAGCATCGCTTTCTGGAGATGTACGGCGCGGATTACGATCGCGCCGCGGGCCGTCTGCTTGTCGACTACGCCCGGGATTTCCCCGCCGATCTGCTGGCGCGCGTCTACGCGTCCGCGATCCGCATCACCCAGCTGCCGCATCTCGAGACGACATCGGCGGTAGTGGTGCCGCAGTTCCTGGCGCCGTCATGGCAACGCATCTTGCTGGTCAAGACGGACCTACTGCGGACGCTTGGCGGCTTGTGGCCCTGGCCGCTGCTCTTCGCGGTCGTTGCCCTGTCGGTAATCAGCCTGCGGCTCGGTCTGTTTGCACTTCTGTCGGTCGCCTATTTGTCGGGCTACCCGGCGCTGCAGTTCCAGGAACGCCATTTCTTTCATCTCGAGTTTGTCGGATGGATGCTGCTCGGGCTTGCCGCCACGGTGATTGCCCGGGCCGCGATGGCTGCCATCCAGCCTCAGCGCCGAGCAAAGATCAGAGCGTCGATTCCTGGCTCGCGATCGCTCCTCATCACCGTCGGGGCGTTTGCAGTCTTGATCGCGTTGGTCGTGACGCCCCTCTGGCTGTTGAGACGTCAGCAATCGGCTCGTGTCGTGGCACTGCTCGATGGCGTCGTCCACGCGCAGCGCGCCGATGTCCCACTGGTTCCAACCGAAGCCGCCGGCGTGTCGACATTTCCGTTGCCGGAGTTGCCCAAAAGATTGCCTCCTGACGGCGGTGTGCATGCGCACTACCTGGCCGCCGAGTTTGGCGGAGCTGAGTGCAACGCAATGCGCGTCGATGTGACGCAGCGCTATCGGGCCGCGCAGCCCGGTTACGACTTCACTCACAGGGTTGGCGTCGACATTCCGGTTACCGATCAACTGACGCAACTGGTCTTCCCGGCGTATTACAGGAATCCGCTCTCCTCGAGCCCGCTGGACGAACCGATGGCGTTTGCCGGTCTCGAGCTTCCACCCGATCGCGCGAACTGTCTGCAACGAGTGTCGGTGCTCGAGACGCCATCGCATCCAGCCTTGCTCGACCTGCGTTTGCCGCCGGACTGGCAGCGCGTGACGCCGTACGCGACGATCAGCGGCGTCGAGTGGAGACAGAACCCCGCGCGGGCCTACACGGTGCCCGGCGATCTCCCGCGTTCGGTCGTGCGGGGGGCGCTTGCCGGCACGCCCACGCTCTTCAATGAAGGCGACATTCTGAAGGTGTCGCCGACGTTTGCCATGCAGGGCCCCCAGTGGACGGTCGACGGTGTTGGCGGCGTCGGTGGCCGTGGCCCGCTGCTGTATCTCGTCGAGATGAAGCCGCGCTTGATCGAGAAAGGCACGGCGTTCATAGCCGAAGGCACGATCGAGAAAGGCGGCGTCACCTTCGGATTCGTTGCCGACGATGAGTGGAAGGTGGAGTTGCACGTGGTGCAGACCGGTGACTTCTCGGTCATCATCGTGGCGCCGGAAACGCGTGAATACAAACTGGTGTTTGCCAACAACCTGCGCGGCATGTCGCTGATGAACAAGGTGAACATTCGCCGCGCCGGCCTGGTTGCGCCAGTGGCGGGTGGGCGATGACAAACGCCACGTACGCTCGGGTCAACGCGGCAATCGAGCGATTGACGCCTCGCTACGTGTCGCTGTTGCAGGAGCTTGTGCGGATCCCGAGTCAGACAGGCCAGGAAGCCGCAGCCCAGGCGGTTGTCGCACGCCAGATGCGCGAGATTGGCCTGGCCGTAGAGACGTTCGATGTCGACCTGGCTGCGCTGGCAGTTCACCCAGCCTTTAACCGGACACCGCGGTCGTATGACGGCCGTCCGAACGTCGCAGGCCGTCTGCATGGCACGGGAGCTGGCAAGTCGCTGCTGTTGAATGCGCACATCGACACCGTGCCAGTCGAGCGGGCAGATACATGGACGCGCGAGCCATTCGGCGCCGAGATTGTTGACGGTCGTCTCTACGGCCGCGGTGCGTGTGATGACAAGGCCGGTATCGTCGAATCGCTTCTGGTGGCGCACGCGCTTCGCGACGCGGGAGTCAATCTCGTTGGCGATCTCTCGATTGTCAGCGTGATTGAAGACGAAACATCTGGCAACGGCACGCTGGCCAGCGTCGAGCGCGGCTACACCGCCGACGGCGTGGTCATCGTGGATGGCACGTGGCCGGAGCGATTCATCGTGTCGCATCTGGGACAGGTGACGTTCCAGATCCGCATCCCCGGCTTAGCGGGTCATGCAACATCGGCGGGACCCAACCCGATTGCTTCCGTCGGTGACGTCTTTGACCGTGTTCGCGCGATGGTGGAGCGCAAGAACACCAACTGCGCCGCGCCATGGGGCGACAAGGCAGCGCCGTATTTTGTGAACTTCGGTCGCATTTACGGCGGGGTCTTTCCGGGATCGGTGCCGGCCGAGTGTGTGATCGAGGGGCAGTATGGCTTTCCGCCGCCAGACACCCGCGAACGGGCCAAGGCTGAACTACAGGAGGCCGTCGGGCCGATCGCGATCACGTTTGACGGACTTGAGACCGAGCCGCATGTGGGCGACCCCGGCAACGAGCTGGTGAGGTTGCTGACGACGACTGTAGAGCGGCGCGATGGGGCAGTGCTCAAGGAGAGCATCATCAGCGGACACGCGGATCTTCGGCACTATGTCAACGCGCGGACCGGCGCCACGCGGGCGGTGTGCCTATATGGTCCCGGAGGCGGCCGCAACGTGCATGGCGCCGACGAATACTTCGAGCTCGCGCACCTGCCGCTGGTGGCGTTCAATCTTGCGAGCCTGGCCATCGATTGGTGCGGAGCGGCGAGTGACCGCTAGGGCCATGCGCCGTTTGCCCGACATTCTGTCGGAACTCGAAGTGCCGCGGGGTGGGCTGATCTACGT
>Ga0247718_1000579_pt1 | contig 10625 bp, 8 predicted proteins | sample 21E_DmetaG_FD_189045 | JGI IMG/M metagenome (GOLD analysis project Ga0247718, IMG submission 189045) | Soil microbial communities from hillslope of Landscape Evolution Observatory, University of Arizona, Oracle, AZ, United States - 2-1-E_D | ecosystem: Engineered > Artificial ecosystem > Mesocosm...
CCTGACGGGAACTTGGCGCGGAACGCTGGTATTGCAGGTAAGTCCGCGCGACCCGAATCCACCAGCACCAAGTTCCGGCACGATGGAATGGACCTTCGAGCCGGTGCCGCAGACTAATCTGCAAACCTTTCGCGTGTCGATTCGCTCAGATCATCCGTGGCTGGCGATGACTACCACCGGCTCCGCAGCGCTCACGCCATCCAATAGTCCGCCGACGGAAATTAGCACTCAGGGTGAGTTCAATTCACCACGAGGATGTCGTGGCACTTTCGGTAGCGTTGGGGATGCGCAGCCGACGAGGATCGAAGCTGATTTTACCGGGACGGATTGCCCGTCAACGTTTGCGGGGCGCGTCACGCTGACGAAGAACTAGACTGCAACGGTGAGGCGGAAACCCACCGCGCGCAATGGCGTCCCGAAGTTCGTCGAGCCGATGCAAGCGAGGCTCGTCACGAAGCTTCCCGAAGGCGATCGCTGGCTGTATGAAGTGAAGCTTGATGGCTACCGTGCCATCGCGATCAAAAACGGCAGCAACGTCGAGATCAGATCTCGTAACAACAAAGACCTCACGAAAGCCTACCCGGCCGTTTGCAGCGCTGTCAGAACCGTCAAGACTCAGAGCGTCGTTTTGGACGGCGAGATCGTTGCGGTTGACTCGCGCGGCCGGCCTTCGTTTCAAGCACTGCAACACCGATCAGCGCGAACCGACCATCAAATCGCCTATTACGTGTTCGACCTGCTTCATGTTGACGGAACGGACACCACTCAGTTACCGCTCCATGAACGTCGCGCGATGCTGGCAACAGTCGTCAAGGGTAGCCAGGTTCTGTTGTCAGCTGAACTTGAAGGGTCGGCCGCTCAAGTTGCCAAAGCCGTCGGCGATCTAGGCCTTGAGGGCGTGATTGCCAAGCGGAGGGACTCGAAGTACGAAGCCGCCGAACGCAATGGTTCGTGGCAGAAGCTAAAGCTCGATCGACAACAGGAATTCGTCGTCGGTGGGTTCAGGCCCAACGTTCGAGCGGTTGACGCTTTGCTGGTCGGTTATTACGAGGGCCGGTCCCTGAAGTTCGCCGGCAAAGTTCGGGCCGGCATGACGCCGCGAATTCGGGCGCAGCTTTACGATCTGTTGAAACCTCTTGAAATCGAAGATTGCCCATTCATCGATCTGCCGAACAGCAAGAGCTCACATTGGGGGACGGGCGTGACGGCGGAAGAAATGAAGGAAATGACTTGGTTGCGGCCAAAGGTCGTCGTCCAGATCCGGTTTGTAGAGTGGACGGCGGAGGGAAACCTGCGCCATTCGTCATACGTCGGCCTTCGAATGGATAAACCTGCCTCTCGCGTGCACCGCGAAGGCTAAGAACTTGAGGCAGCGAGTTGCTGCCGTTTAAGGATTAAAGACGCGATGCGTTCCGCTGCCGCGTTTCGATTCAACCGTGACGGGCATATCAAATCGCCATTCGTGGTGGCATTCGCCGCAGCGTAGACCGACGCGGATCGTGCCACTCTCGACCGTGGTTCCTGCCATGAACGGCATCCCTGCGACCTGCTTGCACGTCGGGCAAGCAATCGGGAACTGCTGACCGTCGCGAATCGTATGCGGCACGACGCTACCTTAGCGAATTGGTCCAGATTCTCAATAAGGGCATTCCCTCGCTTGTAAGGTTTCAATAGAAACGAGCGTTCTACGGTCTTAAGGACGCTCGATCTCGAGCTCCGCAACATTCGTTCACGCTCGCGCCTCATTGGCCCGGGCGTCCCACCTTGTTCCGTGCGTCATACCGACTCACGCGAACCTAGCCAACGCTGCCGACCCAGGTCCGCAGTGTTTTAACGGAGGTCCATCATGTCGAATGGCAACGGCGAAGTGATGACAGTGAAGATCCTGCGCAATGACAAGGGCTCGCCTAACGGCAAGCTCGCTGATGCGGAGGTGATCTTCGAAGCCGGAAGCGGACCGTTCAGCGGTCTGAAGTTGCTCGGCTTCGCGGTATGGGAACGAACCACGGGCGGAAGGAACGTGACGTTCCCGGCTCGGACGTACTCCGTCAATGGAGAACGCCGCAGCTTTTCACTCCTGCGACCCGCAAATGGCGACGCAGGCGTGCAGAACGCGATTCGGCAGTGCATTCTCGACGCGTACAGCCGCGTCGAGGAAGCCTCCTGAGCGCGTTCACGAAGGACTGGCGGCCGGGCTTCATTGCCCGGCCGTTGGACACCAGTTACTAGCGCCACCAGGCGCACGTGGAGCACCGGGGTCGATATATGGATACCGCAACTCACAACACTGCAAGCCGGCCGCATCCGATTCATGTCGTTGATGCCGCCAAGACTTTAAGCGTTACGGTTACCTACGGGCTGTCTGAGGCAGGGCGCAAGGCGTCGCTGCTGAGCGGCGGTGATGGCCGCGCACGCCAGCAGTTATCGATTCAGGTGCCCGCGGCTCGGTTGCACCTCGTGGCGGTTGACCCTGCCGGTGTCGCGCGATTGAAGCTCCAGCCACGTTATGAAGTGAGCGATTCGGATCGAATCGTCCGGCATGATGCGCCGCCTATTTACGACGTGCCTCCAAGCATCGACGACCTATACCGCGATGCTGCTCGCAATCACGAACTGGAGCGACTCTTCCTGGCGCAGCGCAACTCGTGGCGCGGCCAGCGCCGCGAAGCCGACCGTGAGCGCCGGGCTGAGGCCGCAAGAGAATTCCTCTCGAATCCGAGTCATCGAGCGATCGTTCATCGCGCACCAACACCCAAGCGTTGTTTCCTACAGACGGCGACCGGCCGCCTGATGTTCGACGTCGATTCAGACACCGGCATCGCGAAGGACGTCCCAAGCGAGGCCCATCGTCGCTTCCGGATGGACCTGCAAGTACGGAAGCAGCGAAATCTGAATCAACGGGCGGAGCAACTCGAGCTGCATGAACAAAAGAAGGCCGCTGCGAAAGCCTGGATAGATCGCAACGGCACGATCGATCAGAAAGCGCGGTCCGCAGCCGGCGTTCTTGCGCTCGACGAAGTGGTCGCCGCGATGACAGAATATTCCTTTTCCAGCGTTGCTGACGTTCCGCGATACGAACTTGATGGGGCGACAAGGCTGACCCATCACCTGCGGGAGACGCTCGGCGATTCTTCGGCCGTAGTCGCTCCGTCTGATCTCCAGGTTACGTCTATGGACGCGACATCGGCGAGTAAGGACCAGTGGTCCGTAGTCTCCGCCCTTCAATCGAAGTTTCCGGATGCCACCATCAAGCTTCGAGAGCATCGGTTGACTTCTCGACGTCATCCAGCGGCACCTGCATTGACCGTTTTCGGTGTGCTCGTCTCGCGACGTGATGGTCCGTTCACTTTCCGCAGGGAGTTTGCTGCACCCGGGAGGTAACAAGGTTCAAAGAATTAGGAGCCAAGTCTCACTTCTTTCTGTGGCCATTCCGGCCACTCCTCGGCATCGCCCGATGTCGAGCTTTCACCGCTGTCGCCATAACGGCCACATCAAGGAGGAGACCATGCACGCTATCGGTGTATCGACGGTTAATGCGCTCACCGCTCATAAGGAGTGGGCGACCAGACCACCAGACGAACGGTATGAATCCGTTCGCGCTCTTCACCAAGCCGCGCTCACGCGCCGGCTTGGGACCGAAGAGCATCGCGTTGCGACAGACGATCTTGTTCTCGAGGCCGTTTCTGACGATCGACTTGCTCTTAAGGGCAAGGACGGATCGGCGGCTCTGACGCACTGGAGTTTCGAGCAGCTCGCCACCATCGCCGGCGCGCCGCCGAAGTATCTCCGCTCCTTACCCGCGCCGATCGCCTCCGCGGCCATCAATCACGGGCTCCAGCGGCAACCGCGCCTTCAGCATCAGCTGTATGGCGACAACGTCGCACCGTGGACCTTGCGCGCGGTCACGTCACCGCGCTATGCGCGGGTCCACCACGACGAGCTGGCTGCCAGAGTGCTCGACCTGATGGCGTCGCACCCTGCGTGGCATTTACCGCTCGGATACAAGGACGGCACGTTCGGTGCCGAACGGGTGCCTTCGGGCGCGTATCTCGGGGATCGAGACATGTTTCTGTTCCTGGTTGACGGCAATCGCGATTTGCATGACCCGACGGACTCGTCACAGTCGGGACTGTTCCGAGGCTTCATTCTTCGGAACAGCGATGTCGGCGCCGCGGCGTTGTCCATTGATGTGTTTTTGTTCCGCGTTGTCTGCGGGAACCACATCATCTGGGGCTTTCAACACGTCGCAAGCTTCCGGCGTCGGCACATCGGTGCCTCAATCCAGGACGCATGGTCGGATTCGTTGATCCGCGCACGAGCGGCGCTTGATGCTGACACCACAGCCGATCGAACCATGGTGGCGCGCGCCACAACTACGGAGCTCGGGAGCTCTCGCGAAGAAGTGGTTCAGGCGGCTGTTCGGAAACTGGAGTTGCCGACGAAGTCCGCGACACTGGCTTACGACCTCGCGGAACAGAATGAACGCAACCCACGTTCAGTGTGGGGCTTCGTTCAGGGGCTCACCAGGCTCAGTCAGCAAACGCCATGGCAGGACGGTCGATTCGCACTCGATCGGGCTGCCGGCGCTCTTCTTGCCACGGTCCATTGATCCTGGCTATCCGTGCGGGCCAAGTGCCCGCACGGATTCTTCCTGGACGGCGGCGCGGGCCATCGCTCGATGAATTCTATGGCTCGCCTCATCGTCGTCAAGGCTCTTCGCTTCGCTTCGACCTGACTTCGTCAGGCTTCGGCCGTTGACGACGACTCGTCGAGCCACATTCGGGCACTTATGCGATGTCCCGGCAAATTCGCCCGGCATCGGACCCGTTCACGTTCGTGGGGTTCGTATGTCGGATACCGCCAATGTACCCAGCATTCAAGTAACCATTGGTCGCCAGACCCGCCTGTATCACGCGTTCATCACAACTGCGCCGCCAGCATTTGATGCGCCTTCGACGCTCACCCTCTACGAAGGAACCCTAATCAATGTGCTCGCGTTCGCATCGGATACGGCGCCTCTACATGCCAGTCGCGCGAAGGCCCCGGCGCGCTTGATCTTGATCGACACCGCCGAACTTGCATGGCAGCGAGCGAGCTGCCGAGCGCAATCGCATCGCCTCACGCCGGCAGATCCTGTCCTCATTGGATTCAACACACTCCAGGAATGGTTGTGGCGCCGGCTCCAACAGCCCACTAAGCGGCGCGCGGCGGCAGCTGCCCAAGCCTAAGTGCGGCTAGGGGCACCGAAGGAATTGGGGTCACGTCGCTTTAGGACGCGCTGCCGGTGAGTAGCAACGACTCAACCGAGTAGTGGCTACTCACTCTGGGCGGGTAGCTACTACTCGTTTCATCTCTGGATACGAAGGAGCATGCTAGGAATCACGCCGAAATTCGGCCACGCTTCTTGGCTGTTGCCTTGCACATTGATCGCACACAAAAGTTCCGACGACCTCCCCAGTCGATGGACTCTGGGGCAGGTGAAATGAATCATGCGAGTCGCCCTGTATTGGTCGGCGAAGATGGGAGGCCGCTCGACCACAGAATTCAAGCGGCACTACACCGCATGATGCCGCGGATTGTGCGGCAGTTTCCCGCGCTCCAAGATGAAGTGGCGCTCGTCGAGGTGATGGAGAAAGCCGGCCGACGCATAGCGGGCAGGGAGGAACGCTCGGGACCGCTCGAGAAACTCCATGGTTATGTGTGGGTCACGGTTCGCAGTGTGGCGACGTCGTATATGCGCCGAAGCGCAACACGTGTGCTTCAGAAAACCGTCGATCCCGCCGCCAGCGAAGCGCTGCTCTCGTCTGTGCCCGCGGTGACGAGCACACCTCGAGACATCGAACAGCAGATTCTACTGCGGGGAGTATTGAGCAGGCTGACCGTTGTCCAGCGCCGCATTTGCATCTGGAAACGCGCTGGACTTTCGAGCGAAGAGATCGCCCGCTATTTGGGATGCAACGTTGTGGTCGTTGACACGACCTTCTCCCGAGCGAAAGCCAAGCTTCGCAGGCTCTTGAAGTCTGTCGGCCCCTTTCAGGGGCGCTATTGAAGCTATTCCTGGCGGAAACCGGGTCCGGCTCGTCCGGGACAGCTAAGTCGCTAAGAACTTCTCAAGCTCGCTCGATGGCGCGCCCGGCATCAATGGCACGGCACCGACTCCGCTTAGCGTAAACATGGCTGCCGGGTCGGTAATTGGCTTCATCGTTCGATCGCGATGGTAGAACAGGAATTGATTGCCTGGATAAACGGCGACGGCTACATCGACACCCTCAATGGCGTCGGCGTAGCAGTGCATCTTGTGAAGGTCGGATACCTGGACCATGCGAATCGGTTGGAGCAAGGGGTCTTGCTCCTCCTCCGGCGTAGCATCCGAGCTCTTGTATTTCGCGTCAAGCAGAAACAATCGTTGCGACGTTCCCTCCTGAGCGTGTTTCTCGATGACGACGTCGGGCCTTAAACGCACCGAATAAGAGGCGCCGGGACGGCGCGCAAACGTTCTGTTGAAATGAATCGTATACACACCGTCGCTGACGACTGCAGAGTTCACGATGCGGCCGTTCTTGACAATGGCTTCGCGAGACTTGAAAAGTGCTTCCGGCCCAAGCAGCACTGCTGCAATCTTATAAAAAACCCAGTACTCGTATAACAAAGCGACATCTTTTAACTCGAGAAGTAGAGACTCCTCTACAAAGTCCTCGAACAGATGCTTGGCTCCGACTCGGCTGCGCACGAATATTCGGTACAAGTCCCGATAGCCGGCACGAAGCGTAAGACTCGGCGATGAATGAGGAACCGCCTCAAGTTGTCCGACAGCTGTGAAGAAGTCTCGGAGAAGCAACGATTGCGCTAGATTCAAAAGACTTTGGCATTGCTGTAGAAGAGAACCCGAAACAAGCTCTTGCCGGATCACATCGCGGCAGACGCTCTGAATGTCGAGAAGCACATGCTTGACGAATCGGTTTTCAGCTGTGTCGAAACTAATTTCGCCAGTGTTTCGTAGTGCCTTTAGCGGGAAATAACCTGAGGCGCTGCCAGGTGGCTTGAGGCCGGGTCGGCCGCTGCAAAGATGATGAGCCGATGGAAGCTTGACGAACGTTTGATCGTGCCGAAACAACGACTGGAGTGTTCGTCGGGACGGTTTTCGGATGTTCCAAGCATGATCCTGAACATGCGCTTCCACTAATCTGCTATGTGGGTGTCGAAGGATCTGTTCGACGACTGTTGCAAGGCCACGTTGCGAGCCTACAGGCAAGCAGGTCTGGCGAAAGTAATTGAAACGCTCCAGTAGGCTGGGCGGGTCTGAGTCAGTGCGGTGGCGCCTCAGGGCACCGGGCGCTGCGCGGCTGTCAAACAGAATATGTCGCGACAGCATTTCCAGGTCATCCAAGATGTTCTGGAACTGTCGTGTGCCGGCATGTGTTTCTAGTAGCTTTTCGCTGCGAACATCGAAGACCCGGCCGAAGACAGACACGAGTCCGATGCGATTGACTATTCGGATTGTGGCGACCGTGTTCAGCCTATTCCAAGTGACGAATGGCTCGAGACCCGCTTCCCATAACGCGGTTTTGATTATTCGTTCATCCTTGGTAGGAAAACGGCAATAGTAGGTTCTGCCCTCGATCAGGACGCGTCCGACGTCACTCGAGCACTCCGAATCGGCAAAGACTTGAAAAGTAGTCACTCGATAAAGTTCGCGAAGCCGTGAATCGAGAGGGCTAAAGACATTCGCTTCAACTTAGAAACTGACCGCGCAAATTTTGTGGTTGTTGGGTCGAGCGCTGCGATCGCGTCCAATTCCATGGCTGGACCGGGACTCCCAGAGGCTAAGAAGGTCAGCAACTGACGAACAGGGACGTCCAGCTTGCTTTGCGGGCCATTTAGTTTCGGTAAGACCTTTTGAACTATCTGATAGTCGAGCGCATGTTGGAGAAGATCATCGCTTTTCTCGCAATACGTAAGCGCGTTCGACACGTATTTCGAAATCTCATTGATCACGCGGTATCCGAACTGCAAATGATGCGCAGAAAGGATGTCGTGTAGCTGGATCAGGAACGACTTCGCGTCGGGATTGAGGCTCTCGAAATCGGAACGAGTCGCTAACGAGAATGCCGTCAGTGTGGGGAAGCTCTCGAGGACATAGTCCGGTGCGACTGCAGTTCCTGAATTGCCACCATAGGCGGCAATGTTGACCTCATTCAACTCGATGACATTTGCGCGATCGAGAACCTTCGAACTGAACATGTAAGTGGATTCGTCGACATTGACTGTGCCCGTTACAAAAAGATTGGACGGCAATTCTAAGGTCGGGCCGATGAGGTCGAAATAGTCGTCGTTCGTATTCAGCCAACCAGAGTCCGAGTGCAGATGCAGGGGCTCCTGATGAAGCGTTGCTCCATCAAGGTATCGACTTTCCAAGGCGCTAAGGAAATCACTGAAGTAGTGTTCCACCTTCGCCAGGTTCATCTCGTCAAGGATCAGGAAGAACGGGATCTGTGGATTCTCCTTCGCCTTGAGAATAAACGAGAGTACCGGCGTCAGATAAAACCGTTGGTCAACGAGGTTGTAGTAGCCGAACAGGGAAGTTGAGTCCGTCCAGTCTGAACGGACCGAGATGAAACAGGTGTTCTTTACGTGCGCAACTTCTTCTTGCTCCAAGCTCTTCGCCGCATTCATGGTCGCTTGATCGTTGACTGAAACGATCTGAAGTTGTTTGTCGGCCACCTTCTCGAGTCGAAGAACATCCCCGTGCTTGTAGTGCTTTGCGAAATAGGGCCTCGAATCGTATGATTCGTCCCCTCGCTTTGACTTAAAACGCGCCCGAAGCAACGGACTACTTGCCCTCTGAAGATACGCTTGCGCCTGCAGCTCGCCGGTAGGAGTGTTAATCGTAAAGTTGACGGGCTTTCCAATGTTGTCCTCAGCGCCCAACGCCCGCAATCGCTCGATCTCGGGCTTGATCTCAGCAACCTCACCGTCACTAAACAAGGCGCTTAGATCGCTGAACTTGAAATTCGCTCTGCCGTCGCCGTGCATGAGCCCGTCCGTCACCGTGAGCGAGAGCCACTCTCCAGGCGGAATTGGAGGCTTCGCAGCTGCCTTGGGAATACCCTGCGCTGCGGGCACGCTAAAGAGTTGAGCAATCTTGGTCTTGCCAGTGCCCGAGATGCCCGAAAGAATGACAAAAGGCTTGGTGTGTAGGGACAGACAATAGGTGGTCAGCAGGCTTCTATCAAAAAAGAAGCCACGGTCTTCGTAGTGCTTGTAATAGTCGTCTACTGCCATCTTGTCTCCTATGACCCGATCTGTCCTGACGCAGTGAGAGCCTTGATGAAGCCATAGTTTAGGGCAAGCTGGCTAATGCATCGTAAAGAACTATGATTCATAAGGTGAAATCCGCTGCAAGGAGCGCAACGCAGAAGAGTGCCGCGCGACCCATTCTAAAATGGGCCGGCGGAAAGACTCAGCTGCTTACAGAGTTGCTGAATCTATCGCCAAAGAGATACGGCAAGTTCATTGAGCCCTTCTTCGGTGGCGGTGCGTTGTTTTTCGCGCTCCGACCCTCCAAGTCGGTAATCGCAGACAGCAATCCTGAGTTGATCAACCTGTATCGGTCAGTCGCTGATCGTTTGGATGACGTTATTGAACACCTGCGCACATTCAAGAATTCTGAGGAGGAGTTCTACCGCGTGCGTCGGTTGGACTGGCAGCCAATGGATGGTGCCAAAGCGGCAGCGAGAACAATCTTCCTGAATAAGACTTGTTTCAACGGGCTTTATCGCGTCAATAAGCAGGGGCAGTTCAACGTTCCATTTGGAAGGTACAAGAAGCCGACCATTCTGGACGAGGAAACCTTGAGGGCGGCGTCAGCGCTCCTGAAGCACAGCGACATCGTGCAGGGTGACTATAAGGCGGTATTAGGTAAGCATGCTGTTGCCGGTGACTTCGTATTTCTTGATCCGCCATACTTGCCCGTTTCACGCTACGCGGACTTCAAGAGATACACGCGAGAACAGTTCTACGAAGAAGATCATGTAGAACTTGCCGCGGAAGTTGAGAGACTTCACTCACTTGGCTGCCACGTGATTCTCACCAACTCAAATCATCCGTTGGTGCATGACCTGTACGGCCACCACAAGTTAGAAGTAGTCCAGACTAGGCGTCACATTTCTTCGGATGGGCGAAGCCGCGTCGGAGAGGATGTCGTCGTAAGCATCCCTCCGCAGAAGCGACTGAACATCAAGCTGGTAGAGCAGCCTCTGGCTCTTCAAGCAGACAAATTTCCATCAACCCGCTACATGGGTTCCAAGGCGAAACTACTGCGACAGATCTGGGGAGTTGCGTCACAGTTTGATTTCGATACCGTGGTTGATCTATTCGCCGGGTCAGGTGCCGTGAGCTATATGTTCAAGGCTCAGGGCAAGTGTGTGATCTCGAATGACTACATGCACTTGTCGCACGTCCTTGGGAAGGCGCTCATCGAGAACAACGTCGAGAAGTTGTCGAAAGCGGAGGCAGAGGCCCTCCTGGCCGTCAATTCCAAGACGGATCGTTTTGTCGAGAAGACATTTGACGGCTTGTACTACTCAAAGAGTGAAAATAAATTAATTGATCGCCTGAGGACCAAC
>Ga0247718_1000582_pt1 | contig 10592 bp, 7 predicted proteins | sample 21E_DmetaG_FD_189045 | JGI IMG/M metagenome (GOLD analysis project Ga0247718, IMG submission 189045) | Soil microbial communities from hillslope of Landscape Evolution Observatory, University of Arizona, Oracle, AZ, United States - 2-1-E_D | ecosystem: Engineered > Artificial ecosystem > Mesocosm...
AGGTTCGAGTGATTACCAAGGCCGGCTCCGAGCACGCGTTGGCTGTGTCAGTCCCACCGAGCACCGCGAAACTGTTCGCGGAGGTTGGCATTGCCGATGCGATCGCGCGCGCCGGGTTCATTCGCGCCACCGGCAATTCCGTTTGGTGGGGCGGCGAGTCGCGCGTCGAGCGATTTGCAGATGGTCAACTCGGCTGGCAGCTCGATGTGGGGCGCCTATCGGAACTGATCCTCAAGCACGCGGTTGCCGCCGGCGCCGTAGTCGAGCGCCGCGTTGTCTCTGCGCAACCCGCCGGCTTCGTGCTCGATTGCTCGGGCCGCGCCGGTGTCGTCGCGCGCGCGAAGGGCGTTCGCGAACAAGCTGCCGGCCTTCGAACCGTGGCGCTGATCGCCGAGTGGCGCAGCCCGGCGTCGTGGGCCGTGCCTGATGATTCGCACACGCTGATCGAGTCGTACGCCGACGGCTGGATGTGGTCGGTGCCGGTCGGCCCGGGTGTACGTCACATCGCGGCCATGGTCGATCCGCAGCGTTCGGACCTCGGTCGCACCGGCTCAGCGAAGGATGTATATCTCGGCGAGATCGCCAAGACGCGGATGTTTCGTGACCTCACCTCAGGAGCGCTGCTGAGTAGCGGACCGTGGGGGTGGGACGCGTCGCAGTATCACTCGACGGCATATGCCGGAGATGACTGGCTCCTCGTCGGGGACGCGGCATCGTTCATCGACCCATTGTCATCAGCCGGCGTGAAGAAGGCGATCGCATCCGCCTGGCTCGCGGCGATCACGGCGCACACTTGCCTGGCTTCGCCGGCGATGAAGGCCCACGCGACGAGCTTCTACAGCGCGCGCGAGCATGAGATCGCGCAGCACTTCTCCCGCGAGAGCACGCGCTTCCTGTCCGCGGCTGCGGCGTCGCACCAGCGCGCCTTCTGGGAAGAGCGCTCTGCGGAAGAGCCGGTTCAGGACGTTGACAGGCAGGACGTTCGGCGCGCGTTCGAGATTCTTCAGGCCGGGGATCGTTTGGCCGCGCATGCGGGGCCAGGCGTGCGAATCGAGCCCAGGCCGTGCGTTCGCGGGAACGAGATTGTCCTCGAGCCACACCTGATTGCCCCGGAGGGGGGCAGCGCTGTCCGTTACCTGCACTCCGTTGACGTCGTGCGGGTAGTCGAACTGGCGCCCTCGTTCGGAACCGTGCCGGACCTGTATGAAGGCTATGTCGCAGCCCATGGTCCGGCGCCTCTGCACGATTTCCTGATCGTGCTGGCAACGGCGTTCGCGCGCCGATGGCTTGTGTCAGAATGACCGCCACCGACGATGCGCACACGAGCTTTTGTCGCCACCACCTTCCTGTTTGTGAGCGCCCTTGCTGTCGCCTTGACGGCACAGGCGCCGCAGCCCACGGCCGCTCCTGCCGCAAAGCCTGAAGAAGGCATCCCGATCACCGATGCGACGGTGCAGAAGGCCTGCGGCTCGTGCCATCGGCCCGATGACAAGGGACAGATGTCGCGCATCTCGTTCCAACGCAACACGCCAGAAGGGTGGCAGGGGCAGATTCAGCGCATGGCGGCGTTGAACGGTCTGCGGATCGAATCCGAGACCGCGCGCCAGGTCGTCAAGTATCTGTCGAACAATCTTGGCCTCGCGCCTGAAGAAGCGAAGCCCGCGGCGTGGGAAGCGGAACGCCGCCTGATCGATTTCAAGTACACGGCAAGCGCCGACGCCGAGTCGGCCTGTAACAAGTGCCATTCGCTGGGTCGCGTCATCTCACAGCGCCGCACCAAGACCGAGTGGGATCTGCTGATCGCGATGCATCGCGGCTGGTATCCGCTCGTTGATAACCAGGCCTTCCGCCGCTCGGGTCCCGCAACGCCCGATCCCGCGGTAACCACGCCGCCCGACAATCGGCATCCGGTTGAGAAAGCCCTCGCGCACCTATCGAGGACATTCCCGCTGCAAACGCCCGAGTGGACCGCGTGGTCAGCCAACATGCGGCCGGCTCGTCTCGAGGGAACGTGGGCGCTGACCGGTTGGGAACTCGGCAAAGGCGCAATCTACGGCCGGGTGACGATCACCGCGGATCCGGCGAATCCGGATGAGTTCACGACGGCGGCCACCTACCAGGTCGCGCGCACGGGTGAAACCGTCAGGCGCACGGGCCGGTCGATCGTCTACACCGGTTTCCAGTGGCGCGGCCGTTCATCCGCCACCACGCCGGATTCCACGCTGCGCGAAGTCATGATGGTCGATCGCGATCGCCGGACGATGGAGGGGCGCTGGTTTACCGGCGGTTACGACGAGATCGGCATCGATGTGAAGCTCGAACGCGTCACGTCAGATCCGCGCGTGCTCGGGACGGATCGCACGGCGCTTCGCAAGAGCGCATCGGCGCAGGAGTTGAAGATCTACGGCGTCAACCTGCCGGCCTCCTTGCGCGCGGCTGACGTGGATCTCGGGCCGGGAGTCACGGTCTCGCGTGTGGTCAGTGCCACGCCCGATCTCGCCACGGTCGTCGTCGATGTTGCCGCCACGGCTGCCGCCGGTGCGCGCGACTTGTTTGTGTCGGGCTCCTCTCGCGCAAAAGCGCTGGCGATCTACGACGAGATCGACACCATCAAGGTCAAACCCGACTGGGCGATGGCTCGTGTCGGCGGCGATACGTTCCCCAAGATGCTCGCGCAGTTCGAAGCGTGGGGATACAGCAACGGCGCCGATGGCAAGCCTGACTCCCCGGATGACATCGACCTCGGCCTCGTCGACGCGGCGTGGTCCATGGAGGAGTACGCGGCGACCTACAACGACGATGACGTCAAGTTTGTGGGCACGCTGAATGAAGCCACCGGCCGATTCACGCCGAACGTTGACGGCCCGAATCCCAAGCGCTCGCAGGAGCGCAACAACATCGGCGATGTGTGGGTGGTGGCGAAGGTCAACGGCGACGCTGTCGCGGGCAAGCCCGCGCCGGTGCTTCGCGCCCGCGCGCACCTGCTGGTCACGGTCCCGCTCTACATGATCTTTGATCCGTCCCGGCTCCAATGAGCATCGGACTTCGCGAGTTCCATTCGTTCGAGGCCGCTGGCCGCCGGTTTGTCTACCTGGTGCCGAGTGCCGCCGTGTTTGCGCTGGACGACTGCTCGGCCGCGGTCATTGATTCGCTCTCCAGCGGACCGCGAGCGATCGACGACCTGGCGCGCGAGCTCTCGCCCCGCTTCGATGCGGCCGAGGTGACCGACACGATCACCGAGCTGCAGCGCGTGCGCGCGCTCGGTCGTTCCGACGTCGAGCCTGCTGCGCCGCCGAAGATCATCCCGCTGAAGCAGGTGCCGTTGCAGACGCTGGTGGTGAACGTCACCAACCAATGCAACCTGGCCTGCACCTATTGCTACGAGTACGGCGAGGACAAGATCGTCGATACCGAGAACGGCAAGCAGCCCAAGTTCATGAGCGAAGAGACCGCTCGTGAATCGATCGAGTTCGCGCTGCGCGAGTCTCGTGACAACCCGCGGGCGCACATCACGTTCTTCGGTGGCGAGACGCTGATGAACTTCAACGTGTTGAAGTCCACCATCGCGTATGCGCGCCGCCGCGCCGCCGAGGTCAACAAGGACATCGACTTCAGCCTGACGACCAACGCCACGCTGCTGCGTCCTGACATCATCGAGTTCCTGGCAGAGGAGCGGGTCGGCGTCACGATTTCGATCGATGGCCCCGAGGAGATGCAGGACAAGTTCCGCGTCTTCACCAATGGCGCCGGCAGCTATGCCATGGCCGCCCCGAAGATCAAGGCGCTGTTGGCCCGGCATCGCTCGCGGCCAATCGGCGCTCGCGTGACGCTGACAAAGCAGACGCTCGACGTTCGGAAGATCTTTCGCCACCTGACCGACGATCTCGGTTTCTGGGAGGTGGGCTTTGCTCCCGTTACGACGGCACCGGGACGCGATTATGCGATTGCCGATCAGGGTTTCGATCACCTGCTGTCGCAGTTCCGCGACCTGGCGGGTGATTACCTCCAGGCCGCCCTCCAGAACCGGCACCACGGCTTCTCGAACATCCGCGAGACCCTGCAGGAGCTGCATCACGGTCACGCCAAGGCGTATCCGTGCGGCGCCGGCATCGGCTTGATGGGCGTATCCACCGACGGCAACGTGGCGTTGTGCCACCGCTTCGCCGGCTCCGACGATCACAAGCTCGGCACCGTTCGCGACGGCGTATCGTGGGATGCGCAGCAGGCGTTTCTCGACACGCATCACATCGCCAGCAAGACGGATTGCTCGACGTGCTGGGCGCGGCCGATTTGCGCGGGTGGCTGTTATCACGAAGCGCACACCCGCTACGGTTCCACCGACCGGCCCAACCTCCACTACTGCGAGTGGATTCGCGGCTGGACGCATACCTGCCTGGAAATCTACGGCGAGATTGCAGAACGCAATCCTGGTTTCCTGCGGCAGTTCGATGATGAAGAGGTTCCGGAGAAAGTCTCATGAAGCATCTGACCCCGGTGAATCGCAAGGCCGCTCGCGTTGAGTCGGTGACCAAGGACGTGGTGGCCCTCCAGCAGGGCGGGCCTCCGCAGCAACCGCCGCCGCCGCACATTCCCAACGGCTGCTCGCTGGTCTTCTCACCAGGCTGGGAAGCCGATCGCAATGGCGGCACCGCTGGCCTCTGCCAGCCGGTGGAGCGCGACCTGTTCGACTGCCACATGGGCTGCTTCTGGCCGGCGCAGGTGCCCGACCAGTTGAATCACGCGCCCGATTGGACCGCCAAGTGCGCCGCAGCCCAGAAGGACTGGCGCAAGATCGACCTCATCTTCCCTGACGAGAAGAAGAAGTGACGCGCCTCGCCACCGCCACCCTCGTCCTGTTCTGCTCGATCGGCGTCGCCGGGCAGAAGCCGGCGCCGATTTCACCGGCGGGCGGCGATCATCAGCTGTTCATCGGCACCTACGCCGGCACGATCCAGATCTTCGACGAAGCCACCGAGCGGATGTCCGGCGAGATCAAGCTGAAGACCGGCATACCGCGCGCGCTTACGCTGTCGCAGTCGCGCACGAAGTTCTACGTGCTCGATTCGACGCTCGAGCAGATCGAGATCGTGGATATTGCGACGCGAGCGTCGCTTGACACCTTCACGCTTACTGACGGCGCCAAGCAGGTCCGCATCCGCGGCATGCAGGTCGATCCGCTCGAGCGCTTCCTGATCCTGCTGACGCGGTCGGCGACCAAGCAGATCGATCGCTGGGAGATCGGCGACATTACCATGCAGTTCTACGACCTGGCGCAGAAGAAGATCACGCGCACGATCCCGTGGCCGCGCGGCGAAGAACGCGAGTTCGTCAACATCCGCTTTTCGCCCGACGGCAAGCTGCTCTACTTCTTCGGCGATGACGTGCTGATCCTCGAGACCACGAACTTCACCGAAGTGGACACGTGGCCGTTGAGCCGTCCGATCGAACCTGGACTTGGCCGCGTGAACTTCGGCGCGGTGGACGATTTCAACGAAGACCCCGGCTTCTTTACCGGCCTGTTCACCACCCAGGATCCGATCCAGAACCGCCGCATCATGAATCTTGGCCGCGTCAACCTGGTGGCGAAGACGATCGATCTCACGCCGATCGGCCCTGCGGAGGGCATCAGCTTCGCGCTGTCCCCCGATCGCAAGAAGGGCTTCGGCCTGATGCAGCAGATCGGCCGCTACGAGTTCTGGGCGTTCGACGTGGCGCAGAAGAAGCTGCTGAACCGCACGCCGTTCGACGGCCGCCCGCGCATGGCATTGCGCGTGTCGTCAAATGGGCGCTTGCTGTACATCTACCAGGCGGGCGCGACCATCGACGTCTATGACGCGGCCTCCTACAAGCTGCTGCGGACGATCCAGATGAACGCGGACCAGACGACGAGCTTGTTCGTGCTGCCGCGACCTGCCGCGCCGGCATCGAAGACACCTTAGCGTCATGGACCGCCGGGCGTTCGCCTACCTGGTTCCGTACTGGCGGCGGTTAGTTCTCGTTCTCGTCATCAGCCTGGTCAGCACGGCGACCACGCTGGTCATTCCGTACCTCTCGAAGGATCTGATCGACAACGCCCTGGTCGGCCGTGACCTCGGCGCGCTCCAGCGCATCGTCGGATGGTTCATCGCGCTTGGCGTGCTGGGCTTCTTCCTGAACGTGACCAGCGGCCTTCGCTACACGAGAGTGTCGGCGGAGATCCTGTTCGACATGCGGCTGGCGCTCTACGCGCACCTGCAGCGGCTGTCGCCGCGCTTTTATGCCAAGACGCGCCTGGGCGACATCGTGTCGCGGCTGAACAACGACATCAGCGAGATCCAGCGCGTCGCCGCGGAAGCGGCGCTCGCCTGGGTCGGCAACGTGCTGTTCCTCGTTGGCAGCCTGGTGATGATGCTCTGGCTCGATTGGCGGCTGGCCCTCGTTGCGCTGGCACCATTGCCGATCAGTCTCGTCGCGTTGGGGTTCTATCGCCGCCGGCTCGAGAGCCGCGTTGCCGAGCTGCGTCAGCGGAGCGCAGACATTGGCAGCTTCCTGATCGAGACGCTGCAGGCAACATCGCTCGTCGTCGCCTCGAATGCGCAGCAGCGCGAGCAGCAGCGTTTTCGCGGACTCAACGGCGCCTTCATCGAATCGCTGATGCAGATGCAGCGAGTGACGTATTTCGCCGGCGGGCTGCCGGGAACCGTGCTCGCCATCGGATCGGCTGTCGCCTTCTTCTACGGCGGCCTCCGGGTGATACAGGGCACGCTGACGCTTGGCACGATGGGGGCCTTTCTGGCCTACCAGATGCGGGTGTTCGCGCCTGCGCAGGCGCTGATGGGCCTCTGGGCCAGCCTCGCCACCGCGAAGGTGTCCTGGGCGCGCGTGCTGGAGCTGCTCGATGCGCCCATCGACGTCGTCGAGAGCGCAGACGCAAGGACCATCCCTGCGCCAAAGGGTGAAGTGACGTTCGAGAACGTCACGCTGTCAACCGATCGACAGGCGCGCGTGCTCGATGCGGTCTCGTTTACGGCGAATCCGGGACAGACGGTGGCGATCGTTGGCGGCAGCGGCGTCGGCAAATCCACCATCGCTTACCTTGCGACACGTCTCCTGGATCCTGACAGCGGAACCGTGCGACTCGATGGCCACGATCTTCGTCACCTGACGCTCGAGAGCGTGCGCCGGCACGTGGTGCTGGTCGAACAGGAACCCACCTTGCTCCACGCGACCATCGAAGAAAACATCCGTTACGTGCGGCCTTCGGCGACGACCGACGACGTGAAGGTGGCGGCCGAAGCCGCGGGCATCGCGCGCTTCATCGCCGGGTTGCCAAACGGCTATTCGACGATCGTTGGCGAACGAGGTCTCGCCGTATCCGCAGGGGAGCGGCAGCGGATTGCGCTGGCGCGCGCGTTCCTTGCCGATCCGGCCGTCCTGGTGATGGACGAACCCACGGCGGCACTCGATCAGATTGCGCAGCGCCAGGTGATCGACGGTTCACGCGCGGTGATGCGCGATCGCACCACGATCCTGATCACGCATCGACGCGAGGTCGCCATGGCCGCCGATCACGTCGTGGTGCTCGACGGCGCGCGCGTCGTCGATGCCGGTACTCCGCAGGAGCTTGCCGGCCGGTCCGAAGCCTTCGCCCGCCTGTTCGAAATCGATCTACCGGTGAGAGCCTGATGGCTGCCGGCCCCGTTGTCCGCGTAGCTGTCATCGACAGCGGCGTGCACGCAACTCATCCTCATGTGGGTGGCGTTGCCGGGGGCATCGGCGTGGACGATGAGGGGAGTCTTCATGAGGACTTCGTCGATCGGCTGGGGCACGGCACTGCCGTGATCGCCGCGATCAAGGAGAAGGCGCCCGATGCAGAAATCTATGCGATCAAGGTCTTCGATCGCGAGCTCTCGGCGACCGGCCGGGCCTTGGTCGCAGCGTGCGAGTACGCACTGACACTGAACGTGAAGATCGTGAACTTGAGCCTGGGGACGCAGAACCTTGATCACGAAGCGGCGCTGACGGACGTGATCGAACGGATCTGCAAGACCGGCGCGGTCGTCATTGCGGCGGGGCCACACGACGGTGTCCGGTGGTTACCGGGGATCCTGCCTGGCGTCTGGGCTGTCTCCCTCGATTGGTCGGTCCCTCGCGATCGCTTTCGCCTCGAGCGATTGAGGCCGGCCGGTGGAATGTTCCGCGCTACAGGCGTGCCGCGGCCAATTCCGGGAGTGCCGCCGGAGAAGAACTTGAGAGGACCGAGCTTCGCGGTGGCGAACGTCAGCGGGATCGTCGCTCGATTGCTCGCGGACGAACCGACGGGTGATCCCGCCGCGGCCGTCACGCGAGCATTCGAGGATGGCTTGCTGTCTTAATCCCTGCGCAGAGCGATTAGCGGATCGAGCTTCGTCGCTCGCTTCGCGGGCACGAAGCACGCGACGCCGGCCACCAGGGCCAGCAGCATTGAAATGCCGCCGATGGTGATCGGATCGCCAGCCTGGTTCTGCACCAGCAGTTGCGTCTGCGAGAACAGCGTGCCGACGCCGAACGCGCCGATCACGCCCAGCGTCAACCCAATCCCCAGTTGAATCATCGAGCGCCGCAGGAACAACCATGCGACTTCGTTGCCCTGCGCACCGAGCGCCATGCGCACGCCGATCTCCTGAGTGCGCTGCGAGACGGCGTACGCGGTGACGGCATACAGGCCGACCGCCGACAGGGCCAGCGCGATCAACGCAAAGATCGCGAACATCGAGCCGAAGATTCGGAACGGCCAGCGCGCCTGCGCCAGCTGATCGTCCATGCTCCGGATGTTGAACAACGGCAGGTCGGCGTCGATCGCCCGGACTTCTTCGCGCAGGATCGGCGTCAGCAGGTTCGGATCGCCTGAGCTGCGCACGATCAGGTTCATGAAGCCGCGCGGGTCGGTGCGGAACGGCAGGTAGGCGATCGGATCGGGATCGGGCAGCTGGAAGTCCCGCTGCCGCAAGTTTGGCACGATGCCGACGATCGTCGCGGTGAGCGACGTCGGAATGCCACCTTGGGGCGGAGCACCACCCTGCAGATCGATCGACAACGTGATGCGGCGCCCGATCGGATCCTCGTTCGGGAAATGCAGCGCCGCGAAGCGTTGATTGATGACCGCCGCTTCGCGGCCGGTCATGCCGTCCTCGTCGGCCAGGTCGCGGCCGCGTTGCAGCGCCATGCCCATGGTCTTGAAGTAGCGAGGATCGACCGTCAGCATGGTGACGTTGGGCGCCTGCTGGCCCTGGTCGAGCGGCTTGCCATCCACTTCAAGCTTGCGGAGAAAGCCGCCCTGGAGGGGGATGTTGCTGGTGACGGTGACGTTCTCGATGCGCGGGTTGGACTTCAGGCGTTCTTCGAGGCGTTCGTAGAACGCGAGGCGCTGCTCGAGCGATGGATACTTCCGTTCCGGCAGCGCCAACGCCATCGTCGAAAGATTCGCGGTATCGACGCCGAGGTCGAGACGATACATCGTCAGGAAGTTACGCATCATGAAGCCGGCGCCGGCGAGCAGTACCACCGTCAGCGTCAGCTCGGCGACCATCAGCGCGCCGGTGAGGCGGCGAGCGCGGACACCGGCGGTGCCGCTGCGTCCGCCTTCCTTCAGGATCTCGTTGACGTCGGTCTTGGCGGCGTGCAGCGCGGGCGCCAGGCCGAAGATGATGCCGGTGCCAAGGCACACGATCGCGAAGAACGCGAACACGGTGCCGTCCATCGTGAACTGGATCCAGTACGGCCGGCCCACATCCTGCGTCGCCCGATCGAACAGCCGGATGCCGACCATCGCGATGCCAAGGCCGGCGACGCCTGCCAGCACCGACAGCATCACGCTCTCCATCAGCAACTGACGGACGACGCGCCAGCGCGATGCGCCGAGCGAGACGCGGATGGAAATCTCACGCGCGCGGTTGGTGGCTCTCGACAGCAGGAGGTTCGCGACGTTCGCGCAGGCGATCAGCAGTACGAATGCCACCGCTCCCATCAGCGACAGGAACACCGTGCGAATCGGGCCGCCGTTCTGCTGCTCGTTGAAGGTCTGGACGCGCGCCTGGATGTCCTTGTTCGTGTCGGGATTCTCCGCCTCGATGCGGCGGGAGATGTTAATCAACTCGCTCTGCGCCTGCTCACGTGTGACGCCGGGCGCGAGGTGGCCGAACACCTGGAGCGGCCGCGTGTTTCGCTTCTGCGTTTCGAGACCGGTGATCTGGCTGAGTGGCAACCAGACGTCGGTGTTGAACGGGAACTGGAAGCCCTCGGGGACGACGCCGATGATCGTCGTCGGAATGTCGTTGATGCGGACGGTCTTACCGAGGACGGACGGATTGCTGCCGTAGCGATTGACCCAGACCTTGTGGCCGAGCAACGCGACTGACGGCGCGCCGGTCTTGTCATCGTCAGGAACGAAGTCACGGCCGATGACGGGACGAACGCCCAGCACGGAAAACGTGTTGGCCGTCACGTGCGAGCCGTTGTAGCGCTCTGGCGGCTGGCCTTCGTCGCTCAGGTTGGCGACGGTGCCGTTGTAGGCGCCGAAGGCGTCAAAGGCCCGAGCGATTGAGGCCGGCCGGTGGAATGTTCCGCGCTACAGG
>Ga0247718_1000583_pt1 | contig 10591 bp, 6 predicted proteins | sample 21E_DmetaG_FD_189045 | JGI IMG/M metagenome (GOLD analysis project Ga0247718, IMG submission 189045) | Soil microbial communities from hillslope of Landscape Evolution Observatory, University of Arizona, Oracle, AZ, United States - 2-1-E_D | ecosystem: Engineered > Artificial ecosystem > Mesocosm...
ATGATCTGGCGGGCTTCCGCCATTGCTTCATCGTGCGGAATCACGCGGCCCGCATGCATATCTGCCAGTCCCTGCTGGATGCCCTCGATGATCCGCAGTTCGCGGTTCACATAGGCTTCGACAGCCTCCACCGCGAGGAATGAGCTGGACCGGCGGGTGCTTCGCGCCAGCCGACCCAGCTTTTCCTTGAGATCGGGGGTCACCCGGATCGTCATTGTCGTGCTGGCGTTCATGGCGCGCGCTCCTGCATTGCGTGCACAATGTAACACAACGTGCGACGTCTTCAATCCAGGTATGCGATCACCCCGCAATCCCCGCAGCCGCCAGCACCGCCAGCGTCAGGATGTCCGGCGCGATCGAGGTCATTGCCGCGATCTGGACGGGCTTTTCCATGCCGATCAGCATCGGGCCGATCACCGCGTTGCCAGCAAGTTCGCGCAGCAGCTTGGCGGAGATGTTGGCCGATTGCAGGCCGGGCATGATCAGCACATTGGCCGGACCCGAAAGGCGGCTGAACGGATAGCTCGCCATGACCTTGGGATTGAGCGCGGCGTCAGGTGCCATTTCGCCTTCATATTCGAAATTGGGCTTCTGCTCGTCGAGGATCGCCACCGCACCGCGGATATCGTCAAGCCAGCGCCCGCTCGGGTTGCCGAAGGTCGAGTAGGACAGGAACGCGACGCGCGGTTCGTGCCCCATGCGGCGGGCGACGGCGGCGGTTTCGGTCGCGATATGGGCGAGTTCCGCCGCGTTCGGGCGCTCGTTCACGGTCGTATCGGCGAGGAACACGGTGTAGTTCTTCGCGATCATCATGTGGATGCCGAAGGGCAGGCTGCCGGGCTTGGGATCGAGCACCTGGCGCACTTCCTTGATCGTCTGCGCGAAAGTGCGGGTCATGCCTGAAATCATGGCGTCGCCGTGGCCGAGCGCGACGAGCAGCGAGGCAAACACGTTGCGGTCCTGGTTGACCATGCGCCGTACGTCGCGCTCCATGAAGCCGCGCCGCTGCAGCCGCTCGTACAGGTAGGTCACCATTTCCGGCACGAGCGGGGAGACCGCCGAGTTGTGGATCTCGAAGCTGTCCGGATCGCCGACGCCGAGTTCGGTCAGCAGGTTGTGGACAGCCTGCGTGCGGCCGACCAGAACCGGGGTGCCATAGCCGAAATCGCGGTACTGGATCGCTGCACGCAGCACGACTTCGTTCTCCGCCTCGGCAAAGACGACGCGCCGGGGGTTCTCCTTGACCTGCTCGTAGACGCTGGTGAGCGCGCCGGTGGTGGGATTGAGCCGGGCCTTGAGCTGGGTGCGATAGGCGTTGAAATCCTCGATCGGCTTCTGCGCCACCCCCGAATCCATCGCCGCCTTGGCGACGGCCGAAGAGACGACTTCCATCAGGCGCGGATCGAACGGCGCGGGGATGATGTAATCGAGCCCGAACGTATGCTTCTGGCCATAGGCGGCGGCCACTTCCTCGGGCACCGACTCGCGGGCCAGTTCGGCGATGGCCCGCGCGGCAGCAATCTTCATTTCCTCGTTGATCGTGGTGGCCTGCACATCCAGCGCACCGCGGAAGATGAAGGGGAAGCCGAGCACGTTGTTGACCTGGTTCGGATAGTCCGAACGGCCGGTGGCGACGATGCAATCAGGCCGCGCCGCGCGGGCCTCGGGCGGGGTGATCTCGGGATCGGGATTGGCCATCGCGAAGATGATCGGCTGCGGCGCCATCTTCTTGACCATCTCTTGCGTGACCGCGCCTTGCACGGAAAGACCGAGGAAGATGTCGGCGCCTTCCATCGCTTCTTCCAGCGTGCGGTGCAGGGTATCGATGGCGTGGGCGGACTTGAATTGGTCGACACCGGCACGGCCGACGTAGATCACGCCCTTGCTGTCGCACATCGTGACATTTGTGTGCCGCACGCCCATCGCCTTGATCAGCTCGGTGCAGGCAATCGCCGCAGCGCCCGCGCCGTTCACGACAACCTTGACGTCGGCCAGATTGCGGCCGGTGAGGAAGCAGGCGTTGAGCAGGCCGGCGGCGGAAATGATCGCGGTGCCGTGCTGGTCATCATGCATCACCGGGATCTTGAGGCGCTCCTTCAGCGCCTGCTCGATGATGAAGCACTCGGGCGCCTTGATGTCCTCGAGATTGATGCCGCCGAAGCTCGGCTCCATCAGCGCGACCGCATCGATGAACGCCTGCGGGTCTTCGGTGGCGAGTTCGATGTCGATCGAATCGACGTCGGCAAACCGCTTGAACAGCACCGCCTTGCCTTCCATCACCGGCTTCGAGGCCAGCGCGCCGAGATTGCCGAGGCCGAGGATGGCGGTGCCGTTGGAGATGACCGCGACGAGGTTGCCCTTGGCGGTGTAGTCATAGGCGGTGGCAGGGTTTTCCGCGATGGCGCGGACCGGGACGGCGACGCCGGGCGAATAGGCGAGGCTCAGATCGCGCTGCGTTGCCATCGGCTTGGAGGCGATGATCTCGATCTTACCAGGGCGAATTGTGTTGTGATAGAACAGCGCCTCACGTTCGGTGAAGCGGACGTTGCTCTCGTCGGTCATCAAATTCCCCCTTGGCGCGCGCGGCGTTAGTGGCCCCGCAGGAGCCTTATGGCAAAGCCCTTGCCGCGGGTACGCGCCGCGGGCACGGACTGGTTACAGGTCCTTAGAGCGCCAGTTCGGAAAACCCAAGGGCCGGACCGCGAAAAGCAGACTGCGGCCTTCCTGCCAGACGAGCTGGAGCCGCGAATCCGGATGGCGCGGCATGCCGGTATCGATCAGCCAGACGTAATCGACGCGCTCGATCGGCGCATACTTGAGTGCTGTATCGACACTGCGCAGGCGGCCTCCCCGGCAGGCGCGCGACCACACGAATTCGGACGGGTCAGCGGTGAAATTGCGGCCTGGACGGAAACGCGGGATCACCATGTGAAGGCCCGGCACAGCCCAATTGTCGTTCACCCAGGCTTGCCGGTAGAGGCTGGCAAGGCTGGCAAGATGATCACGCCGCGTGTTGCGCCATGATTCTTCGAGGCAGGAATGCTCGACGAAAGCGAGCACACGGCTGCCTGGTTCGACGTGATGAAGAGCGGAAAGCTGCTTGCGATAGTCGTCGGCATAGTCGGCAAAGCTGGCGGCGGTGACCACCAAGCGCGTGCCGAGCAGCAGCGCGCCGATCACCGCGATCTTGCGCGCGCGGTCGATGGAGACAGCGCTCCAGTCCTGCAGGCCGAGGAGGAGCATGCAGGCGACCGGCAGCAGGCGCACATCGACGAAGTTGCTGCCGTTGATGTCGCTCGGGATGGCGACGAACAGCAGGAACACCAGCAAGCCCGGCAGGCCCAGCTGCCACTTCCACCGCGCGCCGAGCAACCAGCCGAACAGGATCAGTGCGAAGCAGGCGATGGTCGTCGCGCCATCAAGCAGCAGCGACTGATCGCGCAGCGTGAGCACGAAGTACCAGGCCTTCTGGTCCCACCGCCAGCGGTTCATGCTGCGCGCAGGATCGGGCGACAGGAACTTCCAGAGTATTATCGTCACCACGGTGGCCACAAGCGGCCAGCACAGGATGAACAGCCGCTTGGCAATCGCGCGCCAGTCCTGCTCATCGCGCAGGCGCCGCCATTCGGATGGGCGCCACCAGCCGGCGGGCAGGCGGTCGATCTCCCGCCCCAGGGCATTGGCGCCGACCAGCAGGCCCAGCAGCAGGCCGCCGATGGCATGGCAGAGCATGGCGACCGGCTGTGCGACAACCAGCAAGGCCGCGCGCTGCTTGGGCTTGTCTTCGAGCCAGACGGCAGCAGCGAAGGCCATAAGAGACAGGCCGGTGGCGAGGATATAGTTGAGGAAGCCCGTCAACAGCGGAAAGCTGAACACGAACATCAAGGCCCATGGCGCGCCGTGGCCACCCTTGGGATTGAGCACGCGGATCGTGGCGAGGCAGCCGCCGGCGAAGAGGCCGGTCGCCAGCACCGTGCTCCACCATCCGGCCGCGAGGATGCCGAACTGCGCGCCGATGAGCTTTGCCAGCACGTCGCCGCCGATATTGAGCGTGAAGACCCACTTCCACGAGAAGTACTTGAGCAGCGGATTGCCCGGGCGCGCGGCCTCGATCGCGGCAGCGCCCATGTGGCCGGGCACGTCGATCAGCGGCGGCACTTCGACCAGCGCGAAGGGCAGGCAGACCAGCAGCACGATGACGGTGATGCCCGGCAGGCTGAGCCATGGCAGCGCGAGCGTGCGTTCCCACAGGCCGCGCAGGCTCATCGCAAAGGTCTTCTCGCGGACTTGCATCAACCCCAGTTCACTTTCGCATCGGCGTCAGCCGGGATGGCCCCTCTGACCATCTCCAAGACCCCTGAAGGCACCCGCCCCCCAAGACCCTTCGCAGCATCCGCCCAGCCTATGCCCGGACCATTTACGACTTGAAGTGTCGATATCCGGTGTCGATCGTTTGAGAAACCCGCGGCGCTCGTCTAGCCACAACCGCTGTGAACTCCCATGCCCCAACTCCGATGATGGCGCAATATCTGGCGCTGAAGGCACAGGCTGAAGGCTGCCTGCTGTTCTACCGCATGGGCGATTTCTTCGAACTGTTTTTCGAGGACGCCAAGATCGCCGCCAGCGTGCTCGATATCGCGCTCACCAGCCGGGGCGAACATGGCGGCGCGCCGATCCCGATGTGCGGCGTGCCCGTCCATTCGGCCGAGAGCTATCTTGCCCGCCTGATCCGCGCCGGATGCCGCGTCGCCATTGCCGAGCAGACCGAAACGCCCGAGGAAGCGCGCAAACGTGCGGGTTCCAAGGCACTGGTCGCGCGAGACATCGTCCGCTTCGTAACGGCAGGAACGCTCACCGAAGACGCCCTGCTCGAACCGCGCCGGGCCAATGTGCTGGCGGCGGTGTGCAAGGTGCGGGATGTGGCGGGGATCGCCGCCTGCGATATCTCGACCGGGCGGATGGAGCTTGAGGAATGCCCGCCCGAGCTGCTGCCCGCCGCGCTTGCCCGGCTTGGCGCAACCGAGCTCGTAATGGCCGAGGAATGCGGCTTCGATCTGCCCGAGGCAGCCGAGCGCCCTGCCCGCGCGTTCGATTCGCAGCGCGGGGCGGACCGGTTGATGGCGCTGCATGGCGTCGCGACACTCGACGGGTTCGGCACGTTCAGCCGGGCGATGCTGGCGGCGGCGGCGGGGCTGATCGACTATCTCGAGCATGTCGGGCGCGGCAGCCTGCCGCTGCTGCTGCCGCCGGTGGTGCGCGAGGCGCGCGCCTTCATGGCGATGGACGAGGCGACGCGGGCCAGCCTTGAAATCCTCTCGGCCAGCGGCGGCGGGCGCAAGGGCAGCCTGATCGAGGCGATCGACCGCTGCGCGACCAGCGCGGGGGCGCGGCTGCTGGCGGAGGACCTGGCGGCGCCGCTGACCGATCTTGCCGCCATCCGGGCGCGGCTCGAACTCGTCAGCTGGCTGCACGACGATCCGCTGCTGCGCGGCGATCTGCGCGCCGCGCTGCGCGCCGCGCCTGATGTGGGTCGGGCGCTGGGACGAATCGTGGCAGGCCGGGGAAGCCCGCGCGATCTGGGGCAGCTGCGTGACGGGCTGGGCGCAGCGCAACGGTTGCTGACCCTGCTCGCTGCGCGAAGCGACCGTCCGGAATTGGCCGATGCCTTGCTCCCCGCGCTGGGCGGTCACGGTGCCCTGATCGACCTGTTCAGCCGCGCGCTCGTCCCCGCCCCGCCGACCGAACGCACCAATGGCGGATTCATCGCTGCGGGGTATGACGCCGCGCTCGATGCCCTGCGCGATGCCGCCGGTAATTCACGCCGAGCCATCGCGGCGCTTGAAGCGCGCTACCGCGACGAGACGGGCACGCCTTCACTCAAGATCCGGCACAACGGCGTGCTGGGCTATTTCATCGAAGTCCCCGCGCGCCATGCCGATCGGTTGATGCAGCCCGACAGCGGGTTCACGCATCGCCAAACCATGGCGGGCGCGGTGCGCTTCAATGCGCTGGCGCTGCACGAGGAAGCGAGCCGCATCGCCGAAGCGGGCGGACACGCCCTCGCGGCGGAGGAAGCGCATTTCGAGGACCTGACCGCCCGCGCGATTGCGGCGCGCGAAGCGATTGCGACAACGGCGGCGGCGCTCGCCCGGATCGACGTGGCAGCCGGGCAGGCTGAGCGCGCGGCGGAAGGGGCCTGGTGCCTGCCGCACCTCTCCGAGGATACTATGCTCACCATTCACGGCGGGCGGCATCCGGTGGTCGAGGCCGCGCTCGCGGCGCGCGGCGAGCGGTTTGTTGCCAACGACTGCCAGCTGACCGCGCGCGACCGGCTATGGCTGATCGGCGGCCCCAACATGGGCGGCAAGTCCACCTTCCTGCGGCAAAATGCGCTGATCGTGATCCTGGCGCAGGCGGGCGGGTTCGTGCCCGCCGAGGCCGCCGAGATCGGCATCGTCGACCGCCTGTTCAGCCGCGTCGGCGCAGCGGACAATCTGGCGCGTGGGCGCTCCACCTTCATGGTCGAGATGGTCGAGACCGCTGCCATCCTTGCGCAGGCGGGAGAGCGCAGTTTCGTCATCCTCGACGAAGTGGGGCGCGGCACCTCGACCTACGATGGACTCGCTCTCGCTTGGGCGGTGGCCGAGGCCGTACACGAAGTGAATCGCTCGCGCTGCCTGTTCGCCACGCATTACCACGAGCTCGCACGGCTGGCGGAGACCTGCGACGCACTCTCGCTCCACCATGTGCGGGCGCGGGAATGGAAGGGCGATCTGGTGTTGCTGCACGAACTGGCGGAGGGGCCGGCGGACAAGAGCTATGGCTTGGCCGTGGCGCGGCTGGCGGGCGTTCCCGCACCGGTGGTCAAGCGCGCCAAGTCGGTGCTCGACCGGCTGGAGAAGGGCCGCGCCGCGACGGGTGGGCTGGCGGCGGGGCTCGATGACCTGCCGCTGTTCGCGGCCGCGATCGAAGCGGCTGAGGAGAAAGTCGATGCACTGCGCGAGAAGCTCTCCTCGATCGACATCGATTCGCTGAGCCCCCGCGCGGCGCTCGATCTCCTCTATGATCTGAAGCGCGAGCTCTAATCTTGATGCAATCCTCACAACATCCGTTCGTGTCGAGCGAAGTCGAGACACCAAGCGCTGTGTTTGGTGTCTCGACTTCGCTCGACACGAACGGAAGGGAAGTTTGGGACGCATGACCAGCTGGCGCGCCCTGCTTCTGGCCTTGCTCGCCTGCCTTGCTGCGCCGCTCGCTGCAGGGGCCCCTGCTAAACCCGTCCAGCTCGATCAGGAACTCTATCGCACCGTAGTCGAGCGCGTCCGGGCAGGCGAGAACTTCTATCCCGCAACAATGGCTGCGCAGCGCGAGCGCTCCTACCCGGTGCAGCCTGCGCTCGCCGTGCGTCCGCCGACGATGACCTGGTGGCTTGCGCTGTTTCCGAACACCGGAACGCGCACCGCAGCCTTGATCGCCCTCCTGTTCGGTGCGCTCATCGCGCTGCGACAAAGCCTGTCCGACCGCCCGCCTGTCGAAGCACTCAGTGTGGTGGCCTTGGCCGTGGCAGGACTGTTCGGCGCATTCTTTCCGGACAACGTCTATCTGCACGAACAGTGGAGCGTGCTGCTGATCATGCTCTCGCTGGCGGCCTATCGGCGGCCTTGGTTGATGATCGGGCTCGCGTTGCTGGCGGTGCTGGTGCGCGAGACATCATTGGCGTGGGTGGCAGCCATCGTTCTCCATGGCCTGTGGCAGCGCGACTGGAAACGCGCCGGAATGGCAGCAGCAGCCATCGCGCTGGCCGCCGGTCTCTGGCTGGTGCACGCGCAATTCGTGGCCGCACAGGTCCAGCCCGGCGACCTCACCTCCCCCGGCTGGGTACGCTTCGGCGGCCTTCCGCTGGTGATCGACGCGCTGCGCCGCAATCTCGTACTCACTGGCCTGCCCGGTCCGCTGGTGCTGGCGCTGGTGGCAGCGTCGCTTGCCGCGATGCTGCGCTGGGGCCGCGAGATGGAGCGCACCGCCGCCATCGGCAGCGCGGGTTTCCTAGCGGCGCTGACAATATTCGGGCGGCCCGACAACGGCTACTGGGGCTTTATGGCTGCGCCCTTCGTGCTGCTGGGGCTCCCGGTGCTGGCGCGTGAAGCGTGGCTGCGTCTCGGCCCGGCGAAACCTCAATCGCAGGGTTCGTAGCGGCCTGTCGCGAAATCACGCCGGAATGCCGATCCAATTGGCTCGTGCAGCAACTCCACGAAGCTGTCATCCCGGTTGAGCACCGCGCCAAGGGCAAGATATTTGAGCTTGCGGTCTTCGATCGGCCCGGCCTGTGTATCGTCGAAACGCCCGCGAATGCGCCAGCCGCTGTCCGGCCAGGCATCGCCCTCCTCGCCCATATCCGGTTCCTCGCGGTAGATGTATTCGACCGGCACGCCGTCATTCACCACGCAGGCATCGACAAGGCAGCGTTCCCAATATTCCTTATGCGCCGCAGGCGGCGGACTCGAGGCGGTATCCGCCCAGACGATATCGATGATATGTTCGATGCCGAAGGCAACCGGCATGCCGCACTCAAGGCCCTTCTCATAGGGTTCGTTGTCCAGCGCGCCGGTGAACTGAAGCCCGGTCTTGCCAGTTACCTTCACCCACATGCGCTCGCCGCCATAGGCTTCGGTCTGCCATTCGTACTCGAAGCCGAGCTTGACCAGATCGCCGGGAGCAACCGCAACGCGCGCCTCGCGGGTGGGAATGAAGAAGGTATAGGGCGATTCGGCTGCCGCTTCATCGCCATCGCGCAGATGGAACGGACAGTGCTGCGTCATACGCTGAGAAACAACCCCGCCAGCGCCGCGCTCATCAAGTTGGAGAGCGCACCCGCCGCCAGTGCCTTCAGCCCCAGTTTGGCGATCACCGGGCGCTGGTTCGGAGCTAGGCTGCCGGAAACGGCCATCTGGATCGCGATCGAGCTGAAGTTGGCAAAGCCGCACAGCGCGAAGGTGACAATGGCGACCGTGTGGGCGGATAGGTCTTTCGCCGCACCAAGATCGATAAACGCGACGAACTCGTTGAGCACGATCTTGGTACCGAACAGGCCTCCCGCGTGCGCCGCCTCCGCCCAGTTGGGTGCGCCGAGGAGGAGGAATACGGGGGCAAAGATCGCGCCGAGGATCTGCTCGAACGAAAGGCCCGGATAGCCGATGTGCGCGCCGATCGCGCTGAGCATGCCGTTCGCCATGGCGACCAGCGCCACGAAAGCGAGCACCATCGCGCCGACCGCCACCGCAAGCCGCACACCGGTCTGCGCGCCCTGGCTGGCGGCCATGATCAGGTTGGCGGGGCGTTCCTCGTTCGGCGCGGAGACGGCGATGTGGGGGTTGGGCAGGTCCGCATCGGCGGGCGCTTCGGGCATCGGGGGGACGTCGGGCATGATCAGCTTGGCCATCAGCACCCCGCCCGGCGCCGACATGAACGCGGCGGCGACGAGGTAGTCCACCCGGATGCCCATCGCGGCATAAGCGGCGAGGATCGTGCCCGCGACGCCGGCCATGCCCACGCTCATCACGGTGAAGATCTGCGAGGGGTTGAGGCTGGCGAGATAGGGGCGAATGACGAGCGGCGATTCGCTCTGGCCGACGAAGATGTTGCTCGCCGCACAGAGCGCCTCGACGCGGCTGATGCCGGTGATCGCTTCGAGCCCGCCGCCGATCCAGCGGATCACGAGCTGCATGATGCCGAGGTAGTAGAGGATCGAGATCAGCGCCGCGAAGAACACGATGGTCGGCAGCGCGGCGATGGCAAAGCTGCGGCCGCCGATGGCCGGATCGGCAAGCGGACCAAACAGGAAGGCGACGCCCGCCTTGGCATATCCGAGCAGCCCCTCGACCCCCGCCGCCGCGCCCTGCAAAGCGGCATTGCCTGGCGGAAAGTAAAGCACGAGCGCGGCAAACCCCGCCTGCAGCGCAAAGGCGGGACCCACCACCCGCAGCTTGATCGCCCGCCGGTTGGAGGAAAGCAGGACAGCAATCAGCAGAATCAGCGCCATGCCGGCGAGGCTCATCAAAACGCGCATCGCGGGCCTGCCGCTCCCCTGAAGACCAAGTCCGGCATGGCTTAAACGGGATTTGGCGCAGGGTCAAAATCCCGCTAACCGTTGTGGATGCAAGACAAGCCGCACGCCGCAACCGCTCCCAATTCGGGCATTCCCACCTCGTTGTTCGCCTTTTCGCTGCTCTATGGCGGGCTTGTGGTGCTGGCCGGCGTGCTCGGCACCAAGATCGCCGCGCTTGGACATTGGCCGCTGGTCGGCGATCTGGCGGTCGAGAGCGGCATCTTTGCCTTCCTTCTGCTGGTGGTGATGGCAAGCGCGGTGGCGGAACTGTTCGGGCAGGATGTCGCCAACCGGCTGGTGCGCTTCGGTTTCGTGCCGCTGATCTGTTCGATGCTGCTCCTGACCTTTGTGATCAACGTGGTGCCGCCTGCGCCGTTCTGGGGCGATCAGGATGCCTATGCCCGCCTGCTCGGCCAGGGCGCGCGGATGCAGTTTGCGGGGCTCATTTCCTACGGCACCTCGCAGACGCTCAATGTCTATGTGTTC
>Ga0247718_1000584_pt1 | contig 10590 bp, 8 predicted proteins | sample 21E_DmetaG_FD_189045 | JGI IMG/M metagenome (GOLD analysis project Ga0247718, IMG submission 189045) | Soil microbial communities from hillslope of Landscape Evolution Observatory, University of Arizona, Oracle, AZ, United States - 2-1-E_D | ecosystem: Engineered > Artificial ecosystem > Mesocosm...
TCCTCGACGACCGGGGCGGCGACCGGCGCCTCGACAACTTCGACGGGCTCGGGCTCTTCAGCGACCGGCGCGGGCACTTCCACCGGCGGCGGTGGTGGCGCGGGCGGCGCGTCCATCACGGGCGCGGCGACTGGTGCCTCAGTTGCGGGTTCAGCCGGCTTCGCCTTCTTGATCAGGCGTGGCGGTCCCAGCGTCGGCGCGGCAGGCTTCGGCGGCTCCGGCGCGGGTGCAGCAGCGCCCTTCTTGCCGGGCGCGGCCTTCGCCTTCGGCTTGACCGCCGTCTCGGAGAACATGTCGCCCTTGGGGAGCGTGATGCCCTTCTGCTTCGCCAGCCGTTCGACGAACTGGCGCGCGACGATCTCCTCGAGCGTGCTTGACGCGCTCTTGAGCTCGATGCCGTGGTTCTTCTTCAACAACGCCAGCACGTCAGCGCTGGAGAGATCGAGAAGCTCAGCGACTTTGTAAACCCGAACTGTCGACAAACTGGTTTATCCCTTTTTCAGGCCAACCGGCCAACGGGCCGACGGGCCAACAGTAAAAACTGCTACTGCTTTTCTTCGCTTTCAGCGGCTTCAACGGCCGCCGGCTCGCCCTCGGGGTCGGCATTCGCCGCCTCGAGCGCGCCAAACTGCGCTTCCACTTCCTTGCGCTTTTCTTCTTCGCTCTTGATGTCGATGCGCCAGCCGGTCAGCTTCGCCGCCAGGCGGACGTTCTGGCCCTTCTTGCCGATCGCCAGCGACAGCTGGCTGTCCTCGACGACGACTTCCATGACCTTTTCCTTGTCGTCGATGATCGTCACGCGCTGCACCTTTGCGGGGCTGAGCGCGTTCATCACGAACTGGACCGGGTCGTCGGAGAAGTCGACGATGTCGATCTTCTCGCCGCGCAGCTCGCGAATGATGGCCTGCACGCGCGTGCCCTTCATGCCGACACACGCGCCGACCGGATCGACGTCGCGCTCGCGCGAGAACACCGCCACCTTGGCGCGATCGCCGGCTTCACGCACCGCGCCGCGGATCATCACGGTGCCGTCGTAGATCTCCGGCACTTCCTGCTCGAACAACTTGATCAACAGCGCCGGATCGGTGCGCGACAGCACGATCTGCGGGCCCTTGGCGCTCTTGCCGACGGTGCGAATCACCGCGCGGACGCGGTCGCCCTGCGCGTAGCTTTCCGCGCGCGACTGTTCCTTGCGCGGCAGGATCGCTTCGACGCGGCCCACTTCCACGATGATGTCGCCCTGCTCGAAGCGCTTGACCAGGCCGTTCATGACCTCGCCGACGCGCTGGTTGTACTCGGCGAACACGTTCTCGCGTTCCGCTTCGCGGACCTTCTGGAAGATCACCTGCTTGGCGGTCTGCGCGGCGATGCGGCCGAGCACGTCGGTGCGCTTCGGGAATTCAATCTGGTAGCCGACCTCGACTTCGGCGTCGGCGCCGTAGATTTCCTTGGCCTCGGCGATCGAGATCTCCTTGCCCGGATCCGTGACTTCCTCGACGATGGTCTTCACCGCGAACAGCTCGATTTGACCGTTCTCGGGGTTGAATTTCGCCTTCAGTTCTTCGTCGCCCTTGTAAAACTTGCGCGACGCGGTGAGCACGGCTTCTTCCATCGCCTGGATGACGACTTCCGGCTCGATGCCTTTTTCCTTGGCGAGCGCCTCGATGGTCTGTTGCAAAGGGTTGCTGCTGGTCGTTGCCATATTTGTTCTGATCTACAGTTCCACTTCGAGACGCGCTCGAGAGATCAACCGGAACGGCAGCTTCATCAGCTTCTTGCCTTCCGACTCGAACAGCACGTCCTCTGCCTCGACGCCTTTGATGCGGCCGGAGAACGCTGTCTGGCGCTGCACCGGCTCCGACGTCACGATCTTTGCCCACCGGCCGGCGAATCGCCGGTAGTCATCGGCGGTGCGCAGCGGTCGATCCAAGCCGGGTGATGACACTTCGAAGGTGTACTCGCCCGGTATTACGTCCTCGACGTCGAGCAGCGTGCCCAGGTCCTCGGCGACGCGCGCGCAATCGTCGATGCTGACGCTTTCTTCTGGTGTGGACGCCGGCCCTGGCCGATCGACCACCACCCGCAACACCATCTGACCGCCTTCGCGCTTCAGCTCGACATCGAAGATGTCCAGGCCATAGCTCGAGGCGACCCGGGTTGCCAGCTCCCTGACACTCTCTAGAGCCGACAAGAAACCCCCCATAAAAACAAAAAGTGGGCTGAATTACAGGCCCACTCTGGTTTCCCAGACTAGATACCGACCTCATAGTCTAGCATGGACGGCCCACCCGAGGCCCGGGCGGGGGAGGAGCGCCGGGCCGCGAATACGGCAGGGCTCACCGGCCTAGATTACCGGATTTTTGGCCGAATTCGAGGGGCCGGACCTCTGCAGCGGCCAGATGGTCTGCGGCACCAAATCGGCCGGGACCGGATCGCCATCGATCCCGTACTCCGCTGGCCAGCCGTCGGGCTCATACGCCGTACCTAACACGCGATCGATCCACGGCAGGTGTACGGCGAAGTTCTTGTCGATGGCCTCGCGCCCCTTCGCGTGATGCCAGTGGTGGAACCGCGGCGTCACGAGCCAGGGTTCCACGCGCCGCAGGTCGAAGCGGACGTTGGCGTGGATGAAGACGGCGTGGAACGACACGAACACCAGGTACGCGGCCACCGCGCGCTGGTCGAAGCCAAGCGCGAACAGCGGAAAGACCACGATCGCCCGCGTCACGATGACGTCGACGATGTGCAGGCGAGAACCGGCCAGCCAGTCCATGTCGAGACTTGAATGATGAATCGCGTGGAAGCGCCAGAGGAACGGGATGGTGTGAAAGGCGCGGTGAATGAAGTACTCGGCCAGGTCCGCGCACAACAGCACTGAGAAGAACTGCACCAGCAACGGCAGGCCGGCGATGGCCTGGCGCCACGCCATTCCATCCAGGGCGACAAATGCGGCTTGCGCCGGCGCGAGGATCAGGAACGTCGTGATCTGCACGAACAGATGGCTGATCAGGAAGTACAGCGTGTCGGTCGTCCAGCCACGACGGAAGGTGCTCTGCTCCGGTCGAAGCGGCCACAACCGTTCCATCGGCACGAACAGCGCGGCGAGCAGCAGCACGTTCAACGCGAACCAGTCCAGGCCCAGGGATGGTGCACCCCCGTCTGACAGCGTGAAGTCGATGCAGCTGCCGCCGAGGATCGACGCGATCGAGGCGAGCGTCATGCCGAGCAAGCCCATCACCTTGCGGCGGCGCAGTGCCGTGGAGATCAAACCGAGCACGAACGCCAGCACGATGACGGCCTGCAGGATCGCGCGCGCCCACTCGAGCGGCAATCGCGCGCGCACATCAGGCGTCGTCAGGTAGTCAGGGAACAGGAAACAGGCCACGCCGGCGAGCGCAAGGCTGCCGCAGAAGACGGAGGCGGTGCCGCTCCACCAGCCCGAGCCGAACGTGGCCGGCTCGCTGTCATCAAACGCCCGCTTGAATGCGCGATCGAAATCGCTCACGCGGGAGTTATACCACCGTGGCTAGAGGGGGCGTGCGACGAGGTCGTAGGCTTCGGCGCCGACAATCTCGACGTCGATGAACGAACCCTTGGCGAACAGCGACGGATCGCAGTCGGTCAGGTAAACGACCGGATCGATCTCCGGCGCCTGGCCGGGCAGCCGGCCCTGCAACACCAGCTCGTGTTCGCTGGACGTGCCGTCGATCACCATCCGGATTTTTTCGCCCAGGCGAGCCTGCTGGCGCGCGGTGACAATCTCGCGTTGCCGCGCCATCAGTCGTTCCTGGCGCTTCTTCTTCGTCGCCGCCGGCACGTCGTCTTTGAGCTCGTGCGCGGAGGTGCCCTCTTCGTGAGAGTAGGTGAACACGCCGACGTGGTCGAAGCCGATCTCCGAAATGAAACCTTCGAGCTCGGCGAAATCCTCGGCGGTTTCACCGGGGAAGCCGACGATGAAGGTGGTGCGCAGCGCGACGTTTGGAATCCGGGCGCGAATGTTTTCGAGCAAACGGACGTACGACTTGCGCGTGCCGGGACGCTTCATCCGCTTCAACACCGCATCCGACGCGTGCTGCAGCGGCAGGTCGATGTACTTCACGACCTTGTCGAGATCGGCAATGGCGTCAATCACCTCGGCGGTGATGGTCGTGGGGTAGAGGTAGAGCAGGCGAATCCACTCGATGCCGTCGACCTCATTCAAGGCGCTGAGCAGCTTTGGCAGCGCGCCGCGCTCGCCGCGGTCGATGCCGTAGAAGGTGGAGTCCTGCGAGATCAACAGCAGTTCCTTCACGCCCTGCGCCGCGAGCTGGTGTGCTTCCTTGACGATCGACTCGATGGAGCGGCTGCGGTAATGACCGCGCATCTTCGGGATGATGCAGAAGGCGCACTTGTAGTCGCAGCCCTCCGCAATCTTCACGTAGGCGTAGTGGCCTGGCGTGACGCGCTTGCGCGGCGTGTCGGCGTCGTAAATGTAGGTCGGGAGATCAACGCCGAATACAGGCGGCTTGGTGTAAAAGGCGACTGGCGCCCCGGTCCCGGGTTCCTGCTTCCCGGTTCCTTTCATGAAGTGCGAAAGGCCTTCGACCTCGCCGGTGCCGTAGATCGCGTCGATCTCCGGAATCTCCTTTTTCAGTTCGTCGCGATAGCGTTCGGCGAGGCAGCCGGTGACGACGAGCTTGCGGCCGGCGGCCTGCTTCTTCAGCTCCGCCATCTCGAGAATGGTGTCGATGGATTCAGTCTTGGCGCGATCGATGAACGCGCACGTGTTCACGACCAGCACGTCGGCCTGCGACGCGTCAGCGGTGATCTCGTGACCATCCTTTTCAGCCATGCCGAGCATGACTTCGGAGTCCACGAGATTCTTCGGACACCCTAGAGAGACGAACCCTATCTTCATTGGAACTCCCCAGTGTAGCAGGCGGACAGGCCTGCACGCGAACCGCCACCGCGGCCGTTCAGGGCGCCGCCGGCTGGTCCAGCACCTGGCGCACCTTGATCGCCAGGCCGCTCAGCGTGAACGGCTTCTGCATGAACGCGAACTCCGCCTGCAGTACGCCGTGTCTCACCACCGCATCGTCGGTGTAGCCAGACAGAAAGAGCACCTTGAGGTTGGGTCGCGTTCGCATGATCGCTTCGGCCAGTTGCCGGCCGCTCACGTGCGGCATCACGACGTCGGAGATCAGCATGTCGAGTGGTCCATCGTGGCGGTCGAACACTTCCATTGCCTGCCGCCCGTCCGCGGCTTCCAGGACGGTGTAACCGCACTGTTCGAGGATTTCTCGCGCCAACGTCCTGACATCCTCATCGTCTTCGGCCAGCAGTACTGTCTCGGTGCCGGTGGGCAACAGGTATGAAGGCGGCAGAACGCCGGTGGCCGCGGCTGGTTGCGAGACTTGCGGGAAGTACAGCTTGAACACCGTTCCGTGGCCCGCTTCGGTGTAGACCTCGACGTGGCCGCCGCTTTGCTTCATGACGCCCAGGACCACGGCCAGGCCGAGCCCGGTCCCCTTGCCTGGGCTCTTGGTGGTGAAGAACGGCTCGAAGATGCGCGCCCGCGTGGCGTCGTCCATGCCACTGCCCGTGTCGCTGACCGACATCAGGCAATAGGGTCCGGGCCGCACGTTGTCGTGCGTGCGCGCGTAGTGCTCGTCGAGCTCGATGTTCCGCGTCGACACGGTGAGGTGGCCGCCCACCGGCATCGCGTCGCGCGCGTTCACGCACAGGTTGAGCAGGGCCTGCTCGATCTGCCCGGCATCAGCCATCACCGCGCCAAGGTCAGGCGACAGCATCGTCCTGAACTGGATGTCTTCGCCGATCAGGCGCCGCAGCATCTTTTCCGCGTCGCTGATCACCGCGTTGAGGCTGAGCACGCGCGGTTCGAGCACCTGCTGGCGGCTGAACAGCAGCAGTTGCCGGGTCAGCGTGCCGGCGCGTTCACCGGCGCGCTGGATGTCGACGAGGTATTCGCGCGCCGGATGTTCGAGCGGCAGCTCGTTGAGGACCATCTCGCTCGAGCCGTGGATGACGGTCAGGAGGTTGTTGAAGTCATGGGCGATGCCGCCGGCGAGCTGGCCCACCGCCTCCATCTTCTGCGCCTGGCGGAACTGTTCCTCCAGTAGTTGCCGCGCGCGTTCGGACTGGCGCTGTTCGGTGATGTCTCGCACCATCACCAGGACCTCGCCGGGGCCCTTGCGGACCATGCGCGCATCAAAGGTCTTGTCGCCCTGATCGGGATAGGTGAGCTGGTACTCGAACACCTGCATCTGCCGGCTCTCGAGCGCGCGGCGGATGAAGAATTCGTAGCGCGCGGCGACTTCCCCCGGGAGCAATTCGCGCACCCGGCGGCCGATGATTTGATCGGGCTTCACGAACAGCGCCTCTTCCTGCGGCGCGTGGAAACTCAGGTGGGTGCCGTCCGCGGCGAGGTCGAAGATGAAGTCCGGCATCGCCGCCAGCATCGCGCGCTGGTTGGCTTCGGCGCGCTTCTGCTGCGTAAGCTCCACCGCCATCATGCCGATGCCGGCAATGACGCCGGTGCCGTCGCGAACCGGATAGAAGCCTTCGAGCCAGTGGCGCTGCACCCCGGGGCTCGAGGGCACCTGGCCTTTGACCTCGACGTTGGTGACGGGTTCGCCGTTGTCACGGACTCGCGCGAGGATCGGTTGCAGGGTCGGCCACAAGTCGGGCACGACGTCTTCCACCGTCTTGCCGATGTGCGCCGAGGCCGCCAGTCCGTTGATCTCGGCGAGCGTGTCGTTGATCAGCAGAAAACGGCAGTCGAGATCGACAAACGCGATGCCGACCGGCGCGTGCCGGACGAGGGCCTCGAGCAGGGCCGCGTGGACCTGCCACTCGGACCCCCGAGTATCCGCGAGCCCGGGATCGGCCTCGCCCATGTGCTCTACGGGTAGATCCGATACAGCATGCGGGGATACGGGATGGTTTCGCGGACGTGCTCGAGCCCGCAGATCCAGCTGACGCAGCGTTCGATGCCCATGCCGAACCCGCCGTGCGGCACCGAGCCGAAGCGGCGGAGATCGAGATACCACTCGAACGATTCCTGCGGCAGGTCGTGTTCCTTGATGCGCTGCAGCAGCAGATCGAGATCGTCGAGGCGCTGGCCGCCGCCGATGATCTCGCCGTAGCCTTCAGGCGCGAGCACGTCAACGCAGAGCGCCTTGTCCGGCTCGTTCGGGTCCGGCTTCATGTAGAACGCCTTGATCGCAGCGGGGTAGTGCGTCACGCAGACCGGCCGATCGAACTGCTCCGACAGCACGGTCTCATCGGTGCCGCCGAGATCACCGCCAACCTGGAAGGGCAGGCCCTTGTCGAGCAGGATCTTCGCCGCCTCGTCGTAATGCAGGCGCGGGAACGGGGCCTTGATCGCCTCGAGCTTCGAGACGTTGCGTTCGAGCGTCTTGAGTTCCTTTTGCCGGCGATCCAGCACGCGTGCCACCACCGAGGTGATGAGGCCCTCGGCCAGGGTGATCACGTCGTTGAGGTCCGCGTACGCCATTTCGGGCTCGACCATCCAGAACTCGGTCAGGTGCCGGCGTGTCTTGCTCTTCTCGGCGCGGAACGTCGGCCCGAACGCGTACACCTTACCAAGGGCCATCGCGTTGGCTTCGTTGTAGAGCTGTCCGCTCTGCGTCAGGTAGGCCTTCTCGTCGTCGAAATACTCGACCGGGAACAGCGTGGTGGTGCCTTCGCAGGCGGCCGGCGTGAAGATGGGCGTGTCGGCGAGGATAAATCCCTGATCGTTGAAGAAGTCGCGCACCGCGTTGATGATCTCGTGACGCACGCGCAGGATCGCCGTCTGGCGCTCGGCGCGAATCCACAGGTGGCGCCGGTCCATCAGGTAGTCGACGCCGTGCTCCTTCGGGGTGATCGGGTACTCGTGCGCTTCGTTCACGACCTCGAGGCCGCTGGCCACCATCTCGTAGCCGCCGGTCGCGCGCGGTTCCTCTTTCACCGTGCCGGTGATGATGATCGCGCTCTCCTGGCCCAGGTGATCGGCCTTCAGGAAGGTCGCCTCATCCACGTCGCGCTTGCCCATCACGACCTGGAGGAAGCCGGTGCCGTCGCGAACCACCAGGAAGTGAATCTTGCCGCTCGATCGCCGGTTATGCAGCCATCCCTTGATGGTTACCGTCTGCCCAACGCTTTCGCCGATCCTGCCAATAGTCGTCGTCATCAAGATTCGTCCAGTCCCATCATCTCGTCGCCGATGTGCAACAACGATTCTAATCGCGCGCGGGCCCTGGCGGCCTGCTCCAGGACCGGCTTGGCGTCCTTCGCCACGGCCAGTTCGAACATCCAGGCGCCGTCGTAGCCGACCTTCTGAAACCCCAGGGTCGTGGCGTCCCAATCGATGACGCCCTTGCCGGGGACGAGATGATCGTCGGTCCGGCCGCGATTATCGTGCAGGTGCGTCGACACCAGGTGGCCCGAGCAGGTCTCGATGGCATCGACGACATCGCCCATCATCCGGGCGTGGCCGACGTCCATGCAGATGCCGAGCCCGAGGGCGTCGATATCGCTTTCGATGATGCTGACCAGCGACGTTGGCGTCGACAACTCGTTGGGGATCACCTCGAGCGCGAGCCGCACCGCGTAGCGATGCGCGACCGGTGACAGCTCTTCGAGACTCTTGATCAGCGAGCCGAGATGGTTGTCGCCGGCGGCGGCGTAGAGCTGCGGCACGCCACAGTGCACGACGAGCACCTGGTAGGGGATGGCGGCGGCCACATCCAGCGTCGCCAGCGTCTCATCCACGGCCGCCTTCCGGCGCCCTTCATCAGCGGCGGCGATGCTCAATCCTTCTTTCCACGTGCCACCAACGTAGCGCTCCGCGATCGGTGCGTGCATCGAGTGCAGCGTCAGCCGCGTATCGTCGAGCCACTCCGCCAACGCGACGGCGGCGCGGCGGTCGTGATAGTCGAAGTGATCGCGCACGGCAAACACTTCGATCGCGTCGAAGCCGTGCGCCGCCACTTCGACCAGATGCTCCCGGTCAAGCCGATCCGCGAGCGACAGATGAGTGGAGATGCCGAACATGGCAGGGATCAGGGATCAGGGATCAGGGAATAGCTAGAGCCACGGGTCGAGAAGTTCCTGCAGGCGGTTGAAGCGCGAGTACTTCGCCAGGTTCGCCTTCACATACGCCATCGTCCGCGGAATGTACTGAATATAGACCGTGTTGTTGCGCGACGTTGTCATGTAGCCGAAGGTGCCGAGTGCCTTCAGGTTGCGCTGCAGCGCCATCAGGTCGAAGCGGCGCCGGAACTCGTGATCGTCGGTCGCGACGCCTTTGTGCGCCAGGAAATACGCAATCAGGCTGTCGACCTGGCCCGGGCTCAGGTCCACGTAGGAATCGCGCAGCAGCGACACCAGGTCGTAGGTGTCGGGTCCCATGCGCGCGTCTTGGAAGTCGATGATGTAGAGCGAGCCATCGTGCAGCATCAAGTTGCGGCTGTGATAGTCGCGATGGCAGAGCACGCGCGGCTCGGCCGCCAGTTCCTCGACGATGCCCGTCCATTCCGCGCGGAGCGCTTCGCGGATCGGCCCCGTGAGCGGCGCGCCCTTGTAGGCCAGCAGGTAGTGCTTGGCGAAGAACTCGAGCTCCCACGTCAGTTTCTCGACGTCGAAAGCGATCTTGTAGGGCGGATACGCATCTGAGCGAAGCTCTTCACCGCGCTGCTGCATGCGGGCGATGAAGCCGACGGCCTGGCGATACAGCGCTTCGTGCTCGGCAGGGGTGGTCGCGCCAAGGTGCGCCTGCAGCGTGACGTCGCCGAGGTCCTCGAGGCCGAGTACGCCAAGCGGATCGGAGTGATGCAGGATGCGCGGCACCGGCACCGGCACTTCGGCCAGCAGCTTGGCGACCGCCACGAACGGCATCGCGTGGTAGTCGATCGGACCGGCATGCAGCGCCAGCACGATCGGCTTCGCATCTTTCAACAGGACGCGGAAGTAGCGCCGGTCCGATGCATCGCCGGTCAGCGGCATGACCTTCAGCACGCGCTCAGTGAGGTTGTGCTCGTTGAGGTATTGATCGAGTCGGGCTTCCATCAGTGCGTCTTCGCCTAATAAGGTGTCGCGACCATCTCATTGTCGCGCATGACGAGCGACGCACGCGAGATTTTCGCGCCCGCCGGGACGATGACGTCGTCCGCCACGATGCAATCGACGAGAGTGGCGCCCGCGCCGACGCGCACGCGGTCCCAGAGAATGGTGTTGGTGAGCAACGCATCAGCGGCGACGTCGCAATCGCGACCGCGGTCGAGCGGCACGCCCTCCCGCGCGGCGAGGGTCACGGCCGTGTTGAGGTAGTCGCCCGGCGAGCCGATGTCGAAGAACTCGGCGCCGGTGTGGAACGTCCGGATCGCTTCAGGGCGCTTCGCGATCAGCGAAGGGTAAATGCCGTGCACGGTCTCCGACTTCACGTCGGGGCTGACGCCGGCGAACACCGACGCATTCACCGCCTGGATCCCGATGAAATGAAAGGTTCCAAAGGTTCCAACGGTTCCAAGGGTTCCAAGGGTTCCAGAGGGTTGGTTTGGAAACCGCGTCACGATCCCCGCATCGTTC
>Ga0247718_1000585_pt1 | contig 10589 bp, 12 predicted proteins | sample 21E_DmetaG_FD_189045 | JGI IMG/M metagenome (GOLD analysis project Ga0247718, IMG submission 189045) | Soil microbial communities from hillslope of Landscape Evolution Observatory, University of Arizona, Oracle, AZ, United States - 2-1-E_D | ecosystem: Engineered > Artificial ecosystem >...
CACCAGGCCCTCGCTCAGCGAGCGCAGCAGCACCGCGCGGTGCAGCGTGCCGCCCACCGTGAAGCCGCCGAGCAGCGCGGGCAGCTCGAAGGACGGCAGGCGCGCCAGCACGTCCTCGCCGGCGTGGGTGGTCAGCGCGGTGAGCAGCACGCGCAGCAGCGCGAAGAACGCCGCCGCGCCGACCAGGGCGGGAAACGCGCCGGCCAGGCGCCGCCGGTCGCCGCACGCCTCCACGGTCAGCGCCGCCACGCCGATGAGCAGCAGCGCCGCCGGCGGCGTGGTGGCCGCCTGCAGCACGGCCAGGCACGCGGCGGCCCACACCAGCCACACGGCGACGTGCGGGCGGCGCGCCTGCGCCGGCCCGGTGCGCGCGTGCGGTGCCGGCGTGGCGGCGGCGGTCACCGTGGGCGGCGTTGGACGAGCTCGGGCGGCCGCGACCCGGGGGCGACGACCAAGCCGTCGAGGAGCCGCTGGGTCGCCGCGGCGACCTCGTCGACCGCGGCTGCGAACGCCGCCTCGTTGGCCTTGGCGGGCACGCGGTAGCCGCTGATCTTGCGCACGTACTGCAGGGCCGCCTCGCGGACCTCCTGCGTGGTGGCGGGCGGCTCCGCGCCGCGCAGCTGCTGGATGCTTCGGCACATGCGGGGCACTGTACGCGGCGGCCTCGTCAGCGGGCCAGGCGCACCCGGTGCCCGGTGGCCAGCGTGTAGGCCAGCATCCTCTCGACCAGCTCGTCCGAGTGGTCCCGGTCGCGCCGCTTGAGGATCGCCGCGGCGATGCCCGGCAGCAGGTCCATGGGGCTCTCCCACTGCCGCACCTCCACGCGCGGCCACCACACGTGCCGGCCCAGCCGGTACCACGGCCACGCGCGCGTCACCTCCACCAGCCCGTCGGCGACGGCGCGCACGTCGCAGCACAGCAGCATCCCCCTGCGCGCGCGGGGTGACCTGGTGACCGACAGCGCGACGATCACCCGGCTCGGCGCCAGCGCGGCGGCGAAGCACGCCAGGTCGCCGACGGTGTCCATGGGATCGTGGGGGTCGACGCCGCCGAGCGCGACCACGGCGCGCGGCCGGGCGCCGCCGGCGGCGATGACGAGGGGGATGGGGTGGCTGTCGCGCAGGCGGCCGACGGTCAGTCCCGTCTCTCGCCGCAGCGCTCGCTCGGCTGCCTTCCAGGTCCGCATGGGCGGCATCCTGGCCGCGACGAGCGCGAAGGGCCAGCCCCCCGCCCCGTTTCCTGTGGACAAGTCAGGTGCGGCTCCAGCGGTCGCGCGCCCGCAGGGGCACGCGCGGCTCCAGCTCCAGGTCCGCTTCGAGCGCCCACGCCAGCAGTCCCAGGGTGCGCAGGTCCGGCCAGCTCCGGCCCTCCTCCACGTCCAGCACGGTGTTGGGGCGCAGGCCGGTCAGCGCGGCGACGCGGCTGCGCGACAGGCCGCGGCTCAGGCGCCGCGAGGAGATCTGGCGCGCCAGCCGGGCGGCCTGTTCCACCAGGTGCTCCACGGCTTCGCCGCCCTCCTCCTCGGGGACGCGGCGGACCGGGCTGTCGGGCCAGGTCCCGCGCAGGTACTCGCGCGGGGGCCGGCGCGGCTTGGCCGGCGGCGGCTTGGGACTGGTCGGCTGGGCGGTCATGGCGAGGTGGCCTGCTCGTCGCCTGACGAGCGGCGCTCTGCCGGCGCCGCCGTCCCTCGTCAGTGGTCGGTACGGTGAAACAGATCGTACATATGTTCGAGTGAGTGCGCCAGTGGTTTTCGCCGGTCTTGACGCGGGCGCGCCTCAGTCCGTGCGGTAGCGCGACACCGGCTCCGCCGCGCGCAGCGCCACGCGCGGCTCGAACTCCAGGTCCGCCTCCAGCGCCCAGGCGATCAGCCCGATGGTGCGGAAGTCCGGCCAGCTCCGGCCGTCCTCGACGTCCAGGATCGTGTTGGGGCGCAGGCCGGTGCGGGCGGCGAGCTGGCTGCGGCGCAGCCCCCGCTCCAGGCGCCGCCGCATGATCTGGCCGGCCAGGCGCGCGGCCTGCTCCGCCAGCCACTCGGTCGCCTCGCCGCCTTCCGCCTCCGGCACGCGCGACACCGGGCCGTGCGGCCACTCGGGCACGAAGGCGCGCGGCGGCCGGGTCGGCTTGGATGGTCGATCGGGCCCCCGCGGCGTCATGGCGGCCATGCTGAGGGACGTGACGGCCCCGAACCGCCGTCTGGGACGGCCCGGTGACCGTCCTATCGCTGGACCGCCCCGCTTGCTATCGGTGGACCGGCCGAGCGTGCCGCGAGCGTCGCGCCGTGGCGTCCTGGACGGCCTGCGCGCCTAGGCATGGGGGCGCTGCCCGGCGGGAAGGACACCCGCGAGGAGCGTCCACGAGGAGCGAGGCCAGATGCGCGAGAAGATCGAACGCCACATCGACGAGCACGAGCACGGCGAGGTGCCGCCTCCCGCGCACACCCCCACGTCGGGACGTGAAATGGAGCAGGAGCTCGACAAGGGACTGTGGGGCCCCGGCGCGCTCGGCACGCGCAGCCAGCTCATCGGCGGCGCCGGCGGCCTGGTCGTCGGCGGCATCATCGGCGGCGTCCTGGGGCTGCTGGCCGGCCTGCTGCTGTTCGCCGGCGAGATGACCAGCGTCGTCATCACGATCGTGGTGGGCGTGGTGGCCGGCTCGACCGCCCTGGGCATCGCCGGCGGCTTCGTCTGGAACCGCGGCAAGCAGGAGCGCGGCGACCCGGACGTCTGACGCCGATCAGACCCAGCGCGACGTCCAGATGCGGAGCTGCCAGGCCTCCTTGGGCATCTCCACGCCCGCCAGCACCGGGTACCAGAACAGGAAGCCGGCCACGGCCAGCGCCAGGATGGCGAACGGCACCCAGCGCAGCGCCGGCTCCTCGCGGGAGCGCCACGCGGCGTAGGCCAGCGCGAGCGTCATGAACGGCAGCATCGGCACGGTGTAGAACAGGAACGCGGGCCGGGACGTCGCCAGCCACGGCAGGAACTGCCCCAGCAGGAACACCAGGAGCAGGCCCGCGCGCCAGTCCCGCCGCGCGGCGGCGTACCAGCCCACCACCGCGTACGCGCCCAGCGCCAGCCACCAGATCGCCGGGTTGCCCATGCCCAGCACCTCGGCGACGTTGCCGGGCTCCACCACGCACTCGTCGTTGGCGAGCTTCTCGCCGTCGCAGGACTCGTAGTAGTAGGCCACCGGGCGCAGCATCAGCGGCCACGTGGCCGGCGAGGCGCGGTAGGGGTGCTCGGCGGTGAGGTCGCGGTGGAAGCGGTAGATCTGCAGCTGCTCGTCGGCCCAGGTCCCCGCGATGTCGGGCAGGGCCAGCGCGCAGCCGTCGCGGCACTGCTCCTGGCCCTGGCGGGTCTGCTCGAAGTTGGCGAACCAGCCGCCGTAGGAGGCCGCGTAGACCAGCAGCGGGACCAGCACGAGGCTGGCGCCGATGCTCACGGCGGCGCGCCACCAGCGGTGCAGCGGGCGTCCGGTGGTGCGCCGCCGCCACAGCAGCTCGTTGCCGATCAAGAACAGCCCGGCCGCGCCGATGGCCAGCAGGCCCGACCACTTGGTCGCCAGCGCCAGGCCGAACGCCACGCCGGCCAGCCAGCGGTACGTGCGCGGCCGGTGCGGCGGCGGCTCGCCGGGCTCCACCGGCCCCTCCGGCAGGTCGGCCCACATGCGGTCCCGGTCCACCAGCAGCAGCCATGCGCCGGTGACCACGAACAGCGTCAGGATCATGTCCAGCATGGCGATGCGGCTCATCGTGAACGCCAGGCCGTCGATGGCCAGCAGGAAGGCCGCGAGCGCCGCGACGCCGCGGCGGCGGAACAGCCGCAGGCCCAGGAGGTAGGTCGCCAGGACCGTCAGGGTGCCGGCGACCGCGACGCCGAAGCGCCAGCCGAAGCTGTCATCGCCGAACAGCGCGATGCCGCCGGCGATCACCCACTTGCCCACCGGGGGATGGACCGCGAAGCCCCTCTCGACGCCGTGGTCCAGGACCTCCTTGGCGTCGTTGGCGTAGTAGACCTCGTCGAAGTAGATGCGCGGCGGGTGGCCCAGCCGGTAGAACCGCAGCGTCCCCGCCACCGCCACCAGCAGCAGGGGCAGCAGGATCGCGGCCGCGCCCACGCGCGTCGCGGTCGAGTGCTCGGTGGCTGGAGCCATGGCGGGGGCGGACATGAGGGCGACAGTCTACGGAGGAGCACCCGATGGGCCAGCGCAGCGGCGACGGGCGGCTCGTGGTCGTCGCCACGCCGATCGGCAACCTGGAGGACCTGTCGCCCCGGGCCGCTCGCGCGCTGAGCGAGGCCGACGTGGTCGCCGCCGAGGACACGCGGCGCACGCGCGTGCTGCTGGACCACATCGGGGTGCGCGTGCCGATGGTCAGCCATCACGAGCACAACGAGGACCAGCGCATCCCCGAGCTGCTCGCGCGCGTGGAGGCCGGCGACGTGGTGGCCGTGGTGTCCGACGCCGGCGTGCCGGGCCTGGCCGACCCGGGCTTCCGCCTGGTGCGCGCGGCGGTGGAGCGGGGCCTCGCCGTGGAGGCCGTGCCGGGACCCGCCGCGGCGATCCAGGCGCTGGTGCTGTCCGGGCTGCCCATGGAGCGCTTCGTGTTCGAGGGCTTCCTGCCGCGCAAGGGCGTTGCGCGCCGCGAGCGGCTGGCGGCGCTGGCCGCCGAGCCGCGCACGATGGTGCTGTACGTGTCGCCGCACCGCGCGGCGGACGACCTGGACGACCTGGCCGGCGCGCTGGGCGCCGAGCGGCACGGCGCGCTGGGCCGGGAGCTCACCAAGCTGCACGAGGAGGTGTGGCGCGGCACGCTCGCCGAGCTCGCGGACCGCGCCCGGGACGGTGTGCGCGGCGAGGCCACGCTGGTGGTGGCGGGGGCGCCGGCGACCGGCCCCGCGGAGCTCACCGACGAGCAGCTTGCCGCGCTGGTCCACGAGCGCATGGCCGCGGGGCTGTCGCGCAAGGACGCGGCCGCGGAGGTCGCGCGGGCGACCGGCGTGCCCAAGCGCTCGGCCTACGACGCCAGCCTGGGGCGCTGAACCCCGGGGGAGAGGCGGCGGATCGCGAGACGCTCAGCCGCGCCATCGCGCGTTGAGCCGCGCGGCCTGACGGGTGAGATGGTCGCGCTCCGCGACGTTCGCCGCCGACCGGGCGGCTTCGGCGTACAGCCGCGCCGCGGTCTCCAGGTCCCCGTCGCGCTCGTGCAGGTACGCCGCGACGGCGGTGTGGCGCGGCAGCGACGGGTCGAGCTCGGCCAGGGCGGCAAGGCCCGCCCGCGGGCCGTCCGCCTCGCCCACGGCGACGGCCCGGTTCAGGCGGGCGACCGGGCTGCCGGTGAGCGCCACCAGCTCGTCGTACCACTCGACGATCTGCACCCAGTCGGTCTCGCCCGCCGTCCGCGCGTCGGCGTGCAGCGCCGCGATGGCGGCCTGCGCCTGGTACTCGCCCAGCCGGTCGCGCGCCAGGGCGCTCTGCAGGATCTCGACGCCCTCGGCGACCAGCGCGCTGTCCCACAGCGAGCGGTCCTGCTCGGCCAGCGGTACCAGGCCGCCGTCCGGGCGGGTGCGGGCCGCGCGCCGGGCATGGTGCAGCAGCATGAGCGCCAGCAGGCCGGCCGCCTCGGGATGCCGGGTCATGGCGGCGACCTGGCGGGCCAGGCGGATCGCCTCGGCGGCCAGGTCCAGCTCCCCGGAGTAGCCCTCGTTGAAGACCAGGTAGAGCACGCGCAGCACGGTGGACACGTCGCCGGGCTGGTCCAGGCGCACGCCGGACACGGCACGCTTGGCGCGGCTGATGCGCTGCGCCATGGTGGCCTCCGGCACCAGGTAGGCCCGCGCGATCTGCCGCGTGGTCAGGCCACCGACGGCGCGCAGGGTGAGGGCGATCGCGGAGGCGGGCGACAGGGACGGGTGCGCGCACAGGAAGTACAGCGCCAGCGTGTCGTCGGCCGCCTCCGCCGGTTCCGGCGCGGCCGGCTCGTCGACGAGCAGCTCGCGCCGCTGCCGCGACGCCTCGGCGCGCACGCCGTCCAGGAACCTGCGCCACGCCACGGTGACCAGCCAGCCCTTGGGGTCCCTGGGCGGCTGGTCCGGCCAGACCCGCAGGGCCTCCAGCAGGGCGTCCTGCACGGCGTCCTCCGCCGCGGCGAAGTCCGCTCCGCGGCGGCAGAGGACACCGATCACGGCGGGCGTGAGCCGGCGCAGCAGGGCGTCGTCCACCTATTCGGTGATGGTCGGCGGCTCGGTCAGGAACGTGCGCAGTTCCAGCCACTCGTGGATCGGCTTCCCGCCGGCACCCGGAGCGGCGGCCAGTTCGGCGGCCAGTTCCACGGCGCGCTCCCGGCTGTCGACGTCGATCACCATCCAGCCGGCGATCAGGTCCTTGGTCTCGGCGAACGGCCCGTCGGTGACCGGCGGCCGCCCCTCGCCGTCGGAGCGGACCCACATGCCCTCCGGCGTCAGCGCCTGCGTGTCCACGAACTCGCCGGTCTGCTTCAGCCGCTCGGCGAAGTCGCGCATGTACTGCACGTGCGCGTCGAACTCCTCCGGCGTCCACTCGGTGAACGGCACGTCGTTGACCGCCGGCGGCGCCCCCCGGTAGTGCTTGAGCAGCAGGTACTTCGCCATCGCGTTCCTCCTCGATGCGGGCGGCCCATGGTGGCCGCGTTCACCCCGGGGACGGAGCCGCTCGCCGATTCTCGACATCGTCGCGGGACTTTTTCCGGCGATCCGCGCGAGGACGGCCGGTGTCAGAACGGCCGCGGCGGCGGGTCGCCGGTGCGCTCGCGGTCCATGGCGCGCAGGGCGGCGGCGCACGACCAGCACACGGCGCGCTCGCGGTAGCTGGTCAGCTCCTCCTCGCCGCCGCAGAACAGGCACCTGTCGGCGGCGCGGGTGAGGATGACGCGGTCGCCCTCGACGGCGAACTCCAGCGTCTCGCCGTCCTTGATGCCCAGGGCCCGGCGGATGCTGGAGGGGATCACCACGCGGCCGAGATCGTCGACCTTGCGGCGGATGCCTCTGGCCCCGGGAGCGTCCATGGGCCCGGATAGTATCGGCCGCATGGACTCAAGCAGCGAAGCGGTAGGCCGTTGACGATGTCAGGCCAGAAGGACACGTTCTACGTCACCACGCCGATCTACTACGTGAACGACGTGCCGCACATCGGGCACGCCTACACCACGGTGGCCGCGGACGTGCTGGCGCGCTGGCGGCGGCTCAACGGCGACCGGGTGCACTTCCTCACCGGCACCGACGAGCACGGCCAGAAGGTCGCGCAGGCCGCCGAGCAGCGGGGCATGTCGCCGCAGGAGCACGTCGACGACATCATCCCGCGCTGGACGGAGCTCTTGGACCTGCTGCGCATCTCCAACGACGACTTCATCCGCACCACGCAGGAGCGCCACAAGGCGCGCGTGCAGGAGTTCATGCAGCGGCTCTTCGAGCAGGGCGACCTGTACAAGAACACCTACGCGGGCCCGTACTGCGTGCGCTGCGAGGCGTACTACACGGTGGAGGAACTGCTCGACGGCGAGCTCTGCCCGATCCACAAGAAGCCCGTGGACCGCATGGAGCAGGAGAACTGGTTCTTCCGCCTGTCCAAGTACCAGGACGCGCTGCTGAAGCTGTACGCCGACCACCCCGAGTTCGTGCGGCCGGAGAGCCGCCTCAACGAGGTCAGGACGTTCGTCGAGAGCGGCCTTCAGGACATCTCCGCCTCCCGCAGCGCGTTCGAGTGGGGCGTGGACGTGCCGTGGGAGCCCGGCCACGTCTTCTACGTGTGGTTCGACGCGCTGCTCAACTACGTGACCGCGGCCGGCTACGGCGCCGACGACGCCGCGTTCGCCCGGCGGTGGCCGGCCGACGTCCATCTCATCGGCAAGGACATCATCCGCTTCCACGCCGTGTACTGGCCCGCGATGCTCATGGCCGGCGGGCTGGACGTGCCCAAGCAGGTGTACGCGCACGGCTTCCTGCTGGTGGGCGGGGAGAAGATGGGCAAGTCCAACGCCACGGGCATCGCGCCCGCGACGCTGGTCGACCACTTCGGCGTGGACGCCTACCGCTACTACTTCCTGCGCGAGATCTCCTTCGGCCAGGACGGCACGTTCTCCTGGGAGTCCATGGAGCAGCGCTACACCACCGACCTCGCCAACGACCTGGGCAACCTGGCCAACCGCGTGCTCAACATGGTGGGCAGCTACTTCGACGGCGTGGCGCCCGAGCCCACCGGCGAAGAGGGCGACGCGGAGGCGGCGCTCGCCAAGGACCTGCGCACGGCGGTCGAGGGCGCGCGGGCGTACGACGCGCTGGACTTCAAGAAGGCGCTGGAGGACCTGTGGGTCCTGGTCGGCGGCGTGAACCGCTACGTGGAGGCGCGCGCCCCCTGGGCGCTGCACAAGCAGGGCGCCCGCGACGACCTGGCCCGCTGCCTGTACACGTGCCTGGACATGCTGCGGATCATCGCGGTGCTCATCTCGCCGGTGATGCCGGACGCGGCCGTGGCACTCTGGGCCAAGCTCGGCCTCGCCCAGCCGCTGGAGGAGCAGCGCTACCCCGACGCGGCACGGCCCGGGCTGCTGCCCGCCGGTTCCCGCACGGAGCGCGGCGGGGTGCTGTTCCCCAAGCTCGCGGAGGACTGACCGGGCCCGGCTCAACCTCCCACGCCACTCGCGCGTCAGTGCGGGTGACGAAAGGAGGTGAGCGGTGTGCTGAGCGTCCCCCGTGCCGAACTGAGGACCACCACGTTGAGCCGTTCCATGACCGAGCGCGTGGACTTCGCGGACATCTTCGCGGCCCACCACGCCGACGCCCTGCGACTGGCGTACCTGCTGACCGGTGACCGCCACCGCGCCGAGGACGTCGTGAGCGAGGCGTTCGTGAAGGTGTTCCGCCGCTGGGACGCCGGGGCCGTGGAGCAGCCGCGCGCCTACATCCGCCGCGCGGTGGTGAACGAGTCCAACTCGCGCTTCCGCCGCCTGGCGCTGGAGCGCCGCGAGGCCGCCAAGCAGTCCGGCGACGAGCGCGGCTCGCGCGCCGCCGACGAGCAGCTCGCCGACCAGGACCTGGTCTTCGCCGCGCTGCGCCGGCTGCCGGAGCGCCAGCGCACCGCCCTGGTCCTGCGCTTCTACCAGGACCTGTCCGAGCGCGACATCGCCGACGCGATGGGCGTCAGCCAGGGCACGGTCAAGAGCAGCATTTCCCGCGGGCTGGACCGCCTGCGCGCCGAGCTCGGCGAGGAGGTGTTCTAGATGAGCGACTTCGAGAACCGTCCCGCCGGCCAGGACGGCGACCAGGGGCGCGACCGCCTGGAGGAGCTGCTGCGCCGCTCCCTGGAGACGCGCGCGCAGGACGTGCGGCCCGACCCGGGGACCTGGCAGCGGGTCTCCGCCCGCGTGGAGCGTGGGCGGCGCCTGCGCCTTGCGCTGGCCGGCGCGGGCGGCGTGGCCGCGATCGCGCTGGCCGCCGTGGTGCTCCCGTCCCTGCTGGACCGGGGCACCGTGGAGCTGGTGCCGCCCGCGACCGAGGCCCCGGAGGTCGAGCCGACGGATCCCCCGGACTCCGGCGGCGAGGCGCCCTGCGGCGGTCCGGAGCACGTGGCCGCCGCCTTCGCCCGCACCGGCGAGGGCCTGGAGGGCACCCTGTGGGCCCACTGCGACGACGGCTCCGAGCGCATGCTGTCCGGTGGCCGCTCCGACGGCGCGCGCGACATCAACCCGGCGTTCGCCCCCGATGGCAGCGCCCTGGTGTTCGAGCGCGTGGACCGGGATGGCCTGTCGACGCTGGTCTACCTGGAGCTCGCCACCGGCGAGCAGCAGGTGCTCGGCGGCGGCGCGCTGCCGGCGTTCGCCCCCGACGGCCGCCTGGCGTGGGTGCAGCCCGTCGACGGCGGCCAGGACCTCATCCTCATCGGCGAGCCGTTCGGCGAGCCGGAGATGGAGTTCCCGGTGATCGACGGCACCGACGGCGAGTGGTTCGACGCCCGCCGCCTGGCCTGGGACGCCACCGGCGACACGCTGTACGCCGAGATCGGCTACGAGGAGAGCGTGGTCTACGCCTACGAGCCGGACAGCGGCGAGGGCCGGCGCGTGGACGAGCCGGTCGCCGAGGAGCGCTACGGCGCGCCGTCCACCGCCCCGGAGGGGCTGGGCGTGGCCGTGCTCGCGCGCTGCTGCCTGGTGAACGACGGGCAGGCGTTCGACCGCGCCGACCTGCGCCTGGTCGACAGCGACGACGCCCGGCTGCTCAACCAGATGCCGGAGGACTTCGACGCCGACGGCGACGTGTGGACGGCGTACGCGCCCATGGGCGAGCTGCGCCAGGTCGAGGGCACCGGCGTGAGCTGGACGGGCGGCACCCGTGCCGCGTGGCTGGTCGGCGACGGCGACGGCCTGTGGATCGTCGAGGGTGACGGCACCGTGCACCCGATGGGGCTGAAGGTCAGCTCCGGGGCGGCGAACCCGGCGCTGGGCTCCGGCGGGCCGGCGCCGCGCCCGGACGGCATGGCGCCCGAGCAGGACGGCCTCGCCCACGACGCCGGCGTCACCCGCCAGCGCATCTGGCAGGCCGCCAAGGCCGCCGACGTGGAGG
>Ga0247718_1000586_pt1 | contig 10581 bp, 4 predicted proteins | sample 21E_DmetaG_FD_189045 | JGI IMG/M metagenome (GOLD analysis project Ga0247718, IMG submission 189045) | Soil microbial communities from hillslope of Landscape Evolution Observatory, University of Arizona, Oracle, AZ, United States - 2-1-E_D | ecosystem: Engineered > Artificial ecosystem > Mesocosm...
TTTCATGTTTTTACATCGCCAAGATGATCTCGACCGCACGTCTACATTCCAGAAACCTTTAACCGCGATCTCAGGAGAAGAATTTTCGAAAGCCTCTATTCGCCGTCTCTACCAGCAGAATCTGTTGAATTGACATAGCAAGTCAATCAATCTGACCGAACGCCTGACCGATCCGCTGGGCGGCCACCGCTCTAACTATCACTAATACAACAGTTAACCAGTTACAAAGCTGTCGGCACGTAGCTTGTTTAGATTCCGCCGGGTAGCTTCACCCAAGAAGCTCTCATTTTTGAAATCTTTACCGATAACAAGTCCGGTCTTCGCGAAAGCGATCGTCGGGCATGTACTCACCGGCCTAAGTCCTTATTCGATGGATACGGTAGTGGGGGTTACCGAAGAGGGATACATATGAATACAGAAACCATAATTTCAGCGATCCACCGGGTACGGCTGGTTACACTGCTTGCCGCAGTGTACCTGGGAACTTTCGGTCTGGTCGGATCGCCGTCACATACCGCACTGGCGCAGGCCGGCAGCTACGATCACCCGAAGATGTCGGCCGATCTGGACGAGATCTTCGCCGCCAACCCCGAGTCGAGGGAGAACGTCATGATCGTCGTTCAGACGCCGGCGGCGCCAAGCAGGCAGCTGCTCGTCGAGTTGGGCGGGGCGAACGGGAAGATGACCAACATGTTCATCACGTTTGCACGCGTCCCGGTCCACAAGGTGGACGATATTGCTAATCGTGAGGATGTTACCTACGTCTCGTTCGACCGGGAAGCGAGAAAGACCGGACATATCTCGGCGACGACCGGTGCCGACGTCGCGAGGAATCTGGCCGGCGGCTCGCCGACCTATAACGGCAGCGGCATCGGTATCGCTATCGTCGATTCGGGCGTGTGGGGGTCGCACCAGTCCTTCGTAAGAGATGGCGTCTCGCGTGTCCGCTACTCGCTCGACTTTACCGGCGAAGGGACGACCGCCGACAAGTACGGGCACGGCTCGCACGTGGCAGGTATCGCAGCGGCAAACGGTTCAGTTTCAGAAGGGGCCTACCGAGGTGTTGCCCCGGCGGCCGACATCATCAGCCTGAAGGTTCTCGGAGCACAGGGCACCGGTAAGCTCTCCTCTCTGCTGTCCGCGATCGACTGGATCCTCACGAATCGGACGACGTACAACATCCGCGTGGTCAACCTAAGCCTCGGGACCAATGCGGTCGATTCGTACAAGCGCGACCCGCTCTGCCTTGCCGCGCGCAAGCTCGTCGACGCGGGCGTGGTCGTCGTCGCGGCCGCGGGCAACCAGGGAAAGGACAGCAACGGCAACTCGCTGTACGGCCTGATCCACTCGCCGGGCAACGACCCGTCCGTGATTACGGTCGGTGCGACGAACACGTTCGGCACGGATGCCCGTCTCGACGACGTGGTTGCGAGCTACAGCTCTAAGGGGCCGACGCGCTCTTATTGGACCGATTCGGCCGGCGTCAAGCATTACGACAACCTCGTCAAGCCTGACCTGGTCGCCCCGGGTAACAGGGTGATCGCCCCGCAGTCAAACGGCAACTATCTGGTGACCAACAATCCGACGCTCGACGCCAATGTCAGCGTCAAGGACACCAAAGAGCAGATGTTCTTGTCGGGAACCTCGATGGCGACGCCGGCGGTCTCCGGAGCGGCAGCACTGATGCTGCAGGCCAACCCGAAGCTGACCCCAAATATGGTCAAAGCGATCCTGATGTACACCGCGCAGCAGATCAATGGTGCGAACCATCTGCAGCAGGGAGCCGGGATGCTCAACGTCGAAGGAGCGGTCAGGCTGGCCCGCGTGGTCCGGCAGGATCTTACTTCGACGACCGCGGTCGGTACTCCGCTGCTAACCACCACGACCCCGCCCTCGCCCTACACGACGATCAACGGCGAAACCTTCGCGTGGAGCCGCGGACTGATCATGGATCACACCTGGGCGACCGGGGAAAGCCTGATCACCAAGTACCAGGGGATCTACAGGCTCGGTGTGCTGATCGGAGATGGAACGGTTGAGGTTAACGGCGTGCTCATAAGTGATGGTGTGCTGATCAGCGACGGAGTTCTGATCGGCGACAGCCTGCTCACGTCGAGCGGCGTATTGATCGCCGACGGAAGTCCATTCCTCGCATGCGGCGTTTTGATCGGGGACGGCGTTTTGATCGCCGACGGCGTTTTGATCGCCGATGGTGTGCTGATCAGCGACGGTGTTCTGATCGGTGATCAGACCCTTGCGACAAGCGTCCAGGCAGCGTCCAGCAACGCGATGATACACGGTGAGGCGACCGCGTCGATGACACCGGTCGTCGATATTGAGGTCGCACCGCTCGCCCCGAGCTCGCTGACCTCGTCGGCTGTATCCTCGACGCAGATCAATCTGGCCTGGACGGACAACTCCGACAACGAGGACGGGTTCGCGATCGAGCGTTGTATGGGCTCGACATGCACGAACTTTGTGCAAATAGCTACGGTCGGCCCGAATGTCAAAACGTTCGCGAGCACGGGCCTTGCGTCGAGGACGACCTACCGTTACCGGGTCAGGGCGTTCAACACGGTCGGCTCGTCAGCCTACTCGAACGAGGCCAGCACTACCACCTGGAGATAGGCAAACTCTTTCCAAAACAGGAACCACGTATGTCACTCATACAAACGTTACAAACTGTGATGGAAGAGACTGCCTATCTTCCACAACCCGATGTTAGCTTGTCGGTCTTCGCACTCACGGAAACCGACACCAACGAAGTGCTTGCCTTTCTCGCCGAACGCCCGATTCACACCGTCTGCATGACGGGCATGATCAGGGACAATGGCCTGGAAAGCGAGCTAAACCGCGGCACCTTTTTCGGCTGCCGCAACTCCGAGGGACGCCTCGAGGGCGTCGCCTTGATAGGGCACGCCACGCTGATCGAAACGCGCACTCGCGGCGCGGTTCGAGAGCTGGCACAAACGGCACAACTTTATCCGCGTCTGCACATGATCATGGCAGAACAGGAAAAGGTTGAGGAGTTCTGGAACCACTACGCAGATGACGGTCAGCCGATGCGCCGGGCCTGCAGGGAACTTTTGTTTGAACTAAAGAGCGCGATCGACGTTCCCGGTTCGGCAGAAGGGCTGCGACTCGCCACGATCGACGACCTTCGTCTGATAGCTCCGGTACATGCCGCAATGGCCGAGATCGAAAGCGGCGTCAACCCGCTCGAGAAAGACCGCGAAGGATTTCTCCGACGGTGTACACGCCGAATCGAGAAGAACAGGGTCTGGGTGGTGATCGAGGACGGCCGACTTATCTTCAAGGCGGACGTCCAGGCGGAGACACCAGAGGTGATTTACCTGGAGGGCGTTTACGTCGCACCCGAGGAAAGGGGCAGCGGCTTTGCCAGGAAATGCTTCACCCAGCTCTGTGAAACTCTGCTTACCACTACCAGGTCGATCTGCGTCCTGGCCAACGAGGAGAACGAGAGGGCCCACGCCTTTTACCGCCTCTGCGGATTCCGCTGCGTCAGCAAGTACGACACGGTTTTCCTTAAACTCGAAGAGCGTTCCCCGTCTGCAACGATGGTGAACTGACAGGCGAGCAGGAAACGCCGTTTCACACCTCAAAACGGGTCACGTTGCAACGTGACCCGTTTTCTATTTGATGAGAGATCGTTCAGGCGTCGGCGTGGGGCCCATTTCGCGCACTTAGCCCCGCACCTCGTCAGGAACTCCCTGGCGACCGCTGAGCGCTGTGCCCATACCGACAAACTAAAGTCAGCGTCGCCGTTCGGTCAAATTGATCAGCGTGACTTGCCATACTGACACGAAGTGCTGACTGAATAAACCCGCTGAAAACAGTTAATTGATGCAAGGGTTAGCCTTAGCCTTTCGGCACAAGCCTTGTTAAAGAGTCGGTGCCGAGCCCTGCGCGGCGCGGCCGGTGAAACGGTCGAAACGATCGAAATAGAAACCTTCAGTTGGAGCCTTATATATGCCGAAAATCACACTGTTAAAAGGGGCGAAGCGGAAAAGGGTATTAGCCTTAACGGCGGTGCTTTTGTTCAGCTTCTACTTCCTGATCAGCCCCTTCAGGCTAAGTTCAACCAGTGCCCAGGTCCAGGCACCGGTGAACGCACAGAACAGGTCAACCTCGTCCGAGACGGGAACCAATAGTCACTCCGGCAAGGTGTCGCCTGACGTTCTGGATTTTGTCCAGACGAACGGTAGCGCCACCGTCGAACTGATCGTTCAGCTCAACGGGCAAGCCACCGCCCAAATGGCCGAATTTTTTCAACAACCCGGAGCAAGAGTCAAAGGGAGCTTTTCTAACGGACGAACCCTGGCCGTCGAGGTCCCCGTCGATCGCATCGGCGAACTTGCTTCGTTTTCCGAAACGGCGTACATCAGCCGTGATCGCGAAACGCTCGCTACTGGCCACGTGACCACCACGACGGGAACCGAGGCGATCCGCAATCTGCCTAACCTGGCCGCCGGCGGCTCGATGGTAGTAGACGGCGCCGGGATAGGGATTGCGATCCTAGACTCCGGGCTCTACAACGAACACATCGCGCTGCAGGTGGACGGTGGTGTCCGCAACACGGTTAGCGTCGACTTCACGGGTGAGGGGCGTGTCAACGATCCGTACGGGCACGGTTCGCACGTTGCTTCGACGGCCGTCGCCAATTACAAACTCTCGTCGAGCGCGACTGGAGCCTTCGCTGGTGTCGCGCCCAACGCCTCGCTGGTCAATCTAAGAGTTTTGAACTCGCAGGGTCGGGGCCGCGTTTCCTCCGTGCTCTCTGCGATCGACTGGCTGCTCGCGAACGGCAGCCGGTACAAAGTTCGCGTCGTCAACATGAGCTTGGGGACGCCCGCCGTTGAAAGCTACAGGAACGACCCGTTGTGCCAGGGCGTGCGACGACTCGTCAACGCTGGTTTTGTAGTGGTCGTAGCCGCGGGCAACGACGGAAAACTCCGCCGGGCGGACGGTACATACGAGAAGGCATACGGCCTTATCCATTCGCCGGGTAACGAGCCTTCGGCTATTACGGTGGGCGCCAGCAATACTTTCGGGACGGACACGCGTTCAGATGACGCCATCGCGAGCTTCAGCTCGAGAGGGCCGACGCGCTCGTATTGGACGGATTCGGCCGGCGTGAAGCACTACGACAACCTGATCAAGCCGGACCTGGTCGCTCCCGGCAACAAGCTGATCTATGCTCAGGCGGCGAATAACGAGTTGATCCGAGCCAATCCCGGTCTCAATGTCACTCCGCAGGAAGTGGGAATGAACGGCGAGGCTGATCCGAAGCGCATGATGTATCTGAGCGGCACGTCCGTCTCCGCACCGATCGTTTCCGGTGCAGCGGCCCTGATGCTTCAGGTAAATCCGAATCTTACACCCAACCTTGTCAAGGCCATCCTGATGTACACCGCGCAGCCGCTCCAGGGATTCAATCACCTCGAGCAGGGAGCCGGGCAGTTGAACGTCGAAGGGGCAGTGAGACTCGCCCAGCGTGTGGTCGATAAGCTGTCCAGGAAACAGCAGGGAGAGCCGCTACTCAAAACGTCGGCACCGGTGCCGAGCTCGACGATTGCCGGGACGACGTTCCCCTGGTCGCAGGGAGTGGTTCTGAACCGGGCATTTGTGACGGGCACTGATCTGATCACCAAGTTCCAGAAAGCGTACAAGGTCGGCAACCTGCTCGGCGACGGCGTTCTGGATCACTATTCATCGCAGCAGATCAATTCCTCTTACATGACCAACGGAATCCTGATCAGTGACGGAATTCTGATCAGCGATGGGATCCTTATCGGCGACAGCAATCCGTGGCTCAATGACCCGGAATTCTGCTCGAACGGGATACTGCTCGGCGACGGAATTCTGATCAGTGACGGGATTCTTATCGGCGACGGCATCCTTATCAGCGACGGCATACTCATCGCCGACGGGATCTTGATCGGCGACGGGACCACGCAGTCTACCAGCGTGCTTGTCAACGGAGATAACACCACCTTCATGCAATAGGTGAACTGTAAGAGGAGGAAAAGAAAATGAAGAAGGAATTTAATAAGACATATATCCGCCTTACGGGTCTTGCCTTGATCATGGCGGTGCAATTGGGAGTTTTGATTTTGATCGGCTCAGTTGCGGGGGCTGCAAATGCGCAGTCCAGCACCTACGACCATCCGAAGATGTCACCGGAACTGGATCAGATCTTTGCCGCAAATCCGACGTCCGAGTCTCGGGTCAACATCGTGGTCCAGACCCCTTCGACCCCGACCCGCTCGCTAATCGATGCGATGGGCGGAACCGACGGGCTCGCTCCGAAGAAGCTCGTCAACCTGACGATCGTGATCGGACACGTCCCGGCTCATAAGCTTGACGACATCGCTAATCGATCGGATGTGACCTATGTCTCATTCGATCGCGAGGCACGGAAGACTGGACATATCTCGGCGACGACGGGTACCGATGTTGCCAGAAATCTGGCCGGCGGTTCGCCCACGTATAACGGCAGCGGCATCGGCGTCGCGGTCCTCGATTCAGGGATCTGGGCGAGCCATGAATCGATACTTAATACGGACGGCACTACTCGTGTGCGATACTCTCAGGACTTCACCGGCGAAGGGACGACCGCTGACAAATACGGGCACGGCTCACACGTAGCCGGGATCCTGAATGCGGATTCTTCCGTAGCTTCCGGCGCGTACCGCGGGATCGCTCCGGCCGCTCACCTTATCAACCTCAGGGTTCTTGGCTCGCAAGGCACCGGCAAGCTCTCTTCGCTGCTATCGGCATTCGACTGGATCCTCACGAATCGGACGACCTACAACATCCGCGTCGTGAACTTGAGCCTCGGGACAAATGCGGTCGATTCGTACAAGCGCGACCCGCTCTGTCTTGCTGCACGCAAGCTCGTCGATGCCGGAGTCGTCGTCGTCGCCGCGGCCGGCAACCAAGGAAAGGACAGCAGCGGGCGTTCGATCTACGGGCTGATCCACTCGCCGGGCAACGACCCGTCCGTGATCACGGTCGGGGCGACCAACACGTTTGGGACCAACGCCCGCCTGGACGACGTCGTGGCGAGCTACAGCTCAAAGGGCCCAACCCGTTCATACTGGACCGATTCGGCCGGTGTGAAGCACTACGACAACCTCGTCAAGCCTGATCTTGTTGCACCCGGCAACCGCGTCATCGCCCCGCAGTCAAACGGCAACTATCTGGTGACCAACAACCCGACCCTCGACGCTAATGTGAGCATCTACGCGACCAAAGAGCAGATGTTTCTGTCCGGCACCTCGATGGCCGCACCGGTCGTCGCGGGAGCCGCGGCACTGATGCTCCAAGCCAACCCGAAGCTGACCCCAAACATGGTCAAAGCGATCCTGATGTACACCGCGCAGCAGATCCGCGGTGCTAATCACCTGCAGCAGGGTGCCGGAATGGTCAACATCGAAGGAGCGGTCAAACTCGCGCGGCTCGTCCGGCAGGATCTTACTTCGACGACCGCCGTTGGCACTCCGATGCTAACCACCACGACCCCGCCCTCGCCCTACACGACGATCAACGGCGAGACCTTCGCGTGGAGCCGCGGTCTGATCATGGATCACACCTGGGCGACCGGGGAGAACCTGATTACCAAGTACCAGGGGATCTATAAGCTCGGTGTGCTGATCGGAGATGGAACGGTGGAAACAAACGGTGTCCTGATCAGCGACGGCGTATTGATCAGCGATGGAGTTCTGATCGGCGATAGCCTGCTCACGTCGAGCGGCGTATTGATCGCGGATGGAAGCCCGTTCCTCGCAAGCGGAGTGTTGATCGGGGACGGCGTTTTGATCGCCGACGGCGTTTTGATCGCCGACGGTGTGCTGATCAGCGACGGCGTCCTGATCGGCGATCAGACTCTGGCGACGAGCGTCCAGGCCGCGTCAAGCAACGCGATGCTGCAGGGCGATGCGACCGCGTCGATGGAAGTTGAGGTTGACGTCGAAGTCTTACCGGCTGACCCGAGTTCGCTCACGGCTACGGCAGCGTCCTCGACGCAGATCAATCTGGCGTGGACGGACAACTCCGACAACGAGGACGGGTTCGCGATCGAGCGTTGTGCGGGATCGACATGCACGAACTTTGTGCAAATAGCTACGGTCGGGCCGAATGTCAAGACGTTCGCCAGCACCGGTCTGTTATCCAGGACTACGTACCGGTACCGAGTAAGAGCGTTCAACTCGGTCGGCTCCAGTGCGTACTCGAACATAGCAAGCGCTACAACCTTAAGGTAGCCATCGACCACAAGCTGCAGGGAATGTCGTTTGGACAGTCTTTGTCACCGGCCAAATGACATTTCCTGTCAGTTTGTGGGTTAAAGCTAAATCAGGCCTGATCAGATTACGGAAAAGCCTCTATTTTCGAAGATTTTTCCCGTGAAGATCTGGTAAGAAAATTGCACTTCACGCTGCGCCCTGCGCCTTGCCGCGGTACTGCCGGCCCCGAATCCGACGACGATCAACGCTATGCCGATAAGCTCAATCGATAAATCGAAGCTCTACACTTATGTCGTGATCTGTCTCGGCGGTCTGGCGCTCGCGGTATCGATCTTCAACCTGCCGGCCAATAGGTTCGGTGTTGAATATCTGGTATTTGCGGTCGTCACACTAGCTTTTGCCTCGAGGATCGTTGTGCCGATCCCACGGGTAAAAGGACACATTTCTGTTTCGGACACATTCATCTTTCTCTCGATACTTCTCTTTGGCGGCGAGTGGGGAATTCTGCTATCCGCGGGCGACGCGGTCGTTTCTGCTTATAAGCTCTCAAAGACGCGGGTTACTCTGATCTTCAACATCGCGGTATTTGTACTTTCGACATTCATTAATGTCTGGACACTTCGGCTCTTGTTTGGACCCGTAAGCGAACTTGCCAGCAGCCATTCGGCGTCGACGTACATTGGGGCAGTATGCCTCATGGGCCTCGTTCAGTACGCGGCGAACTCCGGGCTGATTGCAATGGGTGTAGCATTCAGAACGAAGGCGCCGGTCTGGGAAACCTGGAGAACCAATTTCCTCTGGACCTCGCTGACATATTTCGCCGGAGCCTCGGCCGCAGGGACGATCGCGAAGCTTGTCGGTTTTGCAGGTTTATACGCATTCCTCGGTGCGGTGCCGATCGTCGCGGTCGTTTACTTTACGTACACAACCTATCTCAAGAACGTAGAAGCTGCGGCGAAGCAGGCCGAGCTCGCGCAAAAACACGTCGAGGAACTCTCGCACCACATAGCCGAGCAGGAACGCATCAGCCGGGCACTGAAGGAAAGCGAAGAGTATTTTCGGAACGCGTTTGACCACGCCGCCGGAATGGCTGTGATCAGCCCCGCAGGTAAATGGCTGCAGGTGAATGAGTCGCTCTGCAATATGCTCGGCTACACCGAGGAAGAGCTGCTCGAAAACGGTTTTCAGGCGATCACCCATCCATCTGATCTGGGCAATGATCTTGCGAATCTTTACCAGCTCTTGGGCGGCAAGATACCAAACTACCAGCTCGAAAAACGCTATTGCCACAAAACCGGCGTTACCGTCTGGGTGCTTCAAAGCGCGTCGCTCGTTCGCGACGCGGATGGTAATCCGAGCCAGGTGATCTTTCAGATCCAGGACATTTCCGACCGCAAGCGGGCCGAGGAGCTGATCCGCCATGCAGCTTTCCATGATGCACTGACCGGTTTGCCCAACCGAACGCTGTTTGCCGACCGGCTGAGCATGGCTCTTGAGCGCGCAAAGCGGACGAGCAATTATCTTTTCGCGGTGATCTTCGTTGATCTCGACCGCTTCAAGATCGTCAACGACAGTCTCGGCCATGACATGGGCGACAAGCTGCTGATCGATTTATCCCGACGCCTGGAGAACTGTCTCCGGGAGGTCGACACCGTGGCGCGACTCGGTGGTGATGAGTTCGCCGTGCTTCTCGACGGCATTTCGTCGGAGGACGATGCGACGGAGATCGCGGGAAGAATACAGAATGCTCTCAAGGATCCATTCGACCTGGAAGGCCAGGAGTTTTTCACCACCGCCTCAATGGGGATCGCTTATTCCAAAGACGGCTACGAGCGGCCTGAAGATCTGCTCCGCGATGCGGATACGGCGATGTACAAGGCCAAAGCGAACGGAAAGGCCCGGTACGAAGTCTTCAACACCAACATGCACACCCGTGCCGTCGAGACGCTGACCCTGGAGAACGAACTTCGGCGAGCGCTCGAGCGGGGCGAGATAAAGCCGTACTTTCAGTCGATCGTAAATCTCAAGACGGGACGCATTTCCGGATTCGAAGCCCTGGCGAGATGGATCCATCCCGAGCGGGGACTTGTTTCTCCCGCCGATTTTATCCCGCTCGCGGAGGAGACCGGATTGATAATCCCTCTCGGGCTTTCCGTGCTAAGGCAGGCGTGCGAATGGGCGGTGCACTGGCAGAAAACGCTAAACCGGCCCGATCTCTCGATAGGTGTCAACCTTTCAGGCAAGCAGTTCAGGGAAGCGAATCTCGTTCAGGAAATCAAGGAAATCCTCTTCGCTACGGAGTTGCATCCGCGGC
>Ga0247718_1000587_pt1 | contig 10572 bp, 7 predicted proteins | sample 21E_DmetaG_FD_189045 | JGI IMG/M metagenome (GOLD analysis project Ga0247718, IMG submission 189045) | Soil microbial communities from hillslope of Landscape Evolution Observatory, University of Arizona, Oracle, AZ, United States - 2-1-E_D | ecosystem: Engineered > Artificial ecosystem > Mesocosm...
GCGCGCTGGCCGGCTCACCGTTTCCTCGGCCCCGGGGACTTGGCGGCGCCGGCCGACTGGCGCCCTCCCGCCGGCGACCCGGATCGCATCGCCTACCTGCTGTTCACCTCGGGCAGCACCGGCCAGCCCAAGGGTGTGATGGTCGCGCACCGCAACGTCACGGCCTTCGTCGATGCGATGGTCGAGCGCTACCAGGTCAGCGAACACGACCGCTTCTCGCAGACCTTCGATCTGACCTTCGACCTCTCGGCCTTCGACATGTTCGTCTGCTGGGAGCGCGGTGCCTGCCTGTGCTGCCCGACGCCGGGTGAGAAGGCGCTGCCCGGCAAGTACATCACCGAGCGCGGCATCACCGTGTGGTTCTCAGTGCCCTCGACCGCAGTGCTGATGAACCGGCTGCGCCTGCTCAAGCCCGGCAAGTACCCCGGCCTGCGGCTGGGCCTGTTCTGCGGCGAGGCGCTGACGGCCGAGGTGATGCAGCGCTGGGCCGAGGCGGCGCCGAATGCAGTGCTCGAGAACCTGTACGGTCCAACCGAACTGACGATCGCCTGCACGCTCTACCGCTGGGACGCCGAACGCTCGCCAGCCGAGTGCGAGCTTGGCCTGGTGCCGATCGGCACGCCCTACCCCGGCATGAAGGTGCTGGTGGCCGACGAACAGCTGACCGAGGTCGCACCGGGCGAGACCGGCGAGCTGCTGATGACCGGGCCCCAGCTGACGCTCGGCTACCACCAGGACCCGCAGCGCACCGCAGCGGCCTTTGTGCAGCCGGCCGGTCATGCGGAGACCTACTACCGTACCGGCGACCTAGTGCGCCGTCCGCTGGACGGTCGGCCGCTGGTCTACCTCGGTCGCATCGACAACCAGATCAAGATCCAGGGCTACCGCGTCGAGCTCGGCGAGATCGAGGCGGTATTGCGCGAGGAGGCCGGCGTCGACGTCGCGGTCGCGATCGGCTGGCCGCTCACGGCCAGCGGGGCCGACGGCATCGTCGGCTTCGTCAGCGGCGAGGCGATCGACGCCCCCGCGGTGCGCGCACGCGTCGCCGGACGCTTGCCACCCTACATGCAGCCGAGCGCGATCCAGGTGATCGGGCAATGGCCGCTGAATCCCAACGGCAAGGTCGACCGCAAGGCGCTGCGGGCTCTGCTCGAAGCCAGCGCCGGCGCCGGACCGTGAGCGCCGTCGTCCTCGCGCCCGTGCCGCCGGCAAGGTCGGAGCGCCTGTCCGTCCTCGGCGTGCCGGTCACGGACTGGACGATGGCCCAGGCACTCGCCTGGCTCGAAGGTGCGCTGACCGCAGAGCACCAGCACGCGCAGGCCGTCTTCTTCGTCAATGCCCACACGCTCAACCTCGCCTGCGACGAACCCGGCTACCGCGCGACGCTGGCTGGCGCTCAGCGGGTCTTCGGGGATGGCACCGGCGTGCGTTGGGCCGCGCGGCTGCTGCACGGCGTGCGGCTGCGCGACAACGTCAACGGCACCGATCTCGTGCCGCTGCTGTTCGACGCCCTGGCCGGGCGCGGGCTGCGCTACTTCCTGCTTGGCAACACACCCGAGCGCATCGAGCGTGCCGCGGCGCACGCCGAGCGCCGCTTCACCGGTTGGACGCTGGCCGGCCAGCACCACGGCTACCTCGACGCCGAGTTGTCAGCCGCGGTCGTGCAGCGCATCAATGACTCCGGGGCCCACCTGCTACTGGTCGGCATGGGCAATCCGAAGCAGGAGCAGTGGATCGCGCGCCACCTGCCGCAGCTGAACGTGCCGGTGTGCATGGGCACCGGCGGGCTGTTCGACTACTGGGTCGGCGACTTGGTGCGCGCGCCGCGCTGGGTGCGGGCGATCGGCTACGAGTGGCTGCATCTGCTGCTGCGCCAGCCGCACAAGGCCCGACGCTATCTGATCGGCAACCCAAAGTTCCTGTGGCGCGTGCTGCGGAGCCGCTGGCGCGGCACCGACGCGAGACCGCTCGCATGACGATTGCACGCCATCGATGGCTGGCCAAGAAGTCGGCCCGCCGGGCCGTCGTGGCAGGCAGTTGGGCCAGCACGGCGCTGCGATCACGCGCCCCGGCGGAACCGACGGTTCGTGTGCTGACCTACCACCGCTTCGGTCACAGCGATCGCGATCCCTGGTGCGTCACCCCTGCCGCGTTCGAGGCGCAGATGCAGTGGCTGGCGGCACAGGGCCGCGCCGTATCGCTGGACGACGTGCTGGCCTTTGCGCGTGGCGACAGGCCGCTCGCCGACGGCTCGGTGCTGGTGACGATGGACGACGGTTTCAGCAGCGTCTGGCACATCGCCGCGCCGATCATGCAGCGTCACGGTGTTCCGTCGGTGGCCTTCGTCACGACGTCGCTCATCGGCATCGAGGGCCCCGACGAACGCTACCTGCGCTGGGACGAGGTCGCACGACTGCGAGAGGCCGGCATCACCGTCGGCTCGCATGCGCACACCCACCGCTCGATGGCCAGGCTGCCGGCGGAACAGGCCCGCGACGAGGCATGCCGCTCGAAGGAACTGCTGGAGCATTGCACGGGTACCGCCGTGGACAGCTTCGCCTACCCCTTCGGCATGCGTCCGGACGAAAGTCCCGCAACCGCACAGCTGCTGACCGAGTGCGGCTATCGCAGCGTCTTCATCGCACAACACGGCGTCGTGCATCGCGGCGCCGATGCCGCCCGGCTGCCGCGCGTCAAGGTGGAGGGCGGGGACCCGTTGTGGCTGTTCAAACGGCTGTGTGCCGGCGGTATGGACGGCTGGCGCCATGTGGACGATTCGCTCTGGCGGCTGCAGCGCTCGGCACTGACAGAAAGGACCTCCGTGTGACGACCTCCCGACGAACGGCTGTGGTTGCACTGGGTCTGATGGCTGGCGCCTCGATCGTCGGCCTGGCCTTCGATCCAACCCGCATCGTCGCAGCCCCTACCAAGCAGACCGAGAAGTTCGACGACATTGTTCCCACCCGGTTCGGTCCTTGGCACGAGGTCCCGCAGTCGACGACGCTCGTCGTCAATCCGCAGGCGCAACAGCTGCTGGACAAGATCTACAGCCAGATGCTGAACCGGACCTACGTGAACGACCGCGGCTACCACGTGATGCTCTCGCTGGCCTATGGCGACGATCAGCGCGGTGGCCTGCAGGCACACCTGCCGGAAGTCTGCTATCCGGCCCAGGGTTTCACCGTCGCCTCGCAGACCGCCCGCCCCATCGCCACGCCCTTCGGAGCGGTATCGGCCCAACGGCTCGAAATGAGTCGCGGCTCGCGTGTCGAGCCGGTCACCTACTGGTTCAACTTTGGGGATGTCGTGCTGCGTAGCGGCAGCCGGCTGGAGCGACGACTGATCGAGTTGCGGCTGTCACTGACCGGCCGCGTCCCCGACGGGATGCTCGTGCGCGTTTCCTCGATCGACGCCGACTCAGCCACAGCCTTCACCCAGCACGATCGCTTCGTTGTCGACCTGCTGTCCGCGCTCACCGAAGTGCAGCGCCAGCGCTTCATCGGCCTGCCGGTCACCACCACGCCCTGAGCAGCCCATTGCGCCGCGAAGGCGCCAGGACCGCGGTCACGGCGAGGTCAGCACCACGTTCATCGGCCGGTACAAAGCCTCGTCCGCATTGGGCGCCAGCGACGACAGATTGGGATAAGGCAGCCCGCCCTGGACACGCATCCACACGAGGTTGTTCGTGCGGTCCTGCCAGATCCGGTCACCCGCTGAGGCCATCACTTCCGACAGCGAAGCGACCTGCTGGAAGCGTCGCATATAGCCTGACGCATTCACCGTCGCTCGGTTCGCCGTGTGGCCGGACACCACGTAGCCCGCCGCGGTCCGACTGCCGTCGAAGCTGACAGCCAACAACATCGCATCGCCGGTGCGGTAGGCGTTGCTGACACTGAAGGCGATTCGACGCGGCAAAGGCCGGTTCGGGAAGCGCAGCACATAGCGCCCCCCCTCCCGCGCAGCGAAATGCTGAAAACGATCGACGCTCGAGGTACCGCCGCTCCAGCTCCATCGCCCAATCTCGGCACCGTTGCCATCCTGACGGACCACTGCGATCGGCGATGAGAACGAATACATCGAGTCATCGAAGTCGGTCTGCAGGTGGTGCACGCCGAAGTACTGCCCGTTACAGCTCATGCCGTTGCGGCCCGCCGGTTCGACCGGCACGCAAGACCCACCTGCCGTGAAGAATGGCAGATCGTAGACCCAGAAATTCCCGGCCGGCCCCCAGTAGCCATGCGCATCCCAGAGTGCCCCGGCGAGCAAGGCCGCAGCGGTCGATGCCGGGTCGATGTTCAGCGAGGGCTCGCGATAGCCGGCGCCGCTGGCAATCAATCGGTTGTTGGCGTTGCGCACCAGGCCCTTGTCCACCGGGACGAGGTAATAGTCATTTGTCTTGAACGCGCCCGCCGCGCGTCCAGGAACGGCTGGGAAGTTGACGACCGTGTTACTGCTGAGGTCGAAAGTCGAGTGGTAGGTCGCGAACGCCGACGGCCGCTCCGAGAGCGACCCGCCGGGGTAGGCCGTGCGGTTGTTCAAGCTGTAACCGATCATCAGTCCGCGACTGATCAGGCCAAAATCGCCCGCTCCCGCGAAATGCGTGCCGACGTTGTCCGCTGTCACCCATTCCAAATAGTTTGGCATCAAAGAGCGGTTGCGGTAGGCGCCATCAAGGTTCTTGAACGAGGTGATACGCGACAGCGTGAAGCGCACCAAGTTGTTCAACGCGACGTTATTGCTGCCGTCGGCAGTCGGCCTGTATATGTTGGTCGTCAAGTTGCCCGCGGCGTCGACCGGCACCCAGTCGAGCAGTAGCCCCGGACCTCGGTTCGAATGCGCGGTGTTGTTGTTGAATTCACCATGCTGCAGGCGGTCCGGGAAGATCGGCACCCGTGCCGACAGGCCCAGCGGCGTATGCCGATAAGACAGCCAGAAGCCATTGCCTGCCGCATCGCCCGCGAGGTTGTTGCGCACGACGTTGTCCGGGTTGGTCAGCCAGAAGCCGGAGGGCCCGCTCTGGAAGCCCTCTCGCTCGTGCACTTGCAGGCGCACGTTGGCCGGCGGTGCGCGCATGCGCAAGGCGACATTGCCTTCGAACACGTTGCGACGCTCCGAGCCGTCCTCGAGGAAGAAGGCATGGCCCCGGATGTCGTAGCAGATGTTGTTGCTGACGCGCACGCCGTTGGTGCCGTGCACGACCACACAGCGGTTAGCCGAGTCCCAGATCGCGCTGTTGCGCAGCACATGCCCCGTCGCATCGCCGATCAGCGCTCCCGTGCTCGGTGCGTAGCTGAGCATGTGCCAGTGGAAGGGATAGCGACCAAGCACGCCCGCCTGCCCGACGCGGCGGAACTCAACGCCATCGACGACCACGCGCGAACCGATTCCCATGATCATCAGGTGCGCACCGAAGCCGTTGTTGCTCCAATAAGCATCGGCCGGCGCCTGGATGACGACGTTGCGGCTGAGATTCGCAACCACCGCGCGCTCGTCGAGGGTGGTAGGTGTCGTTGGCGTCAACGGCACGTAGTCGGGATCGGGCGCCAGGCTCATGCCCGCACGGCCCATGTACTGCAGCCGCCCCCAGCGGAAGGAGGCAAGGCCCGCGGTGGTCGACACGCTGCTGCCAGCCCCGCCAGAGAGCACGAGGCGCTGCGATTGATCGCGCCCGTAGAAGTCGGTTGGCGCGACCACGATGGACTGTTCAGCGCGCCAGTTGGTCTGCTGGGCCAGGGTGAACGTCGTGGCACCGGCGTCGGCATGCGCCGCAAGCTTGGTCCAAGCCGGCTGAGGCGTGGCGGCGTAAATCTGCAGCGCGCCGTTCTCCACCAGCAGACCACGCGACACCCCATCGTTGACGGCCACAGGCGCGCCGTTGAGCGTGATGACCGCGCGGCGCGTGTAGGGCGCCGTCGCTGAGCCGATGCGCAAGGCACCGGAAACGCGGATCGCGCGCGCCGTCAGGCTCAAATCGCGATCCTGGGCAAAACGCAGCGTCCCCTCGACGCGCAGCGTCCCGAGCGCGGCAGTGTTCATGTCCAGGATGACCGTGCGCCCAGCTGGAATCACGACATCAGCCCCAGCGCCCGGCACCGTGCCACCCCAGGTCGACTGGTCCGACCAGCGGTACTCGCCAGGCGCCAGCGGTACCGATGTGTCAACCTGTACTTGGCAAAACTTCACCACCCCCGGAGCCGGATCGCTGCCGAAGAAGGACGTGCTGCAAGTCGCGGCGCCCGAGACGAGGCGGCGGACCCAGAGGCCATTTGTTCCGTAGCGTGCCCACCGCTGCGGCACAACGTTGAAGCTTTCGCCTTGAGAGGCCACACGTACCCACTCATAGGTGGCAGCAGCAGCCTCGGTCTGCGAGGACGCGGCCTCGGACGTGTCCCGCTCGCCGCCTCCGCATGCCGTCAATCCCAGAACCAGCGCCAAGGTCGCCCAAAAAAACGACCGCCGCACGATCAAATGCATCATCAACAAAATGCCCCGCAAAGCGCTGGTGAAACTGCTGTTCACTCGGTGCAGCGCTGCGAGCGCCGCATCCTGCGACGGGGGCTAGTAGAACCGACGGGCGCAGGCGGATTTAGGCCCGATGAGTAAGCGACCCCACCGAAGATGTAACCCTATGTTTGGTGCGCCGCAGCAAGACACCTGAACACGCTGCTGCTTGCAGCGTTTGCTGCGGCTACTTCATGTAGCGCTTGTCGACCTCGAGGATGTCGTGCGCGATGGCCCGGTGCGCTGACATCCAGCCGAGCTTGCGCGTCAGCAGTTCACGCAGGTACAGCCTGGCGCCGTAGCGGCGCTGCCGGAAGCGATGTCGCATCCAGCGATCCTGCACACAGAGGTAGCAGCGGACGAGATATCCCGGCGCGCCGCCCACCCCGGGCCGCGGCTCGTAGCCACGCCGACGCATCAGCTCGCCGACCCGCGCCACGATCAGGGTCTCGTCGGCCAGACTCATGCTACGGCGCCACTGGTTGGCAAACCGAACTGAGGGCGTTTCGTAGGTCGTCCCCGACAGGTCGAGCATTTGCGGAGCGAAGGGCAGGCCGAGGAACTGGCAGATTCGCGTCAGCACTTGCTGCGGTTCGGCGACCAGTTCTTCATAGCGCACCTCCAGATACTGATCAGGCCGCAACTGCGGCTGCACACGATCCCAGCTCTCTTCGGCACGCAGCCACGGCCCCAGGCCGTGATAGACGTTGCCCGCCCAGCCCATGGCCATGGCCGATCGGGCGCAATCGCGCGGATCGCGCAGCAGGTGCAGGAAGCGCGCGCTCGGAAACACCTCACGGGCGGTGACGAAGTCTCGGTGCAGGCACAAGGCCAGGGTCTTGCCCTCGGGGCGCAAGGCTGCAACGTGGCGACACAACCGGTCGACCATCGTCGGGCCGATCTCCATCGTCCCCGTGTGACGCATCATGAACCCTTGGTGTTCGGCCAGCATGTCGTCAAAGCGGCTCGCCGACATGCCGTTCACCTCCTCGATGCCGCAATCGGGAGGAAAGGCATCGAACAGGTAGTCGAACTCGCCCGGGCAGTCGAGTGCCGGGTGACGGGCCATCATCAAAGTCAGCAAGGTCGATCCCGATCGCAATGCGCCGGCAATGAACACCAAAGGCTGCTGGAAGGACGATGACGATGGCATAGCGCAGGAAAACCGTGAGTCGCGAATTGGGGCAAAAAACAGACGGGGGCCGAGGGTACCCGGTACTGGAGGCACGGCGCCTCCGTCATCCAGCCTCTAGTGGGGCAAAGTTACATTGCGGAGAATGAACTCGGCCGCACCAAACGCGGCCAAGAACACCGCGCTCGCATAGCCCCACCGCATCAGTTCTGGCCTGACGTCGACCAGCCGCTCTCGGTGTTGAGCAATCAGGTAGACAATCAAGGCCCCGAGCGGCTCAGATGCGACGCCGTACAGGAAACCCTCGAACCCGGCGACCCAGAAGCCAGCCAGACTCGCGACCACCAGCCACGCCAGTCGCGCACCGTTGCCGATCAGGTGCAGCTTGACATGGCCGACGGCCGTTAGAAGCGCCTCTGACGAACTTGCCAGCGAGATGAGCACACCGCGCAGGCCAAGGATCTGCAGGATGAAGCCGGCGTACTCATAGCGAGGATCGAAAGCCGCCGTGACAAGCCATGGGGCTATTCCGCCGAGCAGTGCCGGCACCGCCAGCGCCAGTGCGTGGTAACGAATATTGCCGCGATAGTAGACCTCGCGCAGCTTGGTCGGATTCTGTCGGAAAGCCTCAGCACAACGGGGAAACAGCACGGTGCGCGCGAGGCGAACGAGTCGCTGGTCGACGATTTGAACGATGCCCATCGCGAGCCCATAAAGGCCGAGCAAGCGCAGGTCGAACAGCTTCAGGAACAGGGCTTTGTCGTACTGGGTCATCAGCAAAGTCAGGATGCTCGCTGGCAGTACAAATTTTGTAATTTGAAACAAGTCAGCGGCGGCCGCCCGATCGATCTGAAAGCGCGGCCTGAATTCCCGGTACAGCAGATGGCTCGCCACGGTCATCATGAGTCGGTGCACGATCATTCCGATGACGATCGCATAGTGGTTCCGCAACACAACGGCCAGCCCGATCGACATCGCCGTGGTCACGGCGACTGCAAGCAACTCACAAAGATTCAGGACGTTCGACCTTTGACGCCGGATCGCGAGCATGAAAGCCATCGACTCAAGTCCGTCGATGACGAAACACACGGCATACAACTGCAGCGCCGGCTCCAATGCCGGGGTCTCGTAGAACGTGGCCAACCACGGCGCCGCGAGCACCAGCAAGCTCGCGTTGACGAACCCGCGGATCAGCTTCAGCGTCCAGGCGGTGTTGATGTAGGCGGGCTCCTCCGCCTTCGGATGCCGCACCATCAAGGTCATGGCTCCGAGGTCTGACATCATCTCCAGCACGAACGCGATCGCCGCAATCATGCTGACGATGCCGTAGGCCTCCGGGTACAGCAACCGGGTCGTGATGATGCTGCTGGCGAGCTTGATCAGCGCGATCGCCACAAAGCTGTAGCTTGCGGTGAATAGCTCGCCGCGCATATGCCGCAGTACCTGCTTCAAACTGGCTCGCCTCCCCTCGGCCTCGCGCTGCGCCCCCGGGAGGTGACGCGCGCCTCGCACTTGGGCCGTGAGCGGCCGCCGGCAAGTTGTATCAGTATGCCCGCCGGTTCACCAGCCATCGCAGCGACATGCAGACACCGACGGGACTTGCACACATGACCGACGCTCAATTGGCCATCACCCGCTCACGCACACCGGCCTCCGGGGGCGCCGCATCCGACAGTGCGCTGTAGCGTCTGCGCAGGTGCCCCATAGGACGCTCGACGGCGTAGTACAGCCCCGCAGCGGCCACGGTGGTTGACACCGCTGCCAGCACCGTCATCGAGACGAAGTCACCGCCGACCAGCGCCTTTGCGAACGCCAACATCGAAGGGTGGATCAGGTAGATCGAGTAGCTCAGCACGCCGAGCCACCGCACCAGCGGCAGGTTGAGCAGCCTCATCGGTCCCCATTGCGGGTAGCGAATCGCGACGACGAAGATGGCAAACAGGCAAAGGCCCTGGACGCTGTAGCCGAAGGTTTCGCGCAAGGGTCGGTCGAGCAAGACGAAAGACAACAGCAGTCCTGCCACCGACAGCGGAAACAGCACACGCTTCCAGGTACCTTCCGAAAAACGGGTCGGATCGAGTACCGGGTTGCCGTACACGGCCAGGATGCAGCCGAACAGAATGGAGTCGATGCGCGTGTCGGTCGCAAGATAAGTTCGGTCGACAGGTGCGCCGAGAACGAATATCAGCAGGCAGCGCCATGCAAACACCAGCGCACAAGCAACCACCAACGCAACCGCAAGGCGCCCAAGCGGCAGCGCCCGCGCGGCTGCGAGAAACACTGCCGGGAACAACAGGTAGAAGTGCTCCTCGACGGCGAGCGACCAAAACACCGCCGTGTGGGGCGCGATCGGCGCCTGCCAGCCACCAGCGACAACCTGGTAATTGGTCAGGTGAAGCACTTGCCCCATCAGCCACCAGGGATCCATGGACCCGCTGAGCCATCCGTACGTCGCTGCCGCAGCCAGCACGAGATAGCAGGTCGGCAGGATGCGCAGTGCACGCCGCAGGTAGAAACGCCGGAAGCTCACCGTGCCACTGCGCTCGAGTTCCATGCGCATCAGCGTCGTGATCAGGTAGCCTGACAAAAAGAAGAACAACGTCACGCCGAAATTGCCAGGCACGAAGTTCGGCAGATTCGCCGCTTGCAGGGCGTGCGACAAGAACACCGGCAGGATCGCGACGCATCGCAAGCCATCGAGCGAGGGAATGTAGGGGCCGTGCACCGCACTCTTCATGACGCGGGCCGACTCAAACCTCGCGACGTGCCGTAGCCCCTGCACGAGACATGCGGGTCGCGCCGCCTCGTGGCACGTGGCGCCGCACCGTCCCCGTCATGGTCGACGCTCGAGGCGTGTCCGCGATGCGCCACGCGCTCATTTGCGCGTAGCCGACAGCGAGACCACCAAGGCACCAATAGACCGTTGGCACATTCAAGGT
>Ga0247718_1000588_pt1 | contig 10571 bp, 7 predicted proteins | sample 21E_DmetaG_FD_189045 | JGI IMG/M metagenome (GOLD analysis project Ga0247718, IMG submission 189045) | Soil microbial communities from hillslope of Landscape Evolution Observatory, University of Arizona, Oracle, AZ, United States - 2-1-E_D | ecosystem: Engineered > Artificial ecosystem > Mesocosm...
GCCCCCGCCGGCTGCGCGGCTACTCGGGTCCGGGACCCGACCCGCGTGACCCGCAGCCGTTCTCGGCCGTGCTCGCCCGGCTGGTACAGGCCCGCGGCTGGCAGCGGCCGGCGGCCGAGGCGACCGTCTTCGGTGCCTGGGAGCGGGTGGTCGGGTCGGACGTGGCCAAGCACAGCCGCCCGGTGAAGCTGGCCGACGGCGAACTGACCGTGGAGGCCGAGTCCACGGCGTGGGCCACTCAGCTGCGGCTGCTGGCCGCCTCGCTGATCCGACGGATCGCGGCGGAGATCGGGCCCAACGTGGTCACCAGGCTGCACATCCACGGCCCGGCCGCACCGTCCTGGCAGCGCGGGCCCCGCCGGATCCCCGGGCGCGGACCGCGCGACACCTACGGCTGACCGGCCGGCGGTCAGGCGCCGACGCCGCGCGCGGTGCGAGGGCCGCGCGCGCCGCTGCCCGCCGCCGCGCGCCGCCAGGGCTGCCGGACCGTGAGGGCTGCCGCGCCGCCAGGGCTGCCGGCGCACCGGTGCCGGACGGGCCGGCCTCTCCGCGCCCGGGTCAGTAGTCGGCGTACACCGCGAAGCCGCGATCGGCGCAGCGGCGGTAGAACCGGGCCAGTACCGCCAGCTCCGAGCGGGAGAAGCTCCAGGTCGGGGCCGCCCCGGACTCGTCCCGCAGGGCCGCCAGCCGGCTGTCCAGCCAGCGCAGCTGCTGCTCCGCCAGCCGGCCGCCGGACAGCGCCGCGCGCAGCACGGCGCCCACCGTGTGGAAGGTGACCGCCTCCCCGTACGGCTCGTGGCCGGCGACGAAGCGCTCCAGCCCGCCGGCGATCCAGGCGCAGCCGTCGGGGTCGATGACCGGGTCCTCGTCCTCCTGCGCGGCCTCCGTGGCGTACAGCACGCCGGGCAGGCCGAGCAGCAGGTCCACCAGCCCCGTGTACGCGTTGGCCCGCACCGTGCCGGTCCGCGCGATGTACCCGGCCAGGGCCGCGGTGGGCGCGGCGATGCCGGGCGCGTCGGCCAGCCCGGCGAAGTCCACGAACGCGGCCGGGGCGACCGGCTCGTAGAACCGGCCCGTGCGCGGCCACTGCACGGCGACGTTGTCCAGCCCCATCGGGGGTCACCCTTCCTGAGCGCACGTCCTGAGCGCACCTGCGTGCGGGTCCCCGCCGCCCGCGCCGGGCGAGGGTACGGCACCGGGTGCCCTTCGCGCGACCCCGCCGGCCCGGACGCGCCGGGGCCAGCACACCGCGCCGCCCGGAGCGGCCCGGCCCGTGTGGGGGGAGTCGCGGAGCGCGCGATTCTTGCCCCTGTGACCCTCTCAGGTGCCCGCACGGGGTGCCGCAGATGAGCTCCGTCGGTCCGGCACAGTAGGATCGAGGGCGAGACCAGGACGCGCACGCCGCGCCCAACGCACAGGCCGCGAACGGTGCCGGTGGCGACCAAGTCCGGCCGCGACCGGAACTGGCCGCGACGGGAACTGGCCGCGACCAGCACGGCCAGCCGGACCACCTGGCCGGGCCCCTTTGCGGGCGCCCGGCCACGGCCCGACTGGGCGGCCGGGCTGGCCGGCGCGGGCGTCCTGACCGATCACGTTACGCGGGGCTCCGTGGTGATCGGCGCCTCGTGGGCACCGGCGTGGGTCCGCCACGCCGGTGGCGCATGTCGGGCGCCGGGCGCCGGTGGCTGACCCGCCGACCCCCGCGCCCCGGGCGCGCGTCGACGCGGTGGTGCGAGAAAGCGACCGAGGGTGGCAGCGCAGAAAAAGCAGGAGTACGGCGCCGAGTCGATCACCGTCCTCGAGGGTCTGGAGGCGGTCCGCAAGCGGCCCGGCATGTACATCGGGTCCACCGGTGAACGGGGCCTGCACCACCTCGTCTGGGAGGTCGTGGACAACGCGGTGGACGAGGCGCTCGCCGGCCACTGCGACACCATCGACGTGGTCCTGCTGCCCGACGGCGGCGTCTCGGTCAAGGACAACGGCCGCGGATTCCCGGTGGACCTGCACCCCAAGCTCAAGAAGCCCGGCGTCGAGGTGGCACTCACCGTGCTGCACGCCGGTGGCAAGTTCGACGGCAAGGCGTACGCGGTCTCCGGCGGCCTGCACGGCGTCGGCGTGTCGGTGGTGAACGCACTGTCCAGCCGCATGCAGGTCGAGATCCACAAGTCCGGCCACGTGTGGCGGCAGCAGTACCACAACTCCAAGCCCACCCCGCTGGAGAAGGGCGAGCCGACCACGCTCACCGGCTCGACCGTGGCGTTCTGGCCCGACCCGAAGGTCTTCGAGACCACCGAGTTCAACTTCGAGACGATCTACCGACGGCTGCAGGAGATGGCCTTCCTCAACCGCGGGCTGACCATCCACCTGCGGGACGAGCGCAAGGTCGTCGACGAGGGCGGCGGGGTCCGCGAGGTGACCTTCTGCTACAAGGGCGGCATCGCCGACTTCGTGCGCCACCTGAACCAGACCAAGAGCCCGATCCACAAGACCGTGGTGGAGTTCGGCGGCGAGGACGACGGCATGTCCGTCGAGATCGCCATGCAGTGGAACGAGTCGTACGGCGAGTCGGTCTACACCTTCGCCAACACGATCAACACCCACGAGGGCGGCACCCACGAGGAGGGCTTCCGGGCGGCGCTGACCGGCGTGGTCAACAAGTACGGCGTCGACAAGAAGCTGCTCAAGGGCGACGAGCGGCTCTCCGGCGAGGACATCCGGGAGGGCCTGGCCGCGATCGTGTCGGTGAAGCTGGCCAACCCGCAGTTCGAGGGGCAGACCAAGACCAAGCTGGGCAACACCCCGGTCAAGAGCTTCGTGCAGCGGGTGTGCAACGAGTGGCTGGTCGACTGGTTCGAGCGCAACCCGGGCGAGGCGAAGGTCGTCATCCAGAAGGCGACCGCCGCCGCCCGGGCCCGGCAGGCGGCCGCCCAGGCCCGCAAGCTGGCCCGGCGCAAGTCGCTGCTGGAGTCCGGCTCGATGCCGGGCAAGCTGGCCGACTGCCAGTCCACCGACCCGCGGGTCTCCGAGCTGTTCATCGTCGAGGGCGACTCCGCCGGCGGCTCGGCCAAGCAGGGGCGGGACCCGAAGACCCAGGCGATCCTGCCGATCCGCGGCAAGATCCTCAACGTGGAGAAGGCCCGGATCGACCGGGTCCTGAAGAACAACGAGGTCCAGGCGCTGATCACCGCGCTGGGCACCGGCATCCACGACGACTTCGACATCGAGAAGCTGCGGTACCACAAGATCGTGCTGATGGCCGACGCCGACGTCGACGGCCAGCACATCCGGACGCTGCTGCTCACCCTGCTGTTCCGCTTCATGCGCCCGCTGGTGGAGCTGGGCCACGTCTACCTCGCCCAGCCCCCGCTCTACAAGATCAAGTGGAACAAGCGGGGGGACGACGCCCAGTACGCGTACTCCGACCGGGAGCGCGACGGCCTGATCGCGCTGCGGCAGAGCACCAAGCCGAACGCGAAGCCCGACGACATCCAGCGGTTCAAGGGGCTGGGCGAGATGAACTACCCGGAGCTGTGGGAGACCACGATGAACCCGGAAACCCGCACTCTGCTCCAGGTCAGCCTGGACGACGCGGCCACCGCGGACGAGCTGTTCAGCGTGCTGATGGGCGAGGACGTCGAGGCCCGTCGCTCGTTCATCCAGCGCAACGCGAAGGATGTCCGGTTCCTGGACATTTGATCGCTATACGGGGCCGGTGGTCACGCCGAGTCCTCGGGTTGTCCACAGTTTCGGCGTTTTCCACAGCCGTTATCCACAGCGGAAATGCACCATTCGATACTGATAAGGGTTGACTGTGACGGATACGACGGGTCCTGACGGCGGTGAGTTGACCGCGGCCGGCGATCTCCCACCGGCCCGCAGCCGCATCGAGCCGGTCGGGCTCGAGGTCGAGATGCAGCGGTCCTACCTCGACTACGCGATGAGCGTGATCGTCGGGCGGGCGCTGCCGGACGTCCGCGACGGCCTGAAGCCGGTGCACCGCAAGATCCTCTACGCGATGTTCGACTCGGGCTACCGCCCGGACCGCGGCTACGTCAAGTGCTCCCGCGTCGTCGGCGACGTCATGGGGCAGTTCCACCCGCACGGCGACTCGGCGATCTACGACGCCCTGGTCCGGATGGCCCAACACTGGTCGCTGCGCTACCCGCTGGTGGACGGCAACGGCAACTTCGGCTCGCCCGGAAACGATCCCGCTGCGGCCATGAGGTACTGCTTGTCCGGAGATGTCCGCATCAGGGCGTTCAACGGCACGGTGCGGGTGGACCAGCTCATCCCCGGGGCGGAGGCCAGCTCCGAGACCGACATCGCGCTGAAGGTCCGGGACCGCAACGGCGACCTCGTCCACGCGTCGAAGTTCTTCCACTCCGGTGAACACCCGACGCTGCGGCTGCGCACCCGCGAGGGCTACGAGCTGACCGGCACCCACAACCACCCGGTGCTCTGCCTCGTCGACGTGGCCGGCGTACCCACTCTGCTGTGGCGGTTGCTGAGCGAGATCCGGCCGGGCGAGCACGTGGTGCTCCAGCGCTCGGTGCCCGAGGAGATCGGTTACCCGCTGCTCGAGGACATCGAGGCCGCCGTCCTGGCCGGCGCGTTCGTCAGCGAGGGCTGGGCGTCCCCGACCCGGGGGGGATTCAACAACACGGACCCGGCCTACTACGCCCGGGTGCTCGCCGCCTACGACGTCGTCGTCGGCGGCAGCCGGTATGTGGCATCGCGCCGCATCCGGTCGGGCAGCGTGCTGCACGAAATCGACGTGCCCGACCTCGCCGCCCTGCGGGACTCGCCGCTCGCCGAGCTGATCGGTGCCCGGAGCGCCGACAAGTTCGTACCCGAGTTCGTGTGGCGGGGGCAGCCGGCGGTCAAGCAAGCGTTCCTCCAGGCGCTGTTCGAGGGCGACGGTTCGTCCTCCCTGCTTCCGCGCAACACCATCCAGATCTCCTACTCCACGCGAAGCGCCCGGCTCGCTCGCGAGGTGCAGCAGCTCCTCCTCGAGTTCGGCGTGATCAGCCGGCAGTGCCACTACGACAGCGGCGAGATCAAGCTGGTGATCACCAACCGGCGGGACGCGCGCATCTTCGCCGCGCACGTCGGGTTCCTCGGCCGCAAGCAAGGGAAGCTGGCGGCCGAGCTGGCCGCCGTGCCGGTGGAGAGCACCGCGCTCAGCGCCGACCACGTGCCCTTCCTGGCGGACTTCATCCGTACCCACGGCGCCGGCCGGTGGACCGAGCGGGACTGGCTGCGCCGGCACAACGTGGACCGGATCGAACGGTGGGAGCGGGACCGCGACGCCATCGCCGCGCGGCTCACCGAGCCGGGCATCCTCGACGTGGTGGAGCCGCTGGTCGACGGCCGCTTCTACTATGCCGAGGTGGCCGAGGTGGCTGACGCCGGCGTGCAGCCGGTCTACAGCATCCGGGTGGACACCGCGGACCATTCGTTCGTCTCGAACGGCTTCGTCAGCCACAACACCGAGTGCAAGCTCGCGCCGCTGGCGATGGAGATGCTCCGGGACATCGACGAGGACACGGTCGACTTCCAGGACAACTACGACGGCCGGGCCAAGGAGCCCACCATCCTGCCGTCGCGGATCCCGAACCTGCTGGTGAACGGCGCCGAGGGCATCGCCGTCGGCATGGCCACCAAGATCCCGCCGCACAACCTGCGGGAGATCGCCGACGCCGTGCAGTGGTGCCTGGAGCACCCGGAGGCCGACGAGGCCACCACGCTGGACGAGCTGATCAGGATCGTCAAGGGCCCCGACTTCCCGACCGCGGGCCTGATCGTCGGCACCACGCCGATCCAGGACGCGTACCGCACCGGCCGTGGCTCCATCCGGATGCGCGCGGTGGTGGACGTGGAGGAGGACGGCCGCGGGCGGGCGCTGCTCGTGGTCACCGAGCTGCCGTACCAGGTCAACCCGGACAACCTGGCCGAGCGGATCGCCGAGCTCATCAAGGAGGGCAAGCTCGCCGGCATCGCCGACATCCGCGACGAGTCCTCCGGGCGTACCGGCATGCGGCTGGTGCTGGTGCTCAAGCGCGACGCCGTGGCCAAGGTGGTGCTGAACAACCTCTACAAGCACACCCAGCTGCAGGAGACCTTCGGCGCCAACATGCTGGCGCTGGTGGACGGCGTGCCGCGCACGCTCAACCTGGCCCAGTTCCTGCGCCACTACGTGGCGCACCAGATGGAGGTGATCCGCCGGCGGACGGCCTTCCGGCTGCGCAAGGCCGAGGAGCGGGCGCACATCCTGCGCGGCCTGGTCAAGGCGCTGGACGCCCTCGACGAGGTCATCGCGCTGATCCGCCGCTCGCCCACGGTGGAGGAGGCCCGCGCGGGCCTGATCTCGCTGCTGGACATCGACGAGGTCCAGGCCACCGCGATCCTGGACATGCAGCTGCGGCGACTTGCCGCACTGGAGCGCCAGAAGATCGTCGACGAGCTGGCCCGGATCGAGTTGGAGATCGCGGACCTCAAGGACATCCTGGCCAAGCCCGAGCGGCAGCGGAAGATCATTTCGGCGGAGCTGGCCGAGATCGTCGGCAAGTACGGCGACGAGCGGCGCACCCGGATCGTGCCGTTCGACGGCGAGGTCTCCATGGAGGACCTCATCGCCCGGGAGGACGTGGTCGTCACGATCACCCGCACCGGGTACGCCAAGCGGACGAAGGTGGACCTCTACCGCTCCCAGCGCCGCGGGGGCAAGGGCGTCAGCGGGGCCACCCTGCGTCAGGACGACATCGTCAGCCACTTCTTCGTGTGCTCGACGCACGACTGGATCCTGTTCTTCACCAACAAGGGCCGGGTGTACCGGGCCAAGGCGTACGAGCTGCCCGAGGCCAGCCGCGTGGCCAAGGGCCAGCACGTGGCCAACCTGCTGGCCTTCCAGCCGGACGAGCACATCGCCCAGGTGATCCGCATCGCCGACTACCACGTCGCGCCGTACCTGGTTCTCGCCACCAAGAGCGGCCTGGTGAAGAAGACACGGCTGGACGAGTTCGACTCCAACCGCAGCGGCGGGATCATTGCGATCAACCTGCGCGACGGCGACGAACTCGTCGGGGCGGCGCTGATCGGTCCGGAGGAGGACCTGCTGTTGGTCTCCAAGCGCGCCCAGGCGATCCGGTTCAACGCCACCGACGATGCGCTGCGGCCGATGGGCCGGGCCACCTCGGGTGTGATAGGCATGCGGTTCGGCGACGGCGACGAGCTACTCGCCATGGAGGTCGTCCGCGACAACATGGATGTGCTCGTCGCCACCAACGGCGGGTATGCGAAGCGCACGCCGATAGAGGAGTATCCGGTACAAGGCCGGGGCGGCAAGGGCGTCCTGACCGCGAAGATCACGGAGCGGAGGGGTGGGCTGGTGGGTGCGGTCGTCATCAACCCCGATGACGAGCTGTTCGCCATCACCAGCAACGGCGGCGTCATTCGGACTCCCGTGAAGCCTGTACGCCGCACCCGTGATCGGAACACAATGGGGGTCAAGTTGATGGACCTCCCGGATGGCGTGACTCTCGTGGCGATTGCTCGCAACGCCGACGAGCCTGACGAACAGGACTAGTTGAATGACGGAGACCCAGGCGAAGTCGGGTGCCGCCGGGGCACCGACCTCACCCGCCGCGCAGCAGGCCGCGGACGGTGGCGCGCCGGCGACCGGCCGGGCGGCCGTCGGCCGTGCGACGGTGCCCACCGACTCGGGGTCCAAGACATTCACCAGGGCGCCGGGCATGTCGGCGCCGCCGGACCGTCCGGAGGATCTCCCACCCGGAGGCGGCACGGCCGCGGTGGCGGTCCGGCCCGCGCCCACCTCGGCGCCGCCGGTGTCCGCGGCCCCGGTGTCCGCCGCGCCGGTGTCCGCGGCCCCGGTGTCCGGTGCCGCGCCGGCCACGGGCCGGGCCGGCGTCGCCCCGCCCGGCACCCGGGGGCCCGCCTCGGGCTCCGGGCGGCCGGGCGCGGTGGGTGCCGCCCGGGTGACCGAGGCGGTGCGGGCCGCGCGCTCGACGGTGGCCGGTGCGGCCGCGCGGGGTCCGCGGCGCGCGCGGCTGAACCTCAAGCGCATCGATCCGTGGTCGGTGATGAAGTTCTCGTTCGCCGTCTCACTGGTGCTGTTCATCGTGGCGATCGTGGCGACGTCGGTGCTCTACCTGGCCCTGGACCAGATGGAGGTCTTCGACAAGCTGAACAGCAGCGTCGCCGAGCTGATCACGTCCAACGGCGCCGACGGCACCGCCGAGAGCTTCCAGATCACCGCCAAGGGCGTCATCGGCACGGCCGCCCTGCTGGGCCTGGTGAACGTGGTGCTGTTCACCGCGATCATGACGCTCGGGGCGTTCATCTACAACGTGTGCGCCGACCTGGTCGGCGGCATCGAGGTCACCCTGGCCGAGCGCGACTGACGACCCGTCCGGGGTGGGCGGGGTCGTCCACCCCGGCGACCCGGTTCGGTGTCGCCCCGCCCCGGTGCCCGGTTCGACGGCGCGGTAGGGTAACCTTGCTCGTCGCGTCGGGGGCGCCGCTTCCCGCGCACGGGGCTATAGCTCAGTCGGTTAGAGCGCAGAGCTGATAACTCTGAGGTCGCTGGTTCGATTCCAGCTAGCCCCACTCGTGGCCACCGCGAACGCGTAAGGGGGATCCACCCCATGTGGAAGAAGCTCCTGATCCTGGCCGGGGTCGTCGGCGCGGCGGCACTGGTCGCCAAGAAGGTCAAGGCGGCCAACGAGGAGCGCGCCCTGTGGCACGAGGCGACGACCGATCCCGACCTGCGTTGAGGCGGGTCGTTCCGCCCTGGCGGGGCCGTAGCTCAACTGGCAGAGCACTGCCTTTGCAAGGCAGGGGTTAGGGGTTCGAGTCCCCTCGGCTCCACCCATCGGTTGACCTGCTCGTTCCTGTCGGGCGAACGGAGCGTTGCGCGAACCGCCGGAGGCGCGGCGCCGGCGCGGTGCCTCGGTCGGCGGATGTGGTTCGTGTGCGGGCGTGTCGGCGTTGGCGGGTTGCTCGCTGCCGGGCACACCATCTCGGATGCGGGATCAGCCGTTGCCCTGCCAGGGGTCCACCACGATGACGCCCGTGTCAGCGAAGTCCTTGGTGTTGCGGGTGGCGAGGGTGGCCGCGTGGGCGCGGCAGATGGCGGCGATCTGCGCGTCAAAGCCGTCGATGGGTCGGCCGAGGACCTCGCGCTGTGCAACAACGGCGGCATAGGCACCGGCCGCGGCGAGGTCGAACGGAAGCACTTGATCCGAAAAGGCGGCGAAGATCTCGGTGGCGGCCTGGTGCAGTGCTTCTCGACGCCGCCCCTCCGGCAGGCGGGCGATGCCATAACGGATCTCGGCGACGGTGACCGCCGTCGTGCACATGTCATCGCCCGGACGCTCCCGAATCCAGGCCAACACGGCTGGATCCGGCGCAGCGCGCATCAGTTCTGAGACGACGTTGGTGTCCAGGACGATCATTCGGGAAGGGATGCTGCGCGGGGCGGGGTAGCGCGGGGAGGCAGATCAAGGTCTACGCCGCCGAGTCTGGCGAACCGGTCGATCAGGGCGTTGACAAGACCTGTCCGGACGTTCTCCTCGGTGACGGCCGCTGTCAGGATCAGGCGCATTTCGGCTTCCATCGACCGGCCGTGCCGGGCAGCGCGGATGCGTAGCTTCTCCTTGACGGAGTCGTCGAGGTCTCGGATGCTGACGGCCGCCATGGCGCCTCCTTTCGGGCACTCACATTGCTAGCAATGCTAGCGTGCCCGGGTCCGGAGTAGCCAGCGGTTGCCCGTGGTGATCGTCGCCGGCCGGTATCACGGCCAGCCAGTGCCAAGCGGGGACCACCTGCGGTAACCACCGACGGTACGGTGCGGCGTACCGGCCCGTCAGAGACCAACACAACGATCAGCGGACCCCGCGAGCGGGCGGGTCCGCACGCAGGGCCCGGCCTCGACCAGAACGAGCCGGCTGACGGCCTTTCTGATCGCCACCAGCCCGGCCGGGGTTGACCTGTCGCCGCCGGTCGGGCCGGTCAGCCGCGCCACGCGTCCTACAGGCCGCCGGCGGCGCGCAGGACGGTGCCGGTCACGTACGAGGCCTCGGGGCCGAGCAGCCACGCGATGGCCGCGGCGATCTCGTCCGGCTCGCCCGGGCGCCCGAGCGGCACCCGCCCGGCGACGCGGTCGGCGCGCCCCGGGTCGCCGGCATCGGCGTGGATCCGGGTGCGCACGACCCCGGGTGCCACCGCGTTGACCCGGATCTGGTCGTCGGCGAGCTCCTTGGCCAGGCCGACGGTCAGCGCGTCGACCGCCGCCTTCGCCGCGGCGTAGTGCACGTACTCGTGCGCCGAGCCGAGGGTGGCCGCGCAGGACGACACGTTCACGATCGCGCCGCCGCGCCCCGCCCGTCGCACGGACATGAGCTGTGCCGCCCGCCGGGCGCACAGCACCGCGCCGACGAGGTTCACGTCGATGACCCGCCGGATCACCTCCACGGGCGTGTCGACCAGGTCCCCGATGTGCGCGGTGAGGCCGGCGTTGTTGACCAGCCCCGTCACCGGGCCCAACTGCTGCG
>Ga0247718_1000589_pt1 | contig 10570 bp, 8 predicted proteins | sample 21E_DmetaG_FD_189045 | JGI IMG/M metagenome (GOLD analysis project Ga0247718, IMG submission 189045) | Soil microbial communities from hillslope of Landscape Evolution Observatory, University of Arizona, Oracle, AZ, United States - 2-1-E_D | ecosystem: Engineered > Artificial ecosystem > Mesocosm...
CCCTCACGACCTTCACCTACCAGCTCGCGGACGCGAACGGCACGCTCCTCCCCCACACAGATGCTATCCTTGAGCTTCGCCGCGTCCTCGACGACACCCTTCTGCTGCGCGTGCACACCCACACGCACGAGGAGCCCATGGCGGTGCAGTTCGCCTTCCCCGACCCCGGAACCTACCAGGTGCGCCTCGTGGGATACAACGCCTTCCCCACCGAGGACGCTCCCCAGTTCGAGACTGTCGCGCTCACGCAGCTCATCGAGGTCACGCCGGGCCTCCCCCTCGCCGCCCCCGCCTTGGCGGAGGCGCCCGTTCGCACCCAGCACGCAGGCGAAGGCCACTACAAGCTCTTCACCACCTACGACCCGCAGGCGCTCGTGGGGCCCTTCAACGCGATGCGCACCGCCGTCACCCTGTATGATGCGGAAGTGAACAAGACGCAGCAGCACGTGAACTTCGAGGCCACGATCCGCGGCCCCGCCGGCAACGTGCTGTTCGCCTCCAAGACGCTCCACGAGTACGACGGCATCCTCGAGCTCGTAACGGGCTTCGGCGTCCCCGGCGAGTACACCATGGCCGTGAGCGCGCAGTACCGCAACTTCAGCGAGGCCACCACCGCCAAGTGGACGGTGCTCCCGCCCGTCCTGCCCTTGGGCGCGGGCGCCTTCGACGTCACCCTCCTGAACGCGGAGGGCCTCGAGGCGGGCGTTCCCGCGAACCTGGAATTCTTCCTCGCCAACGCCGCGGGGGTCCCCTTCGAGCACAGCGAGGTGGACTTCCAGGTGGTCCGCGTGACGGACGGCCCCATCCTCGCCCAGACGAAGCTCCACACCCACACGGACGGCAAGATGGCCTTCACCGTCACCTTCCCCGAGGCGGGCGACTACCTGATCCGCGTGGATGCGTTCCCCACGGGCCAATCCGCCTCCGCCGCCTACACCGCGAACGGCGTGGGCAAGGCCCGCTACCTGACGGTGACGGTGGCGGACGGGCCCGGGCTCCCCGCGCTTCTTCCCACGGACCCCGTGGCCCCCGAGGACGACGGCACGCTCACGGTGCCCGCGCTCGGGCTGCCGCTCGTGCTCGCGGTGCTCGTGGGGCTTGCCGCGGTGCGGCGCTTCCGGTAAGGCCTACCCGCGGCGGAAGTCGTGCCGCCCCGACCCGCACTGGGGGCAGCTGTCGGGCTGGCTGGGGCCAATGGCGTGGTGGCCGCAGCCGCCGCACAGCCAGGTACGCAGCCCGTTGTTGTCCTCGTTGTCCTGGGGCGTCCTCGGCATCTTGGGGCGGGAATCCTTGAGCATGCCCCTCCGTGGGCGGGCCAGGCTTAAACGCCCTCTGGCCCAAGTATCAAGGCAACTCCGGGTGGGCAGCCGGTAGCACGAGTAGGTCCCGATGTCTATCGCGCTGGGTTTCTACCTTGCGGGCGGAGAGGCGACCCGCTGCCACACCTCAAGCTGGAAAGGATCATTCCCAATCGCCAGCCCTTAATCGTGGCCATGCGCCGTTCCCATGCATCGGAGTGTTGGTAGATGGTAAGTAGCGTGACGGAGCCGACGTCCAAGGCGCAGGCCACAACGGCCTGCTGCCCTCGCAAATCACAGATGGCAAACCAGTGGTCTTCCGCCGAGCGGGCAGGTACCCAGACGGCGTGGTACAGTAGGTCCTCCACGTCGCCGCAGATGAGCTCTTCTATTCCAAATAGTTCCGACAATCGGCATCGGAAATGGTTCGTCACGGACAGACTGAGCCAGCTGAGGGGCCGGTCATTTCGGGGGGAGAACCCCCCAGTAGGCCCCATGCGAGTATCAGCCTCGGACACCATAACCGCTTCCCCCGTGGCGGCAATGGCGGCACTCAACGCCGTCCCATGCAGAGGACCGGCAGCTTGGACAGTTTTGCTTGGTTGGGGCCGCTGAGATGGGGAATTCCGGGGGGGTGGGGAGGAGCCGGTCCCGGACTGTGTGGGCCTTGGATGGAGGCGATGTCTTCCAAAGGCCACTGAATTTCTTTCCGGGCCCTAACTCGTCAGGAGCCTTGCCGATAGCGCGTTCTCCCTGCCGTGTTTTCCTCCGCTCGGAGGTCGCCCGAACCGTGATGGTGATCTTGAGGTCGGCGACCTTGCACATGCTTCCTTGAACGCGGACGTAGACGCCGTCCAACCGGATGTAGAATGGGCCGCCACGCCGTTGCGTACGAAGGGCAAGAAGGGCCATGTGGGCGGCCAGGCGACTGTGGTGGTCGATGTACACCCTCTCGTCCCGGGGGGTGAATCCCCTGGTGGGAGGATGCCATACCTGCCCTGAGGGGTTGCACGAAAACACGCATACAGTCCCGTCGCGCGCTCGAGGGTCCGCTGAGGAGAGACCACCATACGAGATCAGTTCTTCAAGCTCCATGTCGCTTATGGTCAGTGTAGGGCGCACAAGCCCCAGATAGTCTGGGAGAATTCGAATTTCTCGACCGGGGGGTCTCAAAAGCCTTTTAGGCCGGACAATACGTGAGCGATATTATCCCTATGTCGGCCGGTCGCCCACCAACGCAGGTTGCCCTCTCCAGCACGGAAACTGTAGCCGTTGGACGGATTGCTACTGACCCGAAACGCAAGACTCGGGAGAGGCTCCGAGCGCGGGCGGTTCTACTGAATGCGCAGGGCAGTACGCCGCAGGAAATAGCTCACTCAGTGGGCGTCGGCCCATCAACGGTCCGGCGCTGGCTCCGAGAATTCAAGGACCACGGAATAGAGAGCCTTCGTAGGTCCCTTTCCCCCGGAAGGCCCTCCTTGCTAACACCCCGGGAGGTTGGGAGGCTTGTATCCAAAATGGAAACCACACACCCAAGGAGCCTGGGGTACGGGAATCATTGGACTGTTAGAAAGGCTTGCGTCCTCGTGCGGAGGCTATGGGGAATGGAGATTAGCGACCGCCAGATGAGGCGCATCCTGTGGGAGGCAAAGCTGGAGCCCCGAGTGGTTCAGGGGGAACGATCCAAGGGATGGTTCAAATCGAAGCAACGCCTGTTTCGGGAGGCTCAGAGCGGCCGCAGGTTGAGCGAGGCTGGGAGGATGCGGCGGGACCGGCAATTTGCCCTGGCCCCCCATCCTTGGTCTCCCCAGAATGGGGAGTAGGGGGGCATTCCTTCTCCCTGGGCTGCCCTGGATAGAGCAAGGGCTTGGAGCGATGGAAAGCACATATCGCAAGACGCGCTTGCATAATCCCATGCGCCGTTTCATCGTCATCGGCCACCGCGCCGTGACCACGCCCACCTTCAAGCTCCAGGACATCGCCGGCACGGGCGGGCGGTGGGACGTCCTTCTGCGCTGCATCGCGGCCTCCTTCTGCCTGAGCCACGGCCTGCGCAAGGACACGGAGCTGTACCTTGTCTGCCTCGGAGGCGAGGAGGCGCCCAAGACGGTCCGCCTGCAAGGCGAGCACCTGAAGCACGTGGCGCCGGACGAGCGCACGCTCGCCACCCTCATCCTGAAGGCGCTGGAGGCGCCTGCGCCCGGGCTCACGTGGAACGCGAGCACCCCCGGCATCAGCGTGGCGGCGCGTGGCCTCGAGGATCTGGAGGAGGTGGTGATGAAGGGGACGCGCTACGTCCTCGAGGAGGGCGGTATCGACGTGGCGGCCGTGGACGTCACCCCGGACGGTCTTGGCGGCGACGTGGCCTTCTTTGTGGGCGACCCCGACGGCTTCACTGAGGAGGAGGTGCGGAAGATCCGTGACGACTGGGGCGCCGTGCAGGTGAGCCTCGGACCCGTGGGCCTCCACGCGGACCACTGCATCGTGCTCATCCACAACTGGCTGGACAGGGCTCGCCAGGGCTAGGCCCCAGGCTGGATCAGAAAATTGCAGCGCAGAAAACGTCAAACTTTTTGGGAGGCTGAAAGACGGAGGCGCGCTGCAGGCCAACAAATACGGATTAACGAATTAAAGATATCGTTCCTGCATCGGAGACGCTGCGCGTCTCAGGGCTGCTTGCGCCGCCGCCGCACGTAATCGAGCGCCGCGGCACCTGCGAGAAGCAACACGGCCGCTGCGCCCAGGTACAGAAGCGGGGACGTCTCCTCCGGGTCGAAGGCCACCGTCACGAACTGGATGGTGGAGCCGTCCGCTGCAGCCGCATAGCTTCGCGGTTCCCCGAGCGCAAAACCAAGCCCGGCCGCCTCGTAGCCGTCGAGCGGGTGGGCCACCACGGTGAAGTTGGTCGTGGCATAGATCTGGGGAATGCGGACCTCGAGGCGCCGTCCCTCGCGGACCTCCACCCGATAACGCGCTTCCACCGGCACCGGCGCCTCGCCCACCGCTGCGGGCTCGCCCTCCGCGTCCCGGACGGGCGCGAGGATGCCCGCGAAGGGCGTCAGGTTCCCGGGGGGCCCCAGGGAGCGGTCCGTGCTCTCCACCGGGAACGCCACGTAAGCGCGGTACGACTCGTTGGCCGCGTCAGGGTTCGAGTAGGTGAGCTGCAGCCGAACCTCCGCCGCTGTCGCGGAGAGTTGCCGCACCTCCACGCGGCCCTCGCTCACGAGGAGGCCCTCGTGGTAGTGCGCATGCACGGCGGGGACGCTGAGGGAGAGGAACAGGAAGAAAAGGAGAAGGGTGGGGCAGCGCCCCACGGGAGCCATCGTGCGGCCTCAGGGGCCGGTCGCCATGAGGGCGCCGGCGGCGTCGAGGCTGAAGTCGATGACGGGGGTCCACCAGAGACCAATGAGGAGGACGCCCACGAGGCAGGCGCCCACCGCGATGGTGGTGCTGAGGGGAACCTTCAGGCGGGGCATGGGGGTCGTCGCCGTCTCGGCATCATCCACGTACATGACGCGGACGACGCGGGCGTAGTAGTACAGCGAGAGGCCGCTGTTCAGGATGCCCGCGATGACGAGGGCCAGGAACCAGCCGTTGGAGGTGAGCTGGTAGGTCTGGACGGCGCCGCTGAAGAGCACGAACTTGCTCGCGAAGCCCGCAAGCGGGGGAATCCCGGCGAAGCTCAGCATGAACACCGCCATGGCGAAGGCCACGAAGGGCGCCCGGCGGCCGAGACCGCGCCAGCCCTCGATGTTCTCGCCAATGCCGGCGCTGCTCACGCCAGCGATGGCGAGGAACGCGCCCGACTTCATGATGGCGTGGGTCACGATGTGGAACAGGCCGCCCGCGATGAGGTACGTGGTGGCCGCCCGGAGCGCGGGGTCGTTCGTCGCGAGGACGGCGGCCGCGATGGCGATCAGCATGTACCCGGCGTGGGCCACCGAGGAGTAGGCAAGCATCCGCTTCAGGTTGTCCTGGCGCAGCGCCATCAGGTTGCCCACGGTCATCGTGACGATGGCGAGGAGGGTGAGGTAGATTTCCCACCCGTACCAGGCGCCCACGTTCACGACCTTGAGGGCGGCGAGGCCCACGAGGAAGACCTTGAAGAGGGCCACGAAGCCGAGCTTCTTGCTGCCGGCCGCGAGGAAGGCGCTCACCGTGGTGGGGGCGCCGTCGTAGGTGTCGGGGGCCCACATGTGGAAGGGCACCATGGCCACCTTGAAGCCGAAGCCAGCGAGGAGGAACAGGATGGCGAAGAGGTCGAGGACCGGGATGCGGTCGATCTTGCCAGGCTGCCCGAGCTCGCCCGCGATGGTGGCGGCGTGCTGCGCAAGGCCGTTGAAGCTCACGTCGCCGGTGATGCCGTAGACGATGCTGATGCCGAAGAGGGTGAGCGCGCTGCTGAGGCTGCCCACGATGAAGTACTTCAGCGCGGCCTCGTTGCTGTCGCCCGCGCGCTTGAAGAAGCCAGCAAGCGCGTAGGTGCTGAAGGAGGCGAGCTCGAAGCCCACGAAGAGCGTGATGAGGTCGTTCGCGGAAGCAACGACCATCATGCCCACGGTGGCAAAGAGCAGGAGCGCGTAGTACTCGGGCTGGTGGCGCTCGCGGAAGTACCCGGGGCTGCCGAGAACCACGAGGAGGGCCACGCCGATGAACACGAGCTTGAAGAACGCCGAGAAGGCGTCCACCTCGAGGGCGCCGTAGGCCACGTAGGGGCCCTGGGGGAGCCAACCGAGGCCGGGGAGCGTGTACACGGTCCCGAGCACCAGGAAGGCAGCCACCAGGAGGATGGCGGCGGTGACGCCCGCGATGAGGCCGCGGCGGTTCACGGTGGCGATGCCGAGGGGCAGGAGGGCCGCCGTGAGGGTGAGGAGGATCTCAGGGGAGAGCGCGAGGAGGGGTTCGTGCCAGCTCACTCAGGCCACCCCCCGGAAGACGGTGGCGATGGCCTCGAGGGGCGGGGCCACGATGTCCACGAGGGCCTTGGGCCAGAAGCCGTAGACCACGAGACCCGCGACCATGACCGCGAGGGCGATGACCTCGAAGCGGTGAACGTCGTACAGGTGGCTGTAGTCCACGCCGTCCTTGCGGGTGAACTTGCCAAACATCGCGCGCTTGAGGGCCCACAGGTAGTAGGCGGCGCTCACGGCGAGGTAGAGCGCGGGGAGGAACACCCAGTACCCGAAGGCCTCGTAGGCGCCCACGAAGACCTGCAGCTCCGCCACGAAGGCGGCAAGGCCGGGAAGGCCCACGCCGGCCATGGTGGCGAACACGAGGAAGGCCGCGGTGTAGGGCATGGCCTGGGCGAGGCCGCCCATCTTCGCGAACTCGCGGGTACCCAGGTTGTGCTGGAGCACGCCGCACAGCATGAACATCATGGGGCTGAAGAAGCCGTGGGCGAACATCATGAAGGCCGCGCCGACGAGGCCCATGCTGCTGCCGGTCTGGACCGCGGCGGCGATGCCGAGGAGGACGATGCCCATGCTGCCGATGGAGGAGTAGGCCACCATCTTCTTGTAGTCGCGCTGGGCGAGGCAGATGACCGCGGCGTAGATCATGGAGAGGACCGCGATCACGAACATGAGGGGCGCGAAGAACTGGGCGCCCTCGGGCACGATGGGGAGCGCGATGCGGATGAGACCGTAGCTGCCCATCTTGAGGAGGACGCCGGCCAGGATGACGGACCCGGCGGTGGGGGCCTCCACGTGCGCGTCGGGGAGCCACGTGTGGACGGGCACCACGGGGAACTTCACGGCAAAGCCCACGAAGAGGGCGAGGAACACCCACACCTGGAAGCTGTTGGTCCAGGAGGGGAGGCCGTGCATCACGGTGCTGCTCAGCTCCTCGATGCTGAAGGTGCCGCCGTTCATGCCGCCGGAGGCGAACCAGAGGGCCATGAAGCCCACCAGCATCACGAGCGAGGCGACGAACGTGTAGATGAAGAACTTGATGGCCGCGTAGCGGCGGTTCGGGCCTCCCCAGATGCTGATGAGGAAGTACATGGGGATGAGGCTGAACTCCCAGAAGATGTAGAACACGAAGAGGTCGAGGGCGCTGAAGACGCCGAGGACCGCCACGTTGATCAGCAGGAGCATGGAGTAGAACAGGTTCGGGCGGCGAACCTCGTCCCACGCGAACACGATGGAGACGGTGACGAGGAGGGCCGTGAGCCAGAACATGCTCACGCCAAGGCCGTCGAGGCCGAAGATGAGGTTGATCCCGAGGGAGGGAATCCAGCTGTAGAACTCCCGGAACTGGTACCCGCCCGCGGGGTTCGCCATGATGGCGTAGAGCATGTAGCTCGAGAGGGCGAGGGGGACCAGGCTCACGAGGAGGGCGGTCCAGCGGGCAGCCTTCGCTGTGCGGCCCGCCGCGAGGACGACGATGGCGCCCACGAGGGAGGCCAGGATGGAGCCAGTGATGAGGTAGTCAGCCAGTTAGATCCCTCCCGGGAAGAGTGCGACGAGGCCGCCGGCGATGGTCTCCCAGGCCCGTTCGAGGAAGGGCACCACGTACAGGGGCAGGTAGATGGCCGCCACGAGCACGAGGAGGACGCCGATGAGCACGGTCAGGGTGTAGTCCTGGACGTTGCCGGTCTGGGTGCGGCGGAGGCCGCGGCCGAAGAGGCCGCTGAGCCCCGCGATGCCGTTCACGATGCCGTCAACGACGTAGCGGTCGATCCAGTCGAGCAGCAGGCCCCACCCGACGACCACCTTCGCCGCGAAGGCGTTGTAGAGGTTGTCGATGTAGTAGCGGTTGTAGAGGACCTTGCTGGCCCCCGTGATCTGCTCGTCGGACTTAATGTTCTTCTCCACCACGGAGGGGCGCCACATCACGAAGGCGAGGGTGATGCCCGCGACCGCGGCGCCGATGGAGATGAGCGTGTTCTGGAGGTGGTGGCCGCCGAAGGGCTCGAGGATGGCCGCCATGACGCCGTGGTGAGCCTCGCCCGCGGGGCGGGCCACACCGAGGATGTTGTACACGTTGTCGCCCGCGTGGATCTTGTCGCCCACGAGGCCGCCGAAGAAGGCGAACACGATGATGGCGCCAAAGATGGCGAAGACCGACAGGATGGCGAGGGTCGCGGTCATGGTCCAGGGGCCCTCGTGGGGCTCCACGTGGTGGCCGTGGTCCTTGTGGTCGTGGCGGTCGTGGTGGTCGTGCTTGTGCACCTGGGCGTGGCCGTGCCCATGTCCGTGCCCGTGGCCGCCGTGGTGGCCGAGGCCCTCGGCCTCCGAGGCGGGGTAGTGGTGGTGGGCGCCGAGCTCACCGCGGAAGGTCCCCTCGAAGGTCATGAGGTAGAGGCGGAACATGTAGTAGGCCGTCATGAAGGCCGTGAGGACGGCCATGCCGTAGAGCACGAGGTAGACGGTGGCGTGGCTCGTGTGCCAGGCCTCGTACACCGCCGCGAGGATGGCATCCTTGCTGTAGAAGCCCGAGAAGGGCGGGATGCCGCTGATGCTGATGGTGCCCATGAGCATCGTGAAGGCGGTGATGGGCATCCACTTGCGGAGGCCACCCATCTTGCGCATGTCGTAGCTGTGGAGCGCGTGGCCCACGCTACCGGCGCTGAGGAAGAGGCCGGCCTTGAAGAACGCATGGCTGAACAGGTGGAACACGCCCACCGTGAGGCCCGTGAGGGCCACCGTGGTGAGGGCCGCGCTCGGGTTCCCGTCGGCGTAGAACAGGGCGCCCGCGACACCAAGGCCCAAGAACATGTACCCAAGCTGCGAGAGCGTGGAGTACGCGAGGACGCGCTTGAGGTCGTTGTTCACGAGGGCCATGCTCGCCGCGAAGAGGGCGGTGAAGCCACCGATGACGGCCACCGCGAGGAGGGCCTCGGGGGTCTGCACGAAGAGGGGGTAGCTGCGGGCCACCAGGTAGACGCCCGCCTTCACCATCGTCGCCGCGTGAATGAGGGCGGAAACGGTGGTGGGGCCCTCCATGGCGTCAGGGAGCCACACGTGGAGGGGGAACTGGGCGGACTTGCCGACCGCACCGAGGAACAGGCAGATGTTGGCGATGAGGAGCGCCTGCTTGTCCTCGCTCGCGGCGGCGGCCGCGAAGAGCTGGTCGAAGTCGAGCGTCTTGTAGGTGACGAGGAGGATGGCGAGGCCAATCAGGAAGAAGACGTCGCCGATGCGCGTCACGAGGAAGGCCTTCTTCTGGGCCGCGGCGGCGGACTCACGGGCGTACCAGAACCCGATGAGGAGATAGGAGCACAGGCCCATGATCTCCCAGAACATGAACATCATGAGGTAGTTGTTCGCCACCAGCATGCCGAGCATGCCGACGATGAACAGGCTCACGGCGGCGAAGTAGCGGGCGCGGCCGTCGATGCCGATGTGGAAGCCGTCGGCGTCGTAGCCGTGCGCCTGGTCCTCCATGTAGCCCTGGCTGTAGAGCACGATGAGCGTCACGAGGATGCCCACAATGAACAGCATGAAGGCGCTGAGGGGGTCGATGTAGGTGCCGAGGGTGAGGACGAAGTCGCCCGCGCCGTCGGCGGCGGTCACGCGGAACCACTCGATGCTCGTCTTGAAGGGCGCATCGAAGGTGGTGGCGGTGGCGGCGTTGAGGAGGCCTTCCCAGAACACGAGGACGGCGAGGAGGCCGGCCGCGGCGGTGGCCACGAGGGCGATGAGGCCGCCCTTGTTGGGGGTCCAGCGCCCGAGGAAGAGCACGAGGACGAAGGCGAGGGCGGGGAGGAGGGGGATGAGCCAGGCGTAGTCGAGGAAGTTAGCCAAGTGTCGTCACCCCTGCAGTGTCGTGAGGTTGTCGACGTCGATGCGACCCTTCACGCGGAACACGTTCACGAGGATGGCGAGGCCGATGGCCGCCTCGGCGGCGGCGATGGCGATGCTGAAGAGGGCGAAGAGGTACCCGCTCTGGTGGCCCCACATGCTGCTGAAGGCGGCGAAGTTGATGTTCGCGGCGTTCAGCATGAGCTCGATGCTCATGAGGAGGCGGATGCCGTTCGCCTTCGAGAGGAGACCGTACACGCCGATGCTGAAGAGCGTGGCGGAGAGGATGAAGTACCAATAGATGGGGGTCAGTCGGATCCCTCCCGCAGGGCGAGGACGATGGCCGCGATGAGGGCGGCGAGGAGGAGGATGCTCAGCACCTCGAAGGGCGCGAGCCAGTTGGCGGCGTTGGCGCCCGCCGCGGTGCCGAACATCTCGGCGGTGAGGCGGGGCAGTTCTTCGTTGCCGAGGGGCTGCCCGCGCCACTCCGCGTAGCTCGGGTAGAGGCCCGTGACGACGAACATGAAC
>Ga0247718_1000591_pt1 | contig 10561 bp, 9 predicted proteins | sample 21E_DmetaG_FD_189045 | JGI IMG/M metagenome (GOLD analysis project Ga0247718, IMG submission 189045) | Soil microbial communities from hillslope of Landscape Evolution Observatory, University of Arizona, Oracle, AZ, United States - 2-1-E_D | ecosystem: Engineered > Artificial ecosystem > Mesocosm...
AGTCGATGCGCCACATGTTTCGGCTCGACATGCACTGGCATGAACGGGAGAATTCAGGCAACAAACTGAAGCGTATTCATAATGGCAGCGCGGCGCTTAACCGGCTAACGAGGCTCTGGATTGATAACGTGCTCGAGATAGTCGTGAACTTCGTTGGTATTAGCATTATTCTTTCGACCATTGATAGAAATATTCTTCTCTTGCTCGCACTCTTCGTCGTCACGTTCTTCACTATCTCGTTTGTGATGACACGCGCAGCTGCTGCAGCTACGTATCGAGTTAACGAGCAGGAAGAAGTGGTGCAGGGCTTGCTGTTCGAATCGATTAATAACGTGCGTAGCGTGAAAGTGATGGGTATTGCGCTCCCGCTGTATCGGATGATTTCAAAATCAAGCGATACCCTATATGACAAGATAAAGACGCGCATTTGGCGCTTCCAGTCTCGTAGCGCGCTGCTGTACTTGTGGGGCTACGGATTCAATATCGGCATCATTGCCTTTATTGTCTGGGGTATTGCGCAGGGAAACTATGAGCTAGGAATTCTCGTCCTCTTCACGAGTTACTTTGGTCGTATCTGGGAATCAGTAAGTGAGCTTGCATCCCTCACGCAAGATTTCGTCACGGCAAAATATAGCATTGCCAGAATGCAGGATGTTTTGAATGAGCCAGCCACGATCGACGACGACGCAGGCAAGGTGCTTGTGCCTCAGGATTGGAAGGAGCTGAAGCTCGAACACGTTTCCTTTTCGTATGACAACAACAGCGTGCTTGATGATGTTTCCTTTACCGTAAAGCGTGGCGAGAAGGTAGGTATTGTTGGCCTCTCTGGCGCGGGCAAATCAACATTATTTAAGCTCCTTCTCAAGGAGCGCGAAGAGTACACGGGTGAAATTAGTTTTGATGGCATCCCGCTTAGGAATATTATGCGTTCTGACTACTTCAGCCATGTCTCTGCAGTGCTACAAGACACGGAAGTATTTAATCTCTCGCTCAAAGACAATATTGTCATTACTCGCGGTGAAGAGGATGAAGCTGCGTTCACTAAAGCGCTTGAGATTGCGCATGTGACTGATTTCCTGCACAAGCTACCGCAAGGGGTTGATACACTGATCGGCGAAAAGGGTGTGAAGCTCTCAGGCGGAGAGCGCCAGCGTCTGGGTATTGCGCGCGCGGTGTATCGTCAGCCGGAGCTGCTGCTGCTGGACGAAGCAACGTCGCATCTCGATTTAGAGTCTGAGGAGAAGATCCAGGATTCGCTCCATGCATTCTTCAAGAATGTGACCGCGGTGGTGATTGCGCACCGGCTTACCACGATCCGCGAGATGGATACCATCCTCGTGATGGAAGGCGGGAAGATTGTCGAATCTGGCTCGTTCGGTGAGCTGCATGCACGAAAGGGAAGGTTCTACGAACTCTGGGAGAAACAGCGACTATAAAAAATGTCGCGCCCCCGGAAGGACGCGGCTGTTGGCTATTCGCCAAGTTCAAAGCGTATATCTGCGATCGCACGCGGCAGCTCGGTGAGGTCGTTGCCGCCGAGCACGTACCGAAACGAAGTAGGCGAGGCGCGTGATTCGCGGAGCCAGTTTTGCTCAAGCGCAAGACGCTCCTCGATGCTCGCCTCGGATTCTCCGCGCTCGATGAGACGCCTGCGGATGATCGATTCATCCGGGGGCAGGATATAGATCGGTACCACCGGTACATCGTCCCTGTATTGGCCGCGCACGATGATGTTGAGGTCGTGCACCTTGTCCGGCACCAGGATCATGATGGCGACCTGGCCGAACTCGCCGTCGCATGCGGCAAACACATCATCACGCTGCGTGCCGTAGCTCGTGCTGCCGCGGGTGATGTGCCAGAGCAGGATCTTTTCCTCATCGCGCCGGTACGCGAACTCGTCAGGCGTAATGTACTCATACTCGCCCGGAAGGTCGCTTTCGCGCCTCTCCCGGGTCGTAATGCTTGGAATCATGCCTGCCGAGGGTAGCTGCCTAAGCAGTGCTCTTGCTAGCGTGGTCTTGCCTGAGCCGGATGGGCCAGACAGAATCAAGATCTTGGGCATGTCTAGGCCCTCCTTCCTGGTGCATATAAACACGGCCAGCAGGGAAGTCAATTTGGCGCGCGCGCTTTGCTCTTGCAGCTGTACCCTCGTATACTGTCTTCATCTATGCGGCAATCAGCACTCTTTACACGAACGAGACGAGACGCGCCTTCTGACGAGACCTCAAAGAATGCGCAGCTCCTTATTAGGGCGGGTTATGTGCATAAGGAGATGGCGGGCGTGTATTCATATCTGCCGCTCGGGCTCCGCGTGCTTCAGAATATTGAGAACATCGTACGCTCCGGCATGAACTTTGTCGGCGGCCAAGAAGTACGCATGGCAACACTCCATCCATCAGAGCCTTGGAAGCAGACGGGCGCCTGGGAAAACGTTGATGTGCTCTTCAAGATCAACAGCCGCACCGAGCGCGAGTATGCGCTTGGACAGAGCGAGGAGGAGATCGTTGCGCCGATTGCTAAGGACTACGTAGTCTCATACAAAGATCTCCCGCTTGCGGTGTACCAGATCGGCCAGAAGTACAGGGACGAACTGCGCGCCAAGTCCGGCATTATGCGCGGACGCGAATTTGGCATGAAAGACATGTACAGCTTCCATGCCACCCAGGAAGACTTTGATGCGTACTACGAGAAAGTAAAGGAAATCTACTTGCAGATCTTTGCGCTTTGCGGTCTCACGGCGAAGGTCACAGAAGCATCAGGTGGCGCATTCACCGAGAAGCTCTCGTATGAATTCATGGTGCTTACTGACGCTGGAGAAGATGACATCCTGTATTGCGATGCGTGTACACACTGTGTGAATGTTGAAGTAGCGAAGGAGAAGGAAGGGGATACCTGCGCTAAGTGTGGGAAGGGCACTATGAAAGCTGCGCGTGCTGCTGAGGTCGGCAATATCTTCGATCTCGGACAAAAGTATGCAAAGGACTTCAACTTCACCTTCAAGGATGCAGAAGGCAATGATCAGTATCCGATCATGGGCTGCTACGGTATTGGTATCACACGCCTCATGGGCGTTATTGTCGAGGCACTTTCAGACGAAAAGGGCATAGTCTGGCCGCACACCGTAGCGCCCTACAAGTTCCACCTCATCTCACTAGCCGGCGGAAACGAAGCAGTGGAGCAGTATGCGCAAGAGCTCTACCGCGACCTTGCAAAGGCAGGCGTGCCAGTCCTATTTGACGACCGCGATCTCCATGCAGGTGAGAAGTTCGCAGATGCAGACCTCATCGGCATTCCAGTACGCATTATCGTTGGCAAGAAGACGCTTGAGAGCGGCAAGCTTGAGGTAACGGCGCGCGCAAGCGGCGAAACCGAATTCATCTCACGCGATGAGTTCTTCGGAAAGCCTGAGTAACATGAAAAAGCGCGTCTCCAAGAATTCCTTCTTCTCGAACGATATCGGTATCGATCTAGGTACTGCAAACACGCTCGTCTACGTGCGCGGCAAGGGTATCGTCATGAACGAGCCGTCCGTTGTTGCAGTGAACGATAAGACCGGACAGGTAGTCGCGGTAGGCCAAGGCGCAAAGGTTATGCTCGGCAAAACACCCCCGCACATCCGCGCTGTGCGCCCGCTCTCACACGGCGTTATCTCAGACTTTGAGGTGACTCAGGAACTGCTTGGCTACCTTATTACCAAAGCGAATGGTGGGCGTGCGCGTCTGCTTGGTCCGCGCGTGGTGGTGGGCGTCCCTACTGGTGTTACGAACGTAGAGAGTCGTGCGGTGCGCGACGCTGCACTTAATGCAGGCGCGCGCGAGGTGTATATCATTGAGGAGCCAACCGCAGGCGCTATTGGTGCGAAGCTTCCCATTACCGAGCCGAGAGGCACCATGGTGCTTGATATCGGTGGCGGTACAACCGACATTGCCGTGCTTGCGCTTGGCGGCACCGTTGCAAGCAAGAGCTCGCAGGTTGCAGGCGACCGCTTCAATGACAACATCATCGAATACGTGCGGAGCGAGTTTCAGCTCGCGATCGGCGAGCGCACAGCTGAGGACGTAAAGATCGATATCGGTGCCGTGCTGCCGCTTGATCAGCAGCTTGAGAAAGCAATTCGCGGGCGCGATCTTGCTACGGGACTGCCGCGCGAAATTATCCTTACCGACTCGCATGTGCGCGAGGCACTTTCTGCCTCGCTCGACTCACTTATGGAAGCGATGAAGGAAGTAATTGAGAAGACTCCACCGGAGCTTCTCTCTGATGTGCTTGAGCACGGGGTAACCGTCTTTGGCGGCGGCGCCCAGTTGCGCGGCCTCCCTGAGCTTCTGGCTAAGATGCTTGGCGTGCCGGTACATGTTGCGCCTGAGCCGCTTACGGCCGTGGTGCGCGGTACCGGAATCGTTACAGAGGATCCACGGGCCTGGGGCGAAATTTTCATGCATGAAGAGGCAATTCTCGCGAAGCGGTAATCGTGCGCTTTTAAGCGGCGGACGGGTCGGTATAGCGATCGTAGTTCTTGCCGTGTTGGTGATACTTGGCATGCGCACGTTTCTACCGGATACGCTCGTCTTTCTTTCGCGTCCGCTGCTTGGAGTTGGCTCGTCCTTAACGGCTGCGGTAGGGTCTGCTACGGGCACCTTTGAAAATAAGGCAGACTTGGAAGCTGAACGTGATGCGCTCCGCCTTGCACTGCTTGAAGTCGAGAATGAGAATGCAGTAGTGCGCGCGCAGCTTGCTGACATGACGAAGCTTGTAGGGACAACGCCTGCGCCAGATGCCCGCACGATAGCAGGCGTGGTTGCGCGTCCGCCCGTCTCACCCTACGACACGCTTGTGGTAGAGGCGGGACAGAAAGACGGCGTGCGCGTCGGTGCATTTACGTACGGTACCGGCGGGGTGCCGATTGGTACGGTAAGCGCACTCAGCGGAGAGAATGCGCATGTTGCACTTTTCTCAGCACCTGGACGAGAGACGCAGGGGTGGGCAGGAGAAGCTCGCATTCCAGTCGTACTAACGGGCGCCGGTGCAGGCGCATTTCGCGCGACCGTTGCCAAGGATGCTGGACTCCAGGTTGGCGAACAGGTATTTGTACCTGGGCCGGGCGCGCTCCCTATTGGCACGGTGACGCGCATCGATACCAATCCTTCTTTCCCAGAAGCGTACGTGTACATCCGTCCGCTTATAAATCCGTTCTCGCTTACCTGGGTTGCAATTGATACAGCAGGTCTATGAGTAAGGTTATTGTTGTCGTCCTTGCACTGCTTGCCCCCTTTCTTTTCCCTTGGCAGCTAACGCTCCTGCTTGCCCTTATCGCGTCCTACTTTGTTCCGGGCGTTGCGCTGGTCGTAGGAGCGCTTATGGAGGCGCTCTACGGGACATTTGGCATACCGTATGCGCTCATTCTCGGCGTGCTCGGCTTCATCGGCGCGCTTTTCGTGCAGCGTTTCGTGAAGGCGCGTATTATGGGGGCATGAGACGGTGGGGAAGAAAGAAGCCGCGCGCGCTCGAGCTTGCGCCAGATGAGATTTTTCTTGATTCGTCGAACATTCCAGACTTCGATCAGGAACGCCTTGAGGGTAGGCTCGAGAAGCCGCTGCCTGAACGCGCATACCTGGGGCTTCTGCTTGCCGTCGCACTTATTTTTGTAGGGCTTGTCGCGCAAGCTGCAAATCTCACCATCGTGCAGGGAGAAAAGTACGCAGCACAAAGCGAGCGGAATCGTTTGCGGCCTGAGGTGCTGTTTGCGCAGCGCGGCGCAATCGTGGATCGCAATGGCGTACCGCTGGTCTCAAACGAAACGGGCGAAGATGGACATCCGAACCGTCTGTACAAATCTCCTGGCTTCTCTTCGCTTCTGGGTTATGTTTCGTATCCAAAGAAGGATTCCTCTGGATTCTATTACGACACTGATATCAAAGGACTTGCCGGTATAGAGAAGGCATTTAACGATGTGCTCGCCGGGCAGAACGGCACCCTCCTCATTGAGGAAGATGCGCTAGGCAAAGTGCAGTCGCAAGGAAGCGTGGTCGCTCCTGTTAATGGCGCGACGGTGACCCTCTCTATAGATGCGCGTGCGCAGGAGGCCTTTTACTCAACCATACAGGAGCTCGCAGACCGCATTCCGTACCAGGGAGGCGCTGCAGTCATGATGGATGTTGAAACCGGAGAGGTGCTCGCGCTCGTTTCGTATCCGGAATACGATTCCAACATTCTTTCAAGCGGTGAGCCCGTTTCGGTTATCAACGGGTACGCAACCGACAGGCGCCAGCCGTACCTAAACCGCCCCGTGTCTGGCCTCTATACTCCCGGTTCAATCGTGAAGCCCATGATCGCTGCCGGTGCCTTTAATGACGGCATCATTTCAGCAGAGAAGGAAATCGTTTCGACTGGAAGGCTCGTGGTGCCTAATCCGTACGACCCTTCAAATCCCACTATTTTCAATGACTGGAAAGCGCACGGAGCAACCGACATGCGCCATGCGATTGCTGTCTCTTCAGACGTGTACTTCTATACGGTTGGCGGCGGGTTTGGCGATCAGAAGGGGCTCGGCATCGAACGCCTTGCATTCTGGTATGACATGTTCGGCTATACCTCGCCGACAGGCATCGAGATAGAAGGGGAAGCGCAGGGTTTTGTACCAACGCCTGCGTGGAAGGAGCGCACGATTGACGAGCCATGGCGTATCGGCAACACCTACCATACATCGATCGGTCAGTACGCAGTGCAAATTACGCCGCTTGAAGCTGTGCGCGCTACTGCAGCAATTGCAAATGGTGGAAAGCTCTTGAAGCCTACGCTCGTTAAAGATGCGCCGCTTCAAGGGAAAAGTATCGCGATCAGTAGCGAAGCGCTGCGCATTGCGCGCGAAGGCATGCGCGAAGGCGTACTCTACGGATCGTCTGTCGGCCTCAACGATCTTTCATTTGTGAAGATGGCCGCAAAGACAGGTACCGCGCAGCTTGGCGTGAACAATGAGTGGTACAACACCTGGCTCGTGGGGTTCTTCCCATTTGATAAGCCGAAGTATGCTGTGGCCGTTGTAATGGAACGAGGGCCTGCAGGCACGTCTATCGGCGGTGTGTATGTCGTCCACCAGGCGCTCTCAAAGCTCCGCCAGACCGCGCCTGAGTACTTTGGCTTACCTACGCCCTAGAGCTCGGCCGTTTGACGCCCTGGGCGCGCCACGTACAATACAGGGAACTTAGTAAGAACACTTTCATGATGACCGAGCAGGAAACAATGGTGAGCCAGGAAAAGTTCGATGAGATGGTAAAAGAACTCGAGAACTTGAAGACCGTGCGCCGCACTGAGATCGCGAAGAATCTCGAGTACGCCCGTTCGCTCGGAGACCTCTCAGAGAATGCTGAGTACCAGGAGGCGCGCGAACTTCAGGCAGCGACCGAAGAGCGCATCCGCAAGCTCGAGGAGCTCGTGAAGCGCGCAAAGATCGTAACTGACGGCAAGAAGAAAGATGTCGTTGGCTTCGGTTCACGCGTGGTCATTAAGCGTGAAGGAACAGCAGAGCCGCACGAATATATGATCGTCGGTTCTGAAGAGGCAGATATGCGCGAGCGCAAGCTCTCGCATGTATCACCGCTCGGCGCTGCACTCATGGGTAAGAAGAAGGGAGAAGTGTTCACCTTCGAAACGCCAAACGGCAAGCAGACCTATACGATCGAAAAGGTAGCCTAACGAGAAGCGCCCCTCAAGGGGCGTTTTTCGTTGGATCGTGAAGTATGAAGCATGTGCTACTATGCCCACATGTTTTGGGCAGACCGCATAGCAAAAGAGATTCAGAACACGAAGGCTGGCACCGGCCGCCCTCTCCTTATCCGCGATGAGAAGACCCTCTCAGGGCGCGTACACATTGGCTCCATGCGCGGTGTGGCTATTCACGGCATTGTCGCAGAGGTGCTTGAAGAATACGGAGTACCGGTTGAATATCGTTACGAGCTTAATGACTTCGATCCATTTGACTCCATTCCTGGGTATCTCTCAGAAGAGGTGTACAAGGAACACCTCGGCAAGCCGCTCTATGCGGTGCCGTCTCCAGAGCCTGGATTTGCAAACTACGCGGAGTTCTACGGCGCGGAATATATTGGCGTCCATAAGAAGGCAGGCTTTACGCCAAGTTACTATCGCGCCTACGCTGACCTCTACAAGGCAGGGAAGATGGATTCGTTTATTAAGACTGCGCTTGAAAACAAGGACAGTATTCGCCGCATCTTGAAAGAAGTCTCAGGTTCCGTCAAAGACGAGACCTGGCTTCCGGTCTCTGTCGTGTGCGAGAAGTGCGGCAAGATGATGACTACCCGTGCCTCAGACTTTGATGGGGCAACTATCGCGTATACCTGCGACAAAGGACCGGACGGGTGTGTACCGTGCGGGCACACGGGCCGCGTCTCGCCATTTGGCGGGAACGCAAAGCTCTTCTGGAAAGTGGACTGGGCCGCAAAGTGGATCGCGCTTGGCGTTGATATAGAAGGCGGGGGCAAGGATCATTCAACCAAGGGTGGTTCGCGCGATGTGGCGAATCACATTGCCAGGGAGATTTTTGGCTACGAGCCTCCGTTTGATATCCCGTATGAGTTCTTCCTCGTCGGCGGCAAGAAGATGTCATCTTCCAAGGGACGAGGTTCCTCTGCTAAAGATATGGCGGACCTCTTTCCGCCTGAACTCCTGCGCCTCATTTTGATAGGTAAGGACATAAATCAGCAGATTGATGTTGATCCGGAGGGCGACTCGGTGCCGCGCATGTACGACTGGTATGACGATCTCGCTGAGCGCGTGCGCGAGGGTGTCGCTGACGACTTTACGCGCCTCTACGCGCTTGCACAGCTTCCTGAAGAGCAGGCAGGCCTGACTGCGCCGTGGCAGCTCCGCTTCTCGCAGCTCTCCTTCATTGTTCAGATGCCGCACCTCGATCTTCTTACAGAAGCGGCGCGTGTGAAGGGAAGCGCCCTTACGCCTGAGGAGGAGACAAAGCTTATGGAGCGTGCGCAGTATGCACGGTTCTGGCTCGAGATGTATGCGCCGCAGGCAGCGCGCTATGTACTGCAGGAAGAGGAGATCAGCACCGAATTCTCCGATGCACAGAAGAGTTCGTTTAAGGCACTCCTTACGTTCGTCGACGAAGACCGAACAGGTGAAGAGGTGCATGCGTTTTTGCATGCATTGAAGACCGATATCCCTATTGCTCCGAAGGAATTGTTTACCGGTATCTACCAGCTGTTTCTTGGCCGCGATTCTGGACCAAAGGCAGGATGGTTCCTTTCAGTACTGCCGCGCGACTACATACTGCACCGCTTGAAGAAAGCGAGCAGTTAACAGAAACGGGCGGCCAAGGGCCGCCCGTGGAAATCGGTACTGGTGTTCACGCACACGCGAAATGTCCGCTCCCGCGCGTCCTTGGCTTGCGCCCTGGACGCCGCTTCTTGCGCTTTTTGATCACGGGAAGCCCCAGCTTCTGAGTGAGTGCGTGGGCGAGATTGGGCGCCCGCGCATTGACCTCTTCGGGATCGAGATCGAGCACAGCGACGCTGCGCGCGAAGCGTTCGGTCCATGCAGGAATGACTCCTTCCCGGCCGAGCGCTTTAAGACGCTCGCGCCCGCAGGCATAGTGCCTGGCCGGCACTTCCGGAACCGTAAACAGCGCAACGGCATTCTCCTGAAGTTCAGGCCAGCGTGAGAGCATTTCAGCGAGCTGGTCCTCGTCTTGAAATACGTGGACCGTCCTGTTGTGCTGTTCACACATTCGGCGAGCGACCGCTGCGACGGGGCTGAGCGGCGCCGAGGTGATCATAATCATGTGCATCCTCCATGCTATTTGGATACTAGACCTGGTATCCGGTGAGAAAGAGCAGTGCTCGTCTGTCTAAAACGAACCGGGCCCCAGACTTTTGGTCGGGGGCCCGGTTCAAATTTCTTCTTCTTGTCTAGTTTTTCGTTTCTGAAGAAATCTCAAGCGGAACTCCGACCGGCTTAATTAGGCCGAAGTAGACAAAGGTGAAGAAGGTAATTGACTTGATCGCTTGAATCATGTTGTTAAGGATAGACATCTTCATCTACCGTGTCAAATACTTTGTGGATAACAACGGCAGAGGTGGGATGAAGTGTCATATACTGACATCTATGTGGGATGAAGTGGGATAGCGAAAATATCCATCACTTCCGCCTCAAAATCCAAATTCATGCTCATCGGAGAATACCGCCACACATTCGATACGAAGAACCGCATCTCGCTCCCTGCGAAGTTCAGGAAGGAGCTCGGCACTTCAGTCATTGTGACGCGCGGTCTCGATAAGTGTCTCTTTGTATACGCAAAGGGAACCTGGAAGAAGGAAGCAGAGAAAATCGCCAAGCACTCAACAGGAAGCGCCGCTGGCCGCGGCCTTTCACGCCTTATGCTCGCTGGCGCCGTTGAAGCTGATGTTGATAGTGCAGGGCGCATCCTGGTGCCGGACTACCTCCGCTCCTTTGCGAGCCTTAAGGAAAAGAGCGTTATCGCAGGCGTTTCAGAGCGCGTCGAGATCTGGGACGAGAAGGCGTGGGAGAACTACAC
>Ga0247718_1000592_pt1 | contig 10560 bp, 11 predicted proteins | sample 21E_DmetaG_FD_189045 | JGI IMG/M metagenome (GOLD analysis project Ga0247718, IMG submission 189045) | Soil microbial communities from hillslope of Landscape Evolution Observatory, University of Arizona, Oracle, AZ, United States - 2-1-E_D | ecosystem: Engineered > Artificial ecosystem >...
AGGGAGTCGTCTTGACGCGCTGAAAGCGGATCACCGCGGCGGGACTCGGGTCGAAGCCGTTCGGCGCGCAGCCGCCGACCTCGGTGTTGCGCCGCGTGAACCCGAGATTCAGGATCTCCGCGGTGACATCGTTCCAGTTTCCGCCGGCATTGCGGTATTCGATCTTGATGAAGCCGTCGATCAGCGGAGTACCCACGCCGCTGCGGTAGCCTTGCGCGGTGACGCCGGTTGACGCGGCCGGTGGAATCAGTCCGGCGTATCCGCTCGCCTGCATCGAGGCCAGCGTCGCCAGGCTCATCGGGGCCACGCCGCTCGAGCTCGCGGGCAGCGACGTGATCGCGGCGGCGGTATTCGAGAGCAGGATGCGAACGTTGGCCTCCGAGTAGAGGCGCTGGCCGGTAATCAGCGGATCCTCGCCCTGGACCGGGCGCCGAATCAGCTCCACCGGTGTGCCGCCAACGGTGATCAATGGCAGGTCGAGACGCTTCGCTCCGGTGCGGCCGTTCCTGATGTTGCCGTGGTAGTCGCCGATCGATCGATCGGTCCATGTCGGCTCGTTCTCCGCGGACCCGAGCGTGCCGGTGAGACTGCCCTCGTTGATCAACAACGGCCGGTACGATCCGGGTGCGGTGATCGGCCGGACCGAACCGCCATAGCCGTTGGCGGTGGACCATCCGTTCGACAGGTGTGTGCGGATGACCTCGCCGACCGCGGTGACCTTGTTGGCGAGCCACAGCGTCGCGCCCGAGGCGAGAAACAGGTTGCCGTTGGTGTGAACGCGCCCGCCGAAATTAAAGTCTGGACCCGCGAAGAAGCTGAGGTCGTTCTCGGAGAACACGCCGAACTGGAAGATGGGGATGCTGACGGTCTGAAGGCGCCGGCGGAGTCGGGATTCGGATCCATCAGCGGCGCGCGCCGTCACCCAGAGCCAATAGGGCGTCACGAGCCCGACGAAACCTTCATACGGACCCGAATCCACCGTGCCCGACACGGCGATTGGTGCGCCGGTGTTGTTGAAACCATTCGCCGGCACGATCGTGTAGCCGAGTCCATCGTCGGCCGTGAACGCGACCTGCGGCACGTCCGGCGGGTTCTCCTCCAACTCGTCCAGATCCGCCTGGTTGGGCGCAAAGTCTGTTGCGAACAGGTCGCCCAGATCCGCGGTCAGTTTTTCCAGCGCGCCATGCGCGGCGTAGAGGGTGCGGGTGCGTGAGCGATCGGCGCTTCGCAGCAGAACGTCGGTCGTAGCCGTCGCCAGGAACGCAGCCAGCAGCGCGCTGACCAGCAGCAGGATCAGCAGCGTGGCCACCAGCGCCACGCCACGCTCGTTCTCCCGCAGGGACAGCGTCGTCATTGGGCCAGGTCGTAGCGGCTGACGAACGCCATGCTGCGCAGGCTGACCTGCGTCGTCAGGCTCGAGCGAGTTGGTTGTCCGTTGGAGGCGGAGGTCGCTTGCGACCGCGCCGACATGAAGATGTTGGCCTTGCGAATCAGGCCTTCAGACGCGTCCGCGAAACTGTCGACGTTGGTGGGATTGTCCGCGCCGTTGACCACATCCCAACTGAACTGGAGGTTCTCGATGCCAATGGCGATGACGCGCTCCGGTCCGTAGTTGACCCGCCGAATCAGCCGCGGAAGGCCGTTGGCGGGAGTGGACACGTAGTAGGTGATCATCAGGACCCGGCTGACCGGCAGATCGGGAAACGTCGGTGACTCTCCCTTGAGCGCCATCACGGAGCCCTCCGGCGCATCGCGTTGATTCAGGTTCGAGGCGGCGTCTTGATGGAAATGGACGGTGTTTCCAGCCACGTTGGTCACCTCTTGCATTGCTCCGTTGCCGAAGCGGATCAGGTCGCCGTCCGCGATGCGGTCGGTGTCAAAGTCGTTCCCGAGATTCATGCTGGCGCCGCTCGCCGGAATGTTGGGCACGACACCGGAGAAGCTCAGGCTGCGATCTTCGTAGAGCAGCGTGACCACGTCAGTTGCCACGCCGTTCACGGCCGGGCCGATACCGTTGCCGGTGCTGACGGCGGGCAGGACCGTGTAGTGCGCCGGGAAGAACCACTGGGTGTCGTCGGGAGACGGCCGGACGATTTGATCGACGCCGTCGCCGTTCGGCACCGACACACCGGTTCGCAGCGAGTAGTCGCCCTCGCCAGCCTGCACCAGGTCGCGAATCACCACGTTCATGGCCACGCGAATGTTCTGGTTCACGTCGGTGAGCGCCGCCGCGTCGTTACTGGCGCGAGCCGCATCCTGCAACACGCCCAGCGCGCCGGCCAGGATCACCAGCGTCAGCGTCATGCCGATGAGCAGTTCGACCAGCGTGAAACCGCGTTCGGTGGACGGTGTCGGCACGGCGCGGTTCCTACGCATAACTCGAGATCAACGTCCTGATCTCGTAGCGGCGAACGACCCCGCCGACGTTGTAGCTGATTACCACCTGCAGCTCGCGCAACGTGGTGTTGACGTCGCGGATGATCACCTCGCGCGTGAACTGTCCCAGCGCCTCGACGACGTCGTCTTCGGTGCCGAGCATGCCGTCCGGACCAGGGCGCGTGATGGATTCAAGTTCCTCGGGATCGTCGGCGGTGTTGACGAGCCCGTCGCTGCCAGGCCGTCGCAATGGTTGCGGGCCGTCGAGGAACACCCCGCCGCCGGTGCCTTCGTCGGGATCGGCGTTTCGGATCTCCACCCATTGGACGGTGCGAGTGTCGCGCGCGGTGAACACGCTTTCGACCGCTTCGGCAGCCTTCTCGCGAGCCACGATGTCGAGCTCGGATCCGGTCAACTGCATGGTGCCCTGCAGGAATCCGGCGGCGATGGCCAGCATCCCCGTCGACAGGACGCCGAGGGCGATCAACGACTCGGTGAGCGAGAAGCCGCGTTCGTCTTTGACTGGTGTCATTGCGCCGCCCATGTGTTACCCATCCACCGGTACTTGCGCGGCCGGGCGGTGGTCCCGGTGATGGTGATCGCGCGGCCGGTGAGCGGTTGGTCGGTGACGCCCATGAAGATCGTGCCGTTGACGGGGACGCTGTCTTCGTCGACCAGCGAACCCTCGGAGATGAAGAACAACCGCGCCGCGCCGCCGAAGTCCACGGCGTCAGCGTTGCCGAACGCGTCGGGGGTGTCGGTGCCCGCGAACTCGGCAAGCATTCGCAGTTGCACCTGGTATTCGAGCGAGACTTCAGCGACCGTGCTGGCGACGCCGTCTTCCGTTCGCACCACGCGCACCGAGTTCGACTCGTCGTCAAACGTCAGTTCGAGGTCGCGCTGCGTGCGGATGGCGTTCTCGCGCGCCAGTTGGATCAGCCCTGAGACGCGTGAGGCCTGCGAGTTGGCGCGCATCACCTGCGTCGCGGTGCCCATGAGGGCCACCGCCATGCCGGCCAGCGTCGCAAACAATGCGATCGAGATCAGCAACTCGGTAAGGGTAAAGCCTCGTTCGCGCATGGATCCGCGGCCCCGAACGCAAGTGAGCTGCCAGCGAAGTCGAGTGCGCCAAGCTGTGAAGGGAACGAACTCGATGACGCAGCTGGACCTTGGTTCGACGCCCTCAGGGGCCGGCGGAATTACGGATCTGGCGGTGAGCCGCCGCAAAGTGTGATCGGCCATCGGCCGATAAATAGATGACTAATTAGGACTCTTGGGTTCATTTGCGATTACGAAACGGTAATCGACTGGCCCGTATCAGAACATGAACGGCTTGGGCCAGCCCCCTTGCTAAAGGCCATCTATCGATGCGTCAACAGGTTAGTCGCCGAACTCGGCGGTGGTGTACGTCTTGCTCAAGGGAGGGCATGCGCTCAAACCGCGGCTTCACGCTCTTCGAGCTGCTCGTTGTCATGGCCCTGATCACCATTCTGTCGGCGATCTCGATCCCCGTGATGATGGAGTCGGTCGGGCGCAACGCTGCGTGGACGGCTTCCGAGCAGATCGGTTCGCAGATTCGCCAGGCACGCCTCAAGGCAATCAGCCGCAACCGCAACTTCCGCGTTCGTTTTGATTGCCCCGCGGTTGGGCAGTTTCGGGTGCTGGTCGTGACCGGCGATCCAACCGTCGACAATGCCGCTGATCGTTGCAGCAATACGGTGCAATTCGACAGCGGCATTTACCAGATGCCGGAGCGAGTGACCTACACCGATCCGCCGCCGCTGCTGGAAGTCACCTCGCGTGGCCTCTTCACCTCGGACCTGGGGATCCCGACGACCATTGGCGTCACTTACAACGGCGTGTCGACCAGGAACCTCACGGTGTCGCTGACCGGGCAGATCACCTTCGATGTCTACTAACTCCGAGCGCGGCTTCACGCTGATCGAGGTGCTGTTTGCCATGGTCATCCTGACCGTGGCGCTGGTCTCGATGGCGGAACTGATGGCGATCACGCTGCGCATGCAGATGATGGGGCGCAACGAAACGGCCGCCATCCGCATGGCGCAGTCGAAGGTCGACGAACTGGTCTTCCTGGATTTCGACGGCCCATCGGCCAGCCCGCTGATTCTCGTTGGCGGCGGTCTGGATGCCGATGTCCCCGGGTACAACGACGATCCCGCCCCCGGCTACCATCGGCGCTGGGAGATCACGGCCATCGCCGGCGAGACTGACGTCCGCATGCTGACGGTCCGGATCATTCCCGATGTCGCCGATCGGCGCACCAACGCCGACATCCGTCTGACGACGATCATTCGTAACTGCTGTCCGCCGCCAACATGAACATGACCTCGCTCAAGAACGAACGCGGCTTCACCCTGATGGAGCTGATGATCGCGTCGGTCGTGACGACGATCGTGCTCGGCACCGCCGTCGCGCTGACGTCACAGATCCAGAACGGCTACCGGCGACAGCTCGAAGACTCTGCCGCCGAGCAGGAAGCGCGCTATGCGCTCGAATGGGTGAGCCGCTACCTGCGTGGCGCCGGGACCAACAGCATGGGGGCGACCACGTCCACCTGCGTGGCCACAAATACGGCGTTTGAGGGCGTCATCATGTATCCGGCTGATGACTCGCGCATCACGCTGCAGATGGACTCCAATCCCCCGGACAAGGCCGTCGGCGGCATTTCTCCGGACTGTACCCAGGCGAACGAGCAGGTGACGATCTCATTCTGCTCTGAGGCCGCGTTCCTCGCCGAGACCTGCACCGCGCCGAACACCATTCAGTTCCTCGACGACGTGGTCGGCGACGATGCGGCGACGCGCACCGACAACGTGATTGACGATCTCCAGTTCACCTTCTTTGGCGACGACGGCGCAACGGCTGCGGTCAACAACGCCAGCATCCGTTATGTCACGGTGTCAATCACCGTTCGCACGCGCACCATCAACGCCGCGTCCGGCAATCCCGATACGCGAACGCTGAGTACGACGGTAAGAGTGAGGGATCGATAATCATGCCATCCATCGTCAAATCATCTTCGGAGCGCGGTATCGCCCTGGTCGTCGTGTTGCTGTTGATGGCGGTGCTGTCCGGGCTTGCCACCGGCTTCGCGATGAACGGAAACATTGAAGTGCAGATGAGCACCAATGAGGTCTATTACGCCGGCGCGCGTGCCGCCGCAGAGGCCGGCCTCAATCGGGCGATTGTCGAGATCACCGATCCCGCCAACAACACGAGGGACTGGCTGGCAGGCGATGACGGCGCGTTCGATAATGGCAACCTGGCTGCGACTTCGAACGCAGACAACGGGCAACTGGATGGCGTGCTCCTCGCCGCCGGCCCTTACGCACTGGATGCGGCCGGCCAGTACACCTACGACCTCGAGATTCTCGATGACGACAACAACACGTTGTACCCTCAAGCGATCACGACCGCAGGCGCCAACAATCAGCTCACGGAGATGGGTGAGGACGGACTCCTCTTCACCGACACCAATTCGCGCCTGATTCTCCGTGCGACCGGCTTCGGGCCGAGCGGCACGGTCGTTCGTATCGCGCGCGTACTGGAAGTGACACCGGCTGGCGGCAACCCGATCGTCTCATCATTCGATGCCGCCATCATCGTCAACGGCGATTTTGAAATGAACGGCAACATCACCGTCAATGGCCAGTCCGGCAGCGTTCATGCGAATGGCAACCTGAGCAAGACCGGTGCTTCGGGAACTATCACGGGGAATGCCACGACCAGCGGGACGTACTCCGGCCCCGCAGTGGCCTCCGGGGCAACCATGAGTGGCCAGCCGACCATCAACCTTCCGGATATCTCGAGCGCCGCCTACCAGCACCATGCGACTTACAAGCTGGCCAGCAATGGCAATGTCTACACTCGCGCCGCCAATGGCATCGACTGGAATACGACGGCGTGCACCACGGCCACGTGCAAGGGCCTCGGCTGGACGCACAGCGGCGGTACGTGGAGCACCGGCAAGAATCCAACGCCGGAAACCTATTACGTCGAGGGCAACGTCTCGATCGGTCCGACGCAGGGCACAGCCAACAAAGCGGTCTCGATCATCGCCACCGGCAACATTGACGTGAACAGCAACCAGGCGAAGCTGACGCCGTATGCGAACAACATCCAGTTCGTCACCGATCAAGACCTGACGATCAACGCGTCGGACCTCGACGCCGACTCGACGATTATCGAAGGCGAGATTCGCGTGCGCGGCCAGATGACCGCCGGCGGTAACATGTCGTTCCAGGGCCGCGTCATGATCCAAAACGAGAACGTCGGCAGCCCGGTCGCGACCAACGGTTCGAGAATCCACGGGTCGGTGACGTTCACCTACAATGGCACGCTGGCCGACGAGGCGGAGATCGTGCTCCCGGGCACGCCGACGTTCAGCTACAACATGAGAGGTTGGATCGAACAGTGAGCCGCAGCGTGTTCGTTGGCGTCGTGTTCATGGTCGCGTGTGCGGATGCGGCGGCCGCGCAATCCGGTGAGCCGGATCTCGCGGCGATCGCGCGCCAGGCCGAAGCCGCCAAGGCGTCAGCCCCGAAGGCAAAGAAGTCATATACCAATGCCGACCTTGGAGCGGGCGGGGTGCCGCCCGCGCCTGTAGAACTGGGCGAGGGTTTCATGAGCAGCTCGCTCGACAAGCCGATTTCCGCCGAGGAGATGCTGCTCCGCAGTGAGGCGAAGGCCGAGGCCGAGTTGAAGGACAAGGCACCCGACGAGGTGTTCATCAAGCAGGCGGCTGCCATTCGCCGCCAGGTCGAGAAGCTGGCGCCGTCACTGTCTGAGTTGAAGAGCCGCCCGAAGAGTCCCGACGCCGAGAGGCAGAAGCGAGTCGACCAACAGATCGCCGACATCGAGCGGCAGATGGAAGGCTTCAGGAAGCGGTGGGCCGGCCTCGAGGCTGAGGCGCGCACCACGAAAGTCAGTCTCGCAGTCCTGATGCCGGCGCCGGCATTTCCGAAGTAACGGTCACGCGCGCGACTTGCGCGCGTTGACAAATCCTTCAGTGAACAACGCCGGCATCCCGCCGGTATGCAGGAACACCATCGTCTCGCTCGCAGCGAGTTCACCGCTGCGCACATGGGAGATCAGCGCAGCCATCGCCTTTGACGTGTAGCAGGGATCGAGCAGGATTGCCTCGGTGCGCGCGAGCAGGGCGATCGCTTCGAGCGCGCCCTTCGTCGGAATACCGTAGCCTTCGCCGATGTGCTCCTGATCGGTGAACAGATCCGATAGCTCCAGCCGTTCCGGCAGCTCGAGCCTGGCCGCCGCTTCGTTGCCGATCCTTTTCGCGCGTTCGATCTTTTCTGGTTCGCCGGCGCTCACCGCCACACCGTAGACCTCGTAGGACGCTTCGCACAGCCGCGCGCCGAGCGTCAGGCCGGCTTGCGTGCCGCGCGACCCGCTTGCGTAGTAGAGCCGGGACGGTGTTTCGCCCGCGTCCGCGAGTTGATCGACGAGTTCCGCGGTGCCGCCGATGTAGCCGCACACACCGACACCACTCGACCCGCCCACCGGGATCACGTATGGCACGCGGCCGGCGGCGCGCTCATCGGCGACGACCTCCGCCACGACCGCTTCATCCTGGCCGACAGCCAGCATGGGATCGACCGACGGCACGAGCCGGATCTCCGCACCGTAGAGCGTGTCGAGCAACAGGTTGCCTTCGAGCGCCGGTTGCTCACTGGTGGACGTCAGCACCAGCACGCATCGCATGCCGGCGACGCATGCCGCCGCGGCCGTCATCCTGGCGTGATTGGATTGCGCGGCGCCCGTCGTGACCAGTGTGGTGGCGCCCTGTGCCTTCGCGTCCGCGACCAGATACTCGAGCTTGCGGGCCTTGTTCCCGCCGAGGCCAAGCGAGGTCAGGTCGTCACGCTTGATCAGGATGCGCGGGCACGCTCGTGGTCCGCCGAGCGCGTCGCGAAAACGTGATGCTTCCTGGAGCGGGGTTGGCAGAATGCTCAGCGGGATGCGTGGCTGATGGCCCAAGGCATCCTTGACTCGCTGTGTCGCTGCGCTCATGACGGTGATCCATCCTTCGCCACTGAAGTAGACAGGCCGAGGGAATCCGCGAGGGCGCGCATGTCGTCCGGCAGCGGCGCCTCGATGACCAGCTCGCGGCCGGTCTTCGGTTGCCTGAATGCGATTCGCCACGAGTGCAGCGCCTGCCTCGGGAACTTCGGCCCGGCGCCATTGTCGCCGTACGCCGCGTCGCCGATGATCGGCCATTTCTTCGCGGAGAGATGCACGCGGATCTGGTGCGTGCGGCCGGTGATCAGGCGGCACCGGACCAGCGAGAAGCCGTTCGACGTTGCCACACGTTCGTAGCGGGTGACCGACGGCTGGCCGCCCCGATCGGTGACCGTGATTCGCCGGCGATCCCAGGGATCGCGATCGAGCGCGAGATCGATCGTGCCGCGAGCGGGCGACGGTTTGCCGCGCACGATCGCCAGGTAGTCCTTGTCGATGCGCCGCGCGGCCATGGCCCGCTGCAAGGCGGCGTGAATCTCCGGGCGCTTGGTCACGATCACCAGGCCGGACGTCAGCTTGTCGAGGCGGCCAAGCAGCGCGGGTGTGGAACCTGCCGGCCACGATCGCGCGTAGTCGAGCAGCCCGTTCATCAACGTGCCGGTGGTGTTCTTGTAGGAGGGGTGCACGACAATACCGGCCGGCTTGTTGACCGCCAGCAGGTCGTCGTCTTCGTACAGCACCTCGACGGGAATGGCTTCGGCGCGCGGCTTCTCTCGCTTCGGCATCTCGGCGACGCGCACGCGCAGATCGTCGCCAGCCTGCACGCGCCAGGCGGCGCGCGGTGGAATGACGCCGTTTACCAGCACGTCACCGGCATCGATCCACTTCTGGATCTGATTGCGGGACACGCGCTTTTCGTCCTGCAGGTGCCGCAGCAGCACCCGATCGACGCGCAGCCCGTGGTCGCCGCGATCGAGCCTTACGCTCCGCCACTCATCAGACACAACAGCAGTGTAGCGCCTGTACAAAAAAAGAGGCCCGGGCACCCCTGGAAATGCCCGGGCCTTAAACGAGTGACGAGTCAGAGCGTTAGTGCGTAATCGGTGACTGGCTCATGCGCTGCAGGCGCCAGTCTTCGGCGAGGATGCCCCACAGCACCTGGTCGTGATGCTGCCCGTTGCGCAGGAACGAGCGGCGGAGCAGGCCTTCCTGCACCGCGCCGATCTTCCGCAGCGCGCCGTTGCCGCGGCCGTTGGCCACCGCCGCGCGCGCTTCGAGACGCTGCGACCCGACGACATCGAACGCGAAGTCGAGCACGAGGCGGGCGCCATCGGCGAAGAAGCCGGAGCCCCAGAACTGGGAGCCCATCGCGAAGCCCCATTCGGCGGTGCCGAACCCGGGCTCGAGCGCGCGCAGCTGGAAGATGCCAATCGCGGTGTGCATCCCCTCGGGCACGATCGCGAAGCAGGCGTAGTTGCCGGCCGCGCGCTCACGATGCGTCCAGGCAATGAAGCGCTCGAAGCCTTCCACCGTGGTCGGCGGCGGCGAGATGAAGCGCGACACCTCTTCGGTCGTCAGCATCGCCAGCAGCGAGGCCGCGTCCTCGAGGCGCAACTCGCGCAGCGTGAATCCCGAACCCGCCATCACCGGGAGGGCCGTCTTCCAGTTCGTGGCAACCGTCGTGGTCTGCGTCGCAATCATGGTCGTGGCTTTCGTCCGTGTTGCTTGGGCGGTGGCAATCACTGGGCACCTCCACCAATCGTCGTCGTGGTGACCGGCACGAACATCGGCACCTCGAACAGTCCTTCCCACACGCTCGGGTCGAACGATTCGATCTCCGCGGTGTCGTCACCGTACTCCGCGAAGTCGTCAGCCGAACTGCCCCAGCTGATGTTGTCAGCGCCCTCGCTGTTGCCCCACACGATGTTGTCGTCGCTGCTGTTGCCCCAGACGATGTTGTCGATGCCATCGGTGTTGCCCCACACGATGTTGTCGTCGTCGCTGTTGCCCCACACGATGTTGTCGCAGTCGGCGCCGCCGCAGTCGTTGCCCCACACGATGTTGTCGTCACCGTTGTTGCCCCAGACGATGTTGTCGTCGTCGCCGTTGCCCCACACGATGTTGTCGTCGCTGCTGTTGCCCCAGACGATGTTGTCGCCGTCGGTGTTGCCCCACACGATGTTGTCG
>Ga0247718_1000594_pt1 | contig 10553 bp, 7 predicted proteins | sample 21E_DmetaG_FD_189045 | JGI IMG/M metagenome (GOLD analysis project Ga0247718, IMG submission 189045) | Soil microbial communities from hillslope of Landscape Evolution Observatory, University of Arizona, Oracle, AZ, United States - 2-1-E_D | ecosystem: Engineered > Artificial ecosystem > Mesocosm...
GTGCGCCGGGTGTGGGCGGGGGAGGCGGGTACGGCAGGCGCCGTGTCCCTGCTCGCGTCCGCTCCCGCGGAGTGGATCTTCCGGGCGGGCGTCCGCGCGCGCGGCGCCGCGTACGACCGCGGGTGGCTGGCCGCGGAGCGAGCCCCGGTGCCGGTGATCAGCATCGGGAACCTGACCGTCGGCGGGGCGGGGAAGACGCCCTTCTCCGCCTGGGTCGCCGGGCGTCTCCGGGAGTGGGGACACCGCCCCGCGCTGGCCGTACGCGGGTACGGGCCGGACGAGGTGGAAGTGCACCGGGCGCTGAACCCGGACGTGCCGGTCTTCGTCGTGCCGAAGCGGATCGAGGCGGCGCGGGCGGCCTCGGACGCGGGGAGGGACGTGGTGGTGCTGGACGACGGGTTCCAGCACCGGGCGCTCGCCCGCGACCTGGACGTGGTGCTGGTGCCGGCCGAAGGGTGGACCGACCGCCCCCGCCTCCTGCCACGGGGGCCCTGGCGGGAGTCTCTCGCGGCGCTACGGCGTGCTCACGCGGTGGTGGTGACCCGGAAATCGGCCTCTCCCGAGACGGGCGCGCGCATCGCGGATCGGCTTCGGACGCGGTTCCCCACGCTGTTCGTGGCGGAGTGCCACCTGGCCCCGGGGGAGCTGGTTCCGCTCCACGGCGCCGCATCGGCCGGACCGCCGCCGGGGTCCGGCCGTGTGCTCGCGGTCGCGGCCCTCGCGGAGCCGGAGCCCTTCGCGGCACAGCTCGGCGCGCGCGGGCTGGAGGTGGATCTCGCCGCGTACCCGGACCACCACCCGTTCGGCGCAGGGGACGCCCGCGAGCTGCTCCGCCGTACCGCCGGCCGGCCGATCATCATGACGCTCAAGGACGCCGTGAAGCTGCGAGCCCTCCTTCCTCTTGAGCACCCGGCCTGGGTCCTCCCACAGACCGTGCGGATCACCGCCGGCCGCGAGGCACTGGAGACCGCGCTGAAGCGCGCCGCGGCGGGGGAGAGGGCGGCATGATCCGCTCCGACGTGCTGGTGATCGGAAGCGGGATCGCGGGGCTCTCGTTCGCGCTGAAAGCCGCCCGTTTCGGCACGGTGACGATCATCACCAAGAAGGACCGCCCCGAGTCCAGCACCAACTACGCGCAAGGAGGGATCGCCGCCGTGTTCGGCGCGGACGACTCGTACGGGCTGCACGTGGAGGACACGCTCGTGGCCGGGGCGGGGCTCTGCCACCCCGATGCGGTGGACGTGCTGGTGCGCGAAGGGCCGGACCGCGTCCGGGAGCTGATCGAGATCGGAGTCCGGTTCAGCCTGGAGGGGCACGATCTCTCGCTCGGGCGCGAGGGCGGTCATTCGCGCCGCAGGATCGTGAGGGCGGACGACCTCACCGGCCGTGAGATCGAGCGTGGGCTGCTCGCCGCCGTCGCGGCCTCGCCGAACATCCGGGTGCTGGAGGACCACGCCGCCGTGGACCTGCTGACGGCGCGCGACCCGCGCACCGGTGAGGTCCGCTGCGTGGGCGCCCTGGTACTGGAGCCGGCGGAGGAGGGGGTGGTCCCCTTCCTGGCGCGCGCCACCCTCCTGGCGACCGGCGGATGCGGCCAGGTGTACCGCCACACCACCAATCCCGCGATCGCGACGGGAGACGGGGTCGCCATGGCGTACCGTGCAGGGGCCCGGGTGGGGAACATGGAGTTCGTGCAGTTCCACCCCACGGCGCTCTACCCGGCGCGGGAGCGGACACTGCTGATCTCCGAGGCGGTGCGCGGCGAGGGAGCGGAGCTGCGCCGGCTGGACGGGACCCCTTTCATGCACCGCTACCATTCCCTCGGCGCGCTGGCGCCGCGGGACGTGGTGGCGCGCGCCATCGACGGGGAGATGAAGCGGAGCGGCGACCCGTACGTCCTCCTGGACTGCTCGGCCATCCCGGAGGAGGAGGTCCGCGCCCGCTTCCCCAACATCCTCCGCGAGACGGCGGCGCGCGGAACGGACATGCTGCGCGAGCCGATTCCCGTCGTCCCGGCCGCGCACTACCTTTGCGGAGGGGTGCTGGCGGACTCCCGGGGCCGCACCACGCTGGCGGGGCTCTACGCGGCGGGGGAGACGGCGTGCACCGGCGTCCACGGCGCCAACCGGCTGGCCTCCAACTCCCTGCTGGAGGCGGTGGTCTTCGCCCACCGGGCCGCCGGGGCGCTGCGGGAGGAGCTGGAGTCGGCCGCCGAGCCCGAGCTGCCGGACCGGCTCCCGGAGGTCGGCTCCGGCGGCCCTCCCGAGGGGGTGCTCCTGGTACACGACCGGGAGGAGATCCGCTCGCTGATGTGGGACTTCGTGGGGATCGTGCGCTCCGACGAGCGGCTCGCCTTCGCCGAGGCCCGCATCCGGCAGATGGCCGAGCAGAACCGGGTGATCTGGGCGGAGTCTTCCCCCTCGCCGGAGCTGGTGGAGCTGCGCAACATGATCGAGACGGCGCTCCTGGTGGTGCGCTGCGCGCGGCTGCGGAAGGAGAGCCGGGGACTGCACTACAACGTGGACCACCCGTACCGCGACAACGAGCGGTTCCTCCGCGACACCGTGGTGGGCCGCTGAGATGAAGGTGGCCGTCCTGGCGGTGGGCAGGCCCCGCGGGGTGATGTCCGAGGCCATCGCGGAGTACGAGGGGCGCGCGCGCCGCTACTTCTCGTTCGACGCCGCAGAGGTGAAGGAGGAGCCGTACCGCCGGCCGGGCGACGCGCCCCGCGTGCGCGACGAGGAGGGGAAGCGGCTCCTCGCGCGCGTCCCGGCCGGCGCGGAGATCGTGGCGCTCCACGAGACGGGAAAGCAGTGGACCTCCGAGCAGCTCTCGCGCTACCTGGAGGAGCTGGCGGTTCGCGGGAGCCCCGGAGTGGCCTTCCTCATCGGAGGGGCGTACGGTCTCTCGGACGAGATCCTGCGGAGCGCGCGGCACCAGCTCTCGCTCTCCGCGGCGACGCTCCCGCACGAGCTGGCGAGGCTGGTGCTGGCGGAGCAGATCTACCGGGCGGGCACCATCGCGAGGGGAGAGCCGTACCACAAGGGACGGGAGGGGTGATGACGGGGAGCCGGTCGCGGAGGGTGGGGTGAGCATACGCGTGGAGGTGACACCCGGAGGTGGGGGCCCCCTGGTCCGCGACTACCTGGCCGGGGTGCCCGCGGCGGCCCGCTTCTACTCCGGCCATCCGCGCGACCCGGAGGCGTACCGGGCGAAGCTGCGGGAGGTGTCCGCCCGCTTCGCCGACCGGGCGGCGCGTGAGCGCGTGGCCGCGGCGCTCACCCCGACGACGCCCCGTGCCCGGGAGCGGCTGGAGCGCTTCGTCCGCGAGGGCGGAGCGATGGTCACCACGGGCCAGCAGGCGGGGCTCTTCGGGGGTCCGCTTTACACGGTCCACAAGATCCTGAGCGCCGTCCGCCTTGCCGAGGCGCTGGAGCGCGACCTTGGGGTGCCGGTGCTCCCGGTGTTCTGGATCGCCTCGGAAGACCACGACTTCGCCGAAGTGAACCACGCGCACGTCGTGGACAGCAGTGGAGAGCTGCGCCGCGTGGAGGTCTCCGCGCGGGAGCGGCTCCTCTTCTCCATGAGCCGCACGCACCTGGGGGAGGACGTGTCGCGCGCGGTGGAGGCGTACGCGGAGGCGCTCGGCGCCCCGGGCGCCGTCCGCGAGGCTCTGGCCGGGTACCGCCCCGGCGCCTCGGTGGCGGACGCCTTCCGGGAGCTGATCCTGGGGCTCTTCTCGGACTTCGACCTGTTCGTCACGCGGGCCGACGACCCACACCTCAAGGCCGCGTCCGTCCCGGTCCTCCTGCGCGCGGCGGAGGAGGCAGCCGCGCACGAGCGGATCGTGGCCGATCGCACCCGTGAGCTGGAGGAGGCGGGGTACGCCGGGCAGGTGACGGTGCTGGAGGGCGCCACCAACCTCTTCTTCGAGAGCGAGGCGGCGGGGCGCGAGCGGCTCTACCGCGACGGGGCCGGATTCGTCGCCCACGACTCGGGCCGACGCTTCACCGGGAGCGAGCTGCGGGATGAGATCCGGGCGCGACCGGGACAGTTCTCGCCCAACGTGTTCCTCCGCCCGGTGGTGGAGTCCGCCGTGTTCCCCACGCTCGCCTACGTGGGCGGTCCGGCGGAGACGGCCTACTTCGCGCAGATCGGACCTCTGTTCGGAGACTGTGGGATCCGGCCGCCGGTGGTCTTCCCGCGCTTCTCCGCGACGCTGGTTCAGGGGGAGGTGGAGGAGACCCTCGCGACGCTCGGGGTCGGCCGCGACCGCCTCGCGCTCCCCGAGCACGAACTTCTGGAGGAGGTGGCGGTGCAGCACCTCCCGGCCGCGGTGAAGCAGCGCGCTTCAGCGCTGCGGCGCATCATGGTGGAAGGCTTCGCGGAGCTGATCGAGGCAGGGGAGGGGATCGACCCGAACCTCGGCCTCGCGCTCGGAGCCCGCCGCGACCGGGCGATGCTGGAGATCGCCGCCGCCGAGCGGAAGGTCGTCCGCCACTTCAAGCGGCGCCACCCCGGGATCGCCGCCGGGCTGAGACTGGCCCGCAGCCACCTCCGGCCGCTGGGCCAGCCCCAGGAGCGGGTGCTGACCGTGCTCCAGTACCTCGCCGTGCACCCGTCCCTGCTCCACGAGATTGCGGCGGCAATGGAGGTGGTGTTCGACCCTGTCGAGGCGGGGCCGGACAACGCGTGACACCCGTTCGGGTTGCGGCGCTTCCTTGAAGTGAGTTGCAGCCGCCCCGCGGCGCGCGGCCCCCGTCTGGCCTGAGCCATGCACGGGGCGGCGCGGGGGCCGACATGGCATGACCGCCCGTCCGGATCGCCGGGCGGGCGGTCTTCAAAGGAACCAGGATGAAGCCGAACATTCACGCCGACGCACCCGAGCCTCTCCCCCAGCCGCCCGGCCCCACGGGAGAGGCCGGCCCGTCCGGGGGGCGGGCGTCCGCGATGGTGGCGGCGGGGATCTTCCTGAGCCGTATCGCGGGACTGGTGCGCGAGAGTGTTCTGGCCATGTTCTTCGGCACCTCCCTCTACGCGGACGTCTTCCGGGTGGGGCTCCGGATGCCGAACGTCCTCCAGAACCTCCTGGGCGAGGGGACGCTCAGCGCCTCCTTCATCCCGGTCTACGCGGAGCTGCTGGAGCAGGGGCGGAAGGAGGAGGCGGGGCGCGTGGCGGGCGCCATCTTCGCCCTCCTGGCGGCGCTCGCGTCGGGGTTCGTCCTCCTGGGCGTCCTCTTCGCCCCGGTCCTGGTCACCGTCTTCCTCCCGGGGTTCGAGGGGGAGCGCCGCGAGCTGGCCATCCTCACCACGCGCATCCTCTTCCCCATGACGGGGGTGCTGGTGCTCTCCGCCTGGGCGCTCGGCATCCTGAACAGCCACCGCCGCTTTTTCATCCCGTACGTGGCCCCGGTCCTCTGGAACGCCGCCATCATCGCCACCTTCTTCATCTTCTCGGGGCGTCTCTCCGAGGGCGGGCTCCTCATCGCCGTGGCCTGGGGCGCGCTGATCGGGGGCGTGCTCCAGTTCCTGGTGCAGCTCCCCTGGGTGCTGCGGCTGGAGCGCAGCCTCCGCCTGGCGCGGCCCGACCGGGTCCCCGGAGCGCGCGAGGCGGTGAAGAACGCCGGACCCGCCGTGATGGGCCGGGGGGTGGTGCAGCTCAGCGGGTACGTGGACATGGTGCTGGCGAGCCTCCTGGCCGTCGGGGCAGTGGCGGCCATCGGCTACGCCCAGACGCTCTACATGCTCCCGGTGAGCCTCTTCGGGATGTCGGTGGCCGCGGCGGAGCTCCCGGAGCTGGCGCGGCAGCGCTCCGGCGCCCTGGACGTTCTCCGGGAGCGGACCAACGCCGCCCTGCAGCGGGTGGCCTTCTACGTGGTCCCCTCCTTCGTGGCCTTTCTCTCGGTGGGCGACGTGCTGGTGGCGGCTCTCTTCCAGCGCGGGGAGTTCGACCGGTCCAACACCCGCCTGGTCTACTTCGTCCTGGTGGCGTACTCCGTCGGGCTCCTGGCCTCCACGGGGACGCGCCTTTTCTCCTCCGCGTTCTTCGCCCTCCGGGACACGCGCACCCCGGCGCGGATCGCCACCGTCCGCGTGGTGCTGGGGGCGGTGCTCGGCTTCGTGCTGATGGTGCAGTTCGAGGCGGTCGAGATCGAGAAGCTGGGGCTCCACGTGGGCCCCGGGGTCTTCGCGGAGATGCGGGCGGGCCCCTGGGCGCTGGGCGCGGTCGGCCTCGCGCTGGCGGGGGCGATCGGAGCGTGGCTGGAGTGGTTCCTGCTGCGCGCCCGGCTCCGCGCGCGCATCGGCAGGGTGGGGGCGGGGGCGGGACCGCTGGCGCGCATGTTCGCGGCGGCGCTCACGGGCGCCGCGGCCGCGTGGGCGGTGCGCTGGGTGCTCCCCGGCGTGGACCCGCTGCTGCAGGCCATGCTGATCGTCCCCGCGTTCGGACTGGTCTACTTCGGGGTGGCCGCCGCGCTCGGGCTCCGCGAGGCGGGGGTGTTCCTCGGACGCTTCAGGAGACTCCTGGGGCGGGGCCGCTGACCGGAACGTCCGGCCGCGGCAAGGGTTAGAAGAGATACCGAACCCGAGCCGAAACCCGCGCAGCACATGGCCGAAGACACCGAGCTCAAGGCGAAGCTCAAGCACCTCCCGAACCGACCCGGCGTCTACCTGATGAAGGATGCCTCCGGGGAGCTGCTGTACGTCGGGAAGGCCAAGTCGCTGCGCTCGCGGGTGCGGTCCTACTTCTCCTCGTCGCACGACACCTCGCTCAAGACCCGCGAGATGGTGCGCCGCATCGCCGACTTCGAGACCATCGTGGTGGGGTCCGAGGCCGAGGCGCTGATCCTGGAGAACAACCTCATCAAGGAGAACCGGCCCCGCTTCAACATCAACCTCAAGGACGACAAGACCTACCCCTACATCAAGGTCACCGTCCAGGAGAGGTTCCCCCGCGTCCTGGTGACGCGGCGGCTGGAGCGGGACGGCGCGCGCTACTTCGGGCCGTACACCGACGTGCGGCGGATGCGGCAGGCGCTGGAGGTGGTCAAGAAGCTCTACACCGTCCGCTCCTGCCACTACGACCTCCCGAACGAGGTCCCGGCGCGGCCCTGCCTGGACTACCACATCGGCCGGTGCAGGGCGCCGTGCGTGGCCTTTCAGCCCGAGGAGGAGTACCAGGGAATGATCGAGGAGATCCTGGACATCCTCTCCGGCCACACACGCCGCGCGGCGGAGCGCATCCGCGAGCAGATGCACGAGGCCGCCGCGGCCATGGACTTCGAGCGGGCGGCGGAGCTGCGCGATGCCCTCTCCTCGCTGGAGGCGCTGGAGGCGCGGCAGACGGTGGTCAGCGTGGAGGGGGGCGACCGCGACGTGGTGGGGCTGGCGCGCGACGGCTCGGACGCCTGCGGCGTGGTGATGCGCATCCGCGAGGGGAAGCTCCTGGGGCGAGAGGCGCAGTTCCTCACCGACCTGGACGGCGAGGAGGACGAGGCCGTGCTCGCCACCTTCGCCACGCGGCACTACACCGTCCGCTCCGCCACGGAGGGGGAGGAGCTCCCGCCCGAGGTCTTCTTCCCCCTCGACTTCGAGGACCGGCCGGTGCTGGAGGCGCTCCTCCGCGAGCGCGCCGGGCACGCCGTCCGCACCCACGTCCCCCGCCGCGGGGAGAAGGCGCGGGTGGTGGAGCTGGCGGAGCAGAACGCGCGGCACCTCCTGGAAGAGTGGAAGCTCCTGGGGAACGCCGCCACGCAGCGCGCCCCGGACGCCCTCTATGAGCTGCAGGAGGTGCTGGAGCTCTCCAGCGTGCCGCGGGTGGTGGTCTGCTTCGACATCTCGCACACGCAGGGAACCGAGACGGTGGCGTCCGCCGTGGTCTTCGAGAACGGCGAGCCCGCCAAGGGGGAGTACCGGAAGTTCCGGATCCAGGGGGAGTGGGGGAACGACGACTTCCGCTCCATGCACGAGGTGGTGACCCGCTACTTCCGGCGGCGTCTGGACGAGGAGAAGCCGCTCCCGGACCTGGCGGTGATCGACGGCGGGAAGGGGCAGCTCGGCGCGGCGCTCAAGGCGCTGGAGGCGCTGGACCTGGGGCAGCAGGCGGTGGTCTCGCTGGCCAAGAAGGAGGAGGAGGTCTTCGTCCCCGGGCGCGCCGGCTCCATCCGGCTTCCGCGCCGCTCGCAGGCGCTCCGGATGCTGCAGCGCCTCCGCGACGAGGCACACCGCTTCGCCATCACCTACAACCGGAAGCTCCGCACCAAGCGGACGGTACGCTCCGAGCTGGCCGACATCCCGGGCGTGGGTCCTGCCCGGCAGCGGCAGCTCCTGGGGCGCTTCGGCTCCATGCGTGCGGTGGGGCAGGCGACGGAGGAGGAGATCGCCGCGCTCCCCGGCTTCGGCCGGGACCTCGCGCGGAAGGTGCTGGAGCACGCGCGCGAGGCCGCGGGCACGAAGGGGGCGGGACGGGCGAAGCGCTGATCCGCGTACGCTTCGTGCACAGCACGGCGCGGGGTGCAGGGAACGCGAACCACGGACCTTGGGGGAGGGGAATGAGAATCGCCGTGCTCTTGGGGGGGACCAGCGCCGAGCGGGAGGTCTCGCTGGCGTCGGGATTGGGGATCATCCGGGCGCTCCGGGAGCGCGGCCACGAGGTACGGGCCATCGACACCGCCCGCGGCTTCGTCGCGGAGGCAGACGAGGTGCAGCTCCTCCCGGAGGGGATCCACGCCACCCCTCCCACCGAGACCGAGGGGACGCTCTCTCCCATCGAGCTAGTGAACGTGCCCGAGCTGCGGAGCGCGGAGCTGGCCTTTCTGGCGCTGCACGGGGGGGCGGGGGAGGACGGCACCATCCAGGCGCTCCTGGAGCTGGCGGGGATCCCCTACACGGGATCGGGTCCTCTGGGCTCGGGGATCGCGATGGACAAGGACGTCACCAAGCGCCTCCTGCGCGACGCGCAGGTGCCCACGCTCCCCTGGCGCGTGGCGCGTGCCCCGGGGTTCAGCTACGACCGCGACACCATCGAGGACCTGATCGGCTTCCCGCTCATCGTGAAGCCCTCGCGACAGGGGTCGAGCGTCGGGATGACGGTGGTGACGGAGCCGGGGCAGCTCCAGGGTGCCGTGGAGGAGGCCTCGCGCTACGACACCGAGGTGATGATCGAGCGCTACGCCCGCGGGAGGGAGCTGACGGTGGGGATCCTGGGGGACCAGGCGCTCCCGCCGGTGGAGATCCGCCCCAAGAAGGGGATCTACGACTACGAGGCCAAGTACACGGCCGGAATGACGGAGTACCTCTGCCCGGCACCGCTGGAGGAGGAGATGGTGGCGCAGGTCCAGGCGTACGCGCTCCGCGCCTTCCGGGTGCTGAAGCTCCGCGGGTACGCCCGGATCGACTTCATCCTGGCGAAGGAGCAGCTCTTCTGCCTGGAGGCGAACACCCTCCCGGGGATGACGGCCACCAGCCTCCTCCCCAAGGGCGCCGCCGCGGTGGGGATCGACTATCCCGAGCTCTGCGACCGCATCGCGCGGGCGGCCCTGCGCGGCTGACCGGCGGACGACGACATCCAGAATGCCGCGGCGCGTCCTGGCGCCGCGGCTCCACGTGACAGACTATGCCGTACCGCAGCAGCTACGACACGCCGTTCGGCGGCTTCACGCTCACCCCCTGGGTGAAGCGGCTCCTCATCGCGAACACCGCGGTCGGGGCCGTCCAGCTCCTGGCTTCCGTATCCGGATACGGCGGCCTGCTGGAGCGTGTCCTGGCGTTCCGGCCCGTGGACTTCCTGAGCCAGCCGTGGACGCCGCTGACGTACATGTTCGCCCACGGCGACTTCTGGCACTACTTCTTCAACATGCTGGTCCTCTTCTTTTTCGGGCCGCCGCTGGAGGAGAGGTGGGGTTCGCCGGACTTCCTGAAGTTCTACCTGGTCGCGGGGCTCGGCGGGGCGCTCTTCTGTCTCTTCCAGCCATGGGCGGGCGTCATCGGCGCCTCCGGGGCGGTGTACGGGCTGATGCTGGCCTACGCCATGGCCTGGCCGGACAACCTGATCTACTTCTGGGGGATCTTCCCCATCAAGGTGAAGTGGCTCGTGGCGGGGCTGGCGGCGTTCAGCGCGTTCCAGGCGCTGGCGACGGTGGGCTCGAACGTGGCCCACTGGGCGCACCTCGGCGGCTTCGCGACGGCGTTCCTCTACCTCAAGAGTCCCTGGGCGCCGAGCCCCTGGGGAGCCGTACCGCACCGGAAGAAGGCAAAGCCGAAGGGGAAGGGCGGGTTCACCGGCCTCTCCCTCCCGTGGAAGAAGAAGCCGACCGCACCGGCGCCCGCGCCGAAGCCGCAGGATCGCGCAGGAGCCACGAACCGGAACCTCGACGAGCAACGACTCCTGGACGACGTCGATCGCATCCTGGAGAAGATCTCCGCGCGCGGTCTGGGCTCGCTCACCGACGAGGAGCGCAAGCGGCTGGACGAGGTGAGCCGGCGCTACCGGTCCAACTGACACAGGTTGAGCATGCTTAGCAGGAATCACGAGAGATACACATTGTTTCGACTGT
>Ga0247718_1000595_pt1 | contig 10551 bp, 8 predicted proteins | sample 21E_DmetaG_FD_189045 | JGI IMG/M metagenome (GOLD analysis project Ga0247718, IMG submission 189045) | Soil microbial communities from hillslope of Landscape Evolution Observatory, University of Arizona, Oracle, AZ, United States - 2-1-E_D | ecosystem: Engineered > Artificial ecosystem > Mesocosm...
AACGACGTGAACTCGCCCGGCGTGAGGCGCTGCATCGCAATCTCGCGGCTGCCGTACCACAGCGCGCCGGCGATGGCGATGCCGCCGAGGAACTCCATCAACGGCGGCAGCAGCGCCAGCACGCGCGTGACCTTGAGATTGGTGCGGAACAGCCGCTCCGACACCGTCTCGAACTTGGCGGCCTCGCGCGCTTCCGCCCCAAACGCCTTGACGATGCGGTGGCCGGCGAAGGCTTCGGCGGCCACGTGCGACATGTGTTCCTGCGCCTCCTGGCTGCGCCGCGTCACGCTGCGCACCCGCCGGCCGAACCGCACCAGCGGATAGACGATCAGCGGTGTCGCGGTCATGCACAGCAGCGCCAGCTTGGCGTCGTAATAGAACAGCAGTACCACCGACCCCACCAGCACCAGCGACTCGCGCGCCAGGTCGCCGATCGTCTCCGACACCGCGCGCTGCACGAGGCCGACGTCGTTGTTGATGCGCGACAGCAACTGCCCAACCGCGCGCCGCGCGAAGAACGCCGCCGATTGGTCGAGCATGTGGCGGAACAACTGGTTTCGCACCACCATCACGACACGGTGGCCGAGGCCTTCCATCAGGTAGCTGGAGAAGTAGGCGCCGAGGCCCTTGACCAGGTAGACGACGAGGATGGCCTGCGCAATGAACGTCAGGTCGTTCTGCGCGATCAGGACATCGTCGATGATCGGCTTGATCAGGTACGCCAGCGCCGCGTTGGCGGCACCGTACACGACCATGGCCAGCGCCGCGCCGGCGATGATGGCGCGATGCGGGGTCGCATACCGGAGCAGGCGGAGAAAGGCGTCCATCAGTGGGCGGTGTAACCCATCATCCTACATAGCCGTTTGGATGGGTGGAGTGCCACTGCCACGCGTGCCGGACGATCACCTCGAGGTCGGCGTACCGAGGCGCCCAACCCAGTTCACGCTGTGCGCGGTCACTGGAGGCATAGAGTACTGCAGGATCACCCGGGCGGCGCGGTGCCGGCTGCCAGGCGACCGGACGGCCAACCACCCGCCCGACGGTGTCAATCACCGACTTCACCGAGTGCGGCGTGCCGGTGCCGATGTTATAGGCCGAGGACGGCGCGCCCCGCTCCAGGGCCTCGAGCGCGCGGATGTGGGCATCGGCCAGGTCGCAGACGTGGATGTAGTCGCGCTGACACGTGCCGTCCGGCGTCGGATAGTCCTCGCCAAACACCTTCAACGGCGTGCCGCCGTTGGCGGCGCGAATGGCGAGCGGGATCAAGTGGATCTCGTCGGCGTGATCTTCGCCGATGGTGCCGTCGGGATGCGCGCCGGCGGCATTGAAGTAACGCAGCGCGATCGACTTCAACCCGAACGCGCGCTCGAGGAACGGCAGCATGCGCTCCACCGCGAGCTTGGTCTCGCCGTACGGGTTGATCGGCAGCTTCTTCTCGGTCTCAACGATCGGCACCGCCGTCGGCTCGCCGTAGACCGCGCAGGTGGACGAGAACACGAAGCGGGTCACGCCCGCGTCGCGCATCGCCTCGAGCACGGCCAGCGTGCCCGCCACGTTGTTGTTGAAGTATTCGATGGGCTTGCTGACAGACTCGCCGACCTTGAGCCAGGCGGCGAAATGCATCACCGCGTCGGCGCGATGCGCCAGCAGCAGGCGGCGCACCGCGTCGCGATCGTGAATCTGCGCCGTGACGAGCTCAACGCCCTTCGGCAGTGCCTGCGGATGTCCTTCGGACAGATCGTCGACCACGGCGACGGCATGGCCCGCATCGGTGAGCGCACGCACTGCGTGGCTGCCAATGTAGCCCGCGCCGCCGGTGACGACGATCCTAGACAAATCCGCTATCGTCCAATCGACACGTACGTGAAGCCGAGCTGCTGCATCTGGTCCTTCTGGTAGATGTTGCGGCCGTCGAAGATCACCGGCTGGCGCATCAACTTCTTCATGCGCGCGAAGTCGGGCTCGCGGAACTCCTGCCACTCGGTGACCACGGCCAAAGCGTCGGCGCCCTTCAGCGCGTCGTAGTTCTTGGTCGCGTATGTGATTTTGTTGCCGAGGATCGACTTGGCGCTCTTCGTCGCCTCGGGATCGTAGGCGTGAACCTTGGCGCCCTTCGCCAGCAGGGCCTCGATGATCGGAATCGCCGGCGCCTCGCGCATGTCGTCCGTCTTCGGCTTGAACGCCAGGCCCCACACCGCGATCGTCTTGCCTTTCAGCGACGAGCCGCCGAAGTGCGCCTCGATCTTCTTCACGAGCACGCGCTTCTGGTACTCGTTGACCGCGTCCACGGCCTTGAGGATCTTGAAGTCGTACTTGCGGTCGGCTGAGAACTTGGTCAGCGCCTTGACGTCCTTCGGGAAGCAACTGCCGCCGTAGCCCACGCCCGGGAACAGGAACGACGTGCCGATGCGGCGATCGGCGCCCACGGCCTGGCGCACGCGATCGACGTCCGCGCCGAACAGGTCGCAAACATTGGCGATCTCGTTCATGAACGAGATCTTGGTCGCGAGAATGGCGTTCGAGGCGTACTTGCAGAGCTCAGCGCTGGCGCAATCCATCACCATGATCGGCGCGCCGGTGCGCGTGAAGGGCTTGTGAAGCTTGACCATGATCTCGGCGGCGCGCGGGTCCTCGGCGCCAATCACCACGCGATCCGGCTTCATGAAGTCGTCGACCGCGGCACCCTGCTTCAAGAACTCGGGGTTGCTGACCACGCTGAACGGGTGCGTCGTCTCGCGGCGCACCACTTCGCGGACCTTTTCGGCAGTGCCCACAGGCACGGTGCTCTTGTCGACAATGACCTTGTAGCCGTTCATGGCGCGCGCAATGTCGCGCGCGACGTTCATGACGTGACGGAGATCCGCGGAACCATCCTCGCCCTGCGGCGTGCCGACGGCGATGAACACCACCTCGGAGGCGCGAACGCCCTTGCCGAGGTCGGTAGTGAACACCAGACGCCCCTCGGCCTTGTTGCGCTTTACCAGCTCTTCAAGACCCGGTTCGTAGATAGGGACCTTGCCGCGCCTCAACATGGCTACTTTGGCGCTGTCTTTATCCACACAGATGACGTCGTTACCCGACTCGGCCATACAGGCGCCAAGTACCAGGCCGACGTAGCCGGTCCCTACAACTGCGATCTTCATTCCGCCCCCAAAAGATGAAAGCCTATCACTCGGGTCCAGACCAGTCAACATACTGAACCACAAGGACTTGCCGTGTTTGTGGTACTCTTTTCGCCGTGCGGATCCTCGTCGACTACCGGCCGGCCCTGCGCGAGCGAACCGGCGTCGGCGAGTACGTGCATGAACTGGCGAAGGCACTCGCCGCCCAGGTTGATCGCGACCGTAACGACGAAATCGCGCTCTTTACCAGCTCCTGGAAGGACCGGCCGGAGCCGACTCTTGCATCACAGATGCCAGCCCCGGTTCGCGTCGTCGACGTGAAGGTCCCGGTTCGCGCGCTGGTGTGGGCGTGGAACCGGATCGAGTGGCCGCCGGTCGAATGGTTCGCCGGTGAATCTGACGTCGTGCACAGCCAAAGCCCTTTGCTCATCCCATCGACCTCGGCTGCGCAAGCCGTGACCGTGCACGACCTCGACTTCCTCCGGCACCCGGAGCAGATGACTGCCGAGATCCGGCGCGACTACCCGGCCCTGGCGCGCTCCCACGCGTCCCGCGCCCACGCGGTGATTGTCTCGTCTCAGTACGCAGCCGGCGAAGTCACGCGCGAACTGCGGCTTGATCCGGCGCGCGTGCACGTGTGCCCGCCGGGCCGGCCGTCGTGGTCCGACGACGTTCGACGGCGCCGGGAAATGGTTCGGCCCAGGCACATTTTGTTTCTCGGCACGCTGAATCTCAGGAAGAACGTGGGCACGCTCCTCGAGGCCTACTCGCAAGTACGCGAGCGGCGGCCTGACGCGCTACCCCTCGTGCTCGCCGGTCACCGCACACCCGCGTCTGCACGATGGGAAGAACGCTGCACTCAACCACCGCTCGCCGGTCACGTCGAGATCACGGGCTACGTCGACACGGCCAGGCGCATCGACCTCTATACGAACGCGGCGATGGTCGTGCTGCCGTCCTACGAGGAAGGTTTCGGCCTGCCGGTGCTCGAAGCAATGGCCTGCGGCGTGCCGGTCATCGTGTCGTCGCGAGGATCGCTTCCAGAGGTCGCGGGACCGGCAGCGAGACCGATCGATCCTGACGACGCGGAGGCGTTTGCGAGAGAGATGGAGGCCGTGCTGGACGGCGACGTCACCGACCGCGTTGCAAAGGGCGTGGCACAGGCCGCGACCTACGACTGGGCGGCGTGTGCCGCGGCCGCCCGTCGCGCTTACCAGGCCGCGATCGAGGTTCGCTCATCTTCAGTGGAACAGGTCCATGCGCGTCGCCATTGACGCGCGCGAGTTGTGCGGCCACCCGACCGGGGTTGGCCGGTACCTGTCGAGGCTGCTGACTGCCTGGGCTGTAAGCGATCGAGCGCGCCGCCATGACTTGACGCTGATCGCGCACGCACCGATTGCCGCGGAGCCCGGCTGGCGGGTGACGACGTCGATCGTGCCCGGGGGCGGGGGAACGGCATGGGAGCAGATGACGTTGCCCGGCGCGGTGGCCGCGGCCAGGGCCGACCTGCTGTTCGCCCCGGGGTACACTGCTCCTTTGACCGTGACGACTCCCCTCGTCCTGACGATTCACGACGTGTCGTACTTTGCCCACCCGGAATGGTTCTCGTTCCGCGAGGGCACACGGCGCCGCATGCTGACTGCCTGGTCGGCGCGCCGCGCCCGCAAGGTCATCACCGTCAGCAATTTTTCGAAAACGGAGATCGAGCGCTTCATCGGCATCAAGGACGTACGGGCGATTCCGCATGGCATTGACCGCATCGAAGGCCGCCCGGACGTGCTTCCTGGGACCTCGTCGACTGATCGTTCGATGATCCTCTACGTCGGATCAGTCTTCGAGCGCCGGCGGGTGGATCGGCTGATTGCCTCGTTCGACCAGATCGTTGCGCGAGTGCCGAACGCCACGCTCGAGATCGTCGGCGAGAATCGCACGCGCGGAGTGGATCTCGACGCCTTACGGCTTCGCTCGAAGCACGCCGATCGCATTTTCCTGCGGTCGTACGTTGACGAAGCGACGCTCGAGCAGCTGTACCGCGACGCTTCCGTCCTGGCGTTCCTGTCCGAGTACGAAGGCTTCGGCTTTACCCCGCTCGAGGCGGTGACGCGCGGCGTGCCGCCGGTGGTGCTCGACACGCCCATCGCGCGCGAGACATACGGCGAAGCCGCGATCTACGTGCCGCCCTCAGCGTCGAACGACGAGATCGCCGCCATCATTGCGAACCTGATCACGAACAACGACACGCGCCGCGCGGCCCTGTCGCACGCCGGCGGCGTGCTCGCCCGCTACGACTGGACGCGCGCCGCCGAGGACACGCTCTCGGTGCTCGAGGAGGCGGTCCTTGGCCGATAGAGACAGCCTCGCCATCATCATCGTCACCTACAACTCGACGACGGAGATCGACGACTGCCTGCGGTCGCTCGTTGGGCACACCAATCCGTTTCCGACCACCATCACGGTTGTCGACAACGCGTCGACGGATGGCACCGCCGAGCACGTGCGGCAGCACTGGCCCGCGGTGCAGGTGATCGAGTCAGGCGGCAACGTCGGCTTCTCGAAGGCCAATAACCTCGGCATCCGCGCGACCCAGAGCGACTACGTGTTGTTGATGAACCCGGACACGGTGTCGCCGCCCGGCGCGATCCAGACACTCGTCCGCGGACTGGCCTCGCACCCCGAAGCGGCGATCGCCGGCGCGCGGCTGTTGAGCGAACGCGGGTTCCCGGAACTGTCCTGGGGCGCGCCGATTACGCCGTGGAACGAACTGAAGCGGATGGTCTTTTCGCGGCTCTATCATCGCAAGATCCGTTTCATCGTCCGCAGGATGGACAAGTTGAGCCGCCAGGCCCGCGAAGTGGCGTGGGTGTCAGGCGCGTGCATGGTGATTCGCCGCCCGGATCTTGAAGCGGTCGGCCTGCTCGACGAACGCTTCTTCATGTACACGGAAGACGTCGACCTGTGCGTCGAGATGGGCAAGCGCGATCGCATCGTGCTCTACGTCGCCGGCGCCGAGGTCCTGCATTATCGCGGCCGCTCAGCGGCGCGAAACCCGGAGATGGAGCGGCTGCGCCAGAAGAGCCACATCGCGTACTACGAAAAACACCTGCCCGGCTGGGCGCCCCTGCTGCGGCTCTATCTCAAGGTCACGGGGAAACTGTAAGCGATGCGTATTGCCATCGACGCGCGCAAGCTCCGCGACTTCGGTATCGGGACCTACATCCGCAACATCCTGGTGGAGCTATCGCGGCTGGATCGCGACACCGAGTACGTGGTGCTCTGCCGGCCGGATGATGTCGAAGCCGGCGATGTGCTCGGACGCAACTTCCGGATGGTGCCGGAGACCGCGGCCCCCTATTCGATCGCCGAGCAGTTCAAGATTCCGCTGTCGCTGGCGCGCGAAGGCGTGCGCCTGGTGCACGAGCCGCACTACGTGCTGCCGCCGTTGCTGCGCTGCCGGTCGGTGGTGACGATCCACGACTGCATCCACCTGATGTTCCCGGAGTACCTGCCCAACCGGCTGGCGTATTACTACGCGAAGGGGTCGATGTGGACGGCGTCCCGCAAGGCCGATCGCATCCTCACGGTCTCGGAAGCCTCGAAGAAAGACATCCTGCGCTTCTTCAACGTCGCGCCGGAAAAGGTCGAGGTGATCTACAACGCGATCGACGAGCGCTTCCTCGCGCCGGCCAACGCCGAGCGCATGAATCTCGTGCGGCAGCGCTACCAGCTCGATCATCCGTTCGTGCTGTACGTCGGCAACATCAAGCCGCACAAGAACATCGAGCGGCTGATCGACGCCTTCGGCCGCGCCCGCAACCAAGGGCCCGATGACCTGAAGTTGATCATCATCGGTGACGAGATTTCGAAGTACCCGGCGCTGCGTCAATCGGTGCACCGGCACAAACTCGACAAGCACGTCCGGTTCCTTGGTTTCCAGCCGATGGAAACACTGGCGGCGTTCTACCGCCTCGCGCGCGCGTTCGTGTTCCCGTCACTCTATGAAGGCTTCGGCCTGCCTCCGCTCGAGGCGATGGCCTGCGGCACGCCGGTCGTCACGTCGAACGTGTCGTCGCTGCCCGAGATCGCCGGCGGCGCGGCGCTGCTGGTCGATCCCTACGACGAGGAAGCCATCGCCAGCGCGATCGTCCGCGCGGTCACGGACGAGACTTTGCGCGCGGAACTGATCGAGAAGGGCGTGCAGCGCGCGCACACGTTCTCGTGGACGCAGAGCGTCAAGAAGATCCACGACATCTACATGCAGGTCGCCAGGTAAGACGATGCGAGTCGCGTTGATTCACGACTGGCTCACCGGCATGCGCGGGGGCGAAAAGGCCCTCGAGGTGTTCTGCGAGATCTTTCCGGACGCGGACCTGTTTACGCTGGTTTATCTCCCCGGCACGACGTCACCGCTGATCGAAAAGCGCACGGTGCATCGCTCGGCGATTCAGTGGCTGCCGTTCGCGGGCAAGCTGTATCGCCAATACCTGCCGCTCTTCCCCATCGCCGTCGAGCAGTTCGACCTCGACGGCTACGACCTGGTGATCAGCACCAGCCACTGCGCGGCAAAGTCAGTCGTGGTGACCGGGCGGGCGCGGCACCTCTGCTACTGCCTCACGCCGATGCGCTACGCGTGGGATCAGTTCGACGCGTATTTCGGACCAGAACGGGTCGGCCGGGTCGGCAACATGCTCTTGAGGCCGATGCTGGCGGGACTGGCGCGCTGGGATCGCGCCACCGAGGGGCGCGTACACCGCTATCTCGCTATCTCTCAATATGTTGCGCGGAGGATAGCGCTGTACTATAATCGGCAGTCGACCCTTGTGTATCCTCCGGTCGACACTGAGTTCTACCACCCGGGCGGCCCGGTGGAGTCCCTGCCAGCACAGCCCAAGTTTCTCGTGGTGTCCGCGCTCGTACCGTACAAGCGAGTTGATCTCGCGATGATGGCTGCCCGGCAGGCCGGCGTATCGCTGACGGTGGTCGGCAATGGCCCGGAGCGCGCGAACCTGGAGAAGCTCGCCGGCGACGGCATTGAGCTGGCCGGCTGGCGCACCGACGAAGAGATCCGCGATCTCTACCGGACGTGCACCGCGGCGATCCTCCCCGGCGAAGAAGATTTCGGCATCGTGCCGGTTGAAGCGCAGGCGTGCGGGCGCCCGGTGGTCGCGCTGGGGCGCGGCGGCGCGCTCGACACGGTCGTCGACGGAGAGACCGGCATCCTGTTCGCAGAGCCGACCGTGGATTCGCTGGCTGCGGCGCTGACGCGCACGGCCGGCATCGCGTGGGACAGCGCGCGCATACGCGCCCACGCCGAACAGTTCTCGCGCGCCAGGTTCGTGCGCGAAGTGCAGCAGGTGGTCGACGACACGCTGCGCGCGCCCGTGGGTGAGCGATGGTAAGGCGCCACAACCGCCTGCTCGTCGCGTTCCACGTCTTCACCGACGCCACGCTCGGCATGGTGGGCTTCTTCATCGCCTACCTGCTCCGCTTCGAGACGGGGCTGATCTCGATCACCCGCGGGCATCCGCCGGTCGAGCAGTACGTCAACGTGCTGCCGTTCGTGGCGTTGATCGTGCCGCTCGGCTTCCACTTCCAGGGTCTCTACCGCCTGCGTCGCGGCCGCTCGCGCATCGACGACTTCTTCAACGTGCTGGTCGGCAGCATTTTCGCCGTCGTGCTGGGCATTGTCGCGACGCTGTTCTACCAGGCGTACTACGCCAGCGAGGCGCAGCGCGAGGTCGGCGCGTTCGAGGTGTCCCGCATCGTGTGGGGCCTGTTCCTCGCCATCAACATCGCGTTCGGCTACCTGTCGCGCAAGTTCATCCGCGAAGCGCTCGAGCGCCGCTGGATGGCCGGCATCGGCCTGCGCAAGATCCTGATTGCCGGCGCCGGCGACCTGGGCCGCGTCGTCGCGGACCGCATCCTCGAGCATCGCGAGCTCGGCTACCAGATCGTCGGCTTCGTCGACGACAAGGCCGGCGGCGATCACCTCGGCTACCGTGGATTGCCGCTGCTCGGCTCGCTGGCCGACGCGGCCGAAGTCGTCACCAACGAGAAGATCGACGACCTGTATGTCGCGCTGCCGCTCGAGGAGCACATGAAGCTCCTCGACCTGGTCGAATCCACCAGCCGCGAAGGCGTCGACGTGAAGGTGGTGCCCGACCTGCTGCAGTTCATCGCGTTGCGCGCGCGCCTCGAGGATCTCGACGGCGTGCCGGTGATCAACCTCAACGACGTGCCGTTGCAGGGCGTGAGCGCGTTCGTCAAGCGCGTGCTCGACATCGTGATTTCCTCCGTGGCGCTGATGGTGATGGCGGTGCCCGGCCTGCTGATCAGCTGGCTGATCAAGCGCACCTCACCCGGCCCCGTGTTCTACGCCCAGGAGCGCATGGGTCTCGACGGCAAGCAGTTCACGGTGTACAAGTTCCGCACCATGCCGGTGGACGCCGAGGCGGACGGCCCGGTGTGGTCGGACGACAACGACAATCGCGCGACGCGCGTCGGCACGTTCCTGCGCCGCCACGACCTCGACGAGTGGCCGCAATTCTGGAACGTGCTGAAGGGCGACATGTCGATCGTCGGGCCGCGTCCCGAGCGCCCGTTCTTCGTCGAGCAGTTCAAGCACCGCATCCCGCAGTACATGCTGCGCCACAAGGTCAAGGCGGGCATCACCGGCTGGGCGCAGGTCAACGGCTGGCGCGGCAACACGTCGCTCGAGAAGCGCATCGAATACGACCTGTATTACATCGAGAACTGGTCGGTGACGCTCGACATCAAGATCATGTGGCTGACGCTCATCCGGGTCCTCGCCCCCAACCGCGCCAGGGCCTGAGCCACCGATTAGAGCCACCGATTAGGATCCACCGAACTACAATTCATTTATGCCTCGAGTCGTCATCACCGGCGCCGCCGGCTTTATTGGGTCACACCTCTCGGAAACGCTGCTCGACCGCGGGTTCTCCGTTGTCGGCGTCGACAACCTGCTGACCGGCGACCTTGCCAACATTGCGCACCTGCGCGATCGCGACTTCCAGTTCATCCGGCATGACGTCACCAACTACATCGACATTGATGGGCCGGTCGACTACGTGCTCCACTGGGCGAGCCCGGCAAGCCCGATCGATTACCTCGAGCTGCCAATTCAGACACTGAAGGTCGGCTCGCTCGGCACGCACAAGGCGCTCGGACTGGCCAAGGCCAAGGGCGCGACGTTTGTGATCGCCTCGACCTCGGAGGTCTATGGCGATCCACTCGAGCATCCGCAGAAGGAAACCTACTGGGGCAACGTCAACCCGATCGGGCCGCGCGGCGTGTACGACGAAGCGAAGCGCTTTGCCGAGGCGATGACGGTGGCGTACCGCCGCTTCCACAAGGTCGACACCAAGATCGTCCGCATCTTCAACACCTACGGCCCGCGCATGCGCATCCGTGA
>Ga0247718_1000596_pt1 | contig 10548 bp, 11 predicted proteins | sample 21E_DmetaG_FD_189045 | JGI IMG/M metagenome (GOLD analysis project Ga0247718, IMG submission 189045) | Soil microbial communities from hillslope of Landscape Evolution Observatory, University of Arizona, Oracle, AZ, United States - 2-1-E_D | ecosystem: Engineered > Artificial ecosystem >...
ACCGGAATGCCGTTGGCGATGCAGTGGACCCGCGCGGCGGGTTGGTGCCAGGCTTCCAGCGCCACCTGCTCGAGCTGCCGCGAGGGGACGATCAGCGCGCTCGCCCGCGCCAGCGCGACACGGCGATACCAGTTGCGAGCAGGCTTGAGACGCTGCGCCTCGTCGACGTGGAAGCCGTCCTCGTGGTGGATCAGCGGGGCGAGGCCCATCGTCGGCGCGAACATGGCGTGCGCCATCGCGGCGTCCATCGCGCCCCAGTTGTAGGTGAGGATGAGGTCGAAACCCTGCATCGCGCGGGCCAGGGTCTGCAGGCGGCGCACGCCGAAGCGGCCCTGCAGCGCGGGAAAACCGAACGGGAAATGGACCGGCAGGCCCGGATCGATGAGCGCCCGCGCGCCGAGTGCGCCCGGCTGCGCGGAGACGATGCTGTGATCGACCGCCTTGCCGAAACGGTTGATCAGCGAGGTGGAGCGCCGCTCCTTGCCGCCGGCATCGAAGGTGGAATGCAGGTGCAGCAGATGGAGCCGCTTGGCCGAAGATGGCTTGCTCATGCCGGTGCAATCACCCCGTGCGTGCCAGCAGCCGGTCGATGGCGGCGATGGCTTCGTCCTCGTCGAGCGTGGGCGCATGGCCGACACCGGGGACGGTGACCAGTTCGGTGGCCGCTCCGCGCACTTTCATCCGCGCGGCGACTTCAGTGGAGAGGATATCCGAATGCGCGCCGCGCAGCACCAGCAGCGGGCGGCGCGCGATCGATTCGTAGATGCCCCACATCACTTCTGGTGCGGGCGCCGGGCCTTGCTCGGCCTCGAACGGTTCGGCGATGTTCATGTCATAATCGAAGGTGATGCGCCCGCCTGAGCCGATCACCATGCAGCGCTTGGCCATGCGCAGCCATGCGGGCAAGTCCCAGCCGGGATAGATCTGGCGATTGGTCTCCTGCAGCGCGCGGGCGGCGTGGACCCATGTCTCGTAGCTGCGCCCCTGCCCGACATGTTCGCGGATGCGCGCGAGGCCCACCGGATCGATTTCCGGCCCCACATCATTGATAACCGCCCCGGCGATGCGTTGCGGGTTCACAGCGGCGAGCATCATCGTCATCAGCCCGCCCAGCGAAGTGCCGATGGAGACGAAGCGCTCGATCCCTTCCGCGGCAAGCAGCAGTTCGACATCGGCGACGTAGTGCGCGGGGGTGTAGGTCATCGGATCGCGGGCATAATCGCTGTCACCGCGCCCGCGCATGTCCGGGCAGATCACGCGCCAGTCGCCCGCCAGCCGCTCGGCCAGCGCCTCGAAATCGCGGGCGTTGCGGGTGAGGCCCGGCAGGCACAGGATCGGCGGCCGCTCCGCGCTTCCGGGATAGTCGCGGAAATGCAGTTTCAGGCCGTCGCCGCTGGTCCAGCTGCGATCTTCCCAGCGCTTTTCGCCGCCTTTCAGCGCCTCTGCCATCGTCTCTACTGCCTGAGCCCCGCGCATAAACAAAAGGGGCGCGCTTGCACGCCGCCCGCTTCGTGCCCACTATCGCGCGATGCAAGCAAGCCCGCAAGACGCGATCTACCGCCCCGCCCCGCGCATTCTCGATCTGGCGCGCTGGATCGGCGATCCGGTCGCCCCGGCCGACTTTCCGGAAACCAAACTGCGCTTCCGCAACGACCGCGCGGCTGCGGAGGTGGGGCTGGCGGGGCTGAGCGACGAGGAATGGGTGCGCCATATGGGTCGCTTCGCGCCGCTGGAGGGCAATCTCCCCCAGCCGCTGGCGCTGCGTTATCACGGGCACCAGTTCCAGACCTACAACCCCGATCTCGGTGACGGGCGCGGGTTCCTCTATGCGCAGCTGCTGGACGCAGAGGGCCGCCTGATGGACCTCGGCACCAAGGGGTCGGGCCAGACGCCGTGGAGCCGGCAGGGTGACGGGCGGCTGACGCTGAAGGGCGCGATGCGCGAGATCCTCGCGACCGAGATGCTGGGCGCGCTGGGGGTGAACACCAGCAGGACGTTCTCGGTGATCGAGACCGGCGAGGCGCTGTGGCGCGGCGACGAACCCTCCCCCACCCGCTCGGCGGTGATGGTGCGGCTGAGCCATGGACATATCCGCATCGGCACGTTCCAGCGGCTCGCGACGCTGGGCGAGGCGGACAACATGGCGCAGCTCGTCGGCTATTGCCTCGGCAACTTCCCCGGACCGGCGGGGCCGGAAGGCGTGAGCCCCGCCGCGCGGCTGCTCCATCAGGTGGTGGAGCGCATGGCCGACATGGCGGCGAGCTATGTCGTCGCGGGCTTCGTCCACGGCGTGCTCAATACCGACAACATGAACGTGACGGGCGAGAGCTTCGACTATGGCCCTTGGCGCTGGCTGCCGCGCTGGGACCCGGCGTTCACGGCGGCCTATTTCGACAGCAGCGGACTCTATGCCTTCGGGCGGCAGGTGCAGGCGATCCATTGGAACTGCGGTCAGCTCGCCGTGGCGCTGCGCACGCTCGAGGAAGCACCGCCGCTGATCGCGGCGCTCAACACCTTCGAGGACCATTACCGTGCCGCGATGGCCCGGCGCTGGTGCTGGCGGCTGGGCCTCGTACCGCGCGGGATCGAGGCGGACACGGTGCTGATCGGGCTGTGTGAAGCGGCGATGGCGGAGAGCGGTGAAGGGCCGGATGCGTTCTTCTTCCGCCATCGCGGTGGGCGCGGCGATGCAACCGGCGCGATCGGCGAGGCCATGTCGGCGTATGAAGCGGTGGCCGACACGCATCCGTACTGGGCCGATCCGGCGCCGCAATCGATGCTGATCGACGAGGTCGAGGCGATCTGGGCGCCGATTGCCGAGAGCGATGACTGGTCGCTGCTCAAGGCCAAGATCGCCGCGCTGCGCCGCATGGGCGAGGCGCATGGGCCGCGCCCGCAGCCGGCGGGGCATGCCGGAAAGGCATAGTTTTGCGGGTGAGGGTTTCTTGTTTGGTTACCACTGTCATGCCATAGGCCGCACACCGCAGCGGCCTCGCGCCGCGTGAGCGGCAAGGCAGAGGAAGGCCAAGCGCACCCGTGTCCACCGGCGAAATCGTCTCGTTCGAACCCGCGACGGGCTCGGAACTGTGGCGCGGCCGGATCGGCGACGCCGAGGACGTGATCGCCCGCGCACGCCGGGCCTGGCCGCTCTGGGCCGCGCAGCCGCTCTCCACCCGCATCGAATTGCTGCGCCGCTTCGCCAATGAAGTGCGCAAGGAATCCGACAAGCTCGCCGATCTGATCGCGCGCGAGACGGGCAAGCCGCTGTGGGAAGCGCGCGGCGAAGTCGACAGCGTGATCGACAAGGTCGAGGTTTCGGTGCGCGCCTATGCCGAGCGCACTTCGCAGCGCAAGCTCGACAGCGCGCTCAACGGCACCTCCGCGGTCCGCCACAAGCCGCACGGCGTGCTGGCGGTGATCAGCCCTTACAACATGCCCGCGCTGCTTCCGGCCGCGCAGATCATTCCGGCGCTGATCGCGGGCAATGTTGTGGTGTTCAAACCCTCGGAAAAGGCGCCCGCGACCGGCGAGCTCCTTGTCCGCTGCTTCCACCGCGGCGGGATTTCGGCGGCGGTGGTGCAAGTGTTGCAGGGCGGCCCAGAGCAGGCCCAGACGCTCGCCATGCATGACGGGGTGGACGGCGTCCTGTTCACCGGATCGGCCCACGCTGGAGTCTCGATCAATCGCAAGCTTGCGTCCAATCCCGGCAAGGTCGTCGCGCTCGAACTGGGCGGCAACAATCCGATCGTGGTGTGGGATACGCCCAAGATCGTCGATGCCGCGACCATCGTCGTGCAATCGGCCTTCACCAGCGCGGGCCAGCGCTGCTCCTCCGCGCGGCGACTGATCATCAAGTCGACGATGTACGATGCGGTCATCAGCGAAGTGCGCCGCCTCACCGAACGGCTGATCGTCGGCGCGCCGTTCGATACGCCGACGCCGTTCATGGGCCCGGTGATCGACAATGTCGCCGCCGACGGCCTGACCGAAAGCTTCGTCTACCTGCTTTCCAACGGCGGCCGCGCGATCAAGCACATGACCCGGCTGCGCGAAGACCTGCCCTTCGTCAGTCCGGCGATCATCGACGTGACCAAGATCGACGAGCGGCCCGATGTCGAACTGTTCGGCCCGCTCCTGCAAGTCGTCGCGGTCGACGATTTCGACGAGGCGATCGCCGAGGCCAACAACACGCGCTTCGGCCTAGTCGCCTCGCTGCTCGGCGGTTCGCCGCAGGACTACAACCGCTTCTGGGCCAATGTCCGCGCGGGCGTGGTCAACTGGAACCGCCCGACCATCGGCGAGAACGCCGGAGCCCCCTTCGGCGGGACCGGCCTTTCCGGCAACAACCGCCCGGGCGGCTACTACATGGCCGATTCGTGCGCCTATCCGGTGGCGTCGGCGGAAATGGAGCAGCCGCGCGCGACGATCGGCGTGGGGCTGCGGGATACGTGAGGCACATTACATGACGTCGTCATTGCGAGCGTAGCGAAGCAATCCAGGGCGGGCGCGCTCTACCGCTCTGGATTGCTTCGTCGCTGCGCTCCTCGCAATGACGAAGCGGAGGGCTGTGGGCAATCGCGACGCTTTGACTGTCTCTGCGCGCTAGCTCTTCGGATCGGGCAGCGGGAGCGAGGGGTCGGCCGGCGCCGCCGGGACGATCGCGAGATTGCGGTTGTTGGCCTGCGAAAGATCAGGATCGACCATCAGCTGGCCCTCGATCGCCGCCTGCATAACCGGATCGTGCGCGGGGCCTTCCTCGCCGCCACGCGTGCGCGGCGCTTCGGCCGAGCAGGCGGCCAGCGCGGCGAGGAGGATGAGCGGCAAGGCGCGGCGAGCATGCATCGTCATCCCTCATGCACCGGGCATGGTTAACCCTGCGTCACCAGATCTTTTGGAGGCCATGCCATTTTGATGCTTGGTCGTGCGCGCCGGTGCTGCCATGGCGCGCGGCATGAGCACAGCATCATCCCGCCAGAACGGTGCCATGGCCGCCATCGCGACCTATGCCTTCTGGGGCGTGATGCCGATCTATTTCAAGCTGCTGGGCGAGGTCCCCGCGCCTGAACTGCTGGCGTGGCGCATCGTGTGCAGCATGCCGATCTGCCTCGCGATCATCGCGCTGCAGCGGCAGGGGCCTTCGCTGCTTGCCTCGCTGCGCAACCGGACCGTGGTGCTGCGGCTCGCGACCAGCGCGGCACTGACGGCGACCAATTCGCTGATCTTCTTCATCGCCGTAGTGACCGGCCATGTGCTGGCGACCAGCCTTGGCTATTACATCATGCCGCTGATCAACGTGCTGATCGGCACGGTTTTCCTGCACGAGAAGCTGAGCCGGGTACAGTGGGCCGCCGTGGTGATCGCCGCCATCGGCATCGGCCTCCTCGCGTTCGGCGAGCTCGACATGCTGTTCGTCGCGATGGCGCTGGGGGTGAGCTATGCGCTCTACGGCTTCGTCCGCAAGGTGGTGCCTGCCGGCGCGCTCGAGGCGGTGACTATCGAGACCGGAATCAGCCTGATACCGGCGCTTCCCGTCGTCCTCTGGTATGCTTGGACCGGCGGCGGCGTCGGTGGCGGTTCGAGCATCGCGGCAAGCTGGGAAATGGCGGGGCTGCTGATGGTCGGCGGCCTGTTCACCGCGATCCCATTGCTGCTGTTCGGCTATGCGGCGCGGCGGCTGACGCTTTCGGCCATGGGCTTTGCGCAGTTCATCACGCCGAGCATCGGCTTCCTGCTCGGCCACTTCCTCTACGGCGAGCCGCTCGATGAGGCGCGCACCGTGTGCTTCGTGCTGATCTGGACCGCAGTTGCCCTGTTCAGCTGGGACATGTTCCGTCAGGCGCGGCTCAATTCACACACGTATTCCTGATGGTGTGTGATCTGAGTCCAAAAACCGGTTCCCACTTTTTGGGATCACACACGAAAGCGCCAGCCTAGCGTCTCCCCGGCGTGGAAGGGGACGACCATCGTCTCGCCCACGTCGATCTCGTCCGGAACGGTTACGGGCGCGCGCTCCAGTGTTACCGTGCCTTCGTTGAGCGGCAGGCGGTAGAAGCGCGGGCCGTGCTCGCTGGCAAAGCCTTCGAACTTGTCCAGCGCGCCTTCTTCCTCGAACACCTTGATGTAGCTTTCGAGCGCGAAGGGGGCGTTGAAGATACCCGCGCAGCCGCAGGCCGCTTCCTTGAGCCGCCGGTCATGTGGCGCGCTGTCCGTCCCGAGGAAGAACTGCGGGCTGCCCGACGTCGCCGCCTTGCGCAGTGCCAGCCGGTGATGCTCGCGCTTGGCCACCGGCAGGCAATAGGCATGCGGGCGGATGCCGCCGACGAGCATGGCATTGCGGTTGATGTGGAGGTGCTGCGGGGTGATCGTCGCGGCGAGGTTTGCGCCCGCGCTCTCGACGAATTGCACCGCCTCGCTCGTCGTGACGTGCTCGAACACGACGCGAAGGCCGGGCAGCGCCTTCACGAGCGGGATCAGCGTGCGCTCGATGAACACCGCCTCGCGGTCGAAGATATCGACGTGGTTGTCGGTGACCTCACCGTGGATGAGGAGCGGCATGCCGATCTTTTCCATCCGCGCGAGAACGGGCATGATGTTCGCAACGTCAGTGACCCCGTGTGCCGAGCCCGTGGTCGCATGGGCGGGATAGAGCTTGGCGGCGACGAAAACGCCCGCTGCATGGCCGCGCTCGACCTCGTCGGGATCGGTGTGATCGGTGAGGTACAGCGTCATCAGCGGGGTAAATTCGGTGCCATCGGGGAGCGCGGCCATGATGCGGTCACGATAGGCCGAAACGCCCGCCACATCGGTCATCGGCGGCGAGAGATTGGGCATGACGATCGCGCGCGCGAACTGCCGCGCGGTATGCGGGGCGACACCCGCGAGCAGCGCGCCATCGCGCAGGTGGACGTGCCAATCATCGGGGCGGCGGATGGTGATCGCGAGAGGTGTGGTCATGCCCTTCCCCTTAGGCCGGACCGTGCCTATCTGTCACCTATGAGCGCACCTCGATTGACCAATCGCACCATAGTACGGCTCTCCCCACTGGACGACAGCGAGGACGTGGCCGCCTTCCTGCAGGGCCTTGTGACGAGCGACGTGAAGGGACCGCTGCCGGTCTGGACCGGATTGCTGAGCCCGCAGGGAAAAGCGCTGTTCGACTTCATCGTGTGGGCGGATGGAAAGAACTTGCTGCTCGATTGCGAGGCCGCCGCTGCGGCTGCGCTGGCCAAGCGCCTTTCGCTCTACCGCCTGCGCCGCAAGATCGCGATTGCGCAGGACAGCACGCTGGGGGTCTACTGGCAGGCGGAAGGCGAGCCGACCGACCCGCGCCTGCCCGCGCTGGGGCATCGCTGGATCGCGCCGGTGAGCGCCGATGACGTGGCGGTTGATGATGCCTGGCGCGCGCACCGGCTGGCGCATGGCGTGCCGGAGGGCCTCGCCGAACTGGGCAGCGAGCAGACGCTGTGGCTGGAAACCAATGCCGTGGAGCTGAACGGCGTCAGCTTCACCAAGGGCTGCTATGTCGGGCAGGAAAACACCGCGCGGATGAACTGGCGGCAGAAGGTGAACCGGCGGCTGGTGGTGGTGCCGCTCGCCGCTTCGGATACCGCCCGGCAGCGGGCGGCCTATGCCGAGCTCGGATTGGCCGTGGATCACCGGCGAGTGGAGGATATTTCCGCGGACATGGCGCCGGCGTGGATGGAATTGTCGCCCCCGTAACTTGACCCGCTCATGCTGAGCTTGTCGAAGCATCATGCGCAGCGGTCGCGCTGACACCCTTCGACAAGCTCAGGGTGAGCGGGGTTGCAAGGCAGCGAAGTTGAGCGGGACGTCTATCCCGCCTGCGTGATCTTCGCCGCTTCGGTCGCGGCATCGAGCATCCGCGCGGCATAATCGCGCGCCGCGCTGCGCGGCAGTTCGAGTGCCTGGCTGAGCGGGCCGCCCATCTGCGCATCGCCCAAGGCCATGAGCACAAGTGTCAGCGTGGTGCCGCGCATTTCGTCGGAATGGAAATCGCCGACTTCGATCACGAGGTCGTGGATCACGTCGACGATGGGATCGAGGGCGTCCTCGTTGCCCGTCAGCAGCATCCATGAAGCGAGGGCGCCCGCCCCCTCGCGGTCAAATGCATCGAAGGTGAGGTCCACCACATCACGCGGGCTGCCCACGCCCGAGCGGCTGGCGATCACCGCCTCGCGGATCACCGCGCAGATCGTTTCGGCTAGATGCCGCGCGAGTTCCTTCTGCAGGCCGGAGGCCGAGCCGAAGTGATGCAGCAGATTGGCATGGGTCCGCCCGATCCGGCCTGCCACGGCCTTCAAGGTCACGGCCTGCGGGCCGGCCTCGATCAGAAGGGCCCGCGCGGCTTCGAGGGCGGCAATACGGCTTTCTTCGGGACTGAGACGCTTGCGAACGGACATTGTACGGGCCGATTTCCCCCTTGCGGCGCACCCTTACCCCCGCGCGCCGTGGTTCCAACGCCTAGAACCGTGCGGCGTGGGGGGCAAGAGGGACGCACATCTCAGGCCGCGCGGCGCATCGGCTCCTGGTCGTCGCCGCCGTCATCGCCGTTGCCGGCCTCGCCGAGGTGGATCTGGTAGACCACGCTTGTCACCACGGCATCGCGCCCCTCGCTGCGACGCGGGCGATGCTCGCCGGTGGGCGCGAAGCCGAGCTTGCGCAGGACGCGGCCCGAAGCCGGGTTGTCGAGGAAATGGCTCGCCTCGATCCGGTCATGTCCGAGCGCCCGCGCAATGCTGAGCACCGCGCGCGCGGCCTCGGTGGCAAAGCCGCGGCCCCAGTGGTCGCGGGCGATCCAGTAACCGAGTTCGGCCGCGCCCTGCTCGCCGGGAGCCATGCCCGCACAGCCGATGATGCGCGTGCCATCGGCGCCGGGCAGGGTCACCAGAAAGTCGGGATGCTTGGGATCAACCTCGCGGCTGACGAACCAGCGCGCATCGTCCGCCCGGTAGGGCCACGGCGCGCGGGCGAGATTGCGCACCACCGCCGCGTCGTCGATCGCGGCGTGCAGTTCAGCCCAGTCTTCGGGCCATGCAGGGCGCAGGAACAGCCTTTCGCTGCGAATGAACATCAAACGTCTCCTCATCCGCCCCTCGATTTCCCTTGGCTGCTAACCAAAGGAAATGACAGGCATATTGCGGTTGGCCAGGTCTCGCGCGGTTAATGCGTCAGGACGTGGCTCGGGTGAGGGAGACAATAAAAAAGGGAGACGGGCTGGCCCCTCTCCCTCGTTCAGCCGACCCGTAAAGATCGGCGGGGCCATCCCGTGGGATGGCCCGTGATGACCATCCGATTACTCTGCGGCCTCGGCCAGCATATCCACCGAGACGTACTTGCGACCAAGCTTGCCCGAGTGGAAACGCACTTTGCCTTCGGCGAGCGCGAACAGCGTGTGGTCCTTGCCCATGCCGACATTGGCGCCTGGGTAGACCTTGGTGCCGCGCTGACGAATGATGATGTTGCCGCCGATCACGTGCTGATCGCCGAACTTCTTGACGCCGAGGCGGCGGCCAGCCGAATCGCGACCGTTGCGCGATGAGCCGCCTGCTTTCTTGTGTGCCATGTCAGATTACTCCGAAAACTTGCGGTCAGGCGACGCTGAGGATGCGCAGCAGGGTCATCTGCTGGCGGTGGCCGTTGCGGCGACGATAGTTGTGCCGGCGGCGCTTCTTGAACACGATCACCTTCTCGGACTTCGCCTGCGCGATGATCTCGGCCGAAACGGTCACGGACTTGGCATCCGCAAGCACGCCTTCGTTCCCCGCGAGGAGGACGTCGGTCAGCGTGATCGTTTCACCGGCTTCACCCGCCAGCTTCTCGACCGCGATCTTGTCTCCGGCGGCAACCCGATACTGCTTGCCGCCCGTGCGCACGATTGCGAACATGGTCTCTGCTATCCGTTTCAAGTGTCTGGCCGCCCTATGAGCCCGCGAATCGGGCACCATCAAACGGCATGGCCGAATCTCCGCAAAGGATGCGGAGGCCCGGAAAGAGTGGCGCGGTTAATCGAATGGGCGCCCCATGTCAACGCCGCCGGGCGGTGAAATGACGCCTGCCGCCGCTTCCCCGGTCTGTCAAAAGCCTCTATGGCCCGGGCATGGCATCCCTGTCCATCCGCATCGGCGCGTCGCTGGCAGTTCTGCTCGCACTTTCGGCCTGCAACGCGAACCGCTCGCGCTTTCCCTCGCTGGCGATTCGCCCGGCGGAGCGTGCCTATGGCACCCGCCAGCAGGCCGCGCCGACGCCGGCACCGAGCGCAGCGGCAACTGCCGATCTTCCGACCCGCGTGGCTACCCTGCGCGAACAGGCGGCCAAGTCGCATGCCCGGTTCACCGCGCAACAGGCCTCCGCGACAGCCTTGATCACCGCCGCAAAGGGTTCCGCGCCCGGTACCGATGCCTGGAGCCGCGCCGCCATCGCACTGGCCGGGCTCACCTCCGCGCGCGGCGAAGGCATGATAGCGCTCTCCGATCTTGACCGGCTGCTGATCGCCGCAACCGAGACCGCCGCGCGCGGAGGTGAGCCCGG
>Ga0247718_1000597_pt1 | contig 10535 bp, 5 predicted proteins | sample 21E_DmetaG_FD_189045 | JGI IMG/M metagenome (GOLD analysis project Ga0247718, IMG submission 189045) | Soil microbial communities from hillslope of Landscape Evolution Observatory, University of Arizona, Oracle, AZ, United States - 2-1-E_D | ecosystem: Engineered > Artificial ecosystem > Mesocosm...
GTGCGGCGCCACGCGACATGCACGTGCGACGCGCCGCCATCGCCCTTGAGATCCTCGGCGAGGCGCTTGAGCAGGTACATCTCTTCGTGCGACGCATGCGCCGACGCCAGCATGCGGACCGACGCGGGATCCTTGCGGCCGGCGGCATTGAGCAGATCGCGGACGCGCATCAACGCGTCTTTCCACGTCGCCGACTGCTGGATGCCTTCCTTGGTGTTGATCAGCGGCTTGCGCAGGCGCTGTTCGCCTTCGACCCAGAGGTACTGGAAGCGGCCGATGTCGCACATCCAGAAGTCGTTGACCTGCGGGTTGTAGCGCGGCGTCACGCGCGCGAGGCGCGCGCCCTTCGCCCATTCGGGCTTGGCCTTGAGCCACGCGGTGGTGCTGCAGCCCTTCGAGCACAGCGTGCAGGTGGTGTCCACGGCGTGCGGGTTGTCCCACGGACGCGAACGGAAGCGGTACTGCTTGGTGGTGATCGCGCCGACCGGGCAGACGTCCATCAGGTTGCCCGACAGCAGCGAATGCACGCCCTGTTCGTTGAAGGTGGCGATCTCGCTGCCGTTGCCGCGATTGATGGTGCCGATCTGCGCGTCGCCGTCGACTTCCGCCATGAACCGGCTGCAGCGCGTGCACAGGATGCAGCGGTTGCGGTTCAGCATCAGCGTCGGACCAAAGTCGACGTCGGCCTTCACGCCTTCACCGTCGAAGGTGCGGCGCGGGAAATCCATGCGGCTCGCGTCGTTACCGAACGCGTACGAGAAATCCTGCAACGGGCACTCGCCGCCCTTGTCGCACACCGGGCAGTCGAGCGGGTGGTTGATCAGGAGGAATTCGAACACGCCCTTGCGGCCGTCCACGGCCTCCTGATCCTGCGTGTGCACCACCATGCCCTCGGCCACGGGCGTCGAACACGACGTCTGCAGCTTGGGCATCTTCTCGATCTTCACGAGGCAGACGCGGCACGACGCGTCGATGCCCAGACCGGGGTGGTAGCAGTAGTAGGGGACCTGGATGCCGGCTTCGATGGCGGCCTTCAGGACAGAGGTGCCCTTGGGGACGGAAAGCTGCCGACCGTCGATAGTCAGCGTGACTAAATCCATAAGGGGTGAATTGTACTAGGAGAAAGTAGCAAGTAGAAAGTAGCAAGTAGCAAGAAAGGCTTTCTTTCCTGCTACTTGCATCTTGTTACTTGCTACTTTTCTCGATCAGCGCCAGGGAAGCGCCGTCCGGATTTGCCTCAATGGAGCGGACGGTCCCGGTCAGGGGGAACCGGCCCTCGCTGGTCGCGTCGGTGACGACCATGACAAATTCTGCGGTTTTCCCGTCGCTATACGTCACGGCCATGGTCACCGGGACGTCATAGATGTCCCCGGACTGCTCGAACCGGACGATCAGGTCTGAGCCTTCAACAGCCGTGCTGTAGCGCAGGCGCGGGATGCCGTTGTCGTAGATCCACCGTTCAAAGAAGCGCTGGAGGTCGCGCTTGCTGGTCTTCTCCATTGCCCGGCGCAGGTCGTCCGACCCGGCCTTCTTGAACCGGTAGTCGGCGTAGAAGGTCTTGAGCCCGGCAAAGAACGCCTCGTCGCCGATCACGCGCCGCAGCATGTGCAGCACCGCGGCGCCCTTGTTGTAGACGAGCGAACGGAAGACGCGTGGCTCGCCCTTGATGTGACCGAGGCGATAGCCAAGGTAGACCGGGCCCTGGTCGGAATCCTCGACCGCCCACTTCCGGAACTGGCGCAGGACGTCGCGGAACGCGGGTTCACCGCGCTTGTCGCGCGCGTAGAGCGCGGCAAAGTACTGCGCGAACCCCTCGCTGAGCCACTGCTCGTGATGGTTCTTCCAGCCGACCGCCTGCCCGAACCACTGGTGCGCGAGCTCGTGGGCGAGGAAGAACTCGGGGAAGTTCTGGAACGACGCGGGATCGTTGCGGAACGAGAACGGCTGCACCGGCGGCGGATTGTTCAGCATCGCGAAGTAGCCCGGCGCATGACCGCCCGGGACTTCGTCTTCCACCATGGCCAGCGTGATCGAGTCGTACGGCACGTCGCCGGTCAGCGATGAATAGAGGCGAATGATCTCCGCGGCGTTGTTGACCGCATCGCGCCCGCGCGTTTCCTGGCGCCGGTTCGCTTCCACGTTCAGGCGGACGGTGTTGCGCGCGCCAACGGCGGGGACTGCCACCGCCGCGTTGAGCCGATTCACCTGCTGCGCGAGCGTGTCGGCGCCCTTCATGTCCGGCGCGGACGTCTTGACCGGGACGATGTCGAGCGCCACGGTCGCCGATTCGACGCGCGACATGCGGCTCACGATGAATCCCAGGTAGCGCACCGGTTGCGGTGCGACGAACGAGTACGCCGCGCGCGGGATGGTGCGCGACGAGCCTTCGATCGGCGCTGCCGCCGCTGTGAACGGCGAGCCCGGCTCGGGGACGCCGGAGGCAATCACCGAGTACTCGATCGGCACGGTCACGCGAATGCGCGCAGACGCGTAGTCGGTGACCTGGTTCTGCGGATACCAGTAGTTGCGATTGCTGAAGAGCCACTTCGGCTCCGCAGGCACGTACGGCACATCGTCCGGCTGCGCGTTGCGCTGCTGGAGCAACGTGAGCGATTCATCCAGGATGCTCTGGCGCGTGAGGCGACCGGAGTAGGTCACGGTCAGCGTCATCGGAAAATCACGCGCGACCGGCTGGGGAAGGTTGACCAGCAGGCTGTTCTGGTTGCGCACCCGCAGGAACAGCAGGCGCCCGAACTCTTCGCTCATCACCGACGAGACGTTGAGGCTTTCAGCGAAGCGCAGCGTGATGACGCCGATGCCTTGCGACTTGACGCGCAGCTTGATGCGGGTGCGGCCGTCCATCCATTCGCGATCGGGGAAGAAGGACGTGTCCACGTCGTAGTCGATGACGTCGAAGTCCACGAGGTCGTCCTCGTCAAAGAAGCGCCCGCGGCTCTGGAGCTTCTGCTCCGAGGCGTACTCGGAAATCTTGCGCTTGCGCTCGCGCTGAAACAGCGACACGTCCTCCGCTTCGCCGCTCGATCGCGCATAGGTCATGTTGTCGAAGCGCCGCGTATCGACTTCGGCGACGAAATCACCGGGCTGCGGCAGCAGCGACCACGTGTCGCGGCTCAGATCGCTCAAGTCCAGGTTGAAGGACTTCGGCAGGTTGTCGTCGAACTGGTTCTGCGCGCGACGGTAGGTGCGCGAGTCCAGCGCCACGGGCTCGAGCATGCTCTTCGCCAGCCGCTGCTCGAACTCGAATGGACTGAGACGCACGAACGCGGACGTGAACTGCGTCTCCAGCGTCTCGGTGCCGGCGAACAGCTTCAACTGCCCGCGCTCTTCCTTCGGCAACGGCTGAAACACCATGGTGCCCTCTCCGAGCAGCACCATTGCCGTCACGCCTTCGGGAGTCTCGGCGACGAACACATCACCGCTCGGCAGCCGCAACTCGAAGTCGACCGCGCGCAACACGAGGTTCTTCGCGGCGAACTGCTTTTCAGGATGCATCGAGAGGCGATGCAGGCCCTCGATCGATGCGAGCCGATCCTCCGACAGGATGCGCCACGGCTGACGGCCGACGTCATCTCCGCGAGGACGCCGAATGTCGAGACGCCACGTCGCGATACGTCCCCGCGCGCCGGTCTCCATGAACACTTCGACCACGAGCTGGAAGCCTTCGCCGGGCAACGAGCCTGCCAGCGGCGATCGATCGCGTTCCTTGACGACGACGCGAGTAATGCCCTGGGGGACCATGGCGTCGTAGAACTCGAGAGCCTGGTCACGATCGGCCGATGGCGCGAGCAGCTCGATCCAGCGCGCGCGGTCCATCGTGGAAATGGAGGTTTCGACGGCCTGGAGGAATGCCTGGATGGAGTCGTCTTCCGGATCCGTCGCGCGTGGCGATACCTGGCCGGCTAATGCCGGCGAAACGCTGAGCGCGACAAGGAACAGAAGCCTTACAAGCATTCAGTCGACCAAGGCAGTCAGGCCATCGGGCTATCAGGCCATCAGGTGCTGGCCTGTCATTAGACTCCGGTGGGACGAAAAGTGCTACCCGCGACTTGCTATGGCTGGAGCCGGCTCAAAACGAGGACGGTCAGGTCATCCTGCAGGCGCTGGTCCCGGCGGTGGCGCTCGACGGCGTCGAATACCGCCCGGCCAATCTCAGCCGCAGCAGATTTCTGATAGGCCCCGGCATAGAGCGCCAGGGTCCGTTCCAGGCCCGCTTCGTCGAATGGCTGCCCATCGGGGCTTTCGACTTCGGTCATACCGTCGCTGTACATCAGCAGCGCGTCGCCCGGCTGCAAATGGACTTCGCCGACCTGGTATTCGCTGCCCTCGAACATGCCGAGCGCCACACCGCCGCTCATCAACCGCTCGATGGTTCCATTTTGCCGGCGCAGGAGTGGTGGTGTCTGGCCGGCATTGACGAACTCGAGGCGGCCGGACGCAGGATTGAACGACGCCAGGAAGAGGGTGATGAATCGCGACGCCGGCGCGTGCCGGGTGATCTGCAGGTTGAGGCGCTGGACCAATATCGGCAGCGGGAGGCCGAGGTCGACGAGCGTGCGGAGCATCGCAAGTGCCAGGGCCATCAGCAGCGCGGCGGGACTCGCCTTGCCGGCCACGTCGCCGAGCGCGACGATCACCGTGCCGTCAGGCTGCGGGAGGATGTCGTAGAAGTCTCCGCCGACGGTGTTGGCCGGCTTGGTGAGGCCAAAGGCTTCGACGCCGGGTCCGGACCACGTGCCGTTGGGCAGCATCGCGTTCTGGATCTCTTTGGCGACCTCGAGGTCCCGCTTCAGCGAGAGACGATCCGCGACTTCGAGCAGCACCAGCAGGTTCATCAACAGGAACCCGCCGAGCAGCCACAGTGTGCCGTTGGCAAACAGCGGCGCCGGCACGCGCACATGGACGAAAAACAGCGCAATCGGGATCGGCACGCGCATCAAGCCGAACCCCTGGAACAACTGCAGCAGGCCGATGACCGACATGCCGAGCGCGACGCCGTACATCAGGCGACGCGCCGGTGACAGGCGCATCGTGAAGGCGAGGAAGAACGCCTGGGCGTATTTGACGACCCGCTTGTACCAGGGCAGGCCGTCGAGTTCGGCGGTGTTGATGCCGCGCGCGAAGAAGCGGTACGCCTCCGGGGTCTCGCGCGTAAACAGCTTCCCGAGCTCCTCGGAGGTCAGGTCATGCGTATAGCGCGAGAAGAACTGGCGCGGCATAACTACAAGTTCGACGTCACTGGATGACGCCGAGTTCCCGGCCGACCACTGCGAACTGGTCGAGCGCGAACTGGAGATCTTCCTTGGAGTGTGTCGCCGACACGATGGTGCGCAAACGTGCCTTGCCCCGTTCCACGGTGGGGAAGCCGATGCTCTGGGCGAACACGCCGCGTTCAAACAGCGTGTCGGACATCTTCGCGGCCGTCGCCGCCTCGCCAACGATGACCGGCGTGATGGGGCTTTCGCTCATGCCGGTGTTGAACCCGAGCTTTTCGAGTCCGGCCTTGAAGAAGCGGGTGTTGTCCCACAGGCGTTCGATCCACTGCGGCTCGGTCTCGAGAACATCGAGGGCGGCGAGACACGCAGCGGTCACGGCCGGCGGATGCGAGGTCGAGAACAGGAACGGCCGGGCGCGGTGATACAGGAACTCGATCAGGTTCTTCGAACCGGCGACGTATCCGCCGAGGACGCCGATGGCCTTGCTGAGCGTGCCGACCTGGATGTCGACGCGGCCATGGCACCCGAAGTGATCGACGGTGCCGCTGCCGTTCTTTCCAAACACGCCGCTCGCATGCGCATCATCGACCATCATGATGGCATTGAACTCTTCGGCGAGGTCGCACAGTTCAGGCACGCGGCCGAGATCGCCGTCCATTGAGAAGACGCCGTCGGTGATGAGGATCTTCTTCTGGTCGCGCGGCAACTCCTGCATGATCTTGCGGGCTGCGTCGATGTCCTTGTGGGGGAACACCTTGATCGGCGCCTTGCTCAAGCGGCAGCCGTCGATGATGCTCGCGTGATTGAGCGCGTCGGAAATGATCACGTCGTCCTTCGTCAGGACGGCGGAGACGGTGCCCGCGTTGGCGGCGAAGCCGCTCTGGAATACGACGACGGACTCGACGTGCTTGAACTTGGCGAGACGGCGCTCGAGCTCCATGTGCATTTCCATGGTTCCCGAGATGGTGCGGACCGCGCCGGAGCCGACACCGAACTTCTCAACCGCGTCGAGCGCGGCCTTGACCAGCTTGGGGTGGGTCGTGAGGCCGAGATAGTTGTTCGACGACAGGTTGACGACCGACTTGTGATCGTAAGTGGTGTGCGCCTCGGGCCTGCCGTCGAGGACGCGCAGCTTGCGATACAGGCCCTGTTGCTTCAGCGACTCGAGTTCGGTGCCAAGAAAAGCGAGCGGATCGGTTCTCATAACTTAAGAAGGATATCTCCATCCGGGAAGCGTTCGAGCTCAGTTGCGCCGCGCGCCTTCAGCCAGCTTTCAACCGTATCAGCGTCACGTCCATCGGCGAACGCATTTCGATGGATCACCACATGGGTGGTGCCGGACTCCTTGAGCGACTGCCACGACGCCTCGGGATCGCGCGAGACGCGCTGCAGGTAGGCGACGCGCTCCTTGTACTTCGGGGGGAAGTTGCCGCTGTAGCCATTGGTGATCGGTTTCCAATGGGCGGCGGAGTAATAGACGTAGCGAATCTCCCAGGCCGCATCGCCAAAAGGAAACTCGGTCAGTACAGTACCGGCCGGCAAGGCAGCGACGCGGCCGTAAACCGGCGGGACGCCTTCGCCGAGGCCACGGCGGTCCACGCGCCCGGGGGAGTACACGCGCGCGGGTGGCTCGGCTTCGTTCTGGCGCCACGCGCGATTGATTTCGATCGGGACTGCCAGGCCCTCGATGAGCAAAAGCCCCGCGAGGGCGCTGATGAAGAAGGCTTGGGACTTGGGGCTTGTGACTTGGGCAAAAGCGGTCCTGGCGCCAAATCCAGCGAGGACCGCGAGAAACAAGCCGGCGATCATCGCGTAGCGGGCGGGGACGCGGACACCGTTGAAGCCGGGCACGTAGTCGTAGAGCACGCCGTAAAGTCCGAAGCCGGCTTCGCGCGCATCGCCGGCGCGCGGCACGGGTCCGAGCGAGAGCCACATCGCAAGCGTCGTTGCGACGAGCGCGAGGAAGATCGGCGAGCGGACGATGCGCACGATTTCGAGACGTGCTCGCGAGGAGACTGCCAGCAGCAGCGATAGCGCGACAGCGAACTGCACGAGGAGCCGCTGAGGATTTCGGGCGCTGATGGGACCGAGCTCGAAGCCGCCGACCACCGAGGCGCTGAGCAACGCTACCAGTAGCACTGCCGCAAGCAGCGACAGAAACGCGGTCACGTACTTACGCCACGGAGAAACAGCGGGCTTGGGGCTTGGGTCCTGGGTCTTGGGTCTTGGGTAAGGCCACACCAAGCTGACCAGCGCGACGATCGCCAACAGCCAGGGCGTTAGGCCCAGGAAGGTTTCTCCTTCCGGCTTTGGGTGGAGGCGCAGGTTGCCAAAGACGGTCAGGTTCTCGGATGCGGTCAGGTAGGACCACAGATTCGCGGAGAACTGGACGACTTCGCTGAAGGGACGTTCGAAGCCGAAGACCTGCTGCGCCTGCGCGTAAGGCAGCAGGAACGGAACCGTGAAGATGAGCGTCACTGCCGCGGCAGTGATAAGGCCGGTCCATGTGCGAACGATGCGCAGCGTCCCCGCCGACCACATGCGATGCACAACGAACAGCGGCACGAAGGGCGCGAAGTAGAGCAAGTAATAGCCGTTGCTCAGGTTCTGCAGGATGAGGGCGCCTGTGCCCAGGGCCAGCGCCACTAGCGGCCGGTTCCCGGTTCCCGCTTCCCGCTTCCCGGTAATAAATCGATTCAGTCCCCACAACGCGAACGGCATCCACTGCGAGCTGAGCACCTGGATGTGTGGAACAGACGCGATGCGATACGGGAGAAATCCGTAGACGAGACCAGCGATGAAGGCCGCGCGCCTATCGCCAGTGAGATCGAGCACGAGCAGGTATGTGCCAAACGCCGACAACGCGAACGTCGAGATGAACAGCAGGTTGTAGGAAAGGATGATGTTGCCGGTTAGCCAATAGACCGGCAGTGCCTGCAGCGACAGCCCCACCAAATGCTCCGACAGCGCGAGCGCGAGCGGATCGGGATGAAAGATGTTCGCGTTCCAGAATGCCGACCAGCCAATCTGCCCGGTCAGCAGCTGGGGAAGGTGTTCCGCACCCCAGCTGAGAATCCACATGTTGAGGAGGGAGTCGCCGAGGTCGCCCGGCACGTCGCTGGCGATGCCGAGAACGAGTGGCCAGGTGAGGGCCACAGAAAGCGCAGAGTACAACAGGGCCGCAGAAGGCGCAGAAAGCTCGGACTCGTCCGGGGGAATCACACCGCGTCTTTCTCGGCTAGGTAGAGCTCCTCGAACAAGACCTGAATGATGGCCGCCGTGGGAACCGCGAGCAGCGCGCCGACGAAGCCGAGCAGCTCGCTGCCGATGATCAGCGACGCGATCACGGTCACCGCGCTCAGGCCCACCGTGTCTCCCATCACTTTCGGGACCAGCACGTTGTTCTCAATCAACTGCACGACCGCGCAGAAAGCGGCGACAGCCAGCGCGAGTCCGGGCGACACCGTCAGCGCGACGAGCACGGCCGGAATCGCCGAGAGCAGCGGCCCAACCATCGGGATCATCTCGCCGATGCCCGCGATCACCGCCAGTACAAAGAAGTACGGCACGCCCATCACCGCGTAGCCAATCGCGCTGATGGTGGCGATGATCAGGCCCAACAGCATCTGCCCGCCAAGCCACGCGCTGATCTTCGCGGCGGCCAGCTCGCTGACGTCAGCCACCCGGTTGCGCTCGCCCTTGGGAAAGACACGCACGAAAAAATCGAAGATGCGCTGCGAGTCAACGAGCATGTAGAACGTCAACAGCAAGATGGTGACGAATCCGAAGATGCCGCCAACAAAACCAGAGAGCGCGCCGAAGACCATCGACACCGCATCGCCACCGCCGGCCGGAGCCTGCTGCAGTAATTCCTTGAACGACGTTTCCGGCGAGATCAGGCCCCAGGTCGCGAGGCGCTGCTGCGCCTGGTCCATGTACTCAGGGAGGCGCTTCCAGAACTCCCGCGACTGCTGGATCAGCGGCGGGATCACTGCCATGCCCAGGCCAACCAGTGACCCGATGACCGTGCCGTAAATGAGAAGAATGGCCGCCGGGCGCGGCAATCGCTTGCGCACAGCCACGAAGCGGTGCCGCTCGATAATGCGCACGAGCGGCGCAAGCCCGGTCGCAAACAGCGCGCTCACATAGATCACAAGGAGCGGACCGCGGACGAGATACAACGCCCACAGCAGCATCAAAGTGACAGCTGCCGCCAGGCACGCGTAGCGAATTAAGCTACGCCGTTCTGAATTCTGCTGCGAATTCTGCGACATCGTCGTAGATATTGCCTAACTCGTCGAGTGAAGCCAAAAAGACGATGCGGAAGAAGCCGTCTTCGAGGGCGGTCCCGAAACCGGAGCCGTAGACGGTGAGGACGCCCTTTGAGCGGAGCAGGCCGAGCACGAAGTCCGTGTCGGTCTTGCCGGGCGGCAGTTCCACTTTGGGCATCGCGTAAAACGCGCTCTTTGGCATCACGCAGGTGATGCCCGGGATCTCGTTCATCCTCTTCGTGGTGAGTTCGGCGCGCGCGCGAAGCTGCTTGCGGAACTCGACCTGGTGTGATCGATCGCCGGTCAGGGCTGCGGTCACCGCGTACTGCATCGGACCGGGGCTGCACAGTCGGCCATCGGCGAGTTTCTTGATGGCGGCGAGAGCGGGATCGAGTCGCGGCGAGGAACCCACCGCCATCCAGCCCGCGCGCCATCCGGGCGCGAGGTACGCCTTCGAGAGGCTCGAGTAGGAAATGATCGGCGCGTCGGTGTCGAGCGCGGCCATCGCCGGCACCGGGCCGTCGTACGAGAGATCGCCGTAAACCTCGTCGGCGAGGATGACGAGGCCGTGTTGTTCGGCGATGGCGATCAGCGCGCGGCGTGTCGCCTCCGGATAAATTGCGCCCGTTGGATTATTCGGATCGATCACCACCAGCGCGCGGGTCTTCGGTGAGATCAACGTCTTGATGTGATCGAGATCCGGCTGCCACTCGTTGGTGTGATCGGTGCGGTAGTACACCGGCTGCGCGCCAATCTTCGCGAGCACCGCGGTGTAGAGCGGATACGTGGGCGACGGCACGAGCACTTCTTCGCCTTCGTCGACGATACCGGTCAGCGCGAGCTCGATGCCTTCCGACGTGCCGGACGTGATCAGCACGCGATCGGCGGAGACGTTGACGCCGCGCGATACGAAGTCCGCCGCGGCCGCTTCACGCGCTTCGGCGATGCCGGGCGACGGCACGTAGCCGTTATGTCCGTCGCGCATCGCCTTTGCCACGGCTTCGATCAAGTGCGGCGGCGTGAGGAATCC
>Ga0247718_1000598_pt1 | contig 10528 bp, 14 predicted proteins | sample 21E_DmetaG_FD_189045 | JGI IMG/M metagenome (GOLD analysis project Ga0247718, IMG submission 189045) | Soil microbial communities from hillslope of Landscape Evolution Observatory, University of Arizona, Oracle, AZ, United States - 2-1-E_D | ecosystem: Engineered > Artificial ecosystem >...
CAGCTCGAGGCCGTCGAGGCCCGGGACACCGTGGACGAGGCCGACCGCGAGCTGCTCGCGCGGTACGTCGACGCGTTCCAGCGCTACGACATCGACGCGCTCACGGAGCTCCTGCACGAGGACGCGACCCAGTCGATGCCCCCGTACGACCTCTGGCTGCGCGGCCGCGACGACGTCTTCGCCTGGTGGTTCGGGCCCGGGATCGCGTGCGAGGGATCGCGTGTCGTTCCCGCGCCGGCGGCGAACGGGATGCCCGCGTTCGGGCAGTACAAGCCCGCAGCCGACGGCGCCGGCTACGAGCCGTGGGCGCTGCAGGTGGTCGAGGCGAAGGACGGCCGGATCGCCGAGCTGACGTTCTTCCTCGACACCGAGACGCTCTTCCCGCGCTTCGGGCTGCCACCCCGGCTCGACGCGTAGCCGCTAGGCGTCGACGAGGACGTCGCTCAACCCCATCAGCTCGACGAGGTCGTGCAGCGGAGGCGACGCGCCGCGGAGGAGGACGACGCAGCCACGCCTGCGCGCGGCGAGCTGGAGCCGGGCGAGCGCGTCGACCGTGACCGCGTCCGGCTCCACACCCGCGACGTCGCAGACGGCGACCTCCGGCTCGTGCTCGGCGAGCAGCGCGCAGACGCGGTCGCACAGCCCCGGGAGGTCGTCGCGCCGGATCGCGCCGTGGATCCGGAACGAGAGGATGCGCTCGGCCGAGGCGCTCATCCCCGTATGACGGCTGCGCGGCACGGAACTCATCGGTGGCTCGACCGATGAGTTCCGACCGCCGGTGCCGTCAGTAGCGTCGAGAACCGACCCGAGGAGGAACGAGTGAGCATCGCCGACGTCCACAAGAAGTGGCTCGCCCTGTACGTCCTGTGCCTGGGCGACCTGTTGATCGTGCTCGACGTGTCCATCGTGAACGTCGCCCTGCCTTCGATCCGCGAGGACCTCGGCTTCTCGCAGGCATGCCTCGCGTGGGTGGTGAACGCATACACGCTCACGTTCGGCGGCTTCATGCTGCTCGCCGGCCGGCTCGGCGACCTCTTCGGGCACCGGCGCCTGTTCGTCGGCGGCGTCACGCTCTTCACCGTCGCGTCGCTCGTGTGCGGCGTCGCGACCTCGCAGGGGATGCTCGTCGCCGCCCGCGCCGTGCAGGGTCTCGGCGGCGCCGTCGTCGCGGCGGTCGCCCTGTCGCTGATCCTGCTCCTCTTCACCGAGCCCGGCGAGCGTGCGAAGGCGATGGGCGTGATCGGCTTCGTGGCCGCCGGTGGCGGCTCGATCGGCGTCCTCGCCGGCGGCGTGCTGACGGATCTCCTCAGCTGGAACTGGATCTTCCTGGTCAACCTCCCGATCGGCGCGTTCGTGATCGCGTCGTGCCTCGCACTGCTCCCGCGCGACGGCGCGGAGCGCGAGCGGGGGCGGCTCGACATCGCGGGCTCCGTCCTCGTGACGGGCTCCCTCCTCGTCGCCGTGTACGCGATCGTGAACGGGAACGAGCAGGGCTGGACGTCGGGGCACACGCTCGGCCTGCTCGGCGCCGCGGCCGTGGGGCTGGCCGCGTTCGTCGCGCTCGAGGCGCGGGTCGCGGCGCCGTTGATGCCGCTCGGCCTGTTCCGGATTCCGAGCTTCACCGCGGCGAACGTCGTCGGCGTGCTCTGGTCGGCCGCGATGTTCGCGCTCTTCTTCCTGTCGGCGCTCTACCTCCAGCTCGTCCTCGGCTACAGCCCGCTCGAGGTCGGCCTTGCGTTCCTGCCGGCGAATCTCGTCATGGGCGCGTTCTCGCTCTGGCTGTCCGCGCGCCTCGTGATGCGCTACGGCGTCAGGGTGCCGCTCGTCGCCGGGATGCTGCTCGTCGCCGCCGGGCTCGCGCTCTTCGCACGCGTGCCCGTCGAGGGCGAGTTCCTCGTCGACGTGCTCCCGGCGATGCTCGTGATCGGCATCGGCATCGGGATGGCGATGAACCCGGTGCTGCTCGCGGCGATGGGCGACGTGCGGCCCGAGGAGTCGGGGCTCGCGTCCGGGGTCGTGAACACCGCGTTCATGATGGGCGGCGCGCTCGGCCTCGCCGTCCTCGCCAGCCTCGCCGCCGCGCGGACGGACTCGCTCGCCGCGGGCGGCGACACGCGGCTCGAGGCGCTGACGGGCGGGTACTCGATCGCGTTGGGGGTCGGTGCCGCGTTCGCGCTCGCAGCGGCCGGGGTCGCGGGCGCGCTGCTCAGGCAGCGGCCTGCGGGCGCCGCCGGCGAGCCTGCGGCGGCGCACGGGTGATCGGGCGCGACTCGGCTACAGTGAGGAGACGCGCTCGCCGGTCCTGATGCTCCTCGTTCCCCCGGGCGGTTTTCCTCAACGAGGGGCGGCTCGGCGGGTAGAACATGGAACAGGCGACTGAGCGGTCGTCTCCGGCCGTTGCGATCACGAACGGGATCGTGGCGCTGCACCGGACGAACTACGGCCGCGGGGCGACGAAGGCCCGCACGCACATCGGCGACGGCTTCGTCCTCTGCGTGATGGAGGACATCTTCACCGCGGCCGAGCGGACGCTCGTCGGCGCGGGCAAGCTCGAGACGGTGCGCCGGGCGCGACTCGAGTTCCAGGAGATCATGCGCGACGACTTCGTCGGTCTCGTGGAGAACGCCGTCGGGCGGCGCGTGTACTCCTTCTTCTCGCAGATCGACGTGAACGGCAACGGGATCGAGGGCTTCCTCGTCGAGAGCGTCACGGGCGACCGTGCTGCGGCGGACGGTGCTGCGGCCGACGGTGACGGCACCGCCGGCGCCGGTTAGGATGCGCTGACGCAGCCGCGTGGTACCATCGACGGGCTGGGTCGGGCGGCGGTCGAGGCGCCGCGCGGCTCATTGTGAGGAGCAAGGGGCGGAGCAGTCGGGTCGGCTGCGTCCGAGCCTTCGAAACCGCGCACTCGCGCAGTAGCAGAAGGAGCCCCATGCTCACGTACGAAACCGGCACCACCACCCTGAGCGTCGACGTCCGCTCTCGCTGGGACGCGCTCGAGCTGATGCGCGCGCTCGCGCGGCACCGGGTGTGGATGGTTCAGATGGGTCCGTCGTTCTGGGTCGTGTCCGCTCGCGTCGAGGGGGACGCGGCGGAGGCGCTTGCGACGGTGCGGCGGTGGTCGGCGCAGCGGAACGTCGAGCGCGTGACGGGACGGCTCGGCGGCGACGACTTCGTGCTCGAATCCGGCGAGGCCGCCGCATGACTGCCCAGGCGGTCGACACGCCGGCCGCGCTCGCGTCCGCGAACGCGAAGATCGCGCAGCTCGAGCAGGCGCTCACGAGCCGCGTGATCGTGGACGTCGCCGTCGGCGTGCTGATCGAGCGCTACTCGCTCGACCGGCAGGAGGCGTTCGAGCTCCTGCGGAGCGCCGCGCGGCACCACCGGCGGAAGATCCACGGTCTCGCGGCGGAGGTCGTGGCGGACCGAAGCGAGCGGCCGGAGGTGGCGGCCGCGCTCGAGCGACGCCGTTAGGTCGCGGCGCGCTCGACCGCCAGCCGGACGCGCAGTGAGAAGCCGCCCACACGCGTGCCCGTGCCGCGCAGCGCCGCGGCGCAGCGCGCCGGGCCGAGGTCCTTCAGGTCGATCGTCGTCGTCCGAAGGTCGCCGCGAAGCGTGCGGCGCGCGCGGCGGCCGTCGCTGCAGCCGATCTCGACGACAGCTGCCGCACCACGCGTGATCGTCGCCTTGTACGTGACGCGGCGCCCGGGCCCGATCAGCTCGAAGGGGATGCTGACCGTTCGCCCGGGCCGCAGGATGCCCGTGCGCGGGATCACGACGGGAGGCTTCGCGGCGGCGGGCGCCGGCGCGGCGGGGGCGTTCTCGAGGTCGCGGCGAAGCGCCGCGCGGATCGCGGTCGTCGGCGGCGCGAGCCACGAGATGCCGTACCGCGTCTCGAGGTGGAGTTGCGTGTAGTCCTCCGCGAAGATCTCGCCGATCGCGCGCTCCCAGCCGAGCGAGTACGTGTGCGAGGCCTTCCCGGCGGCGAGCAGACGGTCGATTGCGCGCGCGTTCCACCACGAGGCGCTGCCGTTCGGCTCGCGCGCCGCCGCAGCGACGCCGCGCCAGGCGTCGACGTGATGCGCGTACTCGTGCAGGAGCGTGTGCGCCGTCCGCGGCGACTGCCCCGTCGGGACGACGATCCGCGCGGCGAAGCGGGAGCCGCTGTAGCAGCCGCCGGCGGCGGCGCCGCACGTCCGTCGTAGCTCGGCCGGCGAGACGACACGGACGGTGACGTGCTCGATCTCGTTGCCGTGCGCCGCGGTTCGAAGGAGCTCGGCGTACCACTCGACGTCGACGCCTTCCGCCCTGACGTCGAACGTGATCGTCCGTCCTGCGGCGTCCTGCGCGGTAACGACGTCCGCGGCGGCCGGTGCTGCCGAGCCGAGAGCCGCGGTTGCGGCGAGAAGGGCGACGAGGCGGCGCATCTCGGGCCAAGGTAGCCATGCCCGCCTGAGAGAACACTGGGAACCGTGTAAGGATTTTCGAAAGCGACCTACGGGAGCGCGAGGTCGCTCCAGAGGTCGCCGTCGCGGTCGAGCCGCGCGCGGACGTCCTGAGGGCCGAACCGGAGCGTCGTCGCGTCGCGTGCGGCGGCGGCAGCCTCGACCTCGTCCCACGTCACCGGCGTCGACACCGACGGGACGCGGGTGGCGCGGAGGGAGTACGGCGCCGCGGTGGTGCGGGTGGCGTCGCTCTGAAGCCAGTCGACGAGCACGCGGCCGCGCCGCGCCTCGCGTCGTTGCTCTGCGACGACGAGCTCCGGGAGCTCCCACGCGAGCCGTTCGGCGAGCTCTCGCGCGACTGCCTTCGTGTCGGCGAACGTGGCGGCCGCCGGCGCCGCGAGATGGAGGCCGCTCGCGCCGGACGTCTTCACGAGCGTCGCCTCGCCCAGCGACCGCCGGGCGGCGAGCGCGACCCGGCAGCACTCGACGAGTCCCGCCGGCGCGCCCGGATCGAGGTCGACGAGGAGCCGGAGCGGCGTCTCGGGCGCGTCGACGGTGCTCCCGAACGGGTGCAGCTCGACGGTGCCCTGGTTCGCGACCCACACGAGCGACGGCTCGTCGTCGACGACGCAGAACCGCTGGCCACGGATCTCGGCCACCGTCATCCAGTCGGGTGCGCCGCGGCACTCGTTCTGCCACCACCCGCGGCGGTGGACGCCCTCCGGGAAGCGCCAGAGCGTGAGCGCGCGCCGCGCGAGGTGGGGGAGGAGCGCAGGCGCCACCCGCTCGTAGTAGGCGACGAGGTCGCCCTTCGTGAACCCCGTCTCCGGCCAGAGGACCCGATCGAGGTTCGTGAGGGTCACGCTCACGCGAGGAGCTCCTGCGGGCGTGCGCCCGCGGCTCCGAGCTGCTCCACACCGCATGACGCAGGGTCGCGGTCGGGCCGCCAGCGGCGGAAGCGCGCCGGGTGCCGGAAGCGGTGGCCGTCGACCTGTGTGTAGGCGACCTCGGCGACGCGCACCGGCGCGACGGGGACCCAGTCCTGCGTCATCCCCGGCTCCCAGCGGCCGGCGGCTCCCCGAAGTCGCCCCGTCGAGCCGCCTCCGAGGAGGAAGCCCCGTTCCCACGGATGACCCGCGAGCGTCGTCGTCAGCGGACGCAGCGCGTCGCGAAGCTCGTGCCGCAGCCGTGCGCCGAGGCCCGTGACGACGCCCACGTGCTGCAGCGCGCCCTCCTCGTCGTGGAGGCCGAGGAGGAGCGACGAGAGCTCGTGCCGGTCGGCGTAGACGCGGAAGCCGGCGACGACGCAGTCGGCGGTGAGCTCGTGCTTCACCTTCAGCATTCGACGCGCACCCGGCTCGTAGGGCGACGCGAGCGGCTTCGCCACCACGCCGTCGATCCCCGCGCCCGAGAAGCGCTCGAGCCAGCCGGCCGCGACGTCCGGATCGTGCGTCGCGGGCGTGAGGTGCAGGGGCGGCTCGGCGTCCCCGAGCAGCCGCTCGAGCTCCGCGCGCCGTTCGGCCAGCGGGACGTCGAGGAGCAGTTCCTCCGTCGCGAGGACGTCGAACGCGACGAACGCGGCGGGCGTCTCGCTGCGGAGCCGCTCGACGCGCGACGCCGCGGGGTGGATCCGCGCGAGGAGCGCCTCGAAGCTGAAGCCTGCTCGCGTCACGATCACGAGCTCCCCGTCGAGGGCCATCGTCGCCGCCGGATGTCGCGCGAGCGCCTCCACGACCTCCGGGAAGTACCGCCCGAGCGGGTTCCCGTGCCTGCTCTGCAGCTCGATCGTGTCGCCGTCTCGGAACGCGAGGCAGCGGAACCCGTCCCACTTCGGCTCGTAGAGGTACTCGCCGCGCGGCAGCTCGCGCACGAGCTTCGCGAGCATCGGCGGGACGGGCGGGCGGAGCGGCAGCGGCATACGCGGCGCGTACCCGCCCCGAGGCGCGCGCTACCCCAAGAGTTTGTGTTGTTTCAACACAAGCCTCAGCGCGCGTACACGCCCGCGAGGGCGTCGTCGATCGCCGCGAGGGTGGCCTCGTCGAGCTCCACGCCGGACGCCGCGGCGTTCGCGTCCACCTGCTCCGGCCGTGACGCGCCGACGATCGCGGACGCGACGTTCGGCTCCCGCAGCACCCACGCGAGCGCGAGCTGGGCAAGCATGATGCCGAGCCCGTCGGCGACCGGCCGCAGGCGCTGCACCGCCTCGAGCACGTCGTCGCGCAGGAACCGTCCCATGAAGCCGCCCATCTCGTCGGAGGTGGCGCGCGAGCCCTCCGGCGGCGGCTCCCCCGGCCGGTACTTCCCCGTCAGGACGCCCTGCGCGAGGGGCGACCACACGATCTGCGAGATCCCGTTCGCGGCGCTCACGGGGATCACCTCGCGCTCCGGCACGCGATAGAGGAGCGAGTACTGCGGCTGGCTCGAGACGAACTTCTCGACGCCCGGGAGGTCGAGCGACGCCTGGATCTGCGGCGCCGTCCACTCGCTGAAGCCGAGGTAGCGGGCCTTGCCCTGGCGGACGACCTCGCTCAGCGCCTCCATCGTCTCCTCGAGCGGCGTGTCGGCGTCGTAGCGGTGGCACTGGTACAGGTCGACGTAGTCGGTGCGGAGCCGCTCGAGCGACGCGTCGACCTGCTTGAAGACCTGCTCGCGCGAGAGGCCCCGGTCGGTGTCCGACATCGGGAAGTAGAGCTTCGTCGCGAGCACGTAGGACTCGCGCGGCCGCGACGCGAGCACCTCGCCGAGGAACGCCTCCGCCACACCGCGGCCGTAGACGTTCGCCGTGTCGATGAAGTTGATGCCGACCTCGAAGGCGCGGTTCACACACGCCTCCGCCTGCTCCCGTGCGAGGCCACCCGAGTAGGTCAGCCACGAGCCGAGGCTGATCTCGGAGACCTCGAGGTCGCTGGAGCCGAGACGGCGGTAGCGCATGGCGCGACACTTCCCCGCAATGGACGTCACCGACACACTCGTGATCGGCGAGCTGACCCTCGAGCTCGTGCACCCGCCGGACGCGGAGGACCTGCTCGACGAGGAGGCGTTCGAGCAGGAGGAGTTCCTGCCGTACTGGGCGGAGCTGTGGCCGAGCGCCGTCGCGCTCGCGCGTGAGATCGAGCGGAGGGACGTCGAGGGCGCGAAGGTGGTCGAACTCGGGTGCGGGCTCGCGCTGCCGTCGATCGTCGCAGCCAGGCGTGGCGCCGACGTCGTCGCGACGGATTGGTCCACCGACGCGCTCGTCTATGCCGGGCGCAACGCGGCTCGGAACGGCGCGCGTATCGAGACCGCGCGCGTGGCATGGTCGGAGCCGGACGAGCTGCTCGCGCGGGCGCCGTTCGACCTCGTTCTCGCAGCGGACGTCCTCTACGAGCGGCGGAACGTCGAGCTGCTCGCGCCGCTGCTGCCGCGGCTCGCGTCGGAGGTCCTCGTCGCGGATCCCGGCCGCCCGGCGCTCCGGTCGTTCCTCGAGAGGGTCGACGCGGAGTGGGAGGTGGAGACGTTTTCGGCGCAGGAGCTGCCCCGTGGGGCTGTGCACCGGCTCGCCCGGCGCGTACCCTAGACGGGTGAGGAATCGGATCCCCGGCTGGCTGCGCGACCGGCGCACGATCGTCGCGCTCGAGCTCGTCGTGTTCGCGGTCTTCCTCGGCGCGCTCGGGTGGGCGGTGCGCGACGTCTGGGGCGACGCCGCGCCGCGCCTACGCCACGCGAACGTCGTCGACCTCGCGATCGCGCTCGCGATCGTCGCCGTCTACTACCTCGTCTTCGTCGTCGGCTGGGTGAGGATCCTCGCCGCCTACGGGATCAGGATCCCGTACACCGTCGCGCTGCAGGCGGAGATGATCTCGATGCTCGCGAAGTACGTCCCCGGCGGCGTCTGGACGCCGGCGGCACGCGTCGTCGCGCTCCGGAAGTTCGGCGTCAAGGAGACGCCGGTCGTGCTCGCGACGATCCTGCTCGAGGCCGGCCTCTCGGCTGTCGCCGGCGTTCTCGTCTTCGCCGTCGGGTTCGCCATCGTCGGCGGCGGTGACGCGCCGCTCCTGCCGCTCGCGGCGTTCTTCGTCGTCGTGTCGTTCCTGCTCCACCCGCGTGTCTTCCGCCCGGTCGCGCGGCGGCTGCTGCGGCCGTTCGGGGCCGAGGAGGTGGAGGCGCTCCCGACGCGGACGGCAGTCGGCCTCGTGGCGTTCTACGCGCTGACATGGCCGCTCGGCGGCGCGGCGCTCTTCTTCCTCCTGCGCGCGGTCGGCGGCGACCCCGATCTCGCGTCGATCCCGTTCCTCGGCGGGGCGAGCGCCGTGGGGGCGATCGTCGCCGTCCTCGCCGTCTTCGCGCCGTCCGGCCTCGGCGTCCGCGAGGCGTCGATGTTCGGCCTCATGCTCGCGGTCGCCGCGGAGGGCGCCGCGCTCGGCGCGACGGTGCTGAACCGCCTCGCGATCACGGTCGTCGAGGCGGGTCTCCTCGTCGCGGGCGCGCTCTTCCTCCGCGGCCGTGGCGGCGTCGCCGCCGCGGACGCGGAGACGCAGGGCACCGCCGACCTCGTCCCGCAGAGCCGCTAGGCCTGCTGCAGGAGCTCGGGCGCGCCGCCCTCCTCGACGGAGATCTGAAGGCTCCCGTCCGCGTTCAGCGTCACGAGGTGCGCGAGGGAGTCCGACTCGAGCAGCGCGCGCGGCTCGGGCGGGATGGCGGTCACGCCGCGACCCTACAGGTGTGTCGTCGCCGTCGAAGGGGCACGACGGCGGCACCCCGACGGAAAGGACGACCATGACCGACACCTGGGACGAGAACCGCGAAGAGCTGGAGGAGTCCGAGGAGGAGAACCTGCTCGGGCACGACCCGGTGCTGGGGCCGAGCGACGAGGAGGCCGACGTCCACGGCGACAACCTCACGCGCGTCGACGAGGACCTGCTCGGCGACGACGAGGAGAGCTAGCGCCTAGTTCAGCGACGGGTCCGGCGGCAGCGTCGCGAGGAGCGCGAGCGCGCCGCCCTGGCGGCGGAGCACGCGGCTCCACAGCCCGTCGGGCTCGTCGCTGAACACGTCGTCGACGTCGGCGGGCACGACGATCCACGAACCCTCGTCGACCTCCGCCTCGACCTGACCCGCGGTCCAGCCCGCGTACCCGACGAAGACGCGCCCGCGGCGCGCCGCCACGTCCGCGTCCTGGACGAACCCCACATCGGCCACGACGAGCTCGGAGGCGTCGTCGGGATCCTCGACCTGTGCGAGCGCGAGCAGCGAGTCCGTCGCAACCGGGCCTCCGACGAAGACGGGCTCGGCTTCCCCTGCGAGCGACGTCAGCTCGGGGACGGCCTCCGCGACCCGCGTCTCCGAGGGGCGGTTCAGGACGACGCCCATCGCGCCGGCCTCGCCGTGCTCGGCGACGAGCACGACGGTGCGATGGAAGTTCGGGTCGAGCAGCGACGGCGACGCGACGAGCAGCTGACCCTTGAGGTTCTCCACGGTTCGGAGGTCGCCCGAACGCGGCCGCAGCAAACGACCTCGGTGGCGGCGGTCAGCTCGCCTCGAGGACGCGCCGCACGGTGTCGGTCAGCGTCGCGAACGTGAACGGCTTCTCGAGCAGCTCGGTCCCCGGCTGCAGCGCCCCGTTCTCGAGCAGCGTCGCGTCGGCGTACCCCGACATGTAGATCACCTTCAGGCCGGGCGCGTGCTCGCGGAGCCGGTCCGCGACCTCGCGGCCGCCGAGCCGCGGCATCACGAGGTCAGTCAGGAGGAGGTCGGCCGGGCGCGTACGCCCCACCACGAGTGCCTCCTCGCCGTCGGACGCCTCGAGCACCTCGTAGCCGGCGGTTTCGAGCACCTGCCTGACGAGCCGCCGCACCACCTCCTCGTCCTCGACGAGCAGCACCGTCCGCGTCTCCGACCCCGCGGTCGCGACGGCGCGTGCAGGCTCCTCGGCCGGGGAGGCCTCCGGCTCCGGGCCGGCCACGGGCGCGCGCTCGCTCTCGCGCGGGAGGTAGATCGTGAACGAGGTGCCCTCGCCGGGCTCGCTCTCGACGGCGACGTAGCCGCCGCTCTGCTTCACGATCCCGTAGACGGTCGCGAGGCCGAGCCCGGTGCCCTTGCCCGTC
>Ga0247718_1000599_pt1 | contig 10517 bp, 8 predicted proteins | sample 21E_DmetaG_FD_189045 | JGI IMG/M metagenome (GOLD analysis project Ga0247718, IMG submission 189045) | Soil microbial communities from hillslope of Landscape Evolution Observatory, University of Arizona, Oracle, AZ, United States - 2-1-E_D | ecosystem: Engineered > Artificial ecosystem > Mesocosm...
CGTCGGCGCGGCGCTCGCGGTTGACCAGGATGCGGGTGTTGGGCTTGCGCGTGAGGGCGGCCATCGCGGCGTCCTCGTAGGAGGGCGCCAGCAGGACCTCCACGAAGGTGGACGCCAGCAGCTCGCCGAGCGCCGCGCCGACGGGCCGGTTGACCACGATCACGCCGCCGTAGGCCGACACCGGGTCGCCGTCCCGGGCCCGGACGTAGGCCGTCTCCACGTCGGAGGCGACGGCCACCCCGCAGGGGTTGTTGTGCTTCACGATCACGCACGCGGGCAGCTCGAACTCGGCGAGCAGGTTCCGGGCCGCGTCCAGGTCGAGGAGGTTGTTGAACGACAGGTCCTTGCCGTGGACCTTGTCGACCCGCGCGAGCAGATGGGTCCGCGCCCCGCGCTCGGTGTAGTAGGCGGCCCGCTGGTGCGGGTTCTCGCCGTACGAGAGCGTCAGCGCGTGGTCGAACCCGAACAGCAGGCGCTCGGGGAACTCGCCCTCCTCCTCGCCCATCCACCCCGCGATCGCCGCGTCGTAGGCGGCGGTGAGGGCGAAGGCGGCCCGGGCGAGGCCGCGGCGGGTGCCGTCGGACAGGGCGCCCTCGGCGCGCAGCTCATCGAGCACGGCCGGGTACTGGCCCGGGTCGGTCACGATGCCCACCCGGGCGTGGTTCTTGGCCGCCGCGCGCACCATCGTGGGCCCGCCCACGTCGATCTTCTCGATCAGCTCCTGCCGCGTGGCGCCGCGCTGCGCGAGGGTCTGCTCGAAGGGGTACAGGTTGACCACCACCAGGTCGATCGGGCCGATGCCATGGGCCTCCAGATCGGCGCGGTCCTCGGCCAGGTCCTCCCGGGCGAGGATGCCCCCGTGGATGGCCGGGTGCAGCGTCTTGACGCGGCCGCCGAGCATCTCGGGCAGCCCGGTGACCCGGTCGACCGGCGTGACCGGGACCCCGGCGGCCTCCAGGGCCGCGGCGGTGCCGCCCGTCGACAGGATCTCGACGCCGAGTTCGGCGAGCCCCCGGGCGAGGTCCTCCAGCCCGGTCTTGTCGGACACCGACACCAGCGCACGCCGCACCCTCACGCCGTCCCCTCCTCCCGGATCTCCACGCGTCGCGCAGACCCGGGGTCGCGGCGCACCCGCCCGGCCGCGAAGAGGCGCACGGCCTCCGGGACCAGCCGGTGCTCGACCTCCCGGATGCGCTCCCTGAGCGTCTCCGCCGTGTCACCGTACCCGACGGGCACGGGCTCCTGCAGGATGGGAGGACCCGCGTCCACCTGCTCCTCGGCGTAGTGGACGGTGACGCCCGTCCAGCGCACGCCCCACGCGAGCGCCTCCTCGATGGCGTGCATGCCGGGGAACGCGGGCAGCAGGGAGGGGTGCAGGTTGATCACGCGGTCGGGGAAGCGATCCAGGAACCGGCCGGTGAGGATGCTCATCCAGCCCGCGAGCACCACGAGGTCGGGCCGGTCGGCGGCGACCACCTCCGCGAGCGCGGCGTCGCGCTCCTCCCGCGAGGGGTGGTCCTCGCGCCGGACCACGGCCGTGGCGATCCCCGCCCGGCGGGCCCGGTCCAGGGCCGGCGCGGCGTCCGACGAGGCCACCACGCGCACGATCGCGACCGCCCCTCCCGGATCGTGCACGCCGTCGACCAGGCTCTGGAGCGTGGTCCCGGCGCCCGAGACCAGCACGGTGACGCGGTAGGCGTCAGCCAACGAAGCGCACCCCGGCCTCGCCGGCCTCGATCCAGCCGACGACCAGGGCGTCGGGCACCTGCGCCACCAGCGCGGGCAGGTGGGCCTCGGCCGCGATCAGGCACATCCCGATGCCCATGTTGAAGGTGCTCCACGCCGTGGCGGGGTCGACGCGCCCCGTGCCGAGCACCGCCTGGATCGCCGGGGGCGGCGTCCACGTGCGGGTGTCGAGCACGGCCCGCAGGCCGTCCGGCACCACGCGGGGCAGGTTCTCGGGCAGCCCGCCGCCCGTGATGTGCGCCGCAGCGGCCAGCGGCACGCCCGCCTCCGAAAGCGCGCGCAGGGGCGCGGCGTACAGCCGCGTGGGTGCGAGCAGCAGGTCCGGGTCGGGCGCCACCAGCCCGTCGGCGACCAGCGCCCGCACCAGGGAGTAGCCGTTGGAGTGGATGCCGGAGGAGGGGATCCCCACCACGAGGTCGCCCGCCCGCACCCGGTGCGGCCCGAGCATCTCCTCCCGCTCCACGACGCCGACGGCGAAGCCCGCCAGGTCGAAGTGCCCCGGCGCGTAGAGCCCCGGCATCTCCGCGGTCTCGCCGCCCAGCAGCGCGCAGCCGGCCTCGGCGCACGCCCGTGCGACGGACGCGACCAGCACCCCGGCCTCGTCCGGGTCGAGCCGGCCGACGGCGAGGTAGTCGAGGAAGCCCAGCGGGCGGGCGCCGGAGCACACCAGGTCGTTGACCGACATGGCGACCAGGTCCTGGCCGAGGCCGTCCAGGCGCCCCAGGTCGCGGGCCAGCAGCAGCTTGGTGCCGACGCCGTCGGTGCAGGCGACCAGCAGCGGGTCCCGCATGGGCGGCAGGGGCAGCGCCCCGGCGAAGGCGGCGACGCCGCCGTGGACGAGCGGGGCGATGTTGTCGGTGTGCCGCCGTGCGGCGTCCAGGTCGACGCCCGCGTCCCGGTAGGAGAGCGGCCCCTCCATCCCTACGCGCGGACCGTCTCGCGCTCCAGCCGCAGCTTCGCGGGCCGCCCGGGCACCGGGATCGGGTACTCGCCGGTGAAGCACGCGCGGCAGAAGCCGCCCGCCCCTCCGCCGATCGCGGCCTGCAGGCCCTCGAGCGACAGGTACGCGAGGGACGTGGTGCCCGTGGAGGCGGCGATCTCCTCCACCGTGCGGTGGGCGGCGACCAGCTCCTCGCGGTCGGGCATGTCGATGCCGTAGAAGCAGGGCCAGGCCACCGGCGGGCTGGAGATGCGCATGTGCACCTCGGCCGCGCCCGCCTCGCGGAGCATCTGCACCACCTGCTGGGTCGTGGTGCCGCGCACGATCGAGTCGTCGACGACCACCAGGCGGCGGCCCTCGATGACGCTGCGCAGCGGGTTGAACTTGAGCCGCACGCCCTGGCGGCGCAGCTCCTGGTCGGGCTGGATGAAGCTGCGCCCGACGTAGCGGTTGCGGACCACCGCCTCGGCGTAGGGGATGCCGGAGGCGCGGGCGTACCCGATCGCCGCGGGCGTGCCGCTGTCGGGCAACCCCACCACCAGGTCGGCCTCGGCCGGCGCCTCCAGGGCCAGCCGCTCGCCCATCGCCTCGCGCTGCTCCCACACCGACCGGCCGTCGAGCTGGCTGTCGGGCCGGGCGAAGTAGATGTTCTCGAACACGCACAGCCGCGGCGCCGCGGGCGGCAGCGCCTGCCGGCTCTGCACCCCCTCGACCGTGAGTCGCACGACCTCGCCCGGCCGCACGTCGCGCACGTAGTCGCCGCCGATCTGATCGAGGGCGCAGGTCTCGGAGGCGACGCACCAGCCGCCCTCGAGCCGTCCCAGCACGAGCGGCCGGACCCCGTGGGCGTCCCGGAACGCGACCAGCTCGTCGCCGCTCAGGACCACGACCGAGAAGGCGCCCACCAGATGGGGCATCACCCGGCACGCCGCGTCCAGCAGGCTCCCCTCCTTGCGGGCGAGCACCGCCGCCATCAGCTCCGAGTCGGTGGTGGCCAGCAGCGGATCGGGGTCGTCCCGCAGCAGCGCGCGCAGCTCGTCGGAGTTCGTGAGGTTGCCGTTGTGGCCCAGGGCGATGAGCCCGCCCCCGCGGTTGCGCGTGACCGGCTGCGCGTTCTCCCACCGGTTGCTGCCGGTGGTGGAGTAGCGGACGTGGCCGATGGCGGCCCCGCCGGTCAGGCTGCGCAGGGCGGGCTCGTCGAAGACCGTGCTCACGAGCCCCAGGTCGCGCTGCACGGTGACGTGCCCCTCGTCGCTCACCGCGATGCCGGCGCTCTCCTGGCCGCGGTGCTGCAGCGCGTGCAGCGCGAAGTAGGCGAGGCGCGAGACCTCCCGCCCCGGGGCGACGACCCCGACGACGCCGCACTCCTCCCGCGGGGAGTCGTCCTGGTGCGCGTGCCACGTCATGCCAGTGCCCCCGGGATCGCGTCCTCGTACGCCCTGCGCGCCTCGCCGAGTCCCAGTGTGACGTGGGCCTCCGCCGTCTCGACGACGAGGGCGTCGCCGCCCACCTCGCCGAGGTCCGTCAGCGGCACCCGGCCGGCGAGCGCCTCCAGCGCCGGCAGGTCCGCGGGGCGGCAGGTGACGAGCACGCGCCCGCCCGCCTCGCCGAACAGGTCCTCGTCCGCGCGGCGCCCGCGCGGGGCCGCGATCCGGCAGCCGACGCCGCCCGCCAGGGCGGACTCCGCGAGACCGACGGCCAGGCCGCCCCCGGACAGGTCGTGGGCGGAGCGCACCAGCCCGTGCCGGGCCGCCTCCACCAGGAAGTCGACGAGCGCGACCTCGGCGGCGACGTCCGGAGCGGGTGGCAGCCCCTCGGCGCGGCCGAGGTACTCGCTGCCGTCGAGGCGCGGTGCCGCCCAGCCCGCCATCAGCACCCGGTCCCCCTCGCGGTCGAAGCCGATCCCGACACCCTGGGCGGCGTCGTCGACGACGCCGAGCATGCCCACCACCGGCGTCGGCAGGATGGCCCGCACCGGACTCTCATTGTAGAGGGACACGTTGCCGCTGACGACCGGCACGCCGAGCGCCTCCAGGGCCTCCGACATCCCCTCGACGACCTCGGTGAGCCGCCAGCCGGTGGCGCCCTTCTCGGGGTTGGCGAAGTTGAGGCAGTCGGTGGCGGCGAGCGGTCGCGCGCCCGTGCACGCGAGGTTGCGCGCGGCCTCCAGCACGGTCGCGCGCCCGCCGTGGCGCGGGTCGAGCTCGCAGTGGCGCTCGGCGCAGTCGGTGGTGAGGGCGATGGCGCGGCGGCTCCCCGGGAGCCGCACGAGCGCGGCGTCGCCCCCCGGCCGTCCCACCGTGTTGGCGCCCACCAGGTGGTCGTAGCGCTCCCACACCCAGCGCTTGCTCGCCAGCGTCGGCCGGGCGAGCAGATCGCGCCAGGCCGCCGCGAGGTCCTCGGGCGGGGGCACGTCGTCCAGCCGCAGCGGGGCCGGGGTGTGGGCGGGCGCGACTGGGACCCCGTACACCGGCGCGTCGTCGGTGAGCGCCGAGGCCGGCACGTCCACCACGACCTCGCCGTCCATCCGGGCCACCAGGCGGCCGCCCTCGGTGACGGTGCCGATGGGGGTCGCCAGCAGCTCCCATCGGGCGCACACGGCGAGCACGGCGTCCAGCCGGTCCGGGTGCACCTCGGCCAGCATCCGCTCCTGGCTCTCGGAGACCAGGATCTCCGCGGCCGGCATGCCCTCCTCGCGCAGGGGGACGCGGTCGAGGTCGATGTCCAGGCCGACGCCGCCCTTGGCGGCCATCTCGCTGGCCGCGCTGGTCAGGCCCGCCGCCCCCAGGTCCTGCAGGGCCTCCAGGAGGCCCGACTCGGCCAGCTCCAGGCAGCAGTCGATGAGCTTGCGCTCGGTGAACGGGTCCCCCACCTGCACCGAGGGGCGCTTGGCCGCGTCGTCCTCCCCCAGCTCGGCCGACGCCAGGATGCTGGCGCCGCCGATGCCGTCGCGGCCCGTGCGGTTGCCGATCAGCACCAGGTGGTCGCCGGGCGCGCGGGCCGCCGAGCGCAGCATGCGGCCCGGGCGGACCACGCCGACGCACATCGCGTTGACCAGGCACGAGTCCTCGTACCGGTCGTCGAACATCACCTCGCCGCCCACGGTGGGCACGCCGATGCAGTTGCCGTAGCCGCCGATGCCGGCGACCGCGCGCGTGAACAGGTGGCGGCTGCGGGCGCTGGTGAGCGGCCCGAACCGCAGGCTGTCGAGCAGCGCGATCGGGCGCGCGCCCAGCGCCAGGATGTCGCGCACGATCCCGCCCACCCCGGTCGCGGCGCCCTCGAAGGGCTCCACGGCCGACGGGTGGTTGTGGCTCTCGATCTTCAGCGCGACGACCCACCCGTCGCCCACGTCCACGGCGCCGGCGTTCTCGCCCGGGCCCTGCACCACGTGCGGCCCGGTGGTGGGGAACCGGCGCAGCACCGGCTTGGAGTGCTTGTAGGAGCAGTGCTCGCTCCACATGAGGCTGAACATGACCAGCTCCGGGTCCGTCGGCGCGCGGCCGATCAGCTCCGGGATGCGGGCGAACTCCTCGTCGGTCAGCCCCAGCTGCCGGTGGAGGGGGACGACGCTCACGCCCGCGCCAGGGCGGCGAAGATGCCGAGGCCGTCGACCGAGCCGAGCAGCGGGTCGACCGCCTCCTCGGGGTGCGGCATCAGCCCCATCACGTTGCCCTCGCGGTTGGCGACGCCCGCCACCGCGTCCACGGACCCCAGCACGTTCTCGCCGGCGTAGCGCAGCACGACGCGCGCGTCGGAGGGGTCGCCGAACCACGCCCCGTCGTGGTTCTTGACGGGCACCGACAGCCGCGCGGGCAGGTCGCGGGTGAACGGCGTGCCCGGATCGGCCACGTCCAGCTCCACCTGCCGGCACACGAACGACAGCGTCGCGTTCGGCCGCAGCGCGCCGGGGAGGAGGCCCGCCTCGCACAGCACCTGGAAGCCGTTGCAGATGCCCAGCACCAGCCCGCCCTCCGCCGCGTGCCGGCGCACGGCGTCCATCACCGGGGCGCGGCTGGCGATCGCGCCCGGCCGCAGGTGGTCGCCGTAGGAGAAACCGCCCGGCAGCAGCACCGCCGTGGTGCCCGCCGGGAGCTCCTCCTCGGCGTGCCACACGTACCGCGCCTCGCCGCCCGCGGCCGTGACCGCGCGCGCCGCCGACTCGTGGTCCAGCGACCCCGGGAAGCGCAGCACCGCGACGCTCACCCCTCCACCGCCACGGAGTAGTCCTCGATGAGGGCGTTCGCCAGCAGCTCGTCGCACATGCGCCGCGCCTGGCCCTCGGGGTCGTCGCCCGTCAGCTGCAGCTCGATGCGGCGGCCGATGCGGACGTCCGTCACGTCTCCGAAGCCGAGGCGGCCGAGGGCGCCGCGCACCGCCTGGCCCTGCGGGTCGAGGACGCCCTCCTTGGGCATCACGGTCACCACCACCCGCGTCACGCGTCCGACTCCCGCACGCCCGCCTCCCTGAGGTAGTCCGCCCACGCGCGGCCGGTGATGCGCTCGTAGGCCTCGACGTACCGCGCGCGCGTGCCCCGCACCACCTCGCCGGGCAGTTCGGGTCCCGGCGGCCGGTGGTCCCACCCGGACGCGTCGAGCCAGTCGCGCACGTACTGCTTGTCGAATGATGGCGCGCCCGCGCCGGGACGCCACCCGTCGGCGGGCCACAGGCGCGAGCTGTCCGGCGTCAGCACCTCGTCCCCGAGCACGATCCGGCCCTCCGGGTCGCGCCCGAACTCGAACTTGGTGTCGGCCAGGATCAGGCCCGCCCGCGCGCACTCGTCGTGGGCCCGCCGGTACAGCGCCAGCGTCAGCGCCTCCAGCCGCTCGAGCGTGCCGGCCCCGACGATCTCCGCCGCGCGCGCCCGGCTGATGTTCTCGTCGTGCCCGCCCACGGCCTTCGTGGCCGGGGTGAAAATGGGCTCCGGCAGCCGGGCCGACTCGCCGAGGCCGGCCGGCAGCGCGTGGTCCACGATCCGGCCCGTGTCGCGGTACTCGCGCCAGCCCGAGCCGGCGAGGTAGCCCCGGGCGACGCACTCGACCGGGAACATCTCCAGCCGGCGCACGCGCATCGCCCGCCCGGCCCACTCCGGGCGCCGCAGGCCCTCCGGCAGGTCCTCCGCGCGCGCCCCCACCAGGTGGGAGGGCACCAGGTCGCCGAGGCGCGCGAACCAGTGCAGCGACAGGCCGGTCAGGACGCGCCCCTTATCGGGGATCGGCGTGGGCATCACGACGTCGTAGGCCGAGATGCGGTCGCTCGCCACCATGACCAGGGTGCCGTCGCCGGCGTCGTAGACGTCGCGGACCTTGCCCACCAGCACCGGCGCGGGGGCGCCGGTCACAGGGCCTCCACCCGCTCCATCACGACGTCGACGTGCCGCAGGTACCAGGCCGGGTCGAACAGGCCGTCCAGGGCGTCGGCGTCGAGACGCGACGAGACGTCCGCGTCGGCGGCGAGCAGGTCCCGCAGCGGCGTGCCGGTCTCCCAGGCCCGCATGGCGTTCCGCTGCACCAGGGCGTAGGCGTCCTCGCGGGTCAGGCCGGCGTCCACCAGCCCGAGCAGCACGCGCTGCGAGAACACCAGGCCCCCCGACGACCACAGCACCGCCTCCAGGCGGTCGGTGTGCACCACCAGGCCCTCCAGCAGGCGCCGCGCCGTGGCCAGCATGTAGTCGAGCGCGAGGAAGGCGTCGGGGAGGATCACGCGCTCCACGGACGAGTGCGAGATGTCGCGCTCGTGCCACAGCGCCACGTCCTCGAGCGCCGGAACGGCATAGCCCCGCACCAGCCGCGCCATGCCCGTGAGGCGCTCGGCCGTGATCGGGTTGCGCTTGTGCGGCATCGCCGACGACCCCTTCTGGCCGGCCGTGAACGCCTCCTCCGCCTCGCGCACCTCGGTGCGCTGCAGGTGGCGCAGCTCCACGGCGAGGCGCTCGATGGAGGCCGCGGCGACGGCCATCGCCGTCAGCAGGTCGGCGTGCCGGTCGCGCGCGACGACCTGGGTCGAGGCGGGCTCGACGCCCAGGCCGAGCTCGGTCAGCACCTCGTGCTCCAGCTCCGGCGGCAGCGTGGCGTAGGTGCCGACGGCGCCCGACAGGCAGCCGACCGCCGCCTCGTCGACGGCGCGTGCGAGCCGGGCCTCGTTGCGCCGGCTCTCGAAGGCGAAGGTCGCGAGCTTCAGGCCGAAGGACGTGGGCTCCGCGTGAACGCCGTGGGTGCGGCCCACCGCGACGGTGCCGCGGTGCCGCAGCGCCATCTCCCGCAGCACGGCGGTGAGCGCGGCCTGCCCCTCGAGCAGCAGGTCCCCGGCGCGGCGGATGGCCAGGCCGAGCCCGGTGTCGAGGACGTCCGAGGACGTCATCCCGTAGTGGATCCACCGCGACGCCGGCCCGACCCGCTCGGCGACGTCGGTGAGGAAGGCGACGACGTCGTGGTTGGTGGTCCGCTCGATCTCGAGCGTCCGCTCCAGAAGGAACCCGGCGCGCGTCTCGATGGCGGCCAGGTCGTCGTCGGGCACGACGCCGCGCCGGTTCCACGCCCGGCACACCGCCAGCTCCACCTCCAGCCAGCGGCCGAGCTTGGCCTCCTCGTCCCACACGGCCGACATCGCGGGCCGCGAGTAGCGGGGGATCACGCGCCCAGCCCGGCGGCGATGTCGGAGCGCCGGTGGGCGCCCGCGAAGCGGACGGCGTCCGCGGCCCGGTAGGCGTTGCGCCGGGCCTCCTCGATGTCCGCCCCGTGCGCCTGCACCGCGAGCACCCGCCCGCCGGCGGTGACCAGGCGGCCCTCGGCGTCCCGCGCGGTGCCCGCGTGGTAGACCTCCGCGCCCATCGCCGCCGCCTCCTCCAGGCCGGTGATGACGTCGCCGCCGCGGGGCGCGGCCGGGTAGCCGGCCGCGGCCAGCACCACGGCCACCGAGGCGCCGGGCCGCACCCGCACCGGGCGGTCCTCCAGGTCGCCGCGGGCGGCCGCGAGCATCAGGTCGACGGCGTCCTCGTCGAGCCGCGGCAGCAGCGCCTGCGTCTCCGGGTCGCCGAAGCGCACGTTGAACTCCAGCACCCGCGGGCCGTCGGGGGTCATCATGACGCCGGCGTACAGCACTCCCGCGAAGGGCGCGCCGCGCCGGGCCATCTCGGCCACGACGGGGCGGTGCACCTCGTCCACGAGGCGGTCGGCGAGGTCGTCCGGCACGTCGGGCACCGGGGACACCGACCCCATCCCGCCGGTGTTGGGGCCGGTGTTGCCGTCCCCGACCGGCTTGTAGTCGCGCGCCGCCGGGAACCGCGCGACGCGCCGGCCGTCGCAGATCGCGAGCAGCGACACCTCGGCGCCGGTCATGCCCTCCTCGACCACCACCACGCGGCCGGCGTCGCCGAAGGCGCCGCGCTCCAGGCAGGCCTCCAGCGCCTCGCGGGCCTCGGCCTGCGACCGCGCCACGACCACGCCCTTGCCCGCCGCGAGCCCGTCGGCCTTCACCGCGACGGGGAGCCCGAGGCGGCGGACCGCCTCCAGGCCCTCCGCGACGCCGGTCACCGTGACCGCGCGCGCCGTCGGCACGCCGGCGGCCGCCATCACCTCCTTGGCGAAGGCCTTGCTGCCCTCCAGGCGCGCGGCGGCGGCACCCGGGCCGAGCACGGGGATGCCCGCCGCCCGCACGGCGTCCGCGACGCCCGCCACCAGCGGCGCCTCCGGTCCCACCACCACGAGCGCCGCCCCCAGGTCGGCCGCCAGGCCGGCCACGGCCCGCCCGTCGGTGTCGTCGACCGCGCGCACCTCCGCGTCGGCGGCGATGCCGGCGTTGCCGGGCGCGCACACCACGCGGGGGGAGCCGG